>Ga0114129_10005710_pt1 | contig 17630 bp, 17 predicted proteins | sample RhiMetdeltSRZDD1_FD_80071 | JGI IMG/M metagenome (GOLD analysis project Ga0114129, IMG submission 80071) | Populus rhizosphere microbial communities from Tennessee, USA - Rhizosphere MetaG P. deltoides SRZDD1 (version 2) (version 2) | ecosystem: Host-associated > Plants > Roots > Rhizosphere >...
GGCCCGGGAGCAGTTCGACCCCTCCTTCTATAAGGCCGACGACGCGCTGGTCGGTGCCGTCCCGGCGACGACCTCGTTCGAGGAGACCGTGGCGCGGCTCACGGCCGGCGTGGCGGACGCGCTCGGGCTGGCCGACACTCGGATCGCCGACGCCGTGGCGCGCCGGTTCATCGGCGATTCGCTGGCGAACATCGCCGGGAACATCCCCTTGCTGCGCGAGCTCGGTCGCCGCTATCGCCTCGGCGTGGTGTCCAACTTCTACGGAAACCTGGCGCGTGTGTGCGACGATGCCGGTATTCAATCCTTCTTCCAGGTCTTCGTCGATTCGACCGACGTCGGGTGCCTGAAGCCCGATCCGCGCATCTTCCAGCGCGCGCTCGAGGCGCTCGACGTCCCCGCGTCCGCGGCCACCTTCGTGGGTGATTCGCTGCCCCGCGACATGGCGGGCGCGCGCGGTGTCGGCATGCGCCATATCTGGCTCGCGGGTGCCGAGCCGTCCGCGGATGGCCCGTGCTGTCGCGGTGATGTTCAGATCAAGTCGCTCCGGGAGCTGGAGGCGATTCTCCTGTGAGAACGACGCTGGCCGGCGGCATCATCGCCGCGGGTGAGGGGAGCCGCCTGCGTCAGAGCGGATTCGCGATGCCCAAGCCCATGGTGCCGGTCGCCGGGGTACCGCTGATCGAAACGGTCATCCGGAACCTCAGCGCCGCGCGTATCGCGCCGCTCGCCGTCATCGTCAACGAGGACGAGCGGGCGTGCGTCGATTGGGTGCGCGCGCGCTTTCCCGGGCTCGACATCGAGTTCATCGTCAAGACGACGCCCTCGTCGCTCGCGAGCTTCGGCGAGGTCATCGCGCGTCATCCGGGCGGGCGCATGCTCGTGTCGACCGTCGATGCCTGGTGCGTCGAGGCCGATTTCGTGCGCTTCGTCGACGCGGCGGCGCAGCGGCCGCTCGACGCGACCGTGCTGGCGGTGACGCCGCTGATCGCCGACGAGAAGCCGCTGCGGGTCACCGTCGGCGCCGGCGGGCGTGTCACGGACATCGGCGGCGAAGGGGCTGACCTCGTGACCGCGGGAATTTACCTCGTGCCCGAGCGCGTGCGCGAGCTCTCGCCGGCGGCCGGGCTTCCGCGGCTTCGCGATTTTCTGCGATGGCTCGTGCGGTCGGGCGAGCCGGTATACGGCGAGATCATCGAGCAGGTGATCGACGTCGATCGGGCCGAGGACGTCGCCCTTGCCGAGACGCTGGCCTTGGCTGGACGAGTATCATGAATAGGTTGGGGAGGACGCGAGTGGCCAACTCGTGCTGGGGCATCTTTCGCGAATCGACCCATTCACCGGGTCGCGAATCCGACGATACCGAGATCCTGCGCCTGACCGGGAAGCATCTGGAGGCGAAAGGATTCCACGTCGAGCTCAAGACCGCGGACGAGGTCACCGAGGTCGACGCCGATCGGCCGCGGTTCGTGTTCCTGATGTGCGAGCGCACGGCAGTGCTCGACCGGCTGCGCGCGCTCGAGGTCGGGGGCGTGCCGCACGTCAACAGCCCGCGCGCCGTCCACAATACCTATCGTGACCGGATGATCGCGGTGCTCGACGAGGCGACCGTGCCGTTCATCCCGAGCCGCATCGTCGCCACGAGCGAAGAGCCCGACGCCGAGGCATATCCGGTCTGGGTGAAGCGCGGCGATGTTCACAACACGCAGGGGGGCGACGTGGTGCTGGCGCCGACGGCGGCGGCCATCCACGACGCGCTTCGCGAGCTCGCGGCGCGCGGCATCCCCCGCGCGGTGCTGCAGCCGCACGTCGAGGGCGACTTGATCAAGTTCTACGGCATCGGCGCCGGCGGCGGCCATCATCGCGAGCCGCCGTGGTTCCGCTGGTTCTATCACAAGGATCAGCGGCTGGCCGGCAACCCGCTGGACGTGCGCCAGCTCGCGCGGCTGGTACGCCGCGCGGCGTCCGCGCTCGGCCTCGAGGTGTACGGCGGTGACGCGATCGCGACGGCGTCCGGCGAGCTGGTGCTGCTCGACGTGAACGCATGGCCGAGCTTCGCGCTCTATCGCGACGAGGCCTCCGCCGCCATCGCGTCCTATCTGGCCCTTCGATTCTCGGGAGGTCGGCGTTGACTCAGCGTCGTGAAGTCGGACCCCGCTCGCAGAAGATCGTCGCCCAGGAGCGCCGTCACCTGGCGCCGGGCGCCCAGGGCTTTTCCCTCTACGCCGGCCTCGCGATGGCGCGCGGCGTCGACTGCACGCTGATCGACGAGGACGGCAACGAGTACATCGACTTCATCGCCGGCATCGCCGTCGGCAGCGTGGGTCATTGTCATCCCCACTACGTCGAATCGCTCAAGCGCCAGGTCGAGCGGCTGACGTTCGGCAGCTTCACGACCGAGACGCGCGCGAAGTTCCTCGACCTGGTCGCTTCCGTCGCTCCCGAGGGGCTCACGCGCATCCAGATGTTCTCCGGCGGCGCCGAGGCGGTCGAGGCCGCGCTGCGGCTCGCCCACGCCGCCACCGGCAAGTCCGAGGTGCTCGGGTTCTGGGGCGGCTTCCACGGCAAGACGGCCGGCGTGCTGCCTCTGCTCGGCAGCGAGTTCAAGCATCGTCTGGGCCCGTTCACGCCCGGTCGCTACCTCTCGCCCTACGCCGACTGCTATCGCTGCCCGCTGAAGCTCCGCTATCCGGACTGCGGCGTCGCGTGCGCGGAGTTCGTGCGCGATGTCATCCGGTATCAGACGGCGGGCGAGATCGGCGCGATCATCGTCGAGCCGATGCAGGGCACCGCCGGCAACGTCATTCCGCCTGACGGCTTCCTGCGTGCGGTGCAGGGAATCGCGCGCGAGCACGGCGCGCTCCTGATCGCCGACGAGATGATCACCGGATTCGGCCGTACCGGCGCCATGTGGGGCGCCGAGCACGACGGGGTCGTGCCCGACATCATGACGGTCGGCAAGGGGATGGGCGGCGGCTTTCCGCTGGCCGGCGTGATCTCCAGCGAGAAGACCACGGCCGCGAAGCCTTGGTCCAACCCAAGCGCCAGCTCGTCGAGCTACGGCGGCAACCCGCTGGCCGCCGCGGCCGGCCTCGCCTCGCTCGAGATCATTCTGAAGCAGGATCTGGTCAAGAACGCCGAGCGCGTGGGCAAGGTGATGCTCGGCCGCCTCGAGGAGCTGAAGGAAAAGTACCGCTGCGTCGGTGACGTGCGCGGTAAGGGTCTCATGCTCGGAATCGAGCTGGTGCGCAACCGGGCGACGAAGGAGCCGCTCACCAAGACGGTGACGCAGGCGCTCTACCAGGAATGTCTCCGCCGGGGCCTCGTCGCCATGACCTACGCGCCGTCGGTCCGCATCAACCCGCCGCTCACCATCCGCGAGGATGCCGCGCTCGCGGGGCTCGCGATTCTCGACGAGGCGCTCGGGGTGATCGTCCGAGAGCACGGGCTCGAGTAGGATGCGCGGCGCGCTCATCGGCCTGGGCAACGTCGCCCTCCACGGCCACCTGCCCGGCTGGCGCCGCCGGCGTGGCGTCGAGATCGTCGGCGGCACCGACACGCGGCCCGAACAGCGGACGGTCCTCGTCGCTCACGCGCCGGGAACCCGCTGGTATCCGACCGCTCCCGAACTCCTGTTCGAGGCATCGCTGGACTTCGTCGACATCTGCACGCCGCCCTCGAGCCACGCTGCGCTCATCCGCAGCGCGCTCGAGCGCGGGCTGCACGTGCTCTGCGAGAAGCCGCTGGTCGGCGCCCGCGACGACCTGGCGTCGCTGACACGACTCGCCCAGAAGACCGGCCGCGTGCTCTACACGGTCCACAACTGGCACCACGCGCCCATCGTGCGGCGGACGACCGAGTTGGTGGACGAGGGCCGGGTCGGGCGCGTGAGCCACGTGGTCTGGCACACGTTGCGTACGCGGCCCGCGGCGGCCGGTGACGGGCGCGGCGGGAACTGGCGCGTCGATCCGGCGGTGGCCGGCGGCGGCGTGCTGACCGATCACGGCTGGCACGTGTTCTACGTCATCCAGCGGTGGATCGGCACGCCGCCCCTGTCGGTGAGCGCCACGCTCGAGCGGAGGCGGCACACCGGCTTCAATGTCGAAGACACCGCGAGCGTGCGCGTGACCTACGCGGACGCGACCGCCGAGATACTCCTGACGTGGGCATCGGACGTTAGGCGGAACTGGGCCGAGGTGCGCGGCACCGGCGGCGTCCTCGAGCTTCGCGACGACACGCTGGTGCTGAAGGGCGACGCGCGCGGCGCCGATCTCACGTGGTCCTGCCCGCCGGCCATGTCCGACGGCTCGCACCATCCGGACTGGTTCGACGGTGTGGCGGAGCGGTTTCTCGCCGAGACGTCGGGCGCGGCTCCCCGCGGCGCGAACCTGGCCGAGGCGACGCTGTGCGCCGCGCTGGAGCGCGGAGCACGCGAGTCGAGCCTGGCCGGCGGGCGCGAGGTGCCTCTCTCCGAGGTGCTGCGCTGACGACCGCGGTCGCCGTCTCCACGCGTTCGGTGGACAGCCTGCTCCTCGTGGTCCCGGCCGGGGCGGTGCGCCCGGTCGCGCCCGACACGGTGGTGGCCGGTCTCCCGCTCTTGCGCCGCATCGTCCTCGCCGGCCAGCGCGCCGGATTTGCGCACGTGGTCGTCCAGAGCGACGCCTCCAGCTTCGACCGGCTGCTCGGGGGGACGGCGGCGACCGCCCTGAGCGGCGGTGCGCAGCCGCTGACCGCGTCGCGCTGCCGCGTCGTCATCCTGGCCGCCAACGTGGTGCCCCAGGCGCGCTGGCTCCGGGCGCTGCGTGAGTCGGAGATCGAGACCGAGCGGCTCTACGCCGACGCCGGGGCCACTGCGGTCATCGACACCGACGAGCCGGCGGCGGTGCTCGCCGCGGCCGCGTCCAGCCGGAGCATCGGCCACCTGGTCGAGACGCTGCGCCCGCGGTCCGACTGGGCCGACCTCAAGGCCGACGACGCCGGCCGCTTCCCGCTCGCAGCCGCATCGGACACGGGTGAGGCCGAGTCGTGGCTCTTGCGCAGCCTCATCAAGCAGCGCGAGGGGTTCATGTCCCGCCACTTCGAGCGGAAGATCTCGCTGGCGTTCACGCGGCGGCTGGCCGTCACTCGCATCACGCCCGACGTCATGACGCTGGTCAGCCTGGCGATCGGCCTCGCCGGCGCGCCGTTCTTCCTGTCGGCGTCGCCGGCCTATCAGCTGACCGGCGCGCTCCTGTTCCTGCTGCACTCGATCCTCGACGGTTGCGACGGCGAGCTCGCCCGGCTCAAGTTCATGGAGTCGCCGCACGGCGCGATTCTCGACTTCTGGGGCGACAACGTGGTGCACGTCGCCGTGTTCGCGTGCATGTCCGTCGGCCTGAGCTTCGCCCAGGAGGCGACGTGGCCTCTGGCGCTCGGCGCCATCACGGTCGCCTCGGTGCTCGCCGCCGCGGCACGCGAGTCGAGCCACATCATGCAGGACACCGTGGGCGCCGGCTGGAAGGCCCGGCTCGCCGAGGCGTTCTCGAGCCGCGACTTCATCTATCTGATCGTCGCCATGTCGGCCATCGGCAAGGCCCACTGGTTCCTGATCTTCGCGTCCGTCGGTACGCCGATCTTCTTCCTCCTGCTCCTGTCGATCGGCGCGCGACGCCGCGCCTGAGGCCACGTGGCCGGATTCGTCGACGTGCTGCTCCGAGGGCTCGTCCTGTGCGGTCAATCGATCGCCGTCGGCGGAGTGTGCTTCGCCCTCCTGTTGCTGCGCGCGGCGTCGAGCGAGGACGCGGCGGCGCGCCGGCGGCTGGTGAGAAGCCTCATGCTGACGGCGGCGGGCGCCCTCGTCGTCGCGGGCGCCCAGGCCCTCTCGCAGACCGTCCAGCTCTCGGTCCTCGGTGACGCGCGCGCGGGGTGGCCCTTCGCCGAGGTCGCGGCCACGAGCTACTTCCGCGCGAGCCTGGCGCGCATCGTCGCGTGCGCCGGCATCATCGCCGGGTGCGTGGCGCTGGCGAAGCGGCCGGAACGCACGGGCTGGTGGGCCGCGCTCGTCGCGTTCACGCTCCTTCTCGGAACCGCCAGCGCGTGGACGAGCCACGCGGCCGGTCGCCTCGGGCCCCGCGCCTTTCTCCTGGTCCTCGACGCGCTCCATCAGCTCGCGGCCGGCGTCTGGATCGGCGGGCTCCTTCATCTCATCGTCAGCGGGGCGGCCCGCGGTGCCGGCGCGCCGGCGGAGATCCTCAAGGGATTTTCGACGATGGCGAGCGTTGCCGTTGCGGTGCTGGTCCTCGCGGGCATCGGGCTCAGCTTCGCCTACGTGGACGGCCCGCGCGCGCTGCTCGGCACCTCGTACGGCGTCATGGTGCTGGCGAAGGTGGCGGTCCTGGTCGGTCTTCTCGTCCTGGGCGCGGCGAATTTCCTGGCGGTCCGGCGAGTCACCGAGAGCTCGGATCGCGCCGGAGCGCGGCTTCGTCGATTCGTCGAGGTCGAGCTGGGGCTCGGGCTAACCGTGCTGTTCGTGGCCGCCTCGCTGACGTCGCTGCCGCCCGCGCGCGACGTCGTGGCCGAGCGCGCGCCGCTCGCCGAGGTAGCGGTGCGGTTCACGCCCCGGCTCCCCGCGCTCACGTCGCCGCGAATCGCCGAGATGCCCGTCGACGACCGCAATGCGCCGCGCACAGACGCCGATCGAGCCTGGTCGGAGTTCAACCATCACATCGCTGGGCTCTTCGTGCTCGCCATGGGTGTCCTGTCCGTCCTGAACGCCACCGGCCGCGCGCCCTGGGCGCGTCACTGGCCGCTCGCGTTCCTGGGCCTGGCCGGCTTCCTGATGATCCGAATCGACCCCGGAGCATGGCCGCTCGGCCCGCTCGGCTTCTGGGAGAGCTTTCAGTATCCCGAGGTGCTCCAGCACCGGCTGTTCGTCCTGCTGATCGTGGCGTTCGGCCTCTTCGAGTGGTCGGTGCGCACGGGGCGGCTGCGCGCCCCGCGGGCCGCGCTGGTCTTCCCGCTCCTCTGCGCGGTCGGCGGCGGGCTCCTCCTGACGCATTCGCACGCCGGGCTCAACCTGAAAGAGGAATTCCTGATCGAGGTGACCCACGTTCCCCTCGGCATCCTGGCGATGGTCGCCGGCTGGGGCCGATGGCTCGAGCTCCGGCTGCCGGATCCGGCGGGCCGGGCTCCGAGTCGCATCTGGCCGCTGGCGTTCACGCTCGTGGGAGTGGTGCTCGTGTTCTACCGGGAAAGCTAAGCTGGCCTACCTGCGCGGTGCGCTCCTCCTGCTCGGCGCGGCGCTGCTCGCCGTGCTCGTCGCTCAGAACGACCCGGCGGCCATCGCCGGCTCGATCGCGGACCTGTCCTGGCGACTGGCCGTCATCCTGTGCTTCCCGGTCGTGCTCGTCGCGGTGTTCGACACGGTCGGCTGGCGCTTCGCGTTCCTACGCGAGGTCCCGTTCCGGGTTCTGTTCGCGTCGCGACTGGCCGGCGAGGCCTTCAACCTGACGACGCCCGCCGCCCTCAGCGGCGAGGCGGTCAAGGCCTGGCTCCTGCGGGGTCACGCGCCGCTCGACGCGAGCCTGGCCTCGGTCATCGTCGCGAAGACCACGATCACGATCGCCCAGGGGATCTTCCTGCTGGTCGGCGTCGTGGTGGCGTGGAGCACGATCCTCCAGGGATCGCTTCTCCTCTACGGCATGCTGTGGCTCCTCGGCCTGGAGGCGATCGCTCTCGCCCTGTTCGTGCTCGTCCAGACCCGCGGAATGCTCGGCTGGATGGGCCGGCTGCTCGATCGGCTGGGACTCGGCGCCATCCGCGGCCGCTCGACGCTCGGCCGGGTCGACGACGCGCTCGGCCAGTTCTACCGGACGGCGCCCGGCCGGCTCGCGCTCTCGATCGCCTTCCACTTCGGGGCCTGGTTCCTCGGCTCCGTGGAGACCTGGCTCATCCTGAAATTCCTCGGCGCCGAAGTCTCGTTCACCACCGCGATCGTGATCGAGGCGTTCGGCACGGCCATCAAGGTCGCGACCTTCCTGATCCCGGCGAGCCTGGGCGTACTCGAGGGCGGCTTCGTGGCCACGTTTGTGGCCCTGGGGCTCCCGGGCCCCACGGCCATCTCCTTCAGCCTGGTCCGGCGCGTCCGCGAGGTGGTCTGGATCGCCATTGGCCTCGTCGTGTTCGCGGTGATGCGGCCCCGTCAGCCAATCGGGGGTCTCGGGGGGCGCGCTATCTGACAGTCTGAGAAGAACCCCACTGAAGTCATGGTAGCGGGCGTAGGTTTCGCTAAACGTCACTGGATCACGTGATCCGCCCGCAGCAGCAGCGATTGGGGAATCGTGAGCCCGAGAGCCTTGGCGGTCTTGAGGTTGATCACGAATTCGAACTTGGAAGCCTGCTCGACTGGCAGATCGGCGGGATGCGCTCCCCGGAGAATCTTGTCGACGTAGGTCGCTGCGCGACGGAACAAATCGGCAAAGTTCGCCCCGTAGGCCATGAGGCCACCGGCCTCGACAATCTCTCGCAGCCCGTACATTACGGGTAACCGCTGCTCGGCGGCGAGCCGAACCAGGTGGCTCGCTTCGCGCACGAACAGTGGATCAGCCAGCACGATCACGGCTCCCGGACGACGCCTGGCCATCCTGGCGAAGGCTTCCGGTAGTTCCGCGCTCGTCTTCGCCTCCTGCACGTCACTCTGGAGCTTCAGCGCTCGCGCAACCTCGGCGATCTCCTGAGTACGCGGCGAGTGCGAAGCGTTGGTTGGATTCGCGAGGACCGCGAGCCGCGTGAGCCCCGGCACAGCCTCTCTCAACAGCTCGACCTGTTTGCCAGCCAGTTCCGTCCCAACGAAGCTTAGCCCGGTGATGTTCCCTCCCGGACGCGCCAGGCTGCTCACCAGGCCCGTGGCGACGGGGTCGGAGGGCACCGTCATGACGACGGGCACCGTGGTCGTGGCCTGCTTCGTGGCGAGCGCTGTGAGCGTACTCGAAACGACGATGACGTCGACTCTCGCTCGCACCAGCTCCTGGGCCACCGCGAACGCGGCGTCTTTTCGAGGGTCGGCGTATCGGCGCTCGATGACGATATTCTCGCCCTCGACCCATCCGCGCTCACGCAAGCCGGCGACGAACGCCTGCCACCACGAGTCCGTCAGCGGCGCGCTTGGAGCACTCGAGATGTACCCGATCCGCCGAGTTGCCCCGGTCTGCTGTGCCTCGGTGGCGAGCGGCACAGCCAGCGTTCCAAGCGCCAGCCTGCAGAGGAACGTGCGCCGGTTCACGATCACTCGCATGGGCTGGCGGGGAGTCTAGCCGAACGCCATGCCACGGACCAGCGTTCCGGTTGGGACCTCCTAGGGTGTTCCCTGACAATGGAACGGCCCCGACCGTCAGGGCCGGCGGTTCACAGACGGTTTACGTGGGGAGCGGCGCCGGGTCCGCCGGGGTCAGTTAAACAGGCCGGCGCGCGGTCTCCATTGTTAGAATTAGCCCGCCAATGAGCGCTCGAGTCTTCGCCGGCGCCGTCTTCGTTGTCCTGCTCTCGGCAACAAGCTGGGCCGGCACGAATCTGCCCACGGTGACCCACGACGGCCGGTCGTACGTCGAGCTCAGCCGCGTGGCCGCCTCGCTCCACACGAAGCTCGACGCGACGCCCGCGAGCACACGCGCGCACCTGCGCACCCGCGACAAGACGGTCACGTTCACACGGAACTGGTCCCAGGTGCTGGTCAACGGCAAGCCCGTCGTGCTCGATGCGCCCGTCCGGGTGAAGCAGGGGGTGTGGCTCGTGCCCCAATCCTTCATGGGCCGGGTCGTGCCCACGCTCGTGGCCGGCGCGCCGGCGGGCGCGGCCACCGTGCGCACGGCCGCCGCCCCGGCCGAGGTCACCCTGGAAGATCTTAGAGTGCGCTCGTACCCCTCGTTCACCCGCATCGTCGTGGAGACGTCTGCGTCTGTTTCCCACCGCATCGAGTCGAGCGGGCCCAAGGAAGCGCGCGTGAGGCTGCTCGGCCTCGGAAGCGGCGCCCAGGTCGAGGAGATCCACGACGGGATGATCGGGTTGGTCCGGCTCGAGCGCGCCGGGGCCGATGGGCTTCTTCGCGTGGTCTTCGAGGGCGCGGCCGGGACCATCAGGCCCACGACGCTGGCCGATCCGCCGCGGCTCGTCCTCGACGTTGGCCGGCCCAACGAGCCCACGCCCAAAGAGTCCCGAGAGCAGATGGGGCCGCTCAAGCTGATCGTCCTCGACGCGGGGCACGGCGGGCACGACTCGGGCGCCACCGGGCCCACCGGGCTCATGGAAAAGGACCTCGTCCTCGACGTCACGCGGCGCGTGGCCAAACTGGTCGCGGAGCAAATGGGCCTGAAGGTGCGGCTGACGCGAGACAACGACTACTTCGTGACGCTTCGCGACCGCACGAGCATCGCCAACCGCGAGCGAGCCGACCTGTTCGTGTCGATCCACGCCAACGCGCATCGCGAGACCGCCACGGACGGGGTCGAGACGTATTTCCTGTCCTCGGAGGCGACCGACGGCGCCGCTCGCCAGGTGGCCGCGCTCGAGAACGGCGTCGTTCAGCTCGAGCAGCCGCCGGGCCGCGGGAGCGGTCAGGTGGACATCGTGAAGGCGATCCTCTGGGATCTCGCTCAGTCGGAGTTCCAGGCGGAATCCTCGCGCCTGGCCGAGGTCGTCCACGACTCGATGACGCAGTCCTTGCGCATCTCCAACCGCGGCGTGAAGCAGGCGGGGTTCTACGTCCTCGGCGGCGCGGCGATGCCGGCGATCCTGCTCGAGATCGGCTTCGTCACCAATCCCAAGGAGGAGCGGCGCCTCAAGGACACGAAGTACCGCGACGAGATCGCGCGCGCGATCCTCGCGGGGCTCGTGGAATACAAGCGGGTCTGGGACCAGCGGGCGCGCGCGTCGAACGAGCCCGCGCCAGTGACGCGGGTGCGCTAGCGATGCCCCGGCCCGACGGACGCGCCCCCGATCAGCTCCGGCCCATCACCGTCACGCGGGATTTTCTCCTGCACCCCGAGGGCTCGGTGCTCGTGGAGTTCGGCGCGACGAAGGTCATCTGCACGGCGTCGGTCGAGGACAAGGTGCCGCCGTTCCTGAAGGGACAGGGGCAGGGGTGGGTCACCGCCGAGTACGCGATGCTCCCGCGCTCGACCAACACCCGGACGCAGCGGGAGAACCGCGGGCCGAGCGGCCGGTCTCAGGAGATTCAGCGGCTCGTCGGCCGGGCGCTCCGCGCCGTCATCGACCGGGGCAAGCTCGGCGAGCGCACAGTGTGGGTGGACTGCGACGTTATCCAGGCCGACGGCGGCACGCGCACCGCCGCCATCACTGGCGGCTTCATCGCGGTCGCCGACGCCATCAGCCGCATTCCCGGCCTGCAGACCTCGGCCGCGATCCGGGACTGTGTGGCCGCCATCAGCGTCGGCGTCGTCCAGGGCCAGGCGCTGCTCGACCTGAACTACGCCGAGGACTCCACCGCCGAGGTCGACATGAACATCGTCATGACCGGCTCCGGCGAGTTCGTGGAAGTGCAGGGAACCGCCGAGCAGGTGCCGTTCAGCCGCGCCCGGCTGGACGCACTCCTGGCCGTCGCGGAGACAGGCATTCGCCGTCTCGTCGGCCTCCAGCGGCGCGCCCTCGAAGCGCGTGCCGAGCGTACCTTCAAGCTCTAGCCCCGTCCTCGTCCTCGCGACGCTCAATCCCCACAAGGGGCGCGAGCTCGTGGCGCTGCTCGGCGCCGTGCCCTTCCAGATCAAGCTGCTCTCGGAGTTCCCCGACGCCCGGCTTCCCGAGGAGACGGGCCAGACCTACGCGGAAAACGCCCTGGTGAAGGCCCGCACGGCGGCTCGTCTCACCGGCGCGCTCGCGCTCGGCGACGACTCGGGGCTGGAGGTGGACGCGCTCGGCGGAGCGCCCGGGCTCCACACGGCGCGCTTCGGCGGCCCGGGGCTCACCGACCGCGCGCGGTGGGAGCTCCTGCTCGAACGCCTCCGCGACGTGCCGCCGGCCCGGCGGACGGCGCGCTTCCGCTGCGTGATCGCGCTGGCGGGTCCGGCTCGCGGCGAGCAGGTGGTCGATGGCGTCGTCGAGGGCGTGATCGCGGCGGCGCCGCGCGGCAGCGGCGGCTTCGGCTACGACCCCGTGTTCTTCTATCCGCCGCTCGGCCGCACGTTCGGCGAGATCTCCGACGAGGACAAGCAGCGCGTGAGCCACCGCGGAAAGGCGCTCGCGGCGGCCCGGCGACTGCTCAGCGAGTGATATAGTCGGTCGGAGCGATTCGACGCGACGACGCCGGCGGGGTGTGGCGCAGCCTGGTAGCGCACCTGCTTTGGGAGCAGGGGGCCGGAGGTTCAAATCCTCTCACCCCGACCATCAAAATTGTCGACTCTCCCCGCCAAGCGCGCGCTGATGCGTGCTAGAGTGGGCGCGATGCCCAAGGCCGTGGTCGTGATCGTGACTACGCTGACCGTTTTCCTCAGCGTGGCGGCCTGGGCTTACACCTGCCCCGTCGTGATCAAGCAGGCCGAGGACCTCATCAAGAAAGCGGAAGCGGGCAAGGTGACGCCCGAGACCCGCCAGTTGATCGACGAAGCCAAGAAGCTCGTGGCCGAGGCGCGAGCCCATCACGAGAGCGCCAAGATCAAGCGTGACCACGGCGACGCGGTCCGCAAAGCCCGGACCGCCGTCGCGTTCGCGGAAGAGGCCATCATCCTCCAGAGTCCATAGCTCGGCAGGCGGTGCGACGTCGACGCCAGCGATTCGCCGGCAGCGTCGTCTTCATCACGGGTGCCTCCTCCGGCATCGGCGCCGCCCTCTCCCTCGAGTTCGCCCGTGAAGGCGCCGACGTGGTGCTGGCCGCACGCCGCCGGGACCGGCTGGAGTCGGTGGCGGCCGGGATCGGCGCCATTGGCCGCCGGGCGGTGGTGGCCCCGTGCGACGTCACCCGGGAAGGCGACCTCGAGCGGGCCGCGGCCGCCGGCCGGGCCGCCTTCGGCAAGCTCGACGTCGTGGTCGCCAACGCCGGGTTCGGGGTTACCGGCATCCTGGAGCGCCTCTCCCTCGACGATTACCGCCGCCAGCTCGAGACGAACGTCTTCGGCGTGCTCCGCACGGTCTACGCGACGCTCGACGACCTCAAGAAGAGCCGGGGCCGGCTGGTGGTGATCGGTAGCGTCAGCGGCTATATCGCGCTCGCCGGCTCCTCGCCCTACTCGATGAGCAAGTTCGCGGTGCGCGCTCTGGCCGATTCGCTCGGCCACGAACTGGCCGAGCACGGCGTCTCCGTGACCTTGATCAGCCCTGGCTTCGTCGAGTCGGAGATCCGGCAGGTCGATAACCGGGGAATCTTGAGAACGGAGAAGCTGGCGCCGCGGATTCCCGCGCCGATGGTCATGGCGACGCCGACCGCGGCCCGAAAGATCGTCGGCGCGGTCGCGCGGCGGCGCCGAGAGGTGGTCATCACCGCCCTCGGAAAGGTCTCCGTGTTTCTCCACCGGCACGCGCCGGGGCTGCTCGCGCAAATAATTCGACGTTTCGCTATTAAAGGACGACGAGAACCGCGCTAAGATGGGCTCGGCGCCGAGGCGCCAGGAGGGAGGCGAATGCTCCACTTCACGATCGACGGGTTTCGGGGGTTCCGCTCTCGCTTCGACGACGCTCACCTGATCCAAGAGGTACTCGAGGACGCGCCCGCGCAGCTCGGGCTGAAGCGGGCCATGCCGGCGTTCGTGCTGCCCTACTACAACGGGGTCGTCCCGGAAGACTGCGGGATCAGCGCGTTCGTGTTCCTGCCCGGCGGCCACTTCACGCTCCACACCTTCTCGTTTCGGGAGACATACTTCGCCGACCTGGTGGCGCCGAACGACTTCGACGCGGCCCGGCTCCGGGGCCTGCTCGAGGCCGTCTTTCCGTGCGCGATGACCAGCGTCAGGACCGTCGAGCGGCACGATCTCAAGGACTCCGAGCCTGATGTCGAGAACGACTTCGGCCCCCATCTCTTCCTGAACATCGACGCCTACCAGGGTCCGCAGAACCTGGACGCGCTCTTCACCCTGTTCGATCGGCTCCCGGCCGAGATCGGGATGACCCCGATCATGCGGCCCTACGTCATCCGCGACGAGGTCGGCGGCCAGCCGGTGCTCAGCGCTATGACGATGATCGCGGAGAGCCACGTGAGCCTGCACGTGTTCCCCCGGGAGGAGCGCGCCTACTTCGACATCTTCTCGTGCCGATTCTTCGACCGGTCGTTCGTCGTGCCGCGGCTCCTGGCCCAGTTCCCGGGCGGCAGCGTGCAGGAGGCGCTGATCGCCCGCGGTAGCCGCTACCGGTATCTCCGGACCGAGCGGGCCGACGAACACGCCAAATCGCGCACCTGGCTACCCCAGCGATAGGAGCGACCATGACTCGTGACCTCCCGTTCGACGACCCGAGCCTTGTCCGCGAACCCATGACCGTCGCCGAGGACGGCGGGCGGAACAGCGTGCTCTCCCTGCTCGGGCGGATGGGGAAGTCCGCCTTCCAGGGGCGCAAGCTCGCGGAGGCCTTCGGGGCCTGGAAGCGGATGATCGAGGGCGACAGCCTCATCTGTTTGGGCTACGCGGCGTCGATGTCGAGCGCCGGCATGTGGCCGCTGGTCACCTGGCTCGTGGAGCGCGGCTACGTCGACGTACTCGCCTCGACCTCGGCGAACATCACCGAGGACCTCCTGGACATGATGGACGGCACGCGGGTCTACCGCGTCGACCCCGAGCACGTGGACGACGTGGCGCTGGCCGAGAAGGGCTACTACCGGTTCTACGACCACATCGTCTCGTCCAAGAAGTACGACCAGATGGAAACGGTGGTCACCGGGCGGTTCTTCGACGAGCTGGCCGAGACCTGGCGCAAGCCGACCATCCCGACGGTGCGCCTGCTCTTCGAGCTCGGCCTCTGGCTCAACGCCAAGGGGTTCGAGAAGTCGATCCTGGCCACGACGGCGCGCAGCCAGGTGCCCGTGTTCTGCTGCGGGCTGCCCGACGGGCCGATCGGCGAGGGCTACAGCACCTCGCCCAAGGCCGAGCAGGCACCGGTCGTCGACTTCTTCAAGGACTACCGGATCGCGACCGACGTCATGGACAACGCCATGATGACCGGGCGCGGGACGTCGGTCGTCTTCCTGGGCGGAGGGGTGCCCAAGGACTTCCTGCAGATCACGGCGACCAGCGTGCGGACCCGCCACGGCAACGTCGATCCCACGCCGCACAAGGCCTCGATCCAGATCACCACGGACAACACCGTGTTCGGCGGGCTCGGCGGCGCCACACTCGCGACCGAGTGCATCTCCTGGGGCAAGGAGGCGCACGGCAGCGACAACGTCATGTGCTTCGCCGACGTCACCATCGCCTTGCCGATCATCTGTCAGGGGCTGGCCGAGCACTTCGGGCCCGGGCACCGGCGTACACGGCCCAAGCCGCTGAAGCTGACCGAAGTCTTCTAAGCCTCGCCATGTCCCGTCGCGTTCTACTGCTCGCGCTGGCGCTGGTGCTCGCCGGCACGAGCAGCTACGCGCAGAGCGACCGTCCGACGTCTGATTCGTTTCGCCTGGAATGGTCGCGACGCCCGGGCTGGATGCGCCCAGGCACCGACGGATTCCTCTACAACGATTCGCGCTGGCGCGTGACCAACGTGCGCGTCCAGGCGCGGGCCCTCGACGGCTCGGGGCGCCTCGTCCGCGAGACCGTCGTCTCCGTGTTCGGGAACTCGGTGCCCGGTGTGCGGGCGTTCTTCGCGCTGCCGCCGCTCGGGGAAGGGGAGACCTACCAGCTCGAGGTCATCAGCTTCGACTTGATCGCTCGGGAAGGCCCGACCAGAGAACAAAGCCCGTAAGGGGGCGATCCCCCTCACGGGCTCTCGTCGTCGCGACCGTCGTCGCTACTTCTTGTGGCCGTGCCCCTTGCCTCCGCCGGGATTGCCTTGATCCGACATGCGCGCCTCGCGGTGCGGGGGCTGCGGTCCGCGGTCGTGCCAGTTCCGCTTCTCAGCCCATCCGGGACCCCACTCGTGGCCCCAGTGCGGCGGCGCCTGGCGCTGCCACTGCTTCCAGTGTCCCGGAGGCACGTGGTAGTACCGCACTGGCACCGTCAGGACTGGTCGCGGAACGAACTGCGGAGAGACAAAGACCCAGGGGCCGTCGTGACGGCGGCTCACATGCCAGCCCGACGGCGTGAACACCCAGTATTGCCCGCTGTAGAAGAAGACGTTCCCCGGCGCCTGCGGCGCGTAACTCACAGTGGGAACGCCCGGGACCACCACGAGGGGTGGCGGCGCCGGCAGGCTGAAACCGATGTTCACGTGAACCTGCGCCGGGGCCTGGGCGGGGGCCACCAGAATCAGCCCCAGCAGGGCGAAGGCGGCGTAGTAAATGAGCATGTCGATTTCCCTCCTCTGCGGGTGGTTCACCCATACACGGGTGCAAGAAGACTGCCGGGCACCTGAGGCGGTCTTGACAGCCGGTCTCGGGGGGGCTATGTCTTCGGCCGTGCAAGCCCCTGCAGCGCCTTCAATCCATAGGCGCGCCTCGGCCGGCGGGGCCCTAGCCCCGCGACGGCCTGCAGCGCGCACATCCGACGCGAGCGAGGTCCACCGATGAGCTACCGTGTTATCTCCGCCGACTGCCACATCGATATGACCTGGATGCCCGGCGACCTCTGGGTGAAGAACGCGCCGGCGCGGATGCGCGATCAGGTCCCCCAGGTGCGCCAGACTCCGGACGGCCCGCGCTGGTTCGCCGAGGAAAAGGAGCTCGGGGTCTTCGGCGGGCTCGGGTTCGGCTTCGACAAGGTGCAGCGCAACTTCTCCAAGCACGTGGAGCGGATGTTCCAGGCCGGCTTCTACGAGGGCGGGCCGCATCCGACGACGCCGGCCCTGAGACTGAAGGACCAGGAGATCGACGGCATCGACGCCGAGGTGATGTACGGCATCCTCGGGATCGGGTTGCGCATGCAGGATCGCGAGCTGATCCAGACCGTGTACGAGATCTACAACGACTGGGCCGCCGACTTCTGCAAGAGCAATCCCCGGCGCTTCGTGGGGCTCGCGTGCATTCCCAGCCACGATCCGGCCGCGGCGGCGAGCGAGCTCCGGCGCGCCGCGCGTCTGGGCCTCAAGGGCGCCGACTTCGCCGTGTCGACCGCGGCCTACCCCATCTGGCACGGCGCCTGGGATCCGCTCTGGCAGGCGGCCCAGGAGTGCCGCATGCCGATCTCGTTCCACACGACGGGCTATCCGGCGCGCGAGCCCTCGGACGAGACCATGAAGAAGGAATACGACCTGCGATATCGCGCCACCCGCACCACCATGTTCCAGATCGTCGCGGCCGAGTTCCTCGCGAGCATCGTTTTCTCGGGCGCCCTCGATCGCTTCCCGCAGTTCAAGTTCGTGCTCGGCGAGGCCGGCGTGACGTGGCTTCCCTATATCCTGGATCGCATGGACGAGGAGTACGAGGACCGCTACTACCAGCTCAATCTGTCGATGAAGCCCAGCGAGCTCTGGCGACGCCAGGGGTACTCGACCTATCAGCACGAGCCCTCGGTGGCGGTGATGATCCCGCTCATCGGCGAGGACAACATCATGTGGGGGTCGGACTATCCGCACCC
>Ga0114129_10005711_pt1 | contig 17626 bp, 10 predicted proteins | sample RhiMetdeltSRZDD1_FD_80071 | JGI IMG/M metagenome (GOLD analysis project Ga0114129, IMG submission 80071) | Populus rhizosphere microbial communities from Tennessee, USA - Rhizosphere MetaG P. deltoides SRZDD1 (version 2) (version 2) | ecosystem: Host-associated > Plants > Roots > Rhizosphere >...
CCCCTCCGAGTGCCCGAGTTATGTCACGGTGGCGAAACGCCAGTGGCGAAACGCAAGGACGGGGCGACCGGCGGAACGGCGACCGTCGCCCGTCGCGGGAGGGCCTTCATTTGACTACGCTCCTCTCCGCGACACGGACGTCGGGCCCTGCGGCACATTGCTTCACGAGGCCCGCGCAGCAACTCCGACGAGAACGGAGTGCGGAAAGACGAAGCCGCCTTGCTGCTGGTAGGCGAGGGCGTTCGATCGCGTCGTCTGATCGATCCGTTCCTGAATGTGTCGCGGAAGCGCCCCGATATTCCCCCAATCGCACAGGCCGGCGAGGAGGGGATCGACGGTCTTCATCCGCCAGGCAATCTCGTGCCGACGGAGCTCAAATTCGCCCAGTCCGGCGCCGTCGGTCAGCGCCTTGAAGGCGGCGTGGTCGGTGACGCCGAAGAGGGGACCCTGGGGCAGGGCCTGCAGCTCGTGATGGGCTTGCACCGCCGCGAAGAAGACACCGAAGCCGGTCTGCTCCTCCGCAGACCCCCATACGGAGAACGCGAAGCGACCGCCCGGCACGAGCACGCGCGACACCTCCTCGAACACGGCCGCCGGTCTGGCGAGATGGTGGACCACGCAGTTGGACACGACCGCGTCGAACGCCCTATCGTCGAAGGGTAGACGCTCGGCGTCCCCCTCGTGAAACTCGATGTGCGGATGGCGGCGCCGGGCGACCGCGACCATCCGGCTCGAAAAATCAACGCCAGTGACGATGGCGCCCGTATCCGCCAGGAGCGCGCTGCCATCGCCCGGCCCCGAGCCGAGATCCAACACCCGGCGACCCGACTGTACCGCCGCAGCCACGAGGAGCGGCACGGCCTGGGCGGTCAACGAGTGAAAGCTCTCCGCATAACTCTGGGCGCATCGACTCCACGTGTCGTTCTCGAACCGAGCGATGGTCTCGGGATCCATGCCAGCCTGCATATGGGCCTTCTTTCGCTCGCGTGTGCACTTGCGTGTGAATGGTGATGGCGCGTGCCTTGGCCGCGCGGATAGAATGAGCGACGCCACGTCAGGTGCCCGTCTGCGCCTCGTCTATCCGGCGTCTATTCGGGATGGAGCCGACAATGGGTGACCGGCGGTTGAAGCTGTTCCTGCTCGGCCGCCTGCGCGCGGAGCGTGCGGGCCGCCGTCTCGAAGTTCGCGGGAAGAAAGCCGAAGCCCTGTTGGCCTATCTCGCCCTTCCACCTGGGCGCCGCCATTCACGCGATCACCTGTCCGGGTTGCTGTGGGGCGGAATGGGCGACGCGCAGGCCCGCCACAATCTTCGCCAGACTCTCGCGGCCTTGCGCAAGACGTTGGGCCAGGAGGTCATCGCCGCGGATGGCGACGCTCTCTACCTCGATGGCGCGACCGTAGAGCTGGATGTGGTCGGGCTGGAACGGGCGGGCGCCATCGAGGAGGGTGAAATCGTCAGTGGTGAGCTCCTCGAGGGGCTCAGCGTTCAAGAGGACCCGTTCGACGAGTGGCTGGCCGATCAGCGCGCGCGGATCAAGGCCCTGGCCTGCGATCGGCTCGGCGCCGCCGCCCGGTCGCGCGCGGACACCGGTGCGATCGACGAGGCAATCGAGACGGCGCGGCGGCAGCTCGCCCTAGATCCTGCGAACGAGGCGGCCCATCGCCTCCTCATGACCTTGTACGCGCGCGGCGGCCATCGCTCCGCGGTCCTGCGGCAGTACGAGCAATGTGTCGCCGCGCTCGAGCGCCACCTCGGGGTCGCGCCCAGCCCGGAGACCACACGGCTCGCCGAGTCCGTCCGTCAGCCGCCCGATCTCCCTGATCGTTGCTCCATCGTCGTCCTTCCGCTCGCCAATGCCGATGGGCAGGCCGACCAAGAGTTCTTCGGCATCGGGATAGCCGAAGAGATCACGTCGGCGCTGTCGCGGTTCGGCTCGTTGTTCGTCATCTCCGCGCTGACCGCCTACACGTTTCGAGGATGCGAGCCGGACGTCCGGATGATCGGGCGCGAGCTGGGCGTCGACTACGTCGTCCGGGGAAGCTCACGGCGGTCGGGCGGGCGGATCCGCGTGGGCATTCACCTGGTCGACGCCCTGACGGGCGGCGATGTATGGGCGAGGACGTTCGAACGCGACATGGGCGACGTATTCGCCGTAGAGGACGAGATCGTGACGATGCTGGTCTCCACGCTGGTGAACCGAGTGGAGGCGGCGGCGATCGAGCGGGTTCGCCGGAAGCCGACGGAGAGCCTCAGCGCCTACGACTGCTATCTCCGCGGCAAGGACCACCATCACCGCTGGACCAAGGAAGACAATACGCGCGCGATCGAGATGTTCGAGCGCGCCGTAGCGCTGGACCCCGCCTTCTCGCTTGGCCACGCCTGGCTCGCCTGCGCGCTCTACCAGAAAACGTTCCTCGATCCCGACCCGACGCTGGTCCAGCGTTGCCTCGACGCCGTTCAGCGCGCCTACCGACTCGACGATGCCGATGCCGAGATCCATCGCATGCTCGCCGCATTTCATCGTCTCTGGCGCGACTTCGACAAGGCCGAATTTCACATCGAACGCGCCTTCGCGCTGAATCCGAACGACGACAAGATCGTCTGTCAGATCGGCGAGCTCGAGACGTACTCGGGCCGGCCCGAGGCAGGCGAGCGATGGGTGCGCCATGCCATCCGGCTCAATCCGCTGCACCAATTGCCCCGCTACTGGCTGCGTCTTGCGCAAGCGCTGTACCATCAGCGCCGATTCGCCGAGTCCCTCGCGATGCTCGGACGCGAGGCTATTCGTGTGCCCCACCAGCTCACGTACCGAGCCGCCGCTCTCGCCAGCCTCGGCTGTAAGAGCGACGCGGCGGCGGCCATCGAGGAACTGCGCGCGGAAGGAGCGGTGACGGTCCAGGACCTCGTCAGGACGCTGCCGTTCCGGCGTTCCGCGGACCTTGAAGACGTCGCGGAGGCGCTGCGTCGCGCGGGCCTCCCCGACTAGAACGTCGGGTGCTCGCGCGGTGATTCGAGATTTAGCGTAATGAATCGGCGAGGGGAGCCGCTGGCGCTGATCGAGAACCACCCAGACTTCACCCAGGAACTACCCAGGAAGTTGCTCTCAACGAGAGCCAAAGGGAGCCAAAGCCACTTACGTGAGAAGCCCTATTCCACGAGGCGTTATTTGTGGCGCGTTGGCTCCAGCTGCGATTTGAAAAGGACTCATAACCTACTGTACTGGGGTCGCGAGCCACCCACGCGACCGTGCAAAATCGCGTGGTTACAACTTCCATTGGGGTTTCAACCCAACGGTCGCTGATTCGAGTCACGCGGATATAACCGAAGCACCTCACCGCGAAGCACCTCACCGAAGCAGGGATGTGCTCGTTGACGCGTTGCCACGCCCGGGCTATCGTCGCTGTGCCCAACGGCCCGCCCGCTTCATGGAGGCGCGGATGAAGTGCTCCCGGTGCCAGCACGAAAACGAGATGGGCGCCATATTCTGCGAGGAATGTGCGGCGCCTCTGGCCCCGGCTTGCTCTAATTGCGGTCGGCAACTATCGGCGACGGCGAAGTTCTGCCCCGCATGCGCCCATCCCACGGGGTTACCCAGTACGGCGTCGGTGACTCCACGATTTAGTTCACCGGAGTCGTACACGCCGAAGTATCTGGCCGAGCGCATCCTCACATCGAAGTCCACGCTGGAGGGTGAGCGAAAGCAAGTCACAGTGCTTTTCGTAGATGTCTCAGGCTTCACCTCGCTCTCCGCACGGCTCGACCCCGAAGACGTCCATCGCGTGATGCAGCGGGGATTCGAGCTGATGCTGGCCGAGGTCCATCGCTTCGAAGGCACCGTCAATCAGTTTCTCGGCGACGGGATCATGGCGCTTTTCGGCGCGCCGATTGCGCACGAGGACCACACCCAGCGTGCCGTCCACGCCGCACTGGGAATCCGGCGAGCGCTGGAGGCTTATCGGGCCGAGCTCCAGAGGCAGCGGGGCATCGAATTCCAGGCGCGTTTGGGCCTGAACACCGGGCTGGTCGTCGTGGGCAGTATCGGGAACGACTTGCGAATGGATTACACCGCCGTAGGCGATACGACGAATGTCGCCGCGCGCATGCAACAGGCAGCCAATCCTGGCCGCATTCTGGTTTCGGAAGCGACGCACCGACTCGTTAGCGGTTACTTCCATACACGGCCGATGGGCGCGCTCACGCTGAAGGGTAAGGCCGAACCGGTGCGCGCATGGGAAATCATCACGGCCCGGGCTGATCGAACACGAATCGACGTGAGCGAGGAGCGCGGGCTCACCGCCTACGTGGGACGCGGACATGAGCTCGACGTGCTGCGGGAGTGCTTCGAACGAGCCAGGAGCGGCCAGGGCCAGGTCGTGTTCGTGGTCGGCGAGCCAGGGATCGGCAAGTCGCGGTTGCTCTACGAGTTCCGTCGCCGACTCGGAGACGAGGCGACGTGGCTCGAAGGCCGATGCATCTCGTTTGGACAGTCGATGCCACTGCACCCCGTCATCGACATGCTGAAGCGCACGTTCCGCATCGAGGAGGGGGACGTGCCGGAGGAGATTGGTCGCAAGATCGACACTGCCGTTCTGCAACTGGGCGAAGATCTCCGACCCCTTTTGCCGTACTTGAAGTATCTGCTCTCGATTGACCCGGGCGATGAGCAGGTCGCCGGCATGGATCCCCAGGCGCGACGCGGTGAGATCTTCGACGCCCTTCGACGCTTACTCGTGCGCGCCTCAGAGATACGTCCCCAGGTGTTCGTCCTGGAAGACGTGCACTGGATGGACAAGGCCACCGAGGAGTGCCTGCAGTTCGTCATCGATAGTATTCCCACGAGCCGAGTGCTTCAGATCCTCACGTATCGGACCGGCTGGAGACATCCGTTCGGTGAGCACACGTACCACACGAGGCTGGCGCTCGGCACGCTCAGCAACACGGACAGTGTCGGGATGACGCATGCGCTCCTGACGACGACCGAGCTGCCTCCGGATCTTCAGGCGCTGATCATCCGAAAGGCCGAGGGGAATCCCTTCTTCATCGAGGAGGTCGTCAAGTCGCTGCACGAAGTCGGCGCACTTCGGCGTGAAGGGGAACGGTACGTGCTGACGCGGACGCTTGAAGGCGTGGTGATTCCCGACACGATTCAAGGCCTCATCATGGCGCGCATCGATCGGCTCGCGGAGGCACCGAAAAAGACGCTGCAGCTGGCTTCGGTCATTGGGCGGGAGTTCACCCGTCGCCTCCTCGACCGGATCGCGGAGATGCGTGATCGTACCGAGGACTTTTTGCGCGAGCTGAAGGCGATCGAGCTTATCTACGAGAAGAGCCTCTTCCCAGAGCTGGCGTACATGTTCAAGCATGCCCTCACACACGAAGTGACCTACGGCTCACTCCTCGTGCAGCGCCGCCGGGAACTTCACCACACCATCGCGCGTGCCGTCGAGGAGCTCTACACCGATCGGCTCGCAGAGCACTACGAGGTCCTCGCCTACCACTTCTATCGCGCCGAAGAATGGGCAAAGGCGCTCGAATACCTGCTCAAGGCCGCGCAGAAGGCGAGCCAGGCGTTTGCCAACCGCGAAGCGGCGGCGCTCTACGAGCAGGCAGTGGAGGCGATCGCCCACCTCGCCACAGGCGCCGATCCCCGCACGCATCTGGCCGTTCACCAGGCCCGGCTCGGCATCTATACGGCGCTGAGCGAATTCGATCGCGCCGTTGGTGCGGGCGAAGAAGCGCTTGCTCTGACCCGGCAGATCGGGGATCGCGCGGCCGAGGCACAAACGTTGGCGGGCCTCGGCTGGGCGGCGACTTGGGGCCATCGCTTCGTGGCCGCGCTCGAGTATGCCGACCATGCCCTCGAGGTCGGTAGAGAGGCAGGCACCCTGGCTCCGGTTGCAACATCTCACATGGCGATTGGAACGGTGATGATCGTCACGGGAAAGCTTCCGGAAGGCCGGGAGCACTTGGACCAAGCGCTAGCAATCGGTCAGAGGGCGGGGGACGTGTCGGCGCAAGCGATCTCCCTCATGGACTTGGGGTTTATTCACAATTGGGCTGGCGAGTATCGCGAGGCCGTCGAATTGTTGTCGCAGGGAGTACGTCTCGCACGCCAAGCTCACCAGGTCTTCCCCCTTGTCATTGGACTATGGGAATCTGCGCTACCACTAATCGGCAAGGGCGACTACGACGAAGCCCGTACGTCACTCGAAGAAGGCTTGGTGGTGTGCGAGAAAGCGGGCGAACAGGTGATGGCGCTCCGCATCGCCAACACGCTCGGCTGGCTATGGATGGAGTGCGGCGACTTGGCTCGCGCCGCGGAGTTCAGTTCCCGCGCCGCGGACGGTGCCCGCAAGCGCGGCGACTCTGAGACGATCGCCAATCCGGAGCTGAATCTCGGCGACATATTCATTGCCAAGGGTGATCTCGTGCTCGCGGCAGAGCTGCTCGAGGGCGTCCAGACAATCGTCGAGTCGCCCACGACGAGCGAATGGGCGCTGTGGCGGTACTCCACTCATCTCTTCGCCAGCCTGGCCGACCTGGCACTCGCGCGCGGTGATCTCGCAGCGGCAGCAACGCTCGCCGATAGATGCCTGCAATCGGCGACGCGCACGCAATCGCGGAAGTACGTCGTCCGCGGCTGCAGGGTACGCGGGCAGATCGCGCTGGCAGAGCGGCGCTGGGACGACGCGGAGCGCGTGTTGAAAGAAGCGCTCGGCGTCGCTCGCTTCATTCGGAATCCTACCCAGCTCTGGCGGACTCACGTTGATCTCGGTCGACTTCACGCGGCACAGGGGCGGGATGATCTGGCGCATGCCGATTGGACTGAGGCAAGGCGCGTGGTGGAGGGCCGGCGCGATCAGGCTTCAAATCCCGAAATCAGGGCCGCACTCACGTCGCTATTAGGGCGCATCGGCTCGGCATCCATCTGACGTTGTCTGGCGGTCATAGTGCCGACCTCGGCGCGGTCTCATGTTCGCGCGTAGTGAACCGGCGGGCCTTCATTGGCGGTCGGCCGTTGCGGCAACTTCACCCAAGAATTACCCAGGAAGTTGCTCCCAAGGAGCGCCCAAGCCGCTTACGTGAGCAGCGTTGATTGTCGACCGTTTGGTTTGCCGCGCTCGACTGGAAAATCGCTGCACTCCGTCGATGCAGTAGCATCGCGTCTCGTGGTGGAGTGATGGCCAGGAGCGGCATTCCGAGCGCGATGTTCAATGGCGGCCCGATGCGATGACATGTCCAGGCTGCGGAGCCGAAAACCGCGAGGGCAGACGCTTCTGCTCGAAGTGTGGCGCCGCGCTGCCGCTCGCGTGCAGCACGTGCGGATTCATCAACGAGTCCGGCGACGAATTCTGCGGTGGATGTGGCCAGCGAGTGACCGCGGCCACGGGGAAAACTGCAGACCGCAAAGACGCTTCGCGCGACGCGGAGCGCCGACAGCTCACCGTCATGTTCTGTGACCTCGTTGGCTCCACCGCGCTCGCCGCGCGGCTCGATCCAGAAGAGCTGCGCGAGCACGTGCGCGCCTACCAGAGCGCCAGCGCCGACGTCATCGCGCGGTTCGAGGGCCACATCGCGCAGTACCTGGGTGACGGACTGCTGGTCTACTTCGGTTATCCTTCGGCGCACGAGGACGACGCCCAGCGAGCGGTGAACGCGGGCCTCGCTGTCGTCGATGCCGTCGCCGCGCTGAATGCGCGACGGCCGCCTAGTGGCGTCGCGCTTGCCGTGCGGGTTGGCATCCATACAGGCCTCGTGGTAGTCGGCGAGGTCGGCGGCGGCAGCCGCCGCGAACAGCTCGCACTCGGCGAGGCGCCGAATGTGGCCGCCCGTCTGGAAGCGCTCGCAGAGCCCGGGACGGTCGTCATCAGCGCAGCCACGCACCGTCTGGTCGAGCGTCGCTTCACCTGTCGCGACCTTGGCGCTCACGCCCTGCGTGGCATCGCCATCCCGCAATCCGTCTACCAGGTTCTCGGCGAACGCCGCGCCGGCAGTCGTGGCGACGCGTTGCCGACCGCGTGGACGACGCCGCTGGTCGGCCGCGAGCGCGACCTCGCGCTCGTCCTGGAGCGCTGGGAGACCGCCGCCGAAGGGCTCGGGCAGGTTGTGCTGCTGAGCGGGGAGGCGGGCATCGGGAAGACGCGAATCGCCCAGGCGGTCGTCGCGCACCTGGATGCAGTGCCGCACACGCGTCTGGACAGCCGCTGCTCTCCCTATCGTCAGCACAGCCCGATGCACGTCGTCGCCGAGCTCGTGGAAGCCGCCCTGGCCCACGAGCGCGACGACACGCCGGAGATGCTGGCGCGGCGTCTCGAGCGTACGCTGCCGCAGTACGGACTGGTGCCCGACGAAGCGCTACCGCTCCTCTATGGGTTACTCGGGCTCCCGAATTCCACAGCATCGCCGGTGGCGTCGTGGTCGCCGCAGCGTCAGCGTGAGCGGACGATCGAGACCGTGCTCGAGCTGTTCCGCGCGCTTGCGACACGCCGCCCCTTGCTCGTGTTCGTCGAGGACCTACACTGGATCGACGCCTCGTCGCTAGAGCTGCTGTCGGTGCTCGTCGACCAGGTGGCGACGGCGCCGATCTGCGTGCTGCTCACCGCGCGGCCGGACTTTCGCCCTCCATGGGCGTCGCGCTCGCACACGACGCAGATGACGCTCACGCGCCTGCCGCGCCGGTACAGCGAGCAGATGGTTCTCGGCGTTACCGGCAACAAGCCGCTGCCGCCAGAGGTCCTCCAGCACGTCGTGCAGGGCGCCGACGGGGTGCCGCTCTTCGTTGAGGAAATCACGAAGATGGTGCTGGAGTCAGGGGCCCTCCGGGAGAGCGACGAGCGGTACGAGCTAAGCGGCTCCCTGCAGCCTCTCGCCATTCCGGCCACGCTCCAGGACTCGCTGACCGCGCGGCTTGATCGTCTGCCGGAAGCCAAGCCGGTCGCCCAGCTCGCGGCGGCCATCGGCCGCGAGTTCAGCTACGAACTTCTGGAGGCGGTCTCCCCGCTCGATCCCGTACCCCTTCAGCGGGAGCTGGACCGGCTGGTCGACGCGGAGCTGCTCTACCAGCGCGGCCGACCGCCGAGCGCGAGTTACCTCTTCAAGCACGCGCTCATCCAGGAGGCCGCGTACCGTGCGCTCCTGCGGACAACGCGGCAGCAGTACCACCGTCGGATCGCCGCCGTGCTCGCGGAGCGCTTCCCGCAGATCGGCGAGCTCAACCCCGAGCTGCTTGCCCACCACTACACCGAGGCCAATCTCCCGGCGGAGGCGCTGCCGTGCTGGCAGCGCGCGGGCGAGAACGCTGTACGCCGCTCCGCGCACAGCGAAGCAGCCGCGCACTTCGAGCGGGGGCTGGCGCTGATCGGCGGTCTCCCCGAGGCGCCGGAGCGCGACCGACGGGAGCTAAGCTTGCTGATGGGCCTCGGGCCAGTGCTCTACGCCATCCGCGGGTTCGGGGCGCCCGAGGCCGAGCGGTGCTACCAGCGAGCCCGAGAGCTCTGTGACCGCCTAGGGGACGCGCCGGAGGTGTTCGCGGCGCTGTGGGGACAGTGGGGCGTCCTGATGATCCATGGCAAGGTCGACCATGCGCTCGACGTCGGCGAGCAGCTGCTCGATCGCGCGCGAAAGTCGCCGGATCCCGCGCTCCTGCTCCAGGCGCGCCACGCGCTCTGGCCGGCCCACCTCTATCACGGCGAGCCGGCCGCGGCGATCCAGGACATCCAGGAGGGCCTCGCGCTGTACGACGTCGATCGGCACCGGTCGCTTGCCTTCACCTTCGGGGGCCACGACGCTCGGGTATGTGGCCTCACGTTTGAGACGACGGCGCTGTGGGCGCTCGGTTATCCGCGCCAGGCGCTCGATCGTGGCCGGCAGGCACTCCACGTCGCCCGCGAGCTCGCGCATCCCCACACTCAGGCGAATGCGCAAGCGTTGGTTTCGCTGAGCTTCCGCTTGCTCGGCGACCTCAAGTCGGCCCGAGCCGAGGCGGAGACCGGACTCGCCGTTTCCGCGGAGTACGGCTTCCCGATGTTTTCCGCCCTAGCCGCGGTCGTCCGGGGGTCGACGCTAGCCGCGTCCGGCGAGCTGGATCGCGGGCTCGTCGAGATGCGTCGCGGCCTCACCGCCTGGCAGGTCATCGGCGGTGTGTGGATGCTCCCGGTCTTCTTGGGCCTGATCGCGGAGGCGGAGTTCGCGCTCGGCGATGTCGCCGCCGCGCTCCGGACAATCGACGACGCACTCCACCGGGTTGCCCTTCACGGCGAGAGCTTCTATGAGGCCGAGCTGCACCGCCAGCGGGGTGAGGTCGTCCTGGTACGCAGCCAGTCCGACGTGGCGGAAGCGGAGGCGTGTTTCCTGCGCGCACTCGACGTCGCCCGCGAGCAGAGAGCGAAGGCGCTCGAGCTGAGGGCCGCGTCAAGCCTCGCCCGCCTCTGGCAGCACCGTGGCCGGAGCGGGGACGCCCGTCGCCTGCTCGCTGACGCGGCCGGATGGTTTACGGAGGGCGTCGAGACGAGCGATCTCCGCGCCGCGCAGCAGTTGCTGCAACAGCTGCCCTGAGCGCCGATGAGAAGCGTCGTGATGAAGTTCTAGCAAGCACGCAGACTTCACCCAGGAATTACCCAGGAAGTTGCTCCCAACGAGAGCCAAAGAGGCCCAAAGGCAACGACGTGAGAAGGGCTAATTGACGAGGCGTTGTTTGTGGGGCGTTGTCTCGAGTCTCGATTTGAAAAGGGCTCATAACCCAAAGGTCGCTGGTTCAAATCCAGCCCCCGCAACCATTGACGACGAGGGGCTAGCGGACGTTGAGACCGCTAGCCCCTTTCGTTTACCCAGACTTCACCCAGGAATCGGTGAGTGTGCGACCGTTCTGCGCTCAACTCGGGCCTTGTTCTGCGCATAGCGAACTAGCGTATGGCGAGGCCCACGTGGGAGTTGCGGAAAGCCCGCCGAGGAAGCGCGCGAGTTGCTCGGGAGACTACGCGGTCGAAAACTCCTGCCCGCCCAGTAACGCGAAACCGCCACCGGCTCTCTCCTCGCGTCATAGTGGAGGGCGTGAGCGGGGGCTACTTCGGTTTGCCTACGCTGTCTGCCATCGTCGCGTATACCAAACCCTCGCAGTACCTGAGGGCGAGCTCGCTGGTCTCTTTGACCCTGAGCTCCTCGATGTCCGGCCACCCGGCCATAAATTCGAGCAGCTTCTCCCGCGACGACTGCCGGTAGGTCGCATAGAAGAAATCGAAGAGTTCGAGCGGGTCGTCGATGCGTTTCGCCTGCTGTTTGGTGATTCCAAAAAAGGTGTCCGGATGCCGCCGATACGCTGCCAGCTCGTCGGGAGTCAGCGGAGCGGTCACGATAATGGATCGACCATCAGCGAGCCTATAGGTTCCGTATGCTGTGCTCTCCGACTCCAGTACCGTAGCATCGGTCAGTACGCCAACGACTTCGGTTCCGTCGGCGTCGGGAACTAAATACTTGTGGCCTATACGGAGCCGTGGGATCGCACCGCCGAACGCGAATTCTGGAATCTCGCCGTCGAACGTCGATGGGATGTCGTAGTGATTTCGAATCGAGGACATCAATTGGTACATCTCGTGATGCCGTTCGCGCGCCGCAAGGGCGTGCCGGATGCTCGCGAACGAAGCATCGAGGCGAAAGTCCGGAATCTTGAACCCCTCGGAGACCACTGAGCGCTTGTATTTCGTTGATTCGAGGTTGTGCTGGTGCGTGTGATTAGTCAAAAACACGTAAGCAGCCGGAGCTGCCGCACCGGCGATGACCATCGTGGATTCTTTCTCGTGAATGTTCGCCAGCGCTTCCTCGAGCCACGAGATGCTCTGCGCCTCGGTGGCAACATCTGGCACGTTGACGTCGATAAAAACGATCCGCGGATATGCGGCGTGTTTCGCGAGCGCTGCATGCAACTGCCTGTGGACCTTCGCGCTAGGTTTTCCGGGTTGGCGTGCCTTTGCTTCGACAGAGAATCGGCGGGCAGTGGCTCGATAAGTGGCGACGAATTCGCAGTGCGACTGCGACGGATCGCTTTCATCTTCAAATGCAAGATCGAAGCCTGCCTTGATGAAGGCTGCTGCCACGTAAGTCTCATAGTAAGCGCCGAGGAAATTCGACGGATCCTTCAGTCGCTTAATCATTCGATCCTGTAACTCCACGTTGTGGGCCAGGAGATACAGATTGTAGGCAAGACCGAGGTAGGCCTCGACGGCCCCGGTCATGGGTGCGGTTCGAATCGTCCCTGCGATCTCCGGGGCGTGTTCGCGCTGATACTTGCACACGAGGCCGTACCAACGCAGGATCGGATGGCGATCGGCCTCAGCTTTCCTCAGTTCGGAGGTTCCCCAGGCCTCGCCGAGCAATATCTTGATGTAGTACATGAGGAAGTCGTGGAATGTTTTCCAGTCCTTCGAAAAATGGAGCCGGCCACGCACTGAGACAAAGCGATAGCCTTGGAATAGGGCTGAGACGATGGGACGCCCTAACCCCTGCTGCTGTTGTCGTTGAAGCTCTCGCGCTTCGAACTCTCGAATGCGTTGCTTTAGGTCGTCATCTAGCGATGCGGGCTGACTGATACGAAAGTCGACGACTCCCGACCGTCCGTGGCAACGCTTGAACTTCTGGCCGCTACCACATGGGCACACATCATTTCTTCCGATCTTATTCTTTCGCCTCGCGCGCAAGGGACGTCCCTCCAGCTACGATCCACCAGCTGCGAGATCTGCCGGCGGCACCCGCGGGTGGTCGCAATTGACGAAGTAGGCCGCTGCCTCGTCGGATGCTTGCCCGGACTTCAGTCTTGACTCGGTCAATGGGTTTCCGGACCTTACGATGCTGCGGGAACGCGGCAAATATGGTCCATCTTTTTCCGAAATCTCTGGCGTAGACGGGTGTTTGATGGGCGCCGCAGGTCGGCGAGATAGTCGTCGTAGGAGGCAACGAGTTCCTAGTGAAACAACCGGCGATTGATCACGAGCCCTCGCCCGTTCTGGGTCGTCTGGGCCAGCGGCGTATTACTGTCAATGACGACGCGCGAGTTCTCTTTGACTTCCGCCTGGTGCAGGATGCCGCAACGAATCTGTTTGTAGAACATGCCCGCCTTGGCCCTGTCGAAGAAGCGACGAAACCGTGAGTGAGTCAGGAATCTGACGAAGAATGCTTCGTTCGCTCCTTTACCGCTAGGACTCTCGGCGAGACCGTCTTTGAACTGCTGAAGCGTCTCGGCCAGGAGGCAATCGAGGGCGAGTATCGCGAATCCCGCAAACTCTGCCCTTTCGATTCGGCGGACCATATCGAGAAACCGTCCACGCATCCGATCCTCAAAGATATCAATGCCTTTCTTCCATCCTTCCTCGGTCTGCAGATCGAGGCCGACCCAGTGGCGCACGCGGTATTTCGGTGAGATTCGCATGTCGAGAAATCCATCCGCGTCCGGGCTGTCTGTAGATCTCATAGTGCCTCTAGAACCTTTCGGAAGGTTCCCGTCGTCGGCACCCGGTAGCCGGACCAATCTTCGCGCATTACAGCTGCTTGCTCCTGCTTCACCGTGCGGCCATCACGCAGGACGACCTCGCTGCCAGGCATACCGGTGCTCTTGTTCACGACGATGGTGTTGAGTGGCGGCAGGTCGTTGGCCTTACAGTACTCACCGACAATCCCAAGCTGCCGGGCCAACGTGATCCCTGCCTTTCGGCTGTCATACCCCATGGCTTCGGCCCGCCGACCTCCCTGTAAAGAACCCGACAAAGTTTGAGCTGATGATCAACCTCAAGACCGCCAAGGCCCTCGGGCTCACCATCCCGCCATCGCTGCTGCTGCGGGCGGATCGAGTCATCGAATAACGCTTCGAGGCACAAGTGCATATGGAGCGTTGCCGACTTGCTCCGCCGGGCGCGTTCGCATAGCCTGTCGTCGATCGCTGCACGGTCGTAATGCCCGTGAAGTAAGGAGAGGCCGATGCGTCGGGCGAAGCCCTCGAAGGCGAAGGTCGAATCCAAGCGCCCTGCGGCGCCCACGCCGCGGAATAGCAACGCCTCCAGGGTGCGCGATCTTGAGGAGCGACTGGCCGAGGCGCTGGAGCAACAGACGGCGACCGCCGAGATCCTTCGCGTGATCGCAAGTTCACCGACCGAATACCAGCCGGTATTCGACACGATCGTGCGTACTGCGGGTGTCGTGTGTGGTGCGGTGGATGCAATGCTCTGGACGATCGACGGCGCCGAGCTCGTCGTCCGTGCTCACCACGGCCCGCTCGCGGCTGCAATCGGCGCCCGCCAACCGGTGCTGGGGTCCGTGGCTGGGTGTGCGGTACGCCAGGCCCGGGTTGTCCACGTTGAAGATCTGACCGAGGCGGACGACTTTCCGGTCGGGAGGGATATCGCCCGCCGGCTCGGGTGGCGCACCACACTGAGCGCCCCCCTGCTTCGTGACGGCGCCGCCATTGGTGCCATCCTCATCCGCCGAAGCGAAATGCGTCCCTTCAGCGACCAGCAGATCGCGCTCCTTCAGACGTTCGCCGACCAGGCCGTCATCGCGATTGAGAATGTTCGGCTGTTCACCGAGCTGCAGGCGAGCAACCACGACCTGACGGAGGCGCTGGATCAGCAGACGGCCACCGGCGACATCCTCCGCGTCATTAGCCGCTCACAGACCGACCTGCAGCCGGTGTTCGACACGATTCTGACGAGCGCTGTCCGTTTGCTGCGCGGATACTCAAGCGTGCTGACTCGTATTGTTGGCCATGAAATCAGGCTCGTCGCGCTCACGAACACCGACGACGCCGGCGACGCTGCCGTGAGGGCATCCTATCCTCAGACGCTCCAATCCGCGGGCGTCCACGCCGAGGCGATTCGTCATCGAATGCCGTTGAACATCGCCGACACCGACAGAGATGCCCGAATGTCCAAAGCCGAACATGCAATGGCGCAGGCGCGTGGCAACCGAAGCTGGATTGTGGTGCCGATGCTCCATTACGACGACGCGGTTGGGACGATCGTGGTCACGCGCCGCGTGGCCGGTGGCTTTACCGAAGACGAGATCGCGCTCCTCCAGACCTTCGCGGATCAGGCGGTGATCGCCATTGAGAACACGCGTCTGTTGAGCGAGCTCCAGGCTCGGACCGCGGAGCTCACACGGTCGGTGGAGCAGCTCACAGCCCTTGGCGACGTAGGGCGGGCCGTCAGCTCGTCGCTCGATCTCGACACCGTCCTCTCGACAATCGTCGGCCGGGCCGTCCAGCTCTCGGGCACGGACGGCGGCACCATTTTCGAGTACGACGAGAACGCCGAAGAGTTCATGGCGCGAGCGACACTCAATGCAGACGAGGGCCAGTCCGCGCTGCTGCGCGCGACGCGCCTGCGCAGGGGTGAGGGCGCCGTCGGGCAAATGGCTGTGACGCGCCAGCCGATCGAGATCGCGGACATCGCGGCCGAGGGTGCCTACGAGAGCCGGATTCGGGGCGCCATGCTCGAGGCCGGAACGCGCTCGGTGCTCGCGATTCCTCTTCTCCACGAGGAGCGGCTCGTCGGCGGTCTCGTGGTCACGCGGCGAGCGCCAGGGGCGTTCACAGCCGAAGTCGTCGAGCTCCTCCGGACGTTCGCCGCTCAGTCGGCTCTGGCCATCCAGAACGCGCGCCTCTTCCGAGAGCTCGCTGACAAGAGTCGCCAGCTCGAAGTGGCCAGCCAGCACAAATCCGAGTTCCTCGCCAACATGTCGCACGAGCTGCGGACACCGCTGAACGCGATCATCGGCTTCTCCGAGGTCCTGAGCGAGCGGATGTTCGGCGAGTTGAACGAGAAGCAGGACGAGTATCTCAAGGACATCCACGCATCCGGGCAACACCTCCTGTCGCTCATCAACGACATTCTCGATTTGTCCAAGATTGAGGCGGGGCGGATGGAGCTGGAGCTCTCGGACTTCGACCTGCCCATGGCCATCGACAATGCGCTGACGCTCGTCCGCGAGCGTGCCGCGCGGCGCAGCATTGCGCTCCACACAACGGTGGACGAGCGGCTCGGGCATATCCAGGCCGACGAGCGGAAGATCTGCCAGGTCCTCCTCAACCTGCTGTCGAACGCGATCAAGTTCACACCGGAGGGCGGCCGCATCGAGGTCGGGGCGAAACGGGTGAACGGATTCATCGAGGTCTCCGTGACCGACACCGGGGTCGGCATCGCGCCCGAGGATAAAGAGGCGGTGTTCGAGGAGTTCCGCCAGGTCGGGACGGCCGACAAGAAGGTGGAGGGCACCGGGCTGGGCCTGGCCCTGTCACGGAAGTTCATCGAGCTCCACGGCGGGAAGATCTGGGTCAAGAGTCAGGTCGGGCAGGGATCGACGTTCACGTTCACGGTCCCGGTGCGCCCTGGCGAATGAGTTCGCCTACGCGAAGTGGCCGAGCAGCATCAGGGTGAAGCACCGATCTGCGCCGAGCAGCCACCACCCAGACTTCAACAACACAACCGGCGGCGGTGCGTTGGTGGTGTCGACCAATTTCCCTGAGGACCCCGACGCACAAAGCCTGGCGCGCAGGGGCCCTAGCCAGAGCCAGGCGAAGCCGGCGAAGACGATCAGTGTGCCCCCTGCGCGACCTTGAGCTGCGCGGCGGTGAAACTCGCCATAGCCCCAGCGGTTGGCCGGCACCTGCAGGCAGTACTCGAAAAACGCGATCGCCCACGAGACCAGGATCGCCTTCCACAGCGGCGCGTTCTTGAAGCGCAGATGCCCGTACCACGCCGCGGTCATGGACACGCTGGAGGCGAACAGCAGCGCTAGAGGTCTCGGCACACCGCAAGCATGACCTCGCGCAGCCAGCGATGGGCCGGCGATCCGTCGAGCCGGCGATGCCACACCATCGACGTCCGGACGACCGGTGACGTAAAGGGCAGCTCCCTGAGCTGCAGAGCGGAGGCCGTCCCCCGGATCAGCGCCTCCGCGACGCGGCGGCTCAGCGTGGCCACCATGTCCGACTGGCCGAGGACGACGCCCGTCGAGAGGTAAGGCAGCCGCGTCGCGATCCGACGGCGAGCGCCTCGGGCGCGCAGGGACCGGTCGATGAATCCCGTATCGTCCCCGCTCGACGAGATCTCGACGTGCCCAAGCGCGCCGAACGCCTCGGCCGAGAGCTTTCCACGCCCGGCCGGGTGCCCCCGCCGCATCACCGCGACGAAGCGATCCTCCAGCACGCTCGCGCGCGCGAAGCGCTCACCGACGGTATCGAAGGCGCCGACCGCGACGTCGAGCTCTCCGCGGTCGAGGCGGTCGAAGACATCGAGCGTCCCACTCGGCCGCAGATCGAGCTGGGCGAGGGGCGCGGCGGCGGACACCGCCGCCACCAGCGGCGCGGCCACCACGATCGCGGCGTAGTTGTTGATCGCGATCGAGAACCGTCGGTCTGTTCGCGCCGCCACGAACGTCTCGGGCTCGAGCGCGTGCTCCATCTGGGCGAGGGCGTGTCGGAGCGGGCGCGCCAGCTGCTGTGCGCGGGGCGTCGGAACCATGCCGTCCGGGGTGCGGATGAACAGCTGATCTTTCAGCAGATAGCGCAAGCGGTTCAGGGCGTGGCTCAGCGCCGGCTGACTCATGCCGAGCTGCTTTCCGGCGCGCGTCACGCTGCCCTCGCGG
>Ga0114129_10005712_pt1 | contig 17625 bp, 11 predicted proteins | sample RhiMetdeltSRZDD1_FD_80071 | JGI IMG/M metagenome (GOLD analysis project Ga0114129, IMG submission 80071) | Populus rhizosphere microbial communities from Tennessee, USA - Rhizosphere MetaG P. deltoides SRZDD1 (version 2) (version 2) | ecosystem: Host-associated > Plants > Roots > Rhizosphere >...
ACGATCTCGACGGCCCCCTCGAGGTCTTCCAGGTTCATCACCGCCATCATGTCGCCGCGGCGGGTCTTGCGCCGCTTCAGGGCGGAGACTATCCCGGCGATCGTTGCCTTGCGCGGCTTCAGGACCTCCTTCAGGGTCTGCGACGTGTGGGTCACCAGGCCGCCGATGCGCGTGGCGTATTCCCGGAAGGGATGGCCGGCCATGTAGAAACCGAGCGTTTCCTTCTCATAGGCCAGGAGCTCCTTCTCGGGCCATTCCGGCAGGGGCTTCGGTCCCGGCGCATGCGCGTGCGCGTGGCCCCCCGCGAACAGCCCCGCCTGCCCGCTCTCGCGGTCGCGCGTCGCCTTCTGGCTCGACTCGATCGCGGAGTCCACGGCGGAGCACAGCGACGACCGCGAGGGGCCGAGCCCATCGAAGGCCCCCGCCTTGACCAGCGACTCGAGGGTGCGCTTGTTGACGGTCTTGAGGTCCACCTCGCGGCAGACGCCGTCGAGCGATCCGAAGGGGCCGACCCGGCCGCGGGTCTCGACGATCATGCGCGCGGCCCCTTCCCCCACGTTCTTGACGGCCCCCAGGCCGAAGCGGATCCCCTCCTCCTCGACCGAGAAATCGACGCCGGAGCTGTTCACGTGCGGGGCCAGCGCCGCGATTCCCATGTCGCGACACTCGCCGATGTACTTGACGACGTTGTCGGTGTTGTCCTTCTCGGCGGTCAGCAGGGACGCCATGAAGTGGCGCGGGTAGTGGGACTTGAGCCAGGCGGTCTGGTAGGCGATCAAGGCGTAGGCGGTCGAGTGCGCCTTGTTGAAACCGTACCCGGCGAAATACTCCATCAGCTCGAAGATCCGCCGGCCGTCCTTCTCCCCCACCCCTCGCGCCCGGCAGCCCTTCAGGAAGGCCTCGCGCTGCGCCGCCATGACGTCCTTCTTCTTCTTGCCCATGGCGCGGCGCAGGATGTCGGCCTCCCCCAGGGAGAAGCCCCCCAGGCGCGAGGCGATCTGCATCACCTGCTCCTGGTAGACGATGACCCCGTAGGTCACGCCCAGGATCTCCTCGAGCTGCGGCACGATGTACTCGATGGTCTTGCGGCCGTGGCGGCGCTCGATGTAGTCGTCGATCATGCCCGAGCCGATCGGGCCCGGCCGGAACAGCGCGTTCAGGGCGATCAGGTCGTCGAACCGATCCGGCTTGAGCTTGCGCAGGATGTCCTGCATGCCCGACGACTCGAACTGGAACACTCCCGCGGTGCGCGCCCCCTGGAACAGGGAGTACGTCCCCGGGTCGTCCAGGGGGAGCGCCTGGATGTCGATGGCCGCCCCCAGCTCCGCGCGGAGCCTCGCGACGCAGTCGTGAATCAGCGTCAGGGTCTTCAGCCCCAGGAAATCCATCTTCAGGAGGCCGATGCTGCCGATCTCGTCCATGGCGTACTGCGTGACGATCTCGTCGTCGCGGGTGCGCGCCAGGGGGGAGAACTCGACGATGGGGCGCGGCGAGATGACGACCCCGGCGGCGTGCACCGAGGCGTGCCGCGTCAGCCCCTCCAGGCGGCGCGAGACGTCCAGGAGCTGCCGGATCCGCTCGTCCTTCTCGTGCAGCTGGCGCAGCGCGGGCACCTGCTGGATCGCCTTGTCGATGGTCATGTCGAGCTCGGTCGGGATCATCTTGGCGATCCGGTCGCAGTCGCCGTACGGGATGTCCAGCCCGCGCCCGGCGTCGCGGATGACCGCCTTCGCCCCCATGGTGGCGAAGGTGATGATCTGCGCCACGTTGTCGCGACCGTACTTGTCGCGCACGTAGTCGATCACCTCCCCCCGCCCCCGGATGCAGAAATCGATGTCGATGTCGGGCATGGTGATGCGCTCGGGATTGAGGAAGCGCTCGAACAGGAGGCCGTACTCCAGCGGGTCGACGTCCGTGATCCGCAGGCAATAGGCGGCCAGGGAGCCCGCCGCCGAGCCGCGCCCCGGCCCGACCGGGATCCCCCGGTCGCGCGCGTGCTTGATGAAGTCCCAGACGATGAGGAAATAGCCGGCGAACCCCATGCGCACGACCATCTCGATCTCGCTCTCGAGCCTCCGGTGGTACTCGTCCAGGGGCACGCGCAGCCGTCCCTTGGCCTCGAGATCCTTCCAGGCGGGAAGGCGCTCGTCGAAGCCGCCCTGGGCCACCTCGCGGAAGTAGGCCTCGACGGTCCTCCCTTGAGGCACCTGGAAGTGGGGGAGGAGGTTTCCCCCCTTCTCGATCGTGAGGTTGCAGCGCTCGGCCACCAGAAGCGTGTTCTCGGCGGCCTCCGGCAGGTCCCGGAAGGCGTCCCACATCTCCTCGGGGGACTTGAAATAGTGCTCCGCGGTGAAGCGCATCCGCTCCGCCTCCTTGACGGTCTTCCCCGTCTGGATGCAGATCAGGATGTCGTGCGCGAAGTGATCGTCTTTCGACAGGAAGTGGCAATCGTTCGTGGCGAGCAGCGGGATCTTGAGCCGCCGGCCGAGTGGCACCAGGACCTCGTTCAGCGCCTTCTCCTCGGGAATCCCCTGGTCCTGGATCTCGAAGAAGAAATTCTCCGCGCCGAAGATTTCGCGGTACTCGCAGGCCACACGCTCCGCGTCCGCCCGCCGCCCGGACTGGATGAGCTGGGGGATCTCGCCGCCCAGGCACGTGGACGTGGCGATGAGTCCCCCGGCGTGCCGCCCGAGGATCTCGCGATCGATGCGCGGCCGGTAGTAGTACCCCTCCAGGAACCCGGCGGTCGAGAGGCGCATCAGGTTCCGGTACCCCTCCTGGTCGCGGGCCAGGAGGAGCAGGTGGTAATAGGGCTTCTTCCCCGCCGAGGGGGTCCGGTCGGTCCGGCTGCCGGGGGCGATGTACGTCTCGCACCCCAGGATCGGCTTGATCCCCTTCTCCGCAGCCGCCTCGAAGAACGGGATCGCGCCGAACAGGTTGCCGTGGTCCGTGATCGCCACCGCGGGCATTCCGAACCCCGCCGCGCGCTCGACCAGCTCCTCCAGCTTGGAGGCCCCGTCGAGCAGGGAGTACTGGGAATGATTGTGCAGGTGGACGAAGCTGGGGGCGGCCATCGCTCCCCTATTCCCACTCGATGGTGGCGGGCGGTTTGCTGCTGATGTCGTACACCACGCGGTTGACGCCGCGCGCCTCGTTGACGATGCGGGTGCTGACACGGGCCAGGAAGTCCTGCGGCAGGCGGGTCCAGTCCGCCGTCATGAAATCGTCCGTGGACACGGCCCGCAGCGCCGCGACGTTCTCGTAGGTCCTGTAGTCCCCCATCACGCCGACGCTGCGCACCGGCAGGAGGACGGCGAACGCCTGGGAGGTCGACCCGTACAGCCCGGCCGCCTGGAGCTCGTCGAGGAAGATGGCGTCCACCGCGCGCAGGATGTCGAGACGCTCGCGGGTCACCTCACCCAGGACGCGCACGGCCAGGCCCGGGCCCGGGAACGGGTGGCGCATCAGGATGCGGTCGTCGAGCCCGAGCTCCCGGCCGACCGCGCGCACCTCGTCCTTGAACAGCTCGCGCAGGGGCTCCACCAGCTTCAGGTTCATGCGGGCCGGCAGCCCGCCGACGTTGTGGTGCGTCTTGATGACGGCGGACGGCCCCTTGTGCGAGGTCGATTCGATCAGATCCGGGTACAGGGTCCCCTGCGCGAGGAACCCGACCGGGCCGAGGGACTTCGCGGCCTCTTCGAACACCTCGACGAAGACGCGGCCGACCGTGCGCCTCTTCTCCTCGGGGTCGGTGATCCCCTCGAGCGCCTTCAGGAACCGCCCGGAGGCGTCGACCGATCGGACCGGCACGTGAAAGGCCCGCTCGAAGGTCTGGAGGACCGCCACCGCCTCGTCCCGACGCAGGAGCCCGTTGTCCACGAACAGGGCGTGCATCCGATCGCCGATGGCCTTGTGGATCAAAAGCGCCGCGACGGCCGAATCCACGCCGCCGCTCAGCCCGGCCACGACCCGGCCGTCGCCGACCCGCTCGCGGACCGCCGCCGTCGCCTCCTCGATGAACGATTTCATCTTCCAGGTGCCGGCGCAGCCGCAGATGTCGATGACGAAATGGCGCAGGATCTCCCTGCCGTGCTCGGTATGGGCCACCTCGGGATGGAACTGGATGGCGTGCAGGCGGCGCGACTCGTCCGCCATCGCCGCGCAGCCGGAGTTCGTGCTGGTCGCCGTGCGCTCGAACCCCGGCGGCACCTCGATCACCTCGTCCCCGTGGCTCATCCAGACCTTCTGCTCCGCGGGCAGCCCGGCGAGCAGCCCGCTCGGTCGCAGGACATGGAGCCGGGAGGGGCCGAACTCGCGCTCGCGGGAACGCACGACCTTTCCGCCGAGCTCGTGCGCCATGAGCTGCATGCCGTAGCAGATCCCCAGGATCGGCACGCCGAGCCGGTAGAGCGCCGGGTCGAGCCGCGGCGCGCCCGGGGCGTCGACCGAGTCGGGGCCGCCCGACAGGATGATCCCCCGCAGCCCGCGCAGCTTCTCCGGAGGCGTGTCGTACGGCAGGAGCTCGCTGTAGACGGAGAGCTCCCGGACGCGGCGGGCGATCAGCTGCGAGTACTGCGCGCCGAAGTCGAGGACGGCGATCGTCTCGCGCGCCGGGGCGCGCGCGCCGCTCATGCCGGCCTCCGGGGCCGCCGCCCGACCTGGTGCACCAGTCGCTCCAGGGCATGCAGGGGATCCCGCGCCCCCTGTCCCTTGAGCTCGCGATCGGTCCGCAGGCAGAGGGCCAGGGCGTCGCGCAGGCTCTCGACGCTCACCGGGCCGATCTCGCGGGAGAAGCGCTCGATCCGGCCCCGGTCGATGCCGTACAGGCGCGTGGTCTCGTGGGCCGGGAGCCTTCGGACCTCGGCGGCCCTGGCCCTGAGCGCGTTCCTGAAGTACCAGGAGATCCCTCCCAGGAGCTTCACCGGCTCCTCGCCGGATCGGATCAAAGCCCGCGCGATGCCGATCGCCTCCCCCCGCTCGCCGCGCGCGGCGTGGGCCGCCAGGCGGAACGCGTCCTGGACGCGCGGCACGTCGGCGAGCAGCTCGAGGTCGGACGCCTCGACGGGGCGGGGGCTGCCGAGGGCGTTCATCAGGCGGTCCATCTCGGAGCTCACGCGCGCCAGTCCCGCGCCGGCGAGGCCGGAGGCGACGGCCGCGGCCAGGTCCGGGCTGATCCCGAATCCCCTGCCGCGCAGCCGCTCCCGCACCCAGGCTGCCGTCCGCGCCTCGTCCAGGGGAGAGCAGTCGATGCGCGCCGCCAGGTCCGCGAGGGCCCGGTACAGCACGCGCCGCCGGTCGAAGCCGGGATCGCTGAAGACCAGGCAGGCCTTCGGGTTGGGCGCCTTCAGGTACGCCTTGATCGGCGCGGCGTCGTCGCACGGGACGTCCCCCGCCTCGCGGACGATCACCAGGCGCACGCCCCCTCCCATGGGATAGGTCGAGGCCAGGTCGAGAATGGTCGCAAGCGAGGTCTCGCCGCCGCGCAGGGACTCCCGGTCGATCGACAGGGCGTCCCCGGGAACGCAGGTCGTTTCCAGGAGGCGGATCCCCTCGTCGTGGAAATGGACCTCCGCCCCCTCGAACAGGTAGGCGGGGGCGATGCGCCCCTGCGCCACGGCCTGGCGGAACGTCTCGAAGCTCAGGGAGGCGGGCACGGCGGCTTCAGAACCCCTCGAGGATCGACGTGACGACGCTGCGCGAGAAGTCCGTGGCGACGTCGTCGATCGCCACGATCTCCTGGTCGATGAACGCCTGCGGATCGGCCTGGACGTCGTACTGCTGCTTGAACAGGAAATGGTCGTCCTCCCACAGGGCCCGGTCGGTGGTGGTCTCGCTCAGGGACACGTGGGCGGTGATCAGGATCTCGTAGCGGGTGGCGCGGCCCAGCTGGCTGATGACCACCGGCGTGACGACGTAGCTCAGGATCTCGCCGCGCAGCACCGCCTGCGCGCCCTCCTCTCCGGGCACGATGCGCACCCGGCCGCGCGTGGTGAACTCGTCGATGACGTGCTCCGTCACCCGCTGTTCCAGCTCCGGCCGGTTGGTGCGGTTCACGAAGGTCGGGATGCCGATCGTGGTGATGCTGGGGGGCAGGGTGCTGGAGTGGCCCGCCAGGTGATACCCGCACGCCACGAGCGGGAGCGCCAGGGCCAGGACGAAGGCCCGGCCCGTTCCTCCGGGCGATCTCCTGGACGGGTCGAGGTTCGGGTCCGTGCGATGCGCCGGGGTCATCGCACGCATTATAGATGATGGCGCGGCGACCGCGATCGGGCGCTCTAGAACTGCAGCTGGAGACCGATCTGGAAGCGCCGGCCGAAGCGCCGCTCGGCGTCGAGCTGGAGCGGGGTGGCCAGGAGGATCCCCTGGCCCGGCTTGAACTCCCCCTTGCTCGGCTCGTAGGTGAAGACGCGCAGGTCGTCCGTGTTCAGAACGTTGAAGACCTCGATGACCGCGGCGGCGGAGGTTCGCCCCAGCACGAAGCTCTTCTTCATGTTGAGGTTGAGGTCGAGGACGGCATCGTTGCGCCCGCTGTTGCGCAGCATCGGCACGAAATGGGGCCCGCTGGCCGAATCGATCGCGGTGTACCCGAAACGGGTGCGGAACTGCTGGTAGCCCTCGTTGTCCAGGGCGAAGAAGCGCGACACGATCGAGTACGGCAGGCCGGACGCCCAGGTCACCGAGGAGCCGACCTGCCAGTCGTGCGGCAGGAAGGTCGTGGCGAAAAGCTTCACCACGTGTCTCTGATCGTAGTCGAGATAGCCGAACTCGGACTCGACCGTCGAAGGGTCGTTCCCCAGGCGCGACTGGAAGTCCTCCGCAGCGCCGACGGCCCTGGAGTAGGCATACGAGCCCTGCATCTCCCAGCGTCGCGACAGCCGCTTCTTGAGCGCCACCTCGATGGCTCTGTAGCGCGCCTCGTTGGTGTTCCCGATACGCAGCACTTCGTTGAAAAACGGATTCATGAGAAAGAGATCCGGACGGCCATCCGGCACGGGCTGGCGGCTTCCCCCAGGAAGGACGATCATCTTGCCGAACAGATCGAACGGCTCGCCGGTCTCGTCATTGATTCGAAGGGCATGGTTGGTGTCGACGTCCTGCAGCTGGTCGCGGTAGGTCCGGCTGATATAAGACACCGACAGGGCGACCTCGGGGGCGATTTCCCTCTCGAACCCCAGGGTGAGCTCGTCGCTGAACGGTGTCCGCAGACCCCGATCGACCTGCGTGGCGGACGGGGCCGACTTCGACAGGAACCTGCCGATATAGTGGTTCGGCACGGCGTCGAGCGCGTACGGCCCGCCCCCGAACGGAGTCGGGTCGATGTGCAGCGTGACTCCCGCCGGAGAGTAGTCGTAATAGCGGCCCAGATAGTCCGGTCCTTCCTCTCCTACGATGGAACCCAGGAACAGCTTGTCGTAGTAACGACCCCAGGTCGCGAACACCTTCGTCTTTCCGTCTGCTCGCGGATCCCACGACACGGAGAGTCTCGGAGCCAGGTTGTTGTTGGTAATGGCAAACGATTGACGCTGCTGGGTGAGAATGCCCAGATCGTGAAGCCGCTCCAGATCCAGCTCCCCGCCGCTGAAGATCTCGGGGAACAGGGCCGCGAGCCGTCCGGACAGGAAGGCCTGTTCACTGTGGTGCCTGGTAAGGTTCGCAGCAGCAGCGAGGCGCATCGGATCAGTGAGATAGGCGAGGGATTGTTCGACGTCCGCCACCCCCTGGAAGATCGGGTCCCCTATGATGCCGAAATTCTGAAGATCGTCGTTGTTCCCCTGCAGGAAATCGTTGAGGCCGATCTCGCCGCCGCTCAGGGCGCTGAGCCGGTTGACGATTCGGCGCTGGGCGGCCGGGTCGAAGGGGGTGTAACCGAATGAATCGGCCCGTTCGCGGTCGAACCTCAGTCCCATCCCGAGGCTCAGGTTGGGGATCGGCTTGAAGCCATCCTGCACATAGAGGCCGGCGGTCATGCCGGCCGCCTCGTTGTCGACCGTGCGCTCAGTCGGCAGGAGCGCCTTCACTGTCGGCTGGTACGAGGAGTGGCAGACTATGGCGGGATCGCCGATCGAGTCGGGCGGCGTGACCGTGGCCATGCCCCCGCACACGTCATCGATCGTGGCGAGAATGTCCCCCGCCTTCGTGGTCCTCTTGAACTGCTCGCGCTCGAGGCTCCAGCCGACCTTGACGTCGTGGCTCCCCATCGCCTCGGGGACGTAGATGCTCAGGTCCTGACGAAGCGTCAGGCGCTTGCGACGATCGTCGAGGTCCTGGTAATAGGGCCCGCTGACGATGCCGATCGACTGGCCCACGATATAGTCGCGATCGGGGAGCTGTGGCTTCCGGGGACCGTAGGGATAGTCTGCGGAAGGCCGGGGCGTGTCGTCCAGGATCCGGTTGTTGTTCCGGTCTTCCGTGCCGGCGTCCTGCCGCCGATCGTGATCGAGGTCGTTGTTGAACGCGCAGAAGCATGAAATGAATCCGAATGGACCGGCTACCTCGGGGTCGTTGTCGAGGTGGCCGTCGCAGTCGGCGTCTTCCCTCCCATCCCCTTCGCATCCGAACACCGGGGTGAGACGCCCGTCGCCGTCCCGGTCCTCGCCGCTGTCGAGAAGGTTGTTGTGGTTGAAGTCCTCGAACACATCGAAGACTCCGTCCTGGTCGTAGTCGGTGCCGGGATCCCGCTCGGAGGCATCGTCGAAGCCGTTGTCGTTTCGGTCGTAATACAAAACGCCGTTGCTGTTGGTGTCCCGCCCGAGGTTCGGCACGAGGGCCGGCCTGCCGTCGAAGCTCGAGAGGGACGATTCGAGAGCGATCATCGGGCTCATGATCGACGTGGCCTTGAGCGTCAGGACCGTCCCCCCCGCGTTGATCGAGTAGCCGGTTTCCTGCCGCGTGAAGCCGTTGAGACCTTCGTTGAGGAACTGCTGCGGGTCGTAGTTCAAGGACAGCGCCAGGCGATGGGTGCTGGTCGCCTGCCAGGTGAGCTTCACGAACTGCCGGAATTCGCGCAGCTCACGGACGAAGGTGGTGCTCAGCGCGTTGACCGGGTCCTGCTTCTGGATGTACTCGCTGGTGACGAAGAACCAGGCGCGATCCTTGACCAGGGGGCCGCCAACCGACAGGAACGGCAGGAAGTCGTTGAATCGCATGTCCCTGAGACCCAGCTCTCCGATTCCCGCGTGCAGCCGCGCATCGTCGATCCCGGCGCCGTCGCCGTCGAGCAGCGAGCCGCGCCAGAAGAACTTGAAGGCACCCTCGAACTCGTTCCCCCCCGACTTGGTAATGATGTTCGCGAACCCTCCCTGCGCCCGGCTGAACTCCGCCGTCGCCCCCGAGGTCTTGATCTCGATCTCCTGGATCGATTCGAGGTTCATCTGGGCCCCGGCCTTCCCGGTGAGCGGGTCGGTCGTGCTCACGCCGTCCACCAGCGTGATCATGTCGGTGTCGCGCGCCCCGTGGATGTTCGGGTTGCCGTCCCCGTCGACGTCGCTCACCCCCGGAGCGAGGGTCAGGACATCCTGGTAGTTCCTCCCGAGCAGCGGCAGGGCGTCGATGAACTCGGACGAGATGCGGGTCTGGGTGGTCGTATGGGCAAGGTCGACGACTGGCGGGGTGGCCCGCACCTCCACGTGCTCCTTGACGGAGGTCTCCGGGACCAGGGTGAGACGAATGGTGGTGACCACGCCGGCCGACACGGCGACGTCGGACATCGTCACCGTGGCGGATCCGGGGAGGCTCGCCCGGACGGTGTAGTCGCGCGCCGGCGGCAGCCCCGCCACCTGGAAGGCGCCCGACCTGTCGGTCACCGTCCCCCGGCCCCCGACCCCGCGACCGCCGCTTTCGACCTGGATGACCACACCGGGGAGGGGTTCCCCCTTTTCATTGGTCACGAGGCCGTGCAGGAAGCCGGTGGTCTGCGCCCGGGCTGGAGCGGCCAGGAGCCCGCACAGCAGGACGGCCTGGACCACGCAGGTCTTGAGCCGGAATGGGAAACGCATCTAACCCTGTTCTCCGTGCATGGATACGGCTACGCGCAGTCGGGCCCTTGGCGGGAAGACTACCCCCGGTACCGTGATGGTGCAAGGGCATATTTCCCGGGAGCCGGCGTGGGAGGTCAGCCGACCACGATATTCAGGAGTTTTCCGGGGAGGAAGACGATCTTGCGGACGGCGCGCCCCTCCAGGTGGGGGGCCACCCGGGCGTCCGCCCGGGCCTGCGCCACGGCCTCGGACTCCGACAGGGAGGGGGGGGCCAGGAGCCGGCCGCGAACGCGGCCGTTGACCTGCACGACGATCTCGACCTCGTCCTCCGCGAGCCAGCGCGGGGCGGGGACCGGCCAGGCCTGGCGGGCGGCGCTCCCCTTCCCGCCGAGGCCCTCCCAGAGTTCCTCCGAGATGTGCGGCGCGAACGGCTGCAGGAGGAGCGCCATCGCCAGGCCGGCCTCCTTGATGAAGGGAAGGTCGGCCCCGGCGGCATCCCGGCAGAAGTCCTGCAGGTCGTTCAGGAGCTCCATCAAGGCGGCGACCGGCGTGTTCAGGTGCAGCCGCTTCTCGATGTCGATCGTGACCCGCTCGATGGTGCGATGGATCCTGCGGCGCAGCGCCGCCCGGCGCGGATCGTCCGCGCCGTCGGCCTCTCCCGGCAGCGGCGCGGCCGCGAGGGCCACGGCGCGCGGCTCGAGCAGCCTCCAGATCCGCTCCAGGAACCGGAAGCATCCCTCGACCCCCTGCTCGTTCCACTCCAGGTCCTTCTCGGGGGGGGCGGCGAACAGGGTGAACAGGCGCGTGGTGTCGGCGCCGTAGCGTCGGACCATCTCGTCCGGGTCGACGATGTTCCCCTTCGACTTGGACATCGCCGTCCCTCCCTTGAGCACCATCCCCTGGCACAGGAGGTTCTTCACCGGCTCGCCGGACCGGGTCAGCCCCAGGTCACGCAGCACCTTGGTGAAGAACCGGCAATAGATGAGGTGCATGGTCGCGTGCGTGATCCCGCCGACGTACAGGTCGATGGGGAACCAGGCCCCGGCGATGTCCGGGTCGAACGGCGCCTTGCTGTTCCTGGGATCGACGTAGCGGTAGAAGTACCAGGCCGAGTCGACGAACGTGTCCATGGTGTCGGTCTCGCGCCGCCCCGGGCCGTCGCAGCGCGGGCAGGGGACGTTCACGAACGAGGCGACGCGGGCCAGCGGGGATCCCCCCTCCCCGGTCAGCGGCACGTCCTCGGGAAGCAGGACCGGGAGGTCCGCCTCCGGAACGGGGACGGCGCCGCAGCGGTCGCACTCGATGATCGGGATCGGGGTCCCCCAGTAGCGCTGCCTCGAGATCCCCCAGTCGAGCAGGCGGTACTGCAGGGTGCCGCGCGCAAAGCCCTGGACCTCGCCGTCCTTCAGCATCGATCGACGGGCGGCGGACGAGTCCTGTCCGGAGTACGCTCCGGATGCGACCAGCCTCCCGTCCTCGACCATCGCCGCCGCGGGGCTCCCCACAGGCGCGGCGCCGCCCGCGGGCTCGACGACCGTCCGTACCGGCAGGCCATACCTGGCGGCGAACTCGAAGTCGCGCTCGTCGTGCGCCGGCACCGCCATGATCGCCCCGGTGCCGTACTCCATGAGGACGAAGTTGGCGGTCCAGACCGGCAGGAGGTCGCCGTTGTAGGGGTTGCGGGCGCGCAGGCCCGTGTCGATCCCCTCCTTCTCTTCCGGTTCCATCCTGGACCGGGTCACGTCGCGGGAGTCGATGCGGCGCAGGAACTCCTCCAGCGCGCGACGCGCGGGGCTTCCCGCGGGGATGCTCCCGAGGACGGGATGCCGGGGCGCCACGACGCAGAAGGTCGCGCCGAAGATGGTGTCGAGGCGCGTGGTGAAGATCTCCACCGTCCCGCCGCCGTCGGAGCGCGCCTCCGGATCGACGATCGGAAAGCGCACCACCGCCCCCTCGCTCCGGCCGATCCAGTTGCGCTGCATGGTGCGCACGCGCTCCGGCCAGCCGGTCATCCCGTCGAGCTCCCGATGAAGCTCCTCGGCGTAGGCGGTGATCTTGAAGAACCACTGGTCCAGCTCGGTGCGGCCCACGACCGATTCGCAGCGCCAGCAGCGTCCCGCCTCGACCTGCTCGTTGGCCAGGACCGTCTGGCAGGAGCCGCACCAGTTCACCCAGCGCCGGCTCTTGTAGGCCAGGCCCCGCTCCAGCATCTTCAGGAAGAACCACTGGTTCCAGCGGTAGTAGTCCGGCCGGTGGGCGGCGATCTCGCGGCTCCAGTCGTAGGCCAGTCCGAGGCGCCGGAGCTGCTGTCCCATGTGGGCGATGTTCTCGTTGGTCCAGCGGGCCGGGTGGGTGCCGTGCTTGATGGCGGCGTTCTCGGCGGGCAGTCCGAACGAGTCCCACCCCATGGGATGCAGGACGTCCCGCCCGCGCATGCGCTGGAAGCGGGCCACCGCGTCGCCGATCGAATAGTTCCGCACGTGCCCCATGTGCAGCCTTCCCGAGGGATACGGCAGCATCTCGAGGCAGTAGAACTTCGGCCCGCGGGGCCGGGCGCCCGCGCCGAAGGCGTCCTCCCGGCGCCAGTGGTCCTGCCACTTGCGCTCGATCTCGTCGAACCGCCCGCGGTACTCCCCCTGCATGGCCGGCGCTCCTCCTCGCGTGTCCGTGACGGGCGGTCATTCTAGCAGGAACGTGCTCCGACCGCGGCGCCATGCGGCCGGTTGGATTGCACTTTCGTAACCCGCAAACGGCGGCAGGCCGAGAACTTGCGGCCCCGCGCGCGGAACCTATATTCGCTCCGCCTGGGAGAACGAGGCCCGCCCGACGACAGCCGCCGGGGGACCGTCCGGGCGGGAAGCGGAGCGTCTGGTGTTCAGCGCGGCGACGTCAGCGGGAATGCGGGTCGTGGAGGGGTCGGTGGCCCCTTCGGCCGGGATCCTCGGGCTTCTGGCATCTCCCATGCCCCAGGACGACAGCCTTCTCGAGGCGCTTCGGCCGCTCCGGCCGGCCGGGATGACGGCGCTCCTCGACCGGATCGCCTTCCACCGGATCGACGGCCTGGCGCACCGGGCGGTCGGACGGCTGCCGCAGCGCGAGATCGATCCGTGGCTGCGCTCGGCCCTCAAGCGGCGCTCCCAGCGGTTCGCGGCCGCGACCCTCTCGCAGGCGCTCGCCCTGGCGGAGGTCCTCGAGGCCCTCGACCGCGACGGCATCCCGGTCGTGGTGATGCGCGGCGTCGAGACCGTCGAGACGGTCTACGGCGACCCGTCGCTCCGTCCGTTCGAGGATCACGACCTTTTGGTCCTTCCGGAAGACGAAGCCGGGGCGCGCGCCGCCCTCGAGAAGCTGAAATTCGTGGAGCAGTCCCGCACGCTCTTCCGGCGCGGGGGGGTCCTTCTCGACCTGCACACCGACCCGCTCGGCGCCCGCCGTCGTCCCACGCGCCAGGAGGCATTTCGCGTCCCGGCGTCGGACCTCGTGGCGCGGGCCACTCGCGGCCAGATCGCCGGCGCGCCCGCGCTGAGTCTCCAGCCCGAGGACACGCTGCTCCTTCTGGCCATTCACCTGGTGAAGCATTCCTTCGACCGGCTCATCCGGATCGCCGACCTGTCCCATTTCGTGTTCCACAAGCGCGGGGTCCTGGACTGGGGCCTCCTTGAACGCCGGGCCGAGGCGTGCGGCGCCTCGAGACTCCTCGGCTGGGGCCTGCAGGCGGCCGGCATCCTGGGTGTCGGCGTGCGCGCCCTCGATCGCCCGGTGATGGAGGCGGACGGCCTGCTCGAGCGCCACCTGATGGCCCGCGTCCTGGCCCTGCGCCCGCTCCCCTACTCCGGCGAGATCCTCATGATGCTCGCGGCGCGCGGCTTCGGAAACCGGGTCCGCTTCCTGCTCGACGCCCTCTGGCCGGCGGGAGAGGCCAGGCCCCACGGCTGGAAGCGCGCCCGGGCGCTGCCCCGCCGCGTCTTCGACCTCGCGGCGGGAGCCAGGCGCCAGTCCGGGGCAAGAAGGAGAGTGCGATGACCCTCGATGCGATGCTCGACGTTCCGCTCGTCCCTTCCCCCGAGGTGGTCGCCCGGCGCGTCGCGGGCGAGTACCTGCTGGTGCCGGTGTTCAAGGGGGCGGCGCAGATGGATTTCATCTTCACCGCGAACGAGATCGGCAGCCTCATCTTCCGTCTCCTCGACGGCCGTCGCGACGCGCGCACCATCGCCCGCCTGGTCAGCCAGGAGTACGAGGTGGACGAGGAGCGCGCCCACGCCGAGGTGATCGAATTCCTGCGCGGGCTCGTGGAGGCGCGCCTGGCGCGTCCCGCCGCGGACACCGAGGGACCATGAACGTACCCGAGCTGTCCTACAACGAGCTGGGATCGCGCCTGATGCGCGCCGGAGGGCCGGCGCGCGTCCCCCTGTCCGGCTCGATCGAGATCACCTTCAAGTGCAACCTGCGCTGCGTGCACTGCTACATCCCCGACTATTCCGGCCGCAACGAGATGTCCACCGGCGAGATCCAGCGGATCCTGAGCGAGGCGGCGGACGAGGGCTGCCTGTGGATGCTCCTGACCGGCGGCGAGGTCCTGTGTCGCAGCGATTTCGCGGAGATCTACCTACACGCCAGGAACCTCGGGCTTCTGGTGACCGTGTTCAGCAACGGCACGCTCGTGGACGAGCGGATCGCCGACCTGCTGGCGGAGTACCCGCCGTTCGGCATCGAGTTCACGCTGTACGGGATGTCGGACGAGACCTACCTCAAGACCACCGGCTTCCCGGGACGGTTCACGCGCGTGCGGCGGGCGATCGAGCTCCTGATCGAGCGCCGCGTCCCCCTGAGCCTCAAGGCGGTCGCGATGGAGCCCCTCGCCAGTGAGATCGAGCAGATGGCCGCCTGGAGCGAGTCGCTCGGCGTGCGCTTCCGGTACGACGCCGTCGTGCACGGACGGCTCGACGGGTCCCTGGCGCCGACCAGCGTCCGATCGACCCCCGACACGGTCGTGGCGTACGACGCGACCGACCCCGGCCGGCTCAAGGACTGGAAGTCGTTCTACAAGAAGTTCGTGAAGTCGACGGAGCCGTCCAGCTACCTGATGTCCTGCGGCGCGGGGATCAACGCCTTTCATGTCACCCCGCAGGGAACGCTCCTGTCCTGCGAGGCGCTCCCCCTGAACGGCTACGACTTGAGGAAGGGGACCTTTCGCGAGGGGTGGTACGGCGTCGTCGGGGACATCCGCGGCCTGAAGGCGTCGGCGGGGAACGTCTGCGCCTCGTGCGAGCTCCGGGCCATGTGCGACCGGTGCCCGGCCACCGCGACCCTGGAGACCGGAAGCCCCGAGGGCTGGATCCCGTACTACTGCGAGATCACGCACCGCCGCGCCGCCCTGCTCGAGGACGAGGTCGGCCGCCCCGAGACGGCGGAGCGGTACCGCCGTCACGCGGACAAGGTGCGCTCCGGCTGGACGCCGGAAGGGGCCATCCTGCCCCGCGCCTCGGCGATCGGCTCGCCGGGAGGCTGCGGCGGCGGGGGGTGCGCCTCGGGCGGCTGCACCAAGGCCTCCGCCGGCACCACGACCGCGAACCGCCTGCTTCAGATCGAGCGTCCCACCACACCAACCGCCGGCCCTCTTGAGGAGGTTGCATGACGAACCATGACGATTCCCGGCGGGGCCACGCGGCCCGCAGGCCCTACGAGTCACCGAGGCTGAGCCGCGTCCGGCTTGTCCCCGACGAGGCGGTGCTCGCCTCCTGCAAGAGCAACGTCACCGCGGGCCCGGGCGGCCCGATCAACAAGTGCGCGGCCAATCCGGCGCTGTGCTCGCACAATGCCAGCTGACCGCACGCGTCCGCTGGTTCTCGAGGTGGCCCGCATCGGACTCGAAGTGAGCGCCGCCGATCCGGCGATCCGCCTGATCGCCGAGCCGGCGCACGTGCCGTTCCTGGCCGAGGCGTCCGTGGAGGACTGCGCCCGCGTCCGTCTCGGTCCCTCGTCCGGAAGGGCGGCGCGTCAGGCCGGCCGGACCCTGTTCGACACCGGCTCGGTGTGGCGCCTGGAGGAGGTCGGCGAGCACCGCCTGCTGACGTTCCGCTCCGCGATCTTCGGACGCGAGCCGTATCTCGCGGTCGAATTCGACCGCGAGTACACCAAGGGGGAAGGGGAAACGCTGGTCGGCGGCCCCATCCTCAACCAGAACGAGCTCCACCCCTTCGTCTATCCGTTCGACGAGGTCGTGTTCCTGGCCCGGCTGTCGCGCGGCCGGGGCGTGCTGGTGCACGCCTGCGGCCTGGTCATCGGCGGCCGCGGTCTCCTGTTCCTGGGGACCTCGGGCGCGGGCAAGAGCACGACCGCGCGCCTGTGGAAGGAGCGCGGCGGCGTCACCATCCTCTCGGACGACCGCATCGTCATCCGGTCCGAGGGGGACGGATACCGCATCTACGGCACGCCGTGGCACGGCGAGGATGGCTGGGAGACCCCCTCCTCGGCGCGGCTCGATGCGGTGTTCATCCTGGACCAGGCGCCGCGCAACCGGATCCAGGAGATGACCCCCTCCACCGCCGTGGCCCAGATGATGGTGCGCGCCTTCCCGGCGATGTGGGACCAGCAGGGACTCGAGTTCGCCGTGAAATTCCTGGCCGATCTCACCGGCAGGGTCCCGGTGAGGCGCCTGCAGTTCCTCCCGGACCGCACCTCCGTCGACTGCGTCCTGGAATCGCTCCGGGGCGGAGACCTGACCTCCCGGGGCGGCACGGAGGACATCCGGGCGGCTCGGATGAGGGACGACGAATGAGCCAGATTCTGGTGGTGGACGACGAGGCGGCGATCCGCGACGTCCTGATCGATTTCCTCACCGACCACGGCTACACGGCCACCGGGGCGGAAAACGGCCGGGAGGCGCTCCTGATGGTGCGGACGCTCAGGCCCCAGATCATCCTTCTGGACATCGCCATGCCCGGGATGAACGGGATCGAGACGTTGAAGAAGCTGAGGCAGGAGATCCCCAAGGCGGCGGTCATCATGATCAGCGGCCACGCCGACAACGACATGGCCCTGCAGGCGCTGGATCTCGGGGCCTACGACTTCATCCAGAAGCCGCTCGACTTCCGCTATCTGGAGCGGACGCTGCTCGCAAAGATCGTGACGCTCGAACCGGAGGCCGGCGAGTCCGCGGCCAGGGAGACGGATGGTGAAGGCGGACGACGCACCGGACACCGCTCGCGGTAAGGCCCCACTGGCCCTGCCCGTCCTGCTCGCCGATCGCCAGGAGGTCGTGTTCGTGGCGACCCCTCGCGGCATCGAGAGCCTGCGTGTGCCCCGGCGCTACTGGGGGATGCAGGTCGGCGTCGTGGCGATCCCGGTGAGCGACGAGGAGGTGCGCGGCGCGGAGATCGCTCCCGCCTCAGAGGCCGGCGCCTGGCCGAGGGTGGTGACGCGGCCGGATGCCCTGGCCCCCGCCCTCTCCCGGCTCATGGGGGGGGAGCACGTCGAGCTCAGCCTGCAGCCGGGTCGCGATGGCTTCCGCGCGACGCTTCTGACCTCATCGGGTGAGGAGCAGCCGCTTCCGGTGGCCCCCAAGGACGCCCTCGGTTTCCTGGCGGCGGTCTTCCAGCAGGTCCCCCGGGGCGTCGTGAGGGCCGCCGGCGGGCGCGCCCGCAGGTTG
>Ga0114129_10005715_pt1 | contig 17621 bp, 15 predicted proteins | sample RhiMetdeltSRZDD1_FD_80071 | JGI IMG/M metagenome (GOLD analysis project Ga0114129, IMG submission 80071) | Populus rhizosphere microbial communities from Tennessee, USA - Rhizosphere MetaG P. deltoides SRZDD1 (version 2) (version 2) | ecosystem: Host-associated > Plants > Roots > Rhizosphere >...
AACTCGCAACGCTCAACGCGCAACGCTCAACGCTCAACGCTCAAGGCCCAAGGCCCAAGGCCCAAGGCCCAAGGCTCAAGGCTCAAGGCTCAGACCTGAGACTTGATACTTGATAGTTGAAAGTTGAGAGTTGAGAGTTGAGAGTTGTTACTCCCCTCCTATCAAATCCCCGATCTTCCCAAGCGTTCCCCCGAAGTCGCGCTTCACGTCTTCGCGATCGCCGCGGTGCGCGCGCATGATGCGATCGGCGAGGCGCGAGAACGGCAGCGTCTGAATCCAGACGCGCCCGGGACCGGTCATCGACGCGAAGAAGAGCCCTTCCCCGCCGAAGAGCGCCGTTTTGATGCCCCCGACGAACTCGATGTCGTACTGAACGCTCGGGTCGAAGGCGGTGAGGCAGCCGGTATCCACGCGGAGCGTCTCGCCGGCCTTCAGCTCCATCGGAACGATGGTCCCTCCGCTGTGGATGAACACGTCGCCGGTCCCTTCGAGCCGCTGAAGGATGAATCCTTCGCCGCCGAAGAATCCGGCGCCGAGGCGCTTGGTGAACTCGATGTTGACGTCGATGTTCCCCGCGGCGCACAGGAACGAGTCGCGCTGGCAGAGAACCGCCGAATTCTGCAGCGGCATCCGGATGATCTTGCCCGGATACGGTCCGCTGAAGGCGACTCTCGCCCCCGGCAGACGACTCCGGAAGAAGGTCAGAAAGAGGCTTTCTCCAGCGAGGAACTTGCGCTTCAAGCCGCCGAGCAGGCCGCCTTCCATGCGCGCATCCATGTCGATGCCGTCGGTCATATAGGTCATCGCGCCCGCTTCGGCGCGCACCTCGTCGCCCGCCGCCAGGGTGATGACCACGGCCTGCATGTCGTCGCCGATGATCTCGTGCGTAATCATGGGAAGATTCTATATGCGCTATCGAAGGTTTGGACGCACCGGCTGGGAGGTGTCCGAGATCGGCTACGGCCTGTGGGGAATGGGCGGCTGGACCGGGTCGGACGACGAGGAGTCGCTGCGCGCGCTCGATCGTGCGCTGGCGTCGGGCTGCAATTTTTTCGACACCGCCTGGGCCTACGGCGGCGGGAAGAGCGAACAGTTGCTGGGCCAGGCGATCAGAAAAAGGGGTCGTACACGCGTACGACCCCTTGTCATTGCCACGAAAATCCCGCCGAAGAACATGCGATGGCCCGGAAGAGCCGAGTATCCGGTATCCGACACGTATCCGCCCGCGCACATCCGCGAATACACGGAAAAAAGCCTCGCGAACCTCGGCGTCGATACGATCGATCTGCAGCAGTTTCACGTGTGGAGCGACAGCTGGGCATCCGACGAAGCATGGCAGCGCGCCGTCGACGACCTGAAGCGCGACGGTTTGATCCGGGCGTTCGGGATCAGCGTGAACCGCTGGGAGGCGACCAACGTCCTGAAGGCGCTCGAGAGCGGCCTCGTCGACAGCGTCCAGGTCGTCTACAACGTGTTCGATCAGGCGCCGGAGGACGAGCTGTTTCCCTATTGCCAGCAGCACGACATCGCGATCATCGCGCGCGTCCCGTTCGATGAAGGGAGCCTTACCGGCACGCTGTCGGCGGATTCGAAATGGCCCGAGGGCGACTTTCGGAACCTCTATTTCAACAAGGAGCATCTGACGGCAACGCTGGCGCACGTCGATCGGCTGCGCCCGCTCGTCCCGGATGGCATGGATCTCCCCGAGCTGGCGTTGCGATTCATCCTCGAGCATCCGGCTGTCAGCACGACCATCCCGGGCATGCGCCGGCCGCGGCACGTCGAGCGCAACCTGGCCGCCAGCGACGGCAGTCGCTTGCCGCCACGGCTCGCCGATGCCCTGAAGGCGCATCGTTGGGACCGAGTGCCGAACGCGACACCTTGACTCAGAGGGAGCTGGGGACGTGGGGACTGCGGACTCTGCTAGGGGAGGGCCAGCTGATATAATGATGGTTTCCCGGGAAGCCGAAGGAGATCACTGTGAAGGAAGGCATTCATCCCAAGTATTACGCGGTAGAGGCCCGCTGCTCGTGCGGCGCGACCTGGAAGACCCATTCGACCAAGCCGGAGCTGCACCTCGAAATCTGCTCGAACTGCCATCCGTTCTATTCCGGCAAGCAGAAGCTGATCGATACCGAAGGCCGCATCGTTCGGTTCACGAAGAAGTACGGCGCTCAGACGTCCGAGACCCGCAAGAAGGCTGCAGCCGCGACGAAGTCGAAGAAAGCTTCCACGACTACACATTAAGAACTTCGAAGTCTGAAGTCTGAAGTCTGAAGTTGAAGGCTTCAGAACTCAGACTTCAAAACTTCAAACTTCAACTTCAGACTTCAGACTTCAAACTTCAGACTTTCAGTACTCATCTTTCTGTCCAATCGCGACAGCCTGTGGTGGACCGAAGCGGTCCAGCCGGCCCGCCTTTCCTGTTCCACCGTTTCAAGTGTCCGCAGCGCGAAGAGCCGCGCGGTTGCGAGATCGCGCAGGCGATGCTCGTGATGGATGGCGAGCGCTTCGGTCGCTTCGCGCACAATCGGCGGGGGGCAGCCACGGACGTCGAGCAGCTCCCGCCAGCACGACGCCGCCTCCTCGTACCGACGCGCGCGGCGCCGCGCGAGCGCCAGCAGGCGGAGCGCGTCGATGCGGACAGGGTCGAACGCGCCGCGCGGCGAACGGCACCGCTCAATCGCGTGGCAGTACGCATCCGACGCGCGATCATCGAAACCGGCCCGCGCGTAGATCCGACCAAGGGCCACGGCTTCGCGCGCATCGCGCGCCGACTCGGCGCCAGAGCGCGCGAGGTGGAACAGCCGCGCCGTGAGGGCCGCCAGCGACAACAAATCGCGGCGATTGTGTTCGAGCACCGGAAGCAGAGGACTCGCATCGCCGGTCCGCACGAAGTGGAAATAGCGGGCCGGCACCTCGAACCCCTGAACATCGCCGCTCCGCCTGACGCCCAGAATGTCCCTTTCAAGCGCACTGAGCGAACAGGAGTAAGGCGGCACCGCCGCTTTCCCCCAGAACTGCCGTGCCGGGTGCAGGACGTCGACGTGCGGCAGGCGATCGCCGGTCCATGGCAGGCGATGGAACAGATGACGCGTCTCGAGGAGCGGCGCGTCGAACGATTTGCCGTTGAAGGTCACGAGCGCGCCGGCGCGGGCCAATTCGCCGGACACGGTCTCGAGCAGCAACCGTTCATCGGCGTAGCGCGTGAGGACGAATTGGCGCGTGGAAAACGCTGCGTCCTCGTCGAACCAGCCGCATCCGACAAGGAACGCCTGTGTGCCCGCACCTCCACTCAAGCCAGTGGTTTCGAGATCCACGAACATGAACGGCGCCTGCGCCGGAGGGTCGGCGGCAAAGAGGACGCCTTCGCCGGACGCCTCCTCGAGACACTGCGCGAAAGTTCCAACCGCCTCTTTCCCATATCGCGCGGAAGGCTGCCAACGATGGTCGATCACGAAACATCCTGCGCGCCAGTCTCCGCCCAGCGTCGAGAGATCGACTTGGGCGGGATGGGCAGGAGGGGCGGGGCCGGCAGGGAGGGCCGCCGGCATGTTCGACCGGCCAGCGGATGACGTGACGATCCCCCGAATGCGATCCGCGAGCGAGCTCACGCGCTCTTCTCCACAGCGGTCGACTCCTGGAGCACCAGGTTCAAAATCCTCAATGCCGCAGCCTTCGCCAGGGGGCCGGTATTTCCGATCGGGCCGACGCAACCGGGACAGCCGCTCTCACACTGACAGTCGGCGATGAGATGGCGCGTACGCTTGACGAGCTCCTCGTGCATCTGGAAGAGCGGCGCGCTGAACCCGATACCGCCAGGGTAATTGTCGTAGACGAAAAGCCTGACGCCGTCGTGATCCGGGACTCGGGACTCGGGGTTCCCCTCTCGAGACGCGTCCTGGGCGAATCCCGACTCCCGAACCCCGAATCCCGAGATCGAGATCCCGATGTCGTGGCCGTCGCACATGAGGAGCAGCTGCGCCACCTGCTTGAGCGCGAACGCGAGACCCACGATCCCGTCGCGACGATCGTCGGACGCATACGGCAACAGCGCCATGACGCGCGCTGGAATCGTCAGCCAGTACGCCGTCGTGTGCATCTGTTGTTCCGGCAGATCCAGCTCGCCGGAGCCAACGTTCTCGTTCGTGTAGAACTTGATCTTCTTGAACCCCACGACTCGCGACACGACGTGAACTTCGCCATGAGAGCGCTCCCCGTCGCGCGCGAACTCGTCGATCGGCGTCACCTTCGAGTAGGTGATGGCCGTCGTGTAGTAGTCGCAGTCGATTTCACGCACGAACGCCTTGCGCCCCTCGAAGTCGAGCCGCTCCACCTGATAGAGCTTGGCCTCGACGATGTAGATCGCCTTGGGATGGAGCGTCGTCGGCCCGCTGGTGAAATCGGTTTCGCCAATCACCCGCGCCTCATCGGTCGTGTCGACGACGACGAAATTGTCCGAGGAGACCGACCGCAGGCTCACCGCGTCGGCGGGATACGATTCGTTCGTCCAGGTCCAGACGCCGTTCGTGGAGTGCACGAGCCCCTGCTCCGCCAGCACGCCAAGGATTTCCAGGAGGTCGTGCCCGCCGAATTGCTCCGTCTCGCTGAACGGCAGCTCGAACGCCGCGCATTTGATGTGATCGACGAGGATGTGCAGGTTGTCCGGGTCGATCAGCGCCCGCTCGGGTGACGAATCGAAGAAGTACGACGGATTGCGGACGACGAACTGATCCAGCGGGGCGCTGCTCGCGACCATGACCGCCGCCGACCGGCTCGTCCGCCTGCCGGCCCGGCCCGCGCGCTGCCATGTCGCCGCTATCGTGCCCGGATATCCGGCGAGCACGGCGACGTCGAGCGCGCCGATGTCGATGCCAAGCTCCAGCGCATTGGTCGATACGACGGCGCGCACCTCTCCGTCGCGTAGCCCCTTCTCGATCTCCCGCCGACGCAGCGGCAGATAGCCGCCGCGGTATCCGCGAATGCGCTCCGGCGCCCCGGGGATTCCTTCGAAATCGTCTTTCAAGTACGTCGTCAGGATTTCAGTGGACAGTCGGCTCTGCGCGAACACGATCAATTGAAGGTTGCGCTTCAGGAACTCCGAGGCGATCCGTCGCGTTTCGCCCAGATACGAGCGGCGAATGCCGAGCTGATGGTTGACGACCGGCGGGTTGACGAAGACGAAGAATTTTTCGCCGCGCGGCGCTCCGCTGCGATCGACGAGCTCGAATGGCTGTTCGGTGAGCCGTTCCGCCAGCTCGCGGGGATTGGCAATCGTCGCGGACGAACACAAGAAGACCGGATTCGATCCGTAGTGCCGACAGATTCGGCGCAACCGCCGTAAAACGTTGCAGAGATGACTGCCGAAGACGCCGCGATACGCGTGCAGTTCGTCGATGACAACGTACGCGAGGTTTTCGAACAGCTTCGCCCATCGCGGATGATGCGGCAGGATCCCCGAGTGGACCATGTCGGGATTGCTGAGCACGAGGTGAGCCCGCGATCGAATCGTTCGCCGTGCATCCTGCGGCGTGTCGCCGTCGTACGTGAACACGCCGATCGGGGACAGATCTCGCTGCGTTTCGGATGCGAGACCTGTACCGGGCTGCGACAGCGTTTCGCACATCGCCTGCAGCTCAGCGAGCTGATCTTGTGCGAGCGCCTTGGTGGGAAACAGGTACAGCGCCCGACTCGAGGGATTCTGAAGGATCGAATGAAGCACGGGCGCGTTGTAGCAAAGCGTCTTGCCCGATGCCGTGGGCGTGATGACGACGACGTTTCTGCCGGCGAGCGCATGGCCAATCGCCTGAGCCTGATGCGTGTAGAGCTGCTGAATGCCACGCGACGCGAGCGCCGATCGCAACCGGTTGTCCAGCGCGTCCGGAAACGGCGCAAACTGTGCGGGTACTGCGGCCAACCGGCGCACCGCCGTCACGTGAAGGTCCGGTGTATCCGGCCGATCGATTGCGCCGCCAGCCAGCCGATCGAGCGCGGCATCCAGCGCGTGATCGGTGGGCGTACGCCGCGCGGGCAGCATGGGCGTGCATCGTACCAGCGAGGCGAACAAATGGCAAACACGATGAGCTAAAAGCTTAGGGCTCAGGGCTTAGTGTGTTACGCTTCGCCGCCAATGGCGACTCGCGCCGCCGAGGGACGACTCCCACGCACTCTCGGCCTTTGGAGCTCGGTGGCGCTCGTCATCGGCATCACCATCGGCTCTGGCATTTTCCGTTCGCCGGCCGGCATCGCCCGCCAGGCGCCGAATCCCCTCGCCATGATTGGGCTGTGGGTGGCTGGAGGCGCCATCACGCTGTGCGGCGCGCTCTCGCTGGCCGAAATCGCTGCGGCGCTGCCTGAAACCGGCGGCATCTATGCCTACTTGCGCGAAGGCTGGGGCCGAAGGGCGGCGTTTTTGTTCGGGTGGTCGGAGCTCGTCCTGATCCGAGCCTCCGCGCTCGGCGGTATCGCCGTCGTTTTCGGCGAATACCTGTTGCGCAGCTTCGGCATCGACCCATCGGGACACGTTCTGCTGGCGCGTGGCCTTTCAGCCGCCGCGATCGTCTTCGCTGCGGCTGCCAACGTGCGCGGCGCCAACGTCGGGGCCCTCATCGTCGGCGTCGCCACCTGGGCGAAGTTCGGGGCCCTTTCGGTCCTGGTGCTGGCTTCCTTCGCGCTCGGGGCCTCGCACGGCGCGAGCGCAACCCATTTCACAGCACCCTCTGCTGGGCCCCTGGCCGTCGGCAGTATTGGTCTGGCGCTGGTCAGCGTGCTGTGGGCCTACGATGGCTGGGCGGATCTCTCGTTCGCCGCGGGAGAGGTGAAGGAACCGCACCGTAACCTCCCCCGCGCCATCATTCTCGGCACGCTGGCGCTCATCGCGATTTACGTCCTGACCAACCTCGCTTACCTGTACGTGCTGCCGATCGAGGCCGTCGGACGGTCGCCGCTCGTCGCCGCGGACACGATGCTGGCGCTCTTCGGCCGCACTGGCGTCGTGCTCGTCTCGGTTTTCGTGATGATCTCCTCGTTCAGCTCGCTGAACGGCAGCATGCTGGCGTCGCCGCGCGTGTTCTTCGCCATGGCCGACGACGGCCTGCTCTTCCAGTCGATTGCGAAGGTCCATCCACGTTACAAGACGCCTTATGTCGCCATCATCCTGGCCGCAATCCTTGGCGTCGCCCTGGTGATGAGCCGCAGCTTCGAGCGGCTCACGGACACGTTCGTGCTCGCCATCTGGCCTTTCTACGCGCTCGGAGTCGCGGCCATCTACCGGCTGCGCTCTGCCCGGCCCGACATGTCTCGTCCGTACCGCGCGCTCGGCTATCCGGTCGTGCCGGCCATCTTCATCGCCTCGGTCGCCGCGTTCGTGATCAACTCGCTCATGAACGATACGACCAACAGCGTGATCACTTTTGCAGTGATTCTCGCCGGCCTGCCGGTGTACGAGCTCGTTTTCGCTCGCCGCGCGCGCTGAGCGCAAACTTTTTTGGATTTTTTTCTTGATTGATCGCGCGGTACTGTTACTCTGTTTTGAGGTAGCCGATAAAGGATCAGATGCGCATTCCGAGGAGGGGCTGAAGATGGTTGTATACGAGCCGCGAGTGCGGCGCAGAGGATTCTTTCTACACTCGGCGGACACCAACGAACCCGACACGGGAGACTACGAAAACCCCGAAGGGTTCGGCGTGCGAGCCCGGACCACCACGACCTCCGTTCCCCGACAAATCGCCCATGGCAGCCGGTCGCGAACGACCAGCCGAATCGAGTCGACCAATCCCCAGATCAGATCAGGGAGCGTGACTGGCAGCCGTCAACGGGCACACTTGCCCCGCTGATCCAGCTCGCGCGAGGCGATACGAGGAACGCGACGACCGCCCCGACTTCTTCGGGGCGGCCGAATCGCCCGAACGGCAGCTCCCGCTTCACGAAATCGGCCATCCCCGCCGGATCATCCTGCACTCGACGGTCCCACGTTCCCCCTGGAAACCGAATCGACCCTGGCGCCACGCTGTTGACGCGAATATTGTCTTTGGCCAGCTGCTGCGCCATCGCCTTGGCGAGGCTGATTTCCGCCGCTTTCACGGCGTTGTACGTCATCCGCCCGCCTGACTCCCGCCCCCAGATCGAGGCAACCATGACGATGGCTCCGCCGTTACGCCTGCGCATGTGAGGGACGGCCAGACGCGACGCCCGAATCGCCGGAAACAGCGTCTGATCAAATGCCTCCTGCCATTCCAGGTCGCTGGTGGCGACGATGTCGGACCCCTTGGCGAGCCCCACGTTGTTGACCAGGATGTCCAGGCCCCCGAACGAATCGACTGTCCGGTTGATGATCAGCTCGACACCGGTGGCGGTCGACACGTCGGCCACGACCGGCAGCACGTCGGATGGCTGCAGTGCAATGCTGCGCAAGTCGGCAGCGGCCTGGCTCAACGACGCCTCACCCCTCGCGCAGATGGTCACCCGACATCCCTCTTGCACCAGGGCGCGCGCCGTCGCGAGCCCGAGCCCCTTGCTGGAGCCGGTCACAATGGCCACCTTGTCGCGGAGTCCTAGGTCCATGAATGGCAGGATTGCAGGATGACATGATGGCACGATGGACGTCGAGAACCACTGAGCTTGCCTTTCTGCAATCCTGCCATCCTGCAATTCTGCAATGTCATCTTCCCCCCCGACCGGTCAGGTCGTTCAGCGTCCAGTCGAACGGCTTGTACGCGACCTGGAACGTGTTTCTGGCGAGAAACTCCTTTTCGATCGTGAGGAGCTTCGGGCTGACGAACGCCAGGACGGCGCGTTCGATGGGACTCCGATTGGCGAATGCTGACACCGCGCCGGCGGCGTAGGCATCGACGAATTCCTTTTCACGCCACGAGAAGATTGCGTTGGCCTCCACTTTGTCGGCCTCACGATCGATGTGGACGCACTGTGCGCGCGTGATGCACTCGTTGGCTGTTTCAGCGAGCTGCGTCTCGAGCCTGGCGCCGGCGAACGGCTCGCTTCGCAGCCGACCGCCTCCGACCGCGCCGCGGCCCAGCCCAAAATAGACGCGCGGATCGTGAAAGTCGGGGAGCACCGTGCGCTCGATCTGATCCAGCGTGAGCATTCGGCCGGCGACGCGGTGCGTCAGGCGCTCGAACGCGCCGGGAATCTGTCGGATGCTCTTGGCGGGATAGTCCGCCGACCGTCCCTGGATGGGATAGTGGTCGATGACCGTGCGCAGCACCAGCGCATTGTAGGCATTCAGCCAGAACGCAAGCTGCGTGTCCTTCGACTGCTGACCGACCGGCGCGGCTGCGAGCGACGCCACGTAGGCATCGAGCCGTGCACGTTCAGTTTTGAGCGCGCGGTAATACACCATGCCGTCGCGCACGTAGGTGTCGAGGATGAAATCGATGCCGGTCAGCTTCGGATCGGATTCCTGCGCGCGCGTCCCTACACAGAGGTACGCGGCCAACAAACCGGCGGCAAGCAACGAGCGACCGTAGATCGACATCACCGAATCCTCACTATACGCGATGGTCCAGAAATCGCGCGAGCGCGTCATCGAAGGCCGCCGGCTGTTCGAGATTCGTCAGATGGCCAGCAGCAGAAATCGACACGAGCTCGGACCCCGCGATGCCACGGTGCATCTCCTCGGCGGCTGTGGGTGGCGTCACGGTGTCTTCCTCTCCCACGACGATCAACGTCGGGACGTGAATGGAAGAGAGCTGCGGACTGGAATCGGGACGCGTCATCAGCGCATGGAGCGCGGCGGCAATCGCGTCGGAAGAGCTCGACGTTGCCAGACGCCGCACGATCTCGACAAGATCTGGACGCGCCCGGCGAGTGCTCTCACCGAGCAGTTTCGGGATCATTTCGTGCGCCACCGCTGCAGGACCTTGGTCGCGGACGAGCTGGATCATGCGCTTGCGCCCTTCGACACCCTCCGGAGTGTCTGGCGTCGCTTTCGTATCAGCGAGGATCAGCCCTTGGATATACCGGGATGCTTGTCGGAGCAGCGCAAAGGCAACGTAGCCGCCCATCGACAGCCCGCCGACGACGGCCTCGTGAATGTGGAGCGCGTCGAGCAGATCGACGACGTCGCCCGCATAGTCGTCGATCGACAGCGCGGGCGGATCGCCGGATCCGCCGTCAAATCCGCGGAAGTGAGGCGCGATAACGCGCCAGCCGCGAGCGACCAGCGCGAGCTGCCGCTCCCACATCCTGGCGTTCAGCGGGAAGGCATGAAGAAGAACGAGAGTGCCGCGAGGCCGTGCGTCTGCGCCCGGCCTCGCTTCGAGATATCGCAGGCGTCCTATGGAGAGCACGAACCCATTGTGAACGTTCCTCCAGCACGCGTCGAGTCCGAGAACCCGAGCGCAATCGTGCCGACCGGCGTCGACACGGCGTGGCGAGCCGTCGTCGCTGAACCACGGAGTCCCATCAGAACGGTGCCGTTCTTGATGGTGCCGTGTTTCTGCACGGCGTTGAGCTTCGCGACGTCCACTTTGATCGTGACCGTTCCGTTGTTGAGATCGAAATACCCTGCGTCAGCGGATCCTTTCACGGCATAGGTGATTCCACCGTCGCTGTTCCGGCTGGCAACGCCCCAGGAGAACGATCGGTTGCCCGCGTCGTCGGTGTCGGCCTTAAGGAACCATTGATCCGCACGATCGACGAGACCCGGCTTCGTGGGATTCGTCGCGAATGCCATCCTCCACATCCCTTCCGGCGGGACGGCTGTGAGTCCGGAGGCGGACATGGTCGCGGAGATCCACGTGGCGCCGTTCACGATCTGGCATCCGTAGCCGATCGTGAGAATGTCGGCCGGCGAATCGACGTCTGGCATCACAGGCGGCGGACTGACGACGCGCGCATCGTGACGGAAGTCGAAGACCTGAGGCGCGCTGGTGGCAACCGGCGTCGGAGGATTCGATCCTCGAATCCGCAGCGCTTTCCCCGTGTTCAGGTTGTAGCCGCTGGTCTGATGCGCCACATACGTGTGCGCCGCCAGATCCGCGGAATCGTCGGCCCAGGCGATCATCGCCATGCCTTGCGGGTCGAGCGCAACCTGGAAGAAGTCCGCGAGGTTCCTGTTGGGACTCGTTCCCGTCGTGAATCCTGCGAGGCTGATATTCGAGCCGTGAATGAAATGGTCGCTCGCCACCGACTGCATGATCGTTGGCGCAGTGGATGTGGCATTCAGCGTTTGGGCAAAGAACACTTTCCAGTTCGCGTTGTCCGTGTTGCCGCCTTTGCCATCTTCACTGTCCACAGCGGTCGCCCCGTACCAGACAATCGCGAGGCTGCCCGGCCGGTCGCCGGTCTCAATCCAGGGAAACAGCGCGACGCCGCCGGGCCCCATCTCGCTCACGCGGACCGGTGGGGCCCATGTCTTCCCCTGATCGAAGGAGTGCGCGATGTAAATGCCGTCGCCGCCGTCGGAGTACGCCACGTAGACCGTGCCGTCGCTGGCGACCTTGCACACCGGAAAGAGATTGGCGATCTGTTTCTGACCGGTGGCCGCCACGTAGGTGTTGAACACCACCGGCGTGACGGCGAGGCTCACTGGCTGGCCGACTGCGACACGGACCTGGTTGCCATCGGGGCTTGGTCCCTGGTGGCAGAAGTACACCGTGCCATCTCGTTGATCCACATCGATGTTGCCGGTGGTATTGCCACCGACCGCCGCGAGGACTGCCGGCCCGTAGGTGAGCCCGCCGTCGTCGGATCGATTGAGGTAGTACTTCGACGTCACCTGCAGACCCGTGAACTCCCGATATCCAAGGTATACGGTGTGGTCGCCGAGGAACTCCATCCACTGCCGATCGTCGACCTGTACCGTGGTATTCCCCGCGGGATTGTTCGTGAGCGTCTCTCCGCGGTCCGTTGACCGCTGTGCGGAGACGTTGGCGGCGACAAGGCTCGACGTGGCGAGAATGGGCGGCATCGCCGAAGGCGTCGCCGGCCTGAACCCGACGGCGATGTCCATGTCGCCGCCACCGTCGCCGCCCAGATCGCTGTCGTTGTTCGGCGCGAGCGCGTCCGGCTGCCCCTTCCACGATGGATTGTTCACGGTGCCGTTGGCGCTCCAGGCCGGCGTTGCGGCGACCAGGAACGGATCGTACGTGGCGCTCGACGGATTCAGATCGAATCGCCACAGATCGTTGCCGCCGGTGAGGCCGCGGATGCCGCCGACGTACGCATTCCCCTGATAGTCCACTCGTACGCTTGGCTCGACGTCCTGGCCCGCGCCAAACGCGTAGAGTGCGCGGCTGCGGCTGAACGCGATGCCGGTCTTCGAACCGGTGACAACCGACGCCGTGCGCGTCGGCGTCGTGATCACTGGAATCGCTTCGACCGACGCCGTGCCGTGATACGGATCGAGACCGGCGACCGCGTAGTAGACGACGCGAATCGTGTACGTGTCGTTGACGCCAGAGGTCACCACGGCGTTCACGTCGAACGTACCTTCCTCAGCGACACTTGGTGGACCACCGTTGGGCGGCGACAAGACGGGGCCGTCGATGGCGCCTTCGTGCACGTAGACGTCGAAGTCGTTCAGCTGATTCGTCCAGGACGCCTTGTACCTGATGCGCTTGCCACGGTAATCGCCCGCGGCCAGCTTCAACGTAAACGTGTCGCAATTGGTTCCCTCGAGGCAGGTGACTTCGCCGTCCGGCGAGGCGGCGGCGAGTGCGCCGAAGCCGTCCCATTGGACTGGCCCGCCGGAGACGCTGAGCGTCGCGCTGGGCGGAGCCGCCGCACGCATGATCACCGACGTCGTCGCGGCCAACGCGACCGCGACGGCTAGGGCATATGGGTATCTCAGATTGTGTAGCTGTTGCATACAGCTCCTCTCGTCGTTTCGGTCACAGCGCGCAACGCGGAATAGCAACTCGACCGTGGGATCTCATAGGACGTGAACGAGTTGTCGCGCGGGACCAGTGTGGGGTGCGTCAACGCACGGCGCTGAGAGGCAACCTGCGTGCACAAATACGGATGAGTTTTGAAGAAGTCTGAAGTCTGAAGTCTGAAGTCTGAAGTTGGAAGTCTGAAGCTGGAAGTCTGAAGCTGGTCCGACGTCTGAAGTCTTAACTTCAGACTTCAGACTTCAGACTTCAGACTTCCTTAACGTTCGGACCGTACGAGGGCTGCGAGGACTCGATTCTGATCGTGCGAGGAACGGATCCGCTCGGCCGCAGAGACGAATGCCGATCGCGTCGTCGCGTCGATCGCGCCCGCGTGGAGGAACGCAAGCAGCGTTTCGGCGCGGTCGTAGTCGGATGACATCGATCCGACGAGATCGAATGCCACCTGCTGAATGTCCGCTGGCACATTGCCCTTGTGAGCGACTTCTGTAAGCACCTGGCGGCGGTCGTAGTTCGACCGGATCGAACGTACAGCCGCACCGAAAGGCTCGCGCAGCCCAGCTTCGACGCCGAAGCGATTCAAATAGTCCACCAGAACCAGCCGCCGATCGTAATCAGAGCTAATCGCGGCAACCGTCGTCAGCACGCTGCGCTTCGCGTCCGTCCCGAGCATCGCGTGGTCAATCAACTGCGTCAGCACCTGCCGCTTGTCGTAGCTCGATTTCATCCTGGAGACCGCCGTGACGTACGCCGTCGTCGCAGGCTCTTCGAGCGGAACGCGCGTCGCGATGCGCTCGAGCACCTGACGGCGATCGTAATCGGAGGCGATGCGCTCGCTCATCTGCTGCAGGATCGGAACGACGCTGCGAGCGTCGAGCTTCGCCGCATCGACGAGCGCGACGAAGTAAAGGCGACGGGCATAGTCGCCGGTGAGCAGGCCGATCTCCTCCATCACGCCCGCGACACCTTTCTTCTCGAGAATCGTCTTGACGCGAGCGTCGGCCCCCAGCCCGAACTGGCGGACGAGGATGACGATCTTCGACGCGAGCAGCTGCTGCGCGTCGGGTCCCCACGGCCGCGAGAGGCCGGCAACGAAATACTCGCGCGTAATCCTTCCTCCACGTGAACGCAGCTCGACGGTGTAGGGAACGATTCCGCTGCGATCGCGAATCATCAACGAGCCGCCCTCGGAAAGACTCTGCACATCGGTCAAATCCTCCGTGAACACGACGGACCCGTGGATGTTCACGTCGAGAGCCAGCGAACCGTTGCGCCAGCTCATTCGGTGGTCGCCGTTGTTCGAGACCGAGAAGCCTGGCGCGGGCGGCGCCGGTGGTGCAGGCGGCGCTGGAGGAGCCGGAGGCGCGGGCGGCGCAGGCGGCTGCACATCCATCGTGAGAGGCGAAACTGGCGGCACGGGTGGAACCGGCGGCACTGGCGGCACCGGCGGCACGGGTGGAACCGTCCGATCGTCGAAGAATGAATCAAACGCCGGCGGGGCCGGAGGGGTCGGCGGCGTAGGAGGTGTGGGCGGCGTAAGAGCTGTCGGCGGAGTCGGGGGCGTGGGTGGCGTCGGCGGGATCGGTTGAGACGCTGACGTCACGACGCTCCAGACCGCGCGCGCATCCGCGCCGGTTGTGAACGACGGGAGGTGCTGAATGCTTCCGGCGCCGGCGGTGAAGAGCAACGTCAGTGCGACCGTGGCAGGCCAGCTCGAGGCGCGAGGCTCGTCCGTCATCGGCACGCGAAGAATGCGGCGCACGCGGTCGAGCAGCGAACCGCCGGTTGCGGCCACCGCGAGTACGGCGGACGACGTGCGCCAGGCCTCGAGCTCGGCGAGCGCCCGCGCGTATGCAACCGCATCGCCCGATATGCGGACCGCGACCTCGTCGCAGCAGTGTTCGCGCTCCACCCGGATTCGCGACGACAGCCACCATACTGCAGGGTGATAGAAGAGCAGCGTTTCCGCGATGGTCTGCAGCAAGTTCACCGCATAGTCGTGACGGCGGATGTGCGCGAGCTCGTGGGCGAGGATCGCTTCGACCTGCGTCGGCGAGAGCGCTGCGATGGCCGCCACAGGCAGGATGATGACCGGCCGGAGCCAGCCGACAACGGTCGGGACGTCCACCCGCACCGACTCCACAACGTGAGCGGCGGCGTGAAGTCCGAGGCGATACGCGATGCGACGGCACGACGTCTGCCAGCGCGAGGCCGCGGTGGAGAGGGCCGTTCGGTGCAGCCGCCGCACGTACCACCAACCACCGGCCAGGCGGCCCAGGAGCAGGCTCACACCAACGAGCCAGAGAATCGTGACGGTGCGGATCACACGCGGAGAGAGCTCCAGCCTGCCGGAAACGACCGCTCGCACCGCGTCAGAAACTCGGACGCGCCAGTCGCGCTGAAGTGCGGCGGCACCCTCGCGTTGCGGTGGATCGTCGCGTCTCGTTGTCGAGCCGATACGGGAACCTTCGCGACCGGCGGGCGTCGCCATGCGATCATCACCCGCCACGTTGGCAGCCACGCCCCTGTCGCTCTTGATGCGGAACTGCTGATTAACCGACAGCAACCGCGCCGTCGCGACCGGCGCCGCGAGCATCAGCGCGAGGCCAACACAGGCAATGAGATAGCGGACGTTGGCCGAGCGTCGAGCGGCCAGCCTCAAGACGGCCGCCGTGACAAAGCCAAGAGCGGCGCCCTGCCAGACGAAATGAATCAGCGTCCAGCCGGCGGCCTCGATAAAAGGAGTCATCGCTCTTCTCCGCGTGGTTTATTGAGGAGCTTGCGGATTTCCGCGAGCTCCTCCGGCGTCGTCTTTTTCGCGGCCAGCGCCTGCATCACAAGCCGGGCGGCCGAACCATCGAAGACACGGTCGAGCAGGTCGGTCACGATCTGGCGCTGCGTCTGATCCTGAGTAGACGCCGGCGCGTAGACGTGGGTTCGCGCCGACTCGTCGCGGACGACGAGGCCTTTTTCCGTCATGATCTGCAGCAGCTTGAGGGCCGTCGTGTACCCGGTCTCGCGCCCGCCGTCTGTCATCACTTCGGCAACTTGCCGAACCGTGCTCGGGCCACGGCTCCAGAGCACACGGAGGATGGCCAGCTCGGCGTCGGTCGGCTTTCGGCGCGGTGGGCTCATGCGCCGGAGGGTACTACGACAATCTTCGTAGTGTCAATACGAACCCTTTCGTAGCGCCGATGCGAGCGCCAGCATGCCGGTCGCGTTGCACGTCGTGCGGAACATGTCCGGAATCGTGTCGACGGCGAGGAGAATGCCGACACCTTCAATCGGCAGGTTCGCCGCGGTCAGCACCGGCACCATCGCGATGATGCTGCCGCCCGGAATCCCCGGCACCGCGAACGAGGCGAGGACCGACGTGAACGCCACGGAGGCGAGCTGCGCCGGCGTCAGCGGAATGCCGTAGAGCCTGGCGAGAAACAGCGCGCCAACCGACATCGCAACCGCGCCGCCGACGCGAAACACCGACGCCGCGAGCGGCAGGATGAATCCGACGATCATCGGCGGCATCTTGGCCCGCTCGACGCTCTCCACCATCGCCGGCAGCGCCGCAAGCGACGACCGCGCCGCAAACGCGACGGCCTGTGCCGGCGCGCAGAGCGACGCGAACGCGGCCGGGGACATAGCGCCGAGAATGATTCCGGTGGGGTACAGAAGCGCCGCAGCCGCGAACACTGTGAGCGCGACGACAACGGCGATGTAAGCGAGGACCGCCCCAGCCGCGGCCAGCCCAAGTTTCGTGGCAAGGGGAACGGCCAGCGCGAACACGCCAAATGGTGCGAGCGTGAGAATCGCCGTGACGAGGCGCTGCATTGCGTCGGCGACGCCCTCGGCTACTGCCAACACCGCGCCGCGAGTTGGATCTGACACGCGGGCGAGCGCCAGCGCGAACAGCACCGCAAACACGATCACGGTCAACATCGTCCCGTCGGCCGCGGCTTTGAACACGTTCTGGGGCACCAGGTCGACGAACCATTGCGAGAGCGTCGGGGCGCCCGCCGACAGCCTGGTTGCGGCGTCGGGACCGCGAAGTGCCAGCGCCGCTGCAGGATCGATCCGAATGCGCTCGAAGATCGGACGTGCGATGACGACCGTCCCAACGGCAGCCACAACCAGCAGCGCCACTGCGAGAACGGCGGCGCGGGCGCCGACGCGTCCCAGGGCTTCGGAGGAACGTCGCGATCCGATGCTCGCAATCAACATCGACACGACCAGGGGAATCACGGTCATCCGAATGAGATTGACGAATACCGTTCCGACTGGCGAGAGCACCGTCCCAACTTTATCGGCCGTCGATGGGTTGATGGCGGCGAGCGCGAGGCCGACAACGAATCCAGCGGCGAGACCCATGAGAACACGCGTCGTCAACGACATCGGGCTTGAATCTTAGACTGAGGCTCGCGGCAGTGATGAACAATCGGTGGACCATGAAAATTGGTTCGATTGTCTTCATGTGTTTCGACTTCGACAAGATGCTGGCGTTCTGGGAGGAAGCGCTGCACTGCCTCCCTCGAGAGCCGGCGAAAGACGGCTGGGTGGTTCTTCGCGATCCCGAGGGGCGCGGACCGAACCTCGCAGCCCGCTAGGGGGACACCCTACGCACGCAGGGCGGCGATCGGATCGACCCGCGTGGCGCGCGACGAAGGCACGCCACTTCAGACTTCAGACTTCAGACTTCAGACTTCTGACTTCTAATTCCCTCCCCTTCGACCGCGCTGCGCATTTTCAGTCGAGGGAGGCACAATGTTCTTCGAC
>Ga0114129_10005716_pt1 | contig 17619 bp, 12 predicted proteins | sample RhiMetdeltSRZDD1_FD_80071 | JGI IMG/M metagenome (GOLD analysis project Ga0114129, IMG submission 80071) | Populus rhizosphere microbial communities from Tennessee, USA - Rhizosphere MetaG P. deltoides SRZDD1 (version 2) (version 2) | ecosystem: Host-associated > Plants > Roots > Rhizosphere >...
AGATTGCTGCCTTTGCCGATATCGGTGAATTTATTGAACAGCCCATAAAAACTTACTCCAGCGGCATGTTGGTGCGCCTGGCTTTCGCTGTCATCGCACATGTAGATGCTGATATTTTAGTGATTGATGAGGCCCTGGCAGTAGGGGATACTGTTTTTACACAAAAATGTATGCGTTTTTTACGACGTTTCATGGAAAAAGGAACAATTTTATTCGTTAGCCATGATACCAATTCAGTAAATAATCTTTGCAGGCTGGCAGTCTGGCTGGACCATGGCTCCATGCGCATGCTTGCGGATGCAAACGAGGTGACCAAAGAATATACCCTGTATTGCAATCAGCAGATCTATGATGATTCGATAAAACTGGCTGCCCTCTCGGGAGACGGCAAATCGAGAGGGCTACGCTCCGATACAAGAGGGATCGATCCCGAAACCAAGATAAGTTTCTTTGAGGATATTGCCAATTCAGATGGTTGGAAAACAGGTGGGGCTGAGATCCTGGGCGTCTCCATTATGCAAATGAATGGTGAGCCAATAACAACACTATTGGGTGGAGAGAAAGTTGTTTTGAGAATTCAGGCCATGGTTCATCAACCCCTAGTCAGTCCAATTATAGGGTTCTTAGTGAAAGACCGATTAGGGCAATCCCTTTTTGGTGAGCATACGTATACTTATACTCAGCCGCCATGCGCTGTGAATGCCGGTGAACGGCTGGAGGCAGAATTTATCTTTTCCCTTCCATTGTTACCCAATGGAGAGTACGCGATGACTGTTTCTATTGCCGATGGCGATCCATATGACCACATACAACATCACTGGCTTCATGAGGCCGTGATTTTAACAGTTCAATCTCCTAAGTTACGTTATGGCTTAGTGGGTATATCATTTGATTCTGTTGCGATGCATAAAAGAGTTGGGTAAAACATCTCTCAATCTAATAATTTTTACATGCACGCGTTTTACATATCAAGCTACAATAGTGAAGAAATTCAATTAGGAGCGAGGCAAATACTATGGTTTGTCCATGTTGTGGCTCACTTGAAATGAGAGAAAAACCTGTTTTATGGCCACAGTTAATTACAGAATGGCGCCTTTCAGAGTATGAAGTGGCGTATATTAATCGACAGCAAGGCCTTTTTTGTGTTACATGCGGAAGCAACTTACGTTCGATGGTTCTGGCAAAAAGCATCATGGCATGCTACGGTTTTTCAGGGTATTTGAAACAGTTTGTTGATACAGACCTTGCAAAAACACTGCATATTTTAGAAATTAACGAAGCCTTTATGCTCACACAATTTTTTAAAGAGTTACCTAATCATATAATCGTAAATTATCCAAAAGTTGATATGATGAGTCTACCTTTTGAAGAGAACCAATTTGATCTAGTGATACATTCTGACACCTTAGAGCATGTTGAGCATCCTGTCCGGGGATTGTCGGAATGTTTGCGGGTCCTTAAACCCGGTAACTTCTGTGCTTTCACCATTCCTATAATTGTGGACCGACTAACAATATCCCGCGTAGGATTTGCTCACAGTTATCATGGCTCTCCAGATAACCCGCCAGATAACCTCGTCTATACTGAGTATGGAGCAGATGCATGGAAGCAGGTCATACTAGCAGGCTTTGAGGAATGCCGTATATTTTCAATGGATTTTCCAGCTGCACATGCATTTGTTGGAAAAAAAGAAAATTCACGACTCAACTCATAAGAGGCTAAGATGGAATTCACAGGCGAGCGCTACGTGCCAGGGTTGCATGGGGAAATTGAGCTTGAACATGTCCATCGATATTTACAAGCATGCGAGATTGCTGAAGGAAAGGTAGTCCTGGATATAGCGAGTGGCGAAGGTTATGGCTCGGCTATGCTAGCAAGCAAAGCCCAGCATGTAACTGGTGTCGATATTTCAGTTGATGCTGTTGAACATGCTCGCGAACGTTATAAAAAAGAAAATCTCGATTTTAAGGTGGGAAGTTGCGTGGATATTCCTTTACCAGACGAAAGTGTTGATCTGGTAGTGAGCTTTGAGACAATCGAACATCATGATCAACACGAAAAAATGATGCAAGAAATTAAGCGTGTTTTGCGGCCAGCTGGCATATTATTGATTTCTAGTCCAGATAAATACAATTATTCTGTCGAACCAGGCTATAGGAATCCATATCATGTTAAAGAACTGTATCGACATGAGTTTGAACAGCTTCTCGGGGGTTACTTTAAAAATATTGTTTACTTTGGCCAACGTGTTGTTTACGGATCAAATGTATTTTCGGAATCATCGCCTTCATCTATTGTGAGCTATTTGCAAGAAAATGAACACATAACTACGACAACTGGAGTTATGAGGCCTATCTATTCAATCGCGCTTGCATCGGACAGTCAATTGCCTGAAATTGCTTCCAGTGTTCTTGAGCAACCTGAGATAGTTCAAAATTGGAGAGCGATGGTTGCTGAGCAGGATCAGACTTTGCAAACCCTCTCAGTGCAAGTGAGTGAGCGAGATGCTCAGTTGGCTAAGAGGGATTCGCAATTGCAGGCACTCACTACACAAGTAATCAGTCAGGATACTCAGATACAGGTTCTGACAAAGCAGAATGCTCAAATACCATCACTAACTACACAAGTGCAGGCACTGACAACGCAGGTGGTCGAGAAGGAGCGGGAACTAGTAGAGATCAAGAAGAGTAAGGCTTGGAAGCTTGTACTGCGATTTCGCCGCATTCGCCTCATGCTTGTTCCTCCAAACAGTATTCAGGCCCATATTCTTCGCTCTCTTTTTATTCCGCTTGCAAAAATCAACGCGAGGCAGAAGTTGGAACGGGATTTGGCCTTAATTCGCCCATCCGGTTTTTTCGATGAATCCTGGTATCTATCCAACAACCCGGATGTTGTCGAAGCAAAGATAGATCCTGCGCGCCACTACTTGCTGTCCGGTGGCATTGAGGGGCGTGACCCTGGCCCAGATTTCTCAAGCACCTGGTATTTGGATGCTTATTCAGATGTCAAAAATGCCAGGATAAATCCGCTTGTTCATTATCTTAGATCAGGTATTCAGGAGGGCCGCCTAATACAACCTGTGCAATCAAAAGCAAATTATTCCTCAGACGAATTTGATCCAATTTGGTATCTGGCTAATAACCCCGATGTTGCCCGGATGGGGATGGATCCCTATGCGCATTTCCAACAATACGGGATCTTCGAGGGCAGGTTAGGCATACTTCCAGAGGTTAAAATTCAAGCAGGCGGTATCGAATTTGAACCATCCAAGGATACTGTGCTTGTTGTCAGCCATGAAGCCTCTCGTACCGGTGCCCCAATTCTGAGTCTCAACATCGTCCAGCATCTGCAAAAAAAATACAACGTAATTTCCATGCTGCTTGGAGATGGCTCCATTATGGAAAGCTTTCGCGAGGCTTCGACGTTCGTAGTAGGGCCAATGCAAGGGGCACATAATCCGGCCTTGGCAAGCTTTGCAACGGGACAGCTGTTGAAATCTCATAAAATCAAATTTGCTATCGTCAACAGCATTGTTTCTTATAAAGCTCTCCCTACTCTATCCAAGTGTTTTATTCCTACCATCAGCCTGATCCACGAATTTTCCGTTTATACCAGGCCGAAGGGTGTCCTTCTTGAAGCAGTTTTGTGGTCAAATGAATTAATATTTTCCGCTTCTGTAATTCGTGAAAATGCTTTCTATGATTATCCTATCTTGGAAAACCATGCTTTCCATATCCTTCCACAGGGACGCTGTATCGTACCGTTTGCAAAGAGCGACACTACTACCCTCATTAGGGAAGAGGCTAGGGTTCTCAAAATGCTGCGTCCAGAAGGTTTGCCAATCGATACTGTGGTTGTCCTGGGTGTTGGAATGGTACAGGTAAGAAAAGGTGTGGATTTGTTTATCGAGTGCGCATCCAGAGTGGTGCAATCTATCCATGACAAGAATTTTCGATTTGTATGGATTGGAAATGGTTTCGATCCGGATATAGATATGCATTACTCCATGTACCTTGCTGATCAAATCCATCGGGCCGGATTGCAGGACCATGTCTTTTTCATGCAGGAGACACCGAGCCTGGAAATTGCCTATCAAATGGCGGATATTCTGTTGATTAGCTCCCGCCTCGATCCGTTGCCGAACGTGGCAATTGACGCCATGGCGCATGGCATGCCGTTGGTCTGTTTTGAGAAGACCACAGGGATTGCAGATATCCTGATTGCAAATGGTCTGGGCGAGGAATGTGTGGCGCCTTATCTTGATACAGTAAAAATGGCAGCCCAGGTGATCGCGTTCGCCGCGTCAAAATCATTCAGCCAGAGCGTCGGGGAGCAATTGCGGCAGGTGGCGCTCAAAGAGTTTGACATGGAGAATTATGTTTCCAATCTCGAACAGATTGGGCTGAACTCAGTTGAACAGATGACTCAGGAACAAATGGATGTATCGGAAATCAGCGCCTCTGGGCTCGCCAGGTTGGATTACTTTTTGACAGAGCATCTGAATATTCCTCCCGAGGAAGCGATACGGTACTATGTTCGGTCATGGGTCAGTGGAATAGAGCGCAGGAAACTATTCCCAGGGTTTCACCCCGGGATATTTCGGGAGCAGCATGGACCGCCCGAATCGGTAGGCGATCCATTGGCAAATTATTTTCGTGCCGGGCAACCAGCCGGCCCCTGGCGCCATGAGGTGATTACTTCGGAAGAAACTGCCCAACCATTCTCCTCGGAGGCGCGTATTGCGCTTCATCTCCATGTCTATTATACGGATCTGCTGCCGGAAATGCTGGAGAGATTAAACGGGAATCGGGTCAGGCCTGATCTGTTTATCAGCGTGCCAAACGAGGTAGCCCGCGAAGAAGTTCAGGCAATGTTATTGGGGAACTATTCAGGAAAGGTGATTGAAATTAAGGTGGTTCCCAACCGTGGTCGCGATATTGGGCCGTTCCTGACCGCGTTCGGCTCCGCCTTTGTTGATCATTACGATGTGGTTGGACATTTGCATACAAAGAAGACTGCAGATGTGCAGGATGAGGAGATGAGTAAAAACTGGCGTCTTTTCTTACTAGAAAACTTGCTGGGCGGACGAAATCATATGGCAGATATTATTCTTGGGCGCCTGGCCAATGATCCATCCATCGGAATAATCTTTCCGGACGACCCTCATGCGGAGCCTTATTGGGCAGGCTGGGGGCGCAGCAGATCTTGTGCCGAAGCTTTCGGCCAACGAATTGGATTAAATAACTTTCCAGAATATTTTTTATTTCCTATAGGGACAATGTTTTGGGCGCGGGTTGAAGCCCTGCTCCCACTCTTTGACCTCGGCCTGGGTTGGCAGGATTATCCAACGGAACCGCTTCCGTATGACGGTTCAATTTTGCACGCGCTTGAAAGATTATTTCCTTTTGTGGCAGCAAAACAGAGTTTTCGTTCCGTGTTGACGAATGTGCCAGGTGTAACCAGATGAAAGTGGTGATCCTTGGTGGAGGGGGATTTTTAGGTTCCCACCTCGCCGAAACCCTGTTAGCGAACGGTCAGGATGTGCGGGTGTTTGATCAACCCAGCGCGCGTTATCTAGAATATTCCAGCCAGAGGGGAGCAAATATTGTCACCGGTGATTTCCTCGATCCAAGTGCGATTGGGGATGCAATCTCAAAGTGTGACGTGGTTTATCATTTGGTATCAACCACAGTACCGCAAACATCCAACGAAAATCCGCGCTATGATGTCGAATCCAATCTCATCGGAACCTTACAGTTACTTGAGCAGATGCGCAGCGCCAATGTAAAAAAGATCATATTTGCCTCTTCGGGAGGCACAGTGTATGGTATTCCTCAAGAGATACCTATAAAGGAAAGCCATCCCACGGATCCAATCAGTTCTTATGGCATCGTAAAACTCGCAATTGAGAAATATTTACACCTGTATTGGACCCTATATGGCATGGATTATTGCATTTTACGTATCTCCAATGCCTATGGAGCAAGACAGCCAATCACTCCGACTCAGGGGGCGATTGCCGCATTTTTGGGCAAGGCAGCAGCCAAAGAGGAAATTGTTATTTGGGGCGATGGAACTGTTTTGCGTGATTACATTTATGGGAGCGATATTGCCAATGCCTTTTTGCAGGCTTCCCTATATCAGGGGGAATGGAAGGTGTTCAATATTGGCTCCGGGCACGGACATAGTTTGAACGATATCGTCGGCGCGATTGAAAATATTACTCAGGTTCCCTTGCAGATAAAATATTTGCCGGGCCGCCGTTTTGATGTCCCTGTCAATGTGCTGGATATCACTCGAGCAAAATCCCACCTCCATTGGGAGCCGAAAGTGCGTCTTGAAGAAGGCGTATTGTCTGCCTTCGAGTGGATGCAGAGAAATCAATAAAAGTAACTTTACCTCCTAAATAACTACTAGATTTACTATAGAGTTCCTCACCACTAAGAAACAAGGATGCCAAGATGAACATACTTTCCAGGTTAACAAATAGAATTAATACGACCCGGGCACGGGTAGAGAATTTCTCCTCTGCGAAGCAACAATTATTATCCGATCCTACTGTGTCCGCACATGAAAAAGCGTTGCTCACAAAAATAACATTGCGGGTTCATCCAAATGATGGAATGTACCAGGGGGATGCATACCATTACCTTTCTGTCGGCTTATCGGCGATTCGCTGCATTGAAGCTGCTCTTGAAAAATCAAATGGCGGTAAGTCCATCCAATCCATTCTTGATCTTCCCTGCGGGTATGGCAGAGTACTCAGATTCTTAAGAGCCAAGTTCCCCCACGCAGAAACCAGCATTGCTGAAATTGATTCCGATATGTTACATTTCTGCAGGCGTACCTTTTTTGTCAATACAATAAAATCAGACACCGATTTTAATAGAATACTTCTGCCTAATAAATTCGACCTGATGTGGTGTGGCTCGCTCATTACCCATATTAATGAAGCGGCTGCACTTAATCTCTTAAGGTTTTTCTATAACCATCTATCTCCCAATGGGTTGTGCGTGTTTACTACACATGGCCAGTTTTCTGTATACTCATTACAAAATCAAACTATCACTTACGGACTCCCTATCGATGGACAAAATGAAGTAGTCGCTCAATTTAATGAGTTGGGATATGGGTATTCGGACTATCGGAATCAGCATGGCTGTGGAATTTCAGCAGTTACTCATGAGCGCATAAGTTCCATTGCCCACGTGCGAGCGATTGGAAGGAGATATTCTTTATGGAACGAGGGTGGGACAATCATCAAGACGTTTATGGATACACCATGTTGGCTTCATCCAATAGAGATTCCTAATCAGATTACAGTCCGATAGCAGACTGCAATGACATGTTGAAATGTGGTCATTTAAAAAGGGATTTTACACCAATGAACATGATTCGAAATATAAGAAACCGAACACCTCACATCGGTGAAAACAGCTTAGTTGTGTTTTTTTTTGGGGCAGTTTATCTTCTGTGGAATTATACAGTGTTCATTCGCTCTGGTGGAGCACAAGGGTTGTTTAGTGCAGGGTTTTCGAGGCTGGATACTTCTTGGATAATTGGTCTAAATTGGGCATCCAATCTTCACTTAAGGTGGGCAGGGGATAGTCTTGTATTTACGTTTGGTCCTTTATATTATCTAGATGGGTATTTATTGCCGGAATTTCATCGCTTAGTACTCTGCTCATTGTCCCCGTTGGGATGAATCTGCTCTTTGTTTGCTGTTTTTCTTATGTCTTCTCTTTTTTTAGTGAATTATTTGGAACGAGAAATAGGTGGCCTCTTGTTATTGTTGCTACAATATTATTGATGCAAAAGCCCAATAATTCATTATTGCCGTTGTTTGCTGCATTTACCTCACTCCCGATAATTTTCCCGAAAGATGAGGTGATTACCAAAACAGCCTTAGTAATTCGCTATATGAGATATGGAATTGTCTCCTTAATACTGGCATTCCTTCCTTTTACGAAATTCAGTCATATATATGAAACGATTCTTTTTATCGTAGTACTGGTATTGTTTTTAGCTTATAGTCGAAGATTCTTCGATGCTGTGTTGGTATGTTCTTTGTTTATCATCTCTTCAATTTTAATTTGGATATTGGCATCAGGGCAAGGGGTCATATCTTACTTGCCTTATTTACAGACCCGGTTTATTGTCTCCAGTGGTTATACGGAGGCGATGATGATGGATTTTAGTCAATCAACATACTTCCACATATTCATTTTAGCGTTGTTGTACCTTGCTACACTAGGGTTTGTCCTACTCTATTTTCTCTCCACCAAGCAGATAAACTGGGTAACAGCCTGGTTACTCCCATTGATTTCGTTATTCCTCGGCTTCAAGAGTTCATTTGTCCGCGCCGATGTACATGCGTATACTTTTCTGGGATATGTATTTCTAAGTGCTTTATATTATTATTATTTGGTCGAGTTTCATAAACTCGAAAAGATAGATCTACCTTCGAAGCAAGCGTTAGTCCAAAACTTTGTGCCTTTTTTGGTCATTATTGTTTACAGTGCTTATTCTTTCCTAGGAGGGAAGCTTGATATTAATAATGAATTTTTGGAATTTGAGCAATTGATTAAAGCCGGACCTAATGCAAGATCTTATAACCAAGATTTGGCTCGGGAAACTTTAAGGGCAACCTACAATTTAAATCCTGAATTTCTCAGTCAGATTGACCTAAAGAAGACCACAGATATTATTCCATGGGATATTGCTTTGCTTTATGGTTATGGTCTTACATGGACGCCCAGGCCCGTTCTTCAATCCTACGCATCATATACATCGGAACTTGATGCCCTGGACGCCGAATTTTTCCGCAAATCCAGTTCCCCGGAGCAATTAATTGTCTCCTTGTCTACAATCGATCAACGATATATCTTGTTTGACACTCCTGCTACCTTTCGAACACTACTTGATAGTTATGAATATGCTTCTCAATCCTCGGATGGGCATTATGCCTTGTTCAGAAAAAAACAAGGGACTATCTTCAGAGATTTTGTATTAATAAAGCAGAACGAGTACAATTTCTCTGAGAAGATATTGATTCCTAAAGAGGAACATGGTCATGTTTTTTTGTTTACTGAGATCGAGCCTTCCATTATTGGCAATTAATGAATGTTTTTTATAAGCCAACTTCCTCGTTTATTGAGATTACCCTTCAAGATGGTAGACTGAGGCGGCATCGTTTTATTAGTGATACGGGTAAAAATGGGTTGTTTGTATCAAAATATATAGAAAACCTCAATGACCTTGAGGCAGTGTTTAACGAAAGTTATCGTCATAATATCATTTCGGTGCGTTTCTTGGGTGATAGTGGAATATACAAAGAACCATTCAAGGTCCGTTTTTACAAGATTTCCTATATCATGGGGAATTGAAGGTGTTCTCACTGCATCTGAATAGATGCAGTGAGAACAAAAAAATAACTTAAGATACTCACCGGATCACTTCTGGATTTATTGCAGAATTTCTCATCAATTTAAGGAAAGCAAGGATAAAGAATAACATTATGGTGAACATTTCTCTAAAGAGAGATTGGCCCTATATTGTTTTTCTGCTTGTAAGTTTGATAGTCTCGGTTTTTCCACGTTTGCCTTTTATGCATCGCCTTAGTGCTAATTGGCGATCTGATCAAACTTTGCTCACTTCTTTTTGGTTTCAAAAAGAAGGTATCTCTTTATTTCATTCACAGCTGCCCTTATACGGTCCTCCTTGGGAAGTGCCGTTCGAGTTTCCAGTGTACCAGGCGATCAGTGCTATTTTTTCGAATATTACACATCTAAACCTGACTGCATCATCGCGTGTTGTTAGTGCAGCTTCTTTCTATCTTTCTGCCTTTTTTTTGCTATTATTATGTCTTGAATTTTTAAATAACAGAACTCTCAGCGCTATCATTTTTTTGGTGTATCTTTACTTGCCATATGATATTCGGTACAGCACTGAAATATTAATTGATTATTTATCTGTTGCGTTGGCTTTGGGATATATCTTTTGTATTAAAAAATTTTGGGATTCGCCACGTAATTACTTGCTATGCATCCTGGCGATAATTTTTGGGTGCTTGGGAGCAGTCGTCAAAATTACGACAATGGCAATAATCATAATCCCGGCGATACTTATTACGCTGGACGGATTTCAAACGTGGGGAATCAAATTCGAAGATTTAACTGCTCCAAAGGAAATCATTGCCAAAATTGGAAGACAAAAGTTATCGTTTCTACTATTAACTGCGATTGTGCTGTTACCCATTTTATCCGCAGGTTTATGGACAAACTTTACAGATTCCATTAAACAGTCCAACATCTTTACAGTATGGCTTACTTCAGCAAATTTGACCGCTTGGAACTTCGGAACTCTAGATCAGAAAATAAGTTTTACAAGCTGGTGGAATTGGCTGACAAAAATTAATAATCAATTCTTCCTAGGGGGAATATTGTTATTGTTTCCACTATTGGGAATCGTGTTTCTATATAAAATGCCATTAAAAAGCCGCGGCTTTTTTGGAGCGGCATTAACTGGCACTCTGTTCGCTATTTTTATCTTTTTCAATCTTTTTCTTCATGAATATTATTACATTGCTGTTTCGGCCTATGTTAGTGTCTTAATTGGGTTTGGAATTTTTTGTCTGTTTAAGTTTCTCTTGCCCCATAAGATATGGTGGATTGTATTTGGGGGAATCTTTTTCCTTTTCATCTTTATGAAAGGACTTGAGCAGTATAGAGTAAAACAAGCTGAGGTTCAAGCAGAAGTTGATTATGTATTAACAAAAATAATCCCATTAGCGAACAGAGTAGCCGCAACTACTCCCGAGGATAAATACATTATTTCATTCCAAAGCAATTGGTATCCGGATTTTATACTATATACCAAAAGAAAAGGATTGGTAATATCTCCCGTTGAAGATAGCAAGTTTTCCTGTGAACTTATCAACAAATATGATTATAGTACAATCGTGATTGTTGACCGACCTCCAGATACACCAGAGCTTCTTGGGATATTTAATTGTTTTAAGAGCGTTCAGTTAATTAAACCAGGCATCTATAAGATTAACCCATAAATTGATGAATTAATGCATTTAGAGTAATTATCTATTGTTTTGAGCAAACTTTACACTCTAAAAGAGAGGTTAAATAATATGGAACAATTCAAGTATGATTTGTGCGTGGTGGGTGGCGCAGGACATGTTGGTCTGCCTTTTGCTCTTGTTTTCACTCACAAGAAATTAAATGTGGCTATTTACGATATTAATCAGTCCGCCTTGGATATGATCGGGACGGGAAGGATTCCATTCATGGAAGAGGGTGCCGAGTCATTACTTTCAGAGGCGCTTTCCTCTGGTTGTTTGACCCTCTCAAGTGATCCTGGGATCATTGCTCAATCGAAAAATATTGTCATCACGATTGGAACACCAGTGGATGAATTCCTGAATCCCGAATTCAAAATGATTACTTCAGCCTTCGAAAAACTTCTTCCCTATTTCCACGATGAACAACTCCTTGTTTTACGCTCCACTGTGTTTCCAGGCACAACAGATTGGTTGGCGCAATGGCTGAAATCTAAGAATAAATCACCGCTGATCTCATTTTGTCCTGAACGAGTAGTACAGGGAAAAGCAATTGAAGAGATTCTGAATCTCCCGCAGATTGTATGTGGAACGACTTGTGAAGCCGAGCAGGCTGCTGCTGATTTATTCAATCTTATTGGCGTTGAAATTGTCCGTCTTACCCCTATGGAAGGCGAATTTTCCAAGTTGTTTTCAAATGCATATCGTTATATTACATTTGCGATTGCCAATCAATTTTATATGATCACCACATCAGCTGGCGTGGATTATGAGCGGGTTATGAATGGCGTCAAGTATCACTATCCTCGTCTTAGTGGGCTGGCGGGTGCTGGATTTGCTGCAGGGCCATGCTTGTTTAAGGATACCATGCAGTTAAATTCCTTCGCCAAGAACGAATTTTTTCTTGGGCAAGCCGCCATGAATGTTAATGAAGGGCTTGTACTTTATGTCGTTGAACAACTGGGGTTGAAAAAGGAATTAAAGAATATGACCGTTGGTTTGCTCGGCATGGCATTTAAGTCTAATAACGATGACGTGCGTGCCTCACTTAGTTATAAGATGAAAAAAATATTAGCTTTCAAAGCAAAAAACGTCCTTACGACAGACCCATATGTAACGACAGACAGCAATTTGAAGCCGCTAGCCGAAGTTATTGATCAAAGCGATATTCTGATTTTATGTACACCCCACAAACAATATCAAAACCTTGATACAAAAGGCAAGCCAGTTGTGGATATTTGGGGCTTTTTAGGCAAAGGCACACTTTTTTAAAGGACAGACAAAATGAAAATTTTAATTACCGGTTCGTCTGGTTTTATTGCCGGGTATCTGGTTGAAGAAATGATTAGCCGCGGACATATTGTCTACGGGATTGATAATTATTCTAAATATGGCAAGGTTGAAAAAAGCTACGATAATCACCCAAATTACCATTTTGTTGAAGGTGATACTAAAGATGTCTCTTTGATAAAAGACCTGATCGAAGATTGTGATCAGGTAGTTGCGCTTGCAGCAATTATCGGTGGCATTTCCATGTTTCATGAATACGCTTACGATTTGCTCGCCGAAAATGAGCGGATTACAGCATCTACATTTGATGCCGCGATTTGGGCTTTCAAAAATAAACACCTTAAGAAGATTAATGTTATGTCTTCTTCAATGGTTTTTGAAAGCGTGGATCACTTTCCGACCGAGGAATGTGATCAGCTCAAGTATCCACCACCGCTCTCCACCTATGGATTCCAGAAACTGGCAACGGAGTATTTTGCCAAAGGTGCATGGGAGCAATATCAACTTCCCTACACGATTATTCGTCCATTTAATTGTATTGGTGTAGGTGAAAAACGTGCCATTAGCGATAAAGAAATTCTCTCAGGAAATGTGAAACTCGCCATGAGCCATGTTGTCCCTGACCTAGTCCAAAAAATAGTCAAAGGTCAGAATCCGCTCCATATTTTAGGAAGTGGCAACCAGGTACGTCATTATACTTATGGAGGCGATTTGGCCGAGGGAATTCGAATGTGCATTGAAAGCGACAAAGCATATAACGAAGATTTTAATATTTCAACTGCTGTCTCAACCACCGTGCTTGAATTGGCTGAATTGATTTGGAAGAAGATCAATGGAGACATCCCGTTTCGTTTTATTAGTGATACCCCATTTAAGTATGATGTCCAGAAACGCGTACCTTCTGTTGAGAAGGCAAAGCAGGTGTTGGGCTTTGAAGCGAAAACCACTCTAAGTGATGCACTTGATGAAATTATTCCGTGGGTGAGAGAACAAGTTGAACTTGGAGAAATTTAATGGATGTAAAAAGTATTTACGCACGACGTTTTATATCTGACTTGGAGTTTCGTGACGCGATGTGGAAGATTTTGTGCCGAGACTTTTTTCAACAGTATATTGTTGGTAAGAGTCATGTGCTCGAAATTGGCGCTGGTTATTGTGAATTCATCAATAACATTCAGTCGGCGCAGAAGACTGCAGTAGATATCAATCCGGATATCGTAAACTATGCCGCGTCAGATGTAAATATTGTTTTAAATAGCACGAACCTGATGAGAGAGATATCTGACAACTCAGTAGACATGGTGTTTGCCAGTAATTTGTTTGAGCATCTTACTCGTGACGAAATCATAGCAACATTTCGTGAGGTCTATCGAGTGCTTACACCCGGTGGCAAATTTATGGTTTTACAGCCCAATATTCGCTTTTGCGCCAAAGATTACTGGATGTTTTTTGATCATGTAACCCCGATTGATGATCGAGCTTTCGTTGAGGCTCTGGAAATCAATGGCTTTGAAATAATAGAGGTCATTGAACGATTTCTCCCCTATACGACAAAAAGTCGTTTACCAAAGTCGCTTTTCTTGATTCAATTGTACTTGCGGCTTAGAGTATTCTGGCGTTTCTTTGGACAGCAGTCGTTTATTCTAAGTAAAAAGCCAGCATGAGTATTTCAACAGCGAAATATATAGATGTCGTAATTCCAGTTTATAACGAGGGTGAGAATATTACTCACGTGCTTGCAGCGTTTGAACGCGAAGTTCAAACTCCTATCCGGATATTGGTTTGCTATGATCATGATGAAGATAATACGCTAAACGTTTTAGATAATATCCACAGCCATTTTGAGATCGTGCGCGTAAAAAACAAAGGTAGATTTGCTCACGGTGCAGTAATGACTGGGTTTAAATACAGCGATGCTCCAGCAGTAATATCCTACATGGCTGATGATGATTACAATGCGGGGTTGATTGACAAAATGGCGGATTTGTTCTGGCAGGGAAATGACGTTGTGTGCGCCAGCCGTTTCATACCTGGTGGCTCAATGATAGGTTGCCCGTGGATTAAAGCATTTCTTGTGCGAACAGCGTCATTTTCTCTTTATCATTTGGCTCGTTTGCCTTCTCACGATGCAACCAATGCTTTTCGATTATTCTCGAGACGTCTTTTGAACGAAGTGAAAATCGAGTCCACTGAAGGATTTACTTACAGCCTTGAGCTATTGGCAAAAGGTCATCGCTTGGGGTTAAGAGTGATTGAGTTGCCTGCTCAGTGGGTTGAGCGGTCTAAGGGCGTAAGCCGGTTTCAGGTATTTAAGTGGGCAAAATCTTATCTGATCTGGTATTTTTATATCTTTGAAACGACTTATTTTCACCAAAGAAATGTTTGATAGGCAAATAATGAGATAGAAAATTGCACTGCTGCTTGAGAGGATTCGTGTCATATTTGCGCCTCCAAACAGTCTTCGCGCGAAGCCACTTTGACAGTTTACTTATGTTTTATTTCCCCATTCATAAAAATCAGTGAGAACAGAAGAATCAAGAAAGAGTTGGACTTTATTCAGTCTTCAGCCTTGTTCGATGAGAAATGGTATCTGGCACACAATCCGGACCTTGTGGAAGAAATCAATCGCATGCGTCATTACCTTCTCTTCGGTGGCTTCCAGGGGCGCGATCCGATTCTCATTTTTCGAGTAGCTGGTATTTGGATGTGTATGAAGATATAAGGCAAACTGGAATCAATCCGCTTGTTCCTTTTCTGAAACACGGCTTGTTATTGTTAAGAATGGTTATCCTTGCCGCTCGCTGGCTTAAGTTTGTTTGAAAATTTCTCGGATTCTTTCCTCAGCATTCCATAAAAAGCGGATCCTCGATTGTTTTGTGTATAATGACCTTTCAGGGTGAGGCCGAGCAGGTAGTTTTTTTTTGGCTTATGCAACTTCTAATGAAAATTAGTGTGGTCGTAACGGCTTAATGCCTAAATAAAAAGGTCCATTGCAATACCGCATCATTTCAGTGCAAAGCGGAGTCACCAATAATGTCGAAAGGGAAAAAAATACTGATCGCCGGCTACTATGGTTTCGGCAATGTGGGCGATGAAGCGATTCTAAGTGTCATGCTGTCTGATTTGCGCGAGCGGATGGATAATCTTGAATTTATTATCGTTTCCGGGAATCCAACTGAGACAGCCGCCAACTATGATGTTTCATCGGTTCATTGGCAAGACATTGACGCACTTTTAAACGCAGCCAAAGAGAGTGATTTAATTATTTTAGGTGGAGGAGGCCTATTTCAGGATCACTGGGGCATGCCAAAGGGAACGGCTCTCACGCCATTTCACTCGGGGATTTCATTTTACAGTGCCATTGGCATGTTAGCCGCTTTGTATCAGAAACCGTTTATGATTTATTCAGTTGGTGTGGGCCCGGTCACCTCAGAGGAAGGCAAACGTTTGACCCGCTGGACGTTCGATTTGGCCAACATCTGCACTGTTCGCGATCAGGAGTCCAAGGATATATTGATTTCCATGGGGATTCCGGAAGAAAAGGTTGAAGTAACGCCTGATCCCGCGCTCACTCTTTCATTCGACTCTCCGTCGGCTGTTGAAATCCTACGAGCTCACAGCATCGACCCAACGACGATGCCTTTGGTTGGAGTCTGTGTCCGAAACTGGGCAGATGAAGAAGCAGCAAAACACTGGAAGAAAGACTTGGCGGCAACGTTGGATCGGTTTCTCGGGGCTCACAACGCTCACCTCCTTTTTATCCCTTTCCAGGTGCTGGAGCGGACCTTAGAAAATGACTATTTGGCTGCACTCGATCTATTGTCCATAATGCAAAACCGGGATCGGGTATCTGTACTGGCAGAATCCTATTCTCCAGCCACGGTTAGCGGGCTTATATCTCACTGTCATCTTGTTGTAGGAATGCGCTTGCATTCACTGATTTTTGCTGCCACCAGACGGATTCCCGCCGTCGCATTGGTCTATGATCCCAAGGTTGGCAACTTTATGAGCTCGCTCGGGCTATCTCAGTACGCCGTAGATCTGCCATCCCTGACCTTCGAACAGCTTTTTAGTGTTATGGAGGCTGCCTGGCTTCAGCAAACGCCACTACGACAAGTCCTTGAAACACAAATGCAGAAATTAAAAAACCTCGCAAAAAAGACGCCTGACATGGCATTAAGACTGCTTGACGAAAGATCAAAGGTACCATTTTCTATGGAGATTCTGCAAGAGCTCGCTATTCAGCAGACTCGCGCGCTGGCAGATAAAGAACAAACTTTGCAGACCTTAGTCTCGCAAATAGCAGCGAAGGAGTATGAGGTACAGATGCTCAAAAGCCAGCTCGATGAAATTTTGCGCAGCAAATCCTGGAAGCTTGCTCAAGCGTTTCGCCAAACAAGAATTTCTCTTGTCCCCGTGGGAAGTCGCAGAGAGCGATTTGTTAGAGTGGTTTATCGCTACGTAAGAGAGGTATTCCATACGATAGCGAGAGGCGTCACGTTAATTTCTCAATCGATTCGCCGACCCGGTCCAGATGGGAAGAGCACACTGGCTGAAAACAGACAATTCGCGGCCGAGCTGCAAAGTATTTTGGATGGATTTCCTGATGCTCCGGGAGTGGTAATTTTTCCCCCAACAATAGGTTGGAATATTAGTTTGTTTCAGCGGCCTCATCAACTGGCGCGGGCTTTCGCAAAGAAAGGCTTTCTTGTTTTTTTCGGTACTGAATATCAAGTAGACGATGTAAAAGGCTTTAAAAAAGTCAGCCACGGCCTCTATTTAGCCAATGTCCCTTGGGCAGTCTTTGACCTTGTGGAACGACCAATTATTTTTACGCTCCCATACAACCGCAAATATCTATTTCAGTTGCGCCAGCCCCTCATTGTTTACGAAGTCATCGATGATTTGGATGTATTTCCAGGAGATAAAATCCTATTACAGAAAAACCACGATGCTCTGCTCAAAGAGGCGGATGTCGTAGTGGTGACAGCGGACAAATTGATGGAGCAGGTAAAGCGCGTAAGGACCGATGCCATTATGTGTCCAAATGCAGTTGACTGGGATCATTTTTCTCAAGCGAGAGAATCAAGTTCAGCGTCTCTGCCTCCCGACCTTGCCTCGATCATAAAAACGAACCATCCTGTGATTGGCTATTATGGTGCACTTGCCCGCTGGTTTGATTATGATCTTGTGCGTCAGGTGGCCCAAAAGCACCCAGATTGGGACTTTGTATTAATTGGGCCGAATCATGATAATAC
>Ga0114129_10005719_pt1 | contig 17616 bp, 8 predicted proteins | sample RhiMetdeltSRZDD1_FD_80071 | JGI IMG/M metagenome (GOLD analysis project Ga0114129, IMG submission 80071) | Populus rhizosphere microbial communities from Tennessee, USA - Rhizosphere MetaG P. deltoides SRZDD1 (version 2) (version 2) | ecosystem: Host-associated > Plants > Roots > Rhizosphere >...
CCTGATCTTTTATATGTGAAAGCGGTGTATTCGCTGGCCAATGGTACCAAACGCGAAGTAAAAGCATCGTATTATGCCAGTCAGCTGAAAGTAGATGGCTTTACCGATACACTGAAACATACGATACAATTGTTTGCTGTGAACAGGAGCGAAGTAGCATCGGAGCCCGTAGCAATACAGGTGGAGCCGCTGGTATCGCCCATGCAGCTGGTATTCCGCAACCTCAGTGTAAAGGCCACGGCGGGCGGTATAAGAATAAAATCGCTCAATCAGTTCAAAGGCAATGTAGTTATTGTGCCCATGATCGATTCGCTGAACAACGGACAGTGGGCCGGTTTGGATAATATCTATACCAGCGATTCAATCATTGCCGTGAGCATACGAGGACTTAAGCCGGTGCAAAGAAAGTTTGCCTTTTTTGTGCGCGACCGCTGGCTGAACCATACCGATACTTTGTTTGCCACGTTAACGCCAGCCAAAGAGCTTTTACTTGAAAAGAATAACTTTTTTGTATACCAGGTCGATAACGATACCAAAATGTCGTTCGGCACTACGGTAGACCTGATGTGGAAAGGATTGTTCAATAACGAATGGCCCTGCACTTATACCGATGAAAGTTCGGGCGTGCCTACCACCATTACCTGGGGCATTGGACCTGCTCCCGTTAAATTGACCAGGTTAAACCTGCTCACCCGAAGAGAAGGCTCACTATGGTATTCGAAAGGAAGTCCGCGTCGCTTTGAAATATATGGCAGCAATGACCCTACCCACGACGGCGATTGGAGTAAGTGGACGAAAATTCTCACCTGTGAAGTCATTAAGCCAAGCGGGTTACCGCTGGGGCAGGAGAACAATGCCGATGCAGCTGCAGGAAGCGCTGGTTTCACATTCGACTTTGATGAGGATACGCCGCCTTACCGGTACCTGCGTTTGAAATGTTTACAAAATTGGGTCGGTTCTTATTTCATAGAAATACAGAACATGTCGGTTTGGGGAACCAATTAACGAAGAACTTTAAAAAAGTAAAATCATGTTCATGAAACAATATTTTACCGGCATACGCCTGAGTCTGTTGGCCTTATTGCTTACAGGCATAGTGGCTTCGTGCAAAAAAATGGATGATTACAAAAAATATGGTGAAGGTGGCGAAATCATATATCCGGCAACATTCGATTCACTGAAGGTGATCCCGGGCAATGGCAGGGTGATGATCACCGGTTTGCTCACCGGTGATCCGGGTGTAACAAAATACAGGGTATTCTGGAACAATGGAAGTGATTCGCTGGAGGCGTCGATCACCCGCAAGGGTAAAACAGATACCATTAAACAGATCGTTGATCATTTGCCCGAAGGCCCCATGACCTTTACGCTTCGTACCTACGACAGCAAAGGCAACCGGTCGATACCCATGATCGTTACCGGCAATGTATATGGCGCCAGCTTTCAGACTTCTGTTAATGAAAGAGGCAATCGCGCCGTATTGAAGTCAGTATTTAATCCCGATGGATCGGCCGTGATTGCCTGGGCGAATGTAGATGCCTATGTGGGTGTGCTGGGCATGCGCATTCATTTCTTTGATGCGAACGATCAGGCACGCGATACCATCGTAGCAGCGAAATTGAAAGATCAGCAAACCACGCTTCCCGGTATAAGTATACTGAAACAGATTACATACAATACGCTATATCTGCCCGATACAGTAGGTATAGATACCTTTTCGGTGGCGCCCAATACATTGCCTTTATTTACCGAAGTAGCTTTGCTAAACAATGTGCATCCTGTGGCCAACGTGGCCAATGATGGCAGCCGCTGGGCCATATTGCGCGACTGGATAAGCAATGATGCAGTAAAGAACCACAATGGGTATGGCGGTACTGATATATCGGGCGATCCGAAAATATATTTTGAAGCCGGCTGGGGCGGCGGGCCTGTTCATAATGGGAAAATATACCAGGTAGTAACACTGCCGCCCGGTAAGTACAGCTTTGAAGGGGCTATCGACTGGTGGTATGCAGGTTCTCACAACGATGTATACCTGATGGCTGCGGACGGTAGCAATGGGTTGCCAGATGTAAACAACATCGGTGCATCCTTCGGCTACAAAAAAGTAGACAATGGCTGGGGTGTAACGATGGATTTTACATTAACCCAACAAACCACGCTTTCCATTGGTCTTTTGCTCGATATGGCAGATGATGGCGAAGCGATGCGTTTCAATAGCCTGCGATTATACATAGTGAATTAAAACAAAACCGTGAAATAAACAATCATAATTATGTACAGATGTAACATAATTCGTACTGGTAAGCTATTTATATTTCTGTTATTGGGCATGAGCAGCAGCCATGCGCAACAAAACCAACCGCTGCGTTTATGGTACGATAAACCGGCTGCGCAATGGGAAGAAACGCTGCCACTGGGAAACGGCCGGCTGGGCATGATGCCCGATGGCGGTGTGATGCAGGAGAATATAGTGCTAAACGATATTACGCTTTGGTCGGGCGCGCCACAGGACGCGAATAATTATAATGCGAATAAAAAATTACCCGAAATACAAAAATTACTTATTGAAGGAAAGAACGACCAGGCGCAGGCGCTGATCGATAAAGATTTTATTTGCACCGGTAAAGGCTCCGGCGCCGAGCCTTTTGGTTGTTATCAAACCCTCGGCCGGCTGGGTATTTCATTTCATTATGATGCAACCGATAACAGCAATGGCTCATTTACCGGCTACCGCAGGCAATTGTCGATCAGCGATGCCATAGCTACCTGTTCGTACAAAATAGGAGAGGTAGTATACACCAGGGAATACTTCACCAGTTTTGGTGATGATGTAGGTATGATAAGGCTTACGGCCGGCATTCCCGGCAAATTGAATGTTGATGTGTCGCTCTCGCGGGAAGAAAAAGCAACGGTGACGGCTACCGGCAACAGGCTCCAAATGACTGGTCAGTTGGAGAACGGCACCGATGGCAAAGGCATGCAATACATCGCCCTGGCATCACTTCAATTAAAAGGAGGAAATGTAGTTGCCGCCGGTAATAAACTGGTAATTAAAAATGCTACGGAGGCGGTCCTCTTCTTTTCTGCCAAAACCAGTTTCCGTGATGCCGCCTACAGGCAACACGCGCAGCAATTGCTGGATAAAGCCATGCTGGTTCCTTATGAAGTACAAAAGAAAAACCACATCAATAATTACCGGAAATTATTCAACCGGATGCAGCTTGATCTCGGTTCATCGGGATCAGAGGAATTGCCAACCGATCAGCGGCTGGAAAAATTTTATAATGCAGCCATTCCCGATAACCGGCTTACTGTGTTGTTTTATCAATTCAGCCGCTATTTGTCTATCAGCAGCACCCGCGTGGGATTACTGCCGCCCAATTTACAGGGGCTGTGGGCGCATGAAATACATACGCCCTGGAACTCAGACTATCACCTCGATGTAAATGTAGAGATGAATCATTGGGGCCTTGAGCCCGGTAATTTATCAGAGCTGAACCTGCCATTGGCCGAATTGATCAGCGCGCTGGTGCCGAATGGTGAACGAACTGCCAAAGCTTATTATAATGCGCGCGGATGGGTGGCGCATGTGATCACCAATCCATGGCTGTTTACCGAACCCGGCGAAAGCGCCTCCTGGGGTATTACCAAATCGGGCTCGGGCTGGTTGTGCAATAACCTCTGGGACCATTACCTGTTTTCTAACGATATCACTTACCTGAAAAAGATATACCCTGTTTTGAAAGGCTGTGCCTTGTTTTATTCAGATATTCTTGTTAAGGACCCGGTAACAGGATGGCTGGTTACTGTGCCTTCTTCTTCGCCGGAAAATTGTTTTTATATGCCCGATGGCGGCGGCAAACAGGCACACATTTGCATAGGCGCGGCCATCGATAACCAAATCATTCGCGAGCTGTTCAGCAATGTAATTACGGCTGCGGAACGGTTACATATGGATGAATCATTCCGGAATGAATTAAAACAAAAACTCAATCAGATACCACCGGCTGCACAAATTGGGGCCGATGGCCGGCTGATGGAATGGATGAAAGAATATAAAGAAACAGAATTGCAGCACCGGCACATATCTCATTTGTATGGATTGTATCCGGCCGGTTTGATCACGCCTTCGCAAACACCTGAATGGGCCGAAGCCTGTAAAAAAACACTGAATGTACGGGGCGATGACGGGCCCAGCTGGTCTATCGCCTACAAGCAATTGTTCTGGGCGCGCCTGCACGATGGCAACAGGGCCTACAAACTGTTTCGTGAGATCATGAAACCAACCCGTAAAACTGATATCAATTATGGGGCCGGCGGCGGTGTTTATCCAAATTTGTTATCGGCTGGTCCTCCTTTCCAAATAGATGGTAACTTTGGCGCCGGCGCCGGCATTGCCGAAATGTTGTTGCAAAGTCATGAGGGGTATATTTATTTGCTGCCTGCTATTCCCGATGAATGGAAAAGCAATGGATCTGTAAAAGGTATGAAAGCCCGGGGAAACATTACTATTGATTTTTCCTGGAAGGATGGGTTGATTACCGGGTATAAATTGTATGCAGAAAAGAAGCAGTCGGTAAAAATAAATGTAAATGGTACCATTACACACGCCGTGACGCAACCACTAAAGGATACCAATAAATATCGATAGTACATATGAAAAAAGGATTGCTTCAAACATCAGTTGTTCTTGTTTTGTTTACCCTGCTAACGGGCAGTATGAATGCCCAGTTGCGTTTACCCAAAATATTTGGCGACAGCATGGTGCTGCAACGGAATGCACCATTAAAAATATGGGGATGGGCTTCTCCTGCTGAATTGGTTACCGTGCAATTTCATAAACAGCAACGATCGGTGAAGGCCGATGCAAATGGTAACTGGCAAACCGTGCTGGCGCCTGAGCCCGCCGGTGGGCCTTACAATTTACAGGTGCAGGGAAAAACAACCATTACGCTGCATGGCATATTGATGGGCGATATATGGGTGTGCTCGGGACAATCGAATATGGAAATGCCATTGAGCGGATGGGGACAGGTGTTGAACGCACAACAGGAAATTGCGGGAGCTGTTTATCCATCCATTCGTTTGTTTACGGTTGAAAAAGATGTAGAGGGCCAACCCGCTGCCGATGTGAAGGGAGGCGCATGGCAAACCTGTAATCCGCAAACTATTCCGCCTTTTTCGGCAGTTGGTTATTTTTTCGGAAGGGCCCTGCATCAGCAACTACATATTCCCATCGGCCTCATCAATACATCCTGGGGCGGTACCGATATTGAAAGCTGGATCAGTCATACAGGTTTTGAAAAGGAACCCTATTATAAATGGTTGATGGCGCTGACGCCTGAAAAAAGCACTGCCGATCTTACTACGCTAAAGGATCAGCAAACACAGGCTTACCTGGCATCATTGCAATTAAACAATATCGATACCTCAACCCTGGGCCAATGGCCGGCAACAGATTATGATGACAGCAAATGGCGCGAAATGAAAGTGCCGGGATTGTGGGAGAGCCAGCAGCCGGGACCGAAATTCGATGGAGTGATCTGGTTGCGCAAAGAAATTATTATTGATGAAGCCAATGCCGGCAAACCGGCGGTATTGAACCTGGCTATGATCGATGATAATGATGTAACCTATATCAACGGTATCAGCGTGGGAGGGGTGAATGGTTACAGCGTAAAGCGGGTGTACAACATAAACGCCGGCGTATTGAAAAAAGGTAAAAATGTAATTGCCGTGCGGGTCGAAGATACCGGCGGTGGCGGTGGCATCTATGGCGAACCGGCCGATTGTTCGCTGACGATTGATGGCAAAACGATACCACTGGCCGGCGCCTGGAAATTTTGTATTGAATCGGTGCGTATGAACAATGGCGTTGGCCCTAATGATTATCCTTCTGTACTGTACAATGCCATGGTACATCCCATAGTGAAGCTTGCTATCAAAGGCGTAATATGGTACCAGGGCGAAAATAATGCAGGACGCGCTGTTGAATACCGCAAGGCGATGCCGCTGCTCATCAACGACTGGCGCAGCCGGTGGCAACAACCCGCTATGCCATTTTATTTTGTACAGCTCACCAGTTATAGTGCCGGCAATGGCAACAGCAACCAGGGAAGCACATGGGCCGAGTTGCGCGAGGCGCAGTCTATGGCCGCTTCGCTGCCCAACGCCGGAATGGCCGTTACCATCGATGTGGGTGACCCCAAAGATATCCATCCCCGTAATAAACAGGATGTGGGAAAACGGCTCGCAGCTCTCGCATTACAAAAAACATATGGCATCAAATTGATCGCTTCAGGACCTGTGTACAAAAGCATGCAGGTGCGTGGAAACAGTATCGCCATACAATTTGTAAATACCGGTAAAGGGCTATTCACAAAGCCGGCATCAAACAGCAACATTACAGGATTTGAAATAGCGGGGGTCGATCAGCACTTCCATGCTGCCAAAGCAACTATTTCAGGAAACACAATTATGGTTTCGGCGCCGGAAGTAGCAAAACCCGTGGCCGTTCGGTATGCCTGGGCCGATGATGCCAGTATGGCCAATTTGTTTAATACAGAAGGCTTGCCCGCAGCTCCTTTCCGTACCGACAACTGGAAATTGATCACAGCAGAAAAACGATATACACCACAAATTATACAGTAATAACATGCCATTACGTACCATTTCATGCATAATCATTATCACCTTAATATCCCTTGTACAGCAAAACGCATTTTCTCAAAATATAATTATTCCGGTTGAAACGCAGCACAACGCGCTGGTGCTACAAACCAACAGCAACAACAACCTGAATATTGTTTACCTGGGCCCCAAACTGCAGGACAAAAAAGAGTATGAAGCCATAACATCTCTGTATAAACAAACCACTGATTATACCGGTGTTGCCAATGCCGCCTATGCCGCTTCGGGCTCACGCAATTTGTTTGAGCCGGCAATAACTGTTACCCATGCCGATGGAAATAATTCACTCGACCTGCAATACGTAAAGCATGAAACAAAAAAGCTCGATGCGAACATATCATTATTAACGGTGGTATTGAAAGACCCGGTATACGATTTTGAAGTGCGCCTGTTTTATAAAACCTTTTTCAATGAAGATGTTACAGAACAATGGAGTGAGATCAGAAATAATGAGAAAGGCAATGTAGTGCTGCAAAAATTTGTCTCCGCCGGCTTATACATTAAAGCCGAAAGTTTTTGGTTGCGGCAATACCACGGCGATTGGGCCAAAGAAATGCAACCCGAAGAGAGCAGACTTACCCATGGCATTAAAACACTCGACTCAAAACTGGGTACCCGCGCCGATCTGTTTCAACCGCCTGTGTTTATGGTTTCGCTGAACAGGCCTGCTACAGAAGATGAAGGTGCTGTATTGTACGGCGCTTTGGAATGGAGCGGCAACTTCAGGATCGACCTTGAGCTCGATAACCAGGATAACCTGCGCATTATCGCCGGCGTGAACAACCATGCATCGCCCTATACGTTAAAACCCGGTGAGGTATTTACAACGCCTGCTTTTTTGTCGGTATTGTCGTTAAAAGGAAAAGGCGACGCCAGCCGCAAGCTGCATGCCTGGGCGCGCAACTATAAGCTGCCTGATGGAAAAGGGTCGCGGCTTACTTTATTGAACAACTGGGAATCGACGTATTTTGATTTCAATGAAACGCGCTTAAAAGCGCTGTTGAAAGATACCAAAGAGCTGGGTGTTGATCTTTTTCTGCTCGACGATGGCTGGTTTGCCAATAAGTATCCGCGTAATAATGATGATGCCGGTTTGGGCGACTGGCAGGAAAATAAAACAAAATTGCCAAATGGTATTACTTCCCTTGTAAGCGAAGCGCAGGCCAATGGGGTAAAATTTGGAATCTGGATCGAACCTGAAATGGTGAACCCGCGCAGTGAACTATATGAAAAACATCCCGACTGGGTAGTGAAACAACCCAACCGCAGCGAATATTATTTCAGGAACCAGCTGGTGCTTGACCTGAGCAATCCGCAGGTGCAGCAATTTGTTTTCAACGTCATTGACAACCTGTTTACAAAAAATCCGCAGCTGGCTTACATAAAATGGGATTGCAATGCTGTAGTGTACAATGCTTACTCGGCCCATTTAACCAACCAGTCGCATTTTTATGTGCAGTACGTGCAGGGTTTGTATGCGGTATTGCAAAAGATCAGGAAAAAATACCCCACCGTGCCCATGATGTTATGTTCGGGTGGGGGAGGCCGTGTTGACTATGCGGCGCTGCAATACTTCACCGAATTTTGGCCCAGCGATAATACCGATCCGCTCGAACGCATCTTTATGCAATGGGAATATTCTTATTTCTATCCCGCCATCAGCTCGTCGAACCATGTAACCGATTGGGGAAAGCAACCGATCAAATACCGTACTGATGTGGCGATGATGGGTAAGCTGGGTTTTGATATTGTGGTGAATAAGCTGAATGAAAAAGATCTCCGGTTTTGTCAGGATGCCCTCAAAACGTATAATACCATCAAACAAATTATCTGGCAGGGCGATCAATACCGTTTGCAGGACCCGGTGAATAACGGGGTGGCCGCCATCTTATACCTCAATGAACAAAAAACGGGTGGTGTTATCTTCAACTATCTTGTGAGCAACCGGTATAGCGCGGGCAGTGCATTGCCCATCCGCCTGAAGGGCCTCGATCCGCAAAAGCGATATGTACTGAAGGAGCTAAACCTTTACCCCGGTACCACTTCTGCCATCGACAGCAATAAAACCTACACCGGTGAATTTTTGATGACTATCGGCTATAACCCCGATGTAAATGCAGGTAGAACGAGCGTGGTGCTGGAGCTGAAGGCGGTGGAATAGGGGGTTACCGGCTATCCCGTGGTTTTATTTCGTTTCCGGTATTCAGAAGGCGATATGCCCATTAAGCGCGAGAACGTGCGGGAGAAATAATACTGATCAGAAAAACCCAGTTCGTCGGCAATTTCTTTTATCGCCCTCGAAGTAAAAGCCAGCGTTTGGCAGGCCTGCTGCACTTTTAAATGATTAAAATATTCTATTGGAGAAAAGCCGGTTTGTATTCTGAACAGGTTACAGAAATGCGTAACAGACATATACGCTGAGCTGGCAATATCGTTCAGGGTCAGGTTGGTGCTGATCTTTTCTTTCATCCGTTCAATGGTAAGCGCGATCACATCTTTGGTAGGCGCTTTTCCTGCCTGGTTATATTTTTCTTCATACAGCAGCGAGGATAGAAAATGATAGAATATCATATTCACATACCGTAGCGTATCTGCGCTGTATCCCAGTTCGAAATGAAAGCATATCTCTTCAAAAAGTTTTATCCGGTTCTCGTTATAGGAAAGATAAGGCAAATAGTTTTGCGAATTATTGGTGATCAGGTTCACCACATACGTGGCAATGTCGCCTTTAAAATGCACCCAGTAAATGGTCCAGGGATCTGTTTCCAGGGCGCCGTATTTATGCGGGGTATTGGCAGGAAGCACAATGAAATGCGATGGCGAAATGTCCATCTTTTGTTTATTGATCGTTACCCATCCCCGTCCTTCCACACAATAAATAATAATATGCTGGTTGATGCCATGAGGCCTTTCGATATAGTGATGGTTTGCCTTGGGATAATAGCCAATATCTGTAATGTATATCTGCTTTGTAATGGCGTCCTTCGTCAGAAAGCCTGAAGCTATTTTTTTAGGCACAATGATCAGCTTTTGCCCTTCAAAGCCTTGTCGTTTTCTTGATTTCTTTTGTAACATATGGCTGTTTGCAAAATACCGTTTACTGAATAAAAGTCCATCTTTTTCCTACAATTTCCTATTTCCCTGTAAAAGCAATAATACGAATTTTGAGAATCGAACCATGCTACTGCCGGCCTGTACGGCCAAATTTTAAATAACCGAAAAACGATTGCGATGAAGAAATTGACCCTCCTTCTGTTTTTATCCTTTATAGCTTGCATAACCATCCGGGCGCAAGACCGCGTACTGAAGGGAAAAGTGCTGGATGCAGAAACCAAAGCACCACTGACCAGTGTTACTGTGCGGGCTATTGGAGACATCTCCTCACAAATAACAGCCGATGACGGCACTTTCACCCTGCATGTAAAAGGGAAGATCATAGTGGTGATAAGCCATACAGGTTACAAAACGCAAAGCATTAACGTAGCTGAATCACAAACTACCATGGAGGTATTACTGCAAAAAGAAATAGAGGCGCTGGGTGAAGTGGTAGTGATCGGTTATGGAAAACAGCAGAAGAAAGATGTTACCAGCGCTATCTCCAGTATTTCGGGCAAAGAACTGAAAGAAATGCCGGTGACCAATATCAATGCCGCGCTGCAATCGCGTATACCTGGCATGCAGGTTACCAATCAGGGACACCAGCCAGGTGCTGGTACCAATGTACGCATTCGGGGTATTAATACCCTTACGCAAGGCACCGGGCCAATATATGTGGTAGATGGGGTACTGGTAACCTACGATCTGCGCGAAATAAATCCCAATGATGTAGAGTCGATCGACGTATTGAAAGATGCTTCTGCCGCCGCTATTTATGGCTCCCGTGCTTCAGAAGGTGTTGTAATTATTACTACCAAAAAGGCTTCCAGCGGACGAACCACAGTCAATTACGACGGTTACTACGGGGTTCAAAAAATGATAAAGACCTATGATTTTGTAGATAATATCGATGATTATGTAAACCTGCGCCGGGCAGGGCTCAGCGATGAAGACCCTGTTGCATGGCCTATGGGCCCTGGCATCGATACCTTATTGTTCAATGGCGATGAACGGGCCAATATGGCTGCCGGCAGATGGACCGATTGGGTAGGATTGGTTACACAAACAGCTCCGCAGCAAAGCCATACACTCAGCATTTCGAATGGGGTGGGAAAAAACAAATTGTACCTCAGTGGCAATTATCTGAACCAGGATGGAATTATCAAAGGGTCCAACTTTATACGCTATTCACTAAAAGTCAATGTAGAATCGGAAATAAACGCAAAGTTAAAGATAGGCGTGAACACTAACTTCTCCCATATCAAAAACGATGTAACAAGCAACGAAGTATATTACAATGCAGTAACCATCAGCCCGTTGATGTCGGCATATGATTCGGCGGGCAATCCTTCTGCCAATATTGATCCTTCAAGCGGTAATCTTTTATTCAATAACCCGGTTACCCTTACAAAATCGCCGGTACACAATATTGATGACCGTTTTTTAGGAAACATATTTGGGGAATATAAGATCATTAAAGGACTTAGCTTCCGCACCAGTTTGGGAATAGATGTATATAAAAATCAGCGCTTTGAATATTATCCGCGTACTACCAGTACAGGGTTCTCCAAAAAGGGAATAGCCAGAATTCAGAATTTCGGCTGGCGCGATTATTTGTGGGAAAATACGCTGGCCTATAGTTATTCTCCTTCTGCCGATCATGTATTCGATTTTTTGGCGGGCGCCACTTACCAGCAAAGAAGGCAGGAATGGAATTATGAGGAAGCATCCGGGTTCCCTACAGATGATCTTACGTACAAGAACATGAACCTTGCCAGCAAACCCGATGCCATTTACAGCGATTATTTTAACTGGTCAGTCGCTTCTTTGCTGGGCCGTGTTATTTATAAATTTAAGAACAGGTACATCCTTAACGGAACTATACGCCGCGATGGTTCATCGCGATTTGGCGCCGATAACAGGTATGGATATTTCCCCTCGGTAAGCGCTGCATGGCGTGTAATAGAGGAACCTTTTATGGGGTTAAAGATCAGGTCGGTAATAAGCGATTTCAAAATACGTATAGGGTATGGCGTGGTAGGCAACCAGGAAATACCGATAGATGCTATCTATACGCGAATGAATCCGGCAGCCTATCCCTTTACCGGCGCTCCCCCGCAAACTTCAGGCTTTCAGTTAGGAACAGGCACGCAGGGGAATGCCAGCTTAAAATGGGAAAGCCAGAAACAGTTCAATACCGGTTTCGATCTGGCATTTGCCAAATCCAGGGTAAGAGTGACCTTTGACTACTATAATAAAAATATCCATGACCTTTTACTGAATAACCCGTTATCGCCATCGCAGGGGTTCGACAACACATGGATAAATATATCGGAAATGAACACACGTGGTGTTGACCTGGGGGTGAAAGTGAACATTATTCAAACCCGCAGTTTCGACTGGCAGATGGACTTCAACTGGTCGAAGTTTAAATCGAAGATCACAAAACTGCTGCCAAACGTAGATTCATTAAGTCCCTGGCTTAAAGTAGGTGAAGCGCCCAACAGCCTTATTGTAGATTATGTATTTGACGGTCTGTACCAGAAAGGCGATGATTTTTCATTGAACCCGAAGGCAAGACCCGGCGACGTGCGGGTGAAAGACCTGGATAAGAACGGAATTATCAATCCGTACGATCGCACCATTGTAGGGCGTACTGTTCCGAAGGGCTGGGGCGGTGTTTGGAGCTACTTGCGGTATAAACAATTCTCCATGACCGTTTTTGCCAATTATACCTATGGTCATAAAATAGCTAATAAAGCTTACCAGGATTATTTGTATTACGCCAGCAAATCAGCTACCCGCACGTTGAAAGAAGGGCTGAATTACTGGACGCCCGACAATACCAATACCGATGTGCCGCGGCCTAACCAGTATGGACGTTCATTAAGGGCCCTGCAGTCTGGTACTTCAAGCTTTATGGTGCAAAAAGGCGACTTTATCAGGGTACGGAATATAACCCTGGCATATGATATACCATCAAAGCTATTGTCAAAAGCAAAAATTAATTCAGTAAGGACCTACGTGCAGGTAACAGAACCATTCCTGTTTACAAAATACAAAGGGATTGACCCCGAAATAGGAGCGGGGCAGTATGATATATATCCACGCTACCGTACTTTCCTGTTTGGTGTGCAAGCAGGTTTTTAAAAAATTAAATAACGATATTATGTTTGCTACAATATATTTTATTAAACAACGGTTCACCCTTTCCCTGCTGTTTATATTGCTGCTGGCGGCAGGATGCAGCAAAAAACTGGATATTACACCCGAAACTTTTGTATCGCCCGAAGACTTGTACAAAGATGAACAGGGCTCAATAGCTGGTGTTACCGGTATTTACCGCAAGATGATGGAATTCAATAGCGGTGATTATTATTTTGTGGGTATTGTAGGCACCGATGAAGGTAAAACAAGCTCCTTTGTACCTACCTGGGGCGGATACTGGCAGCATTATGATGGTATTAACAGCTATAACAGTTTGTTAAGTGCGCAGAACCAGCTGGTACAGGGAACCTGGAATAGCTTGTACAAAGGCATTGTAAATGCAAATACCGCCATCAGGTATATTCCTTCATCGTCTGCTTCACAGGAGGTGAAAGACCGGCTGACCGGGGAAGCCAAATTTTTACGGGCCGTATTTTATTTTAAGCTGGTACAGTTCTTTGGCGGTGTACCCATGCCTACCGAACAGCAGGATGCGGTGGCCGATGCCAATGGCGGCAAACCACGTAGCAGTGAAGACGAAGTATATGCGTTAATTATCAGTGATCTGAATTTCGCGGCCACCAATTTGCCGGCAAAAGGAACTGCCAGTGTGGGGCACGCCAACAAAGAAGCGGCTCAAACCCTGTTGGGCAAGGTATACCTTACCCGTAAAGACTTTGTCAATGCCAAAGCCACCTTGCAGCCCCTGATGTCGTTGACCAATGTGTCCCTGATGGCTAATTACGCCGATCTGTTCAATGAAAAAAATGAGAACAATATTGAATCGCTTTTTGAGATCCAGTATTCCACTGAGAATGGGAATACAAACGGACATGCTAATACGCTTGGCGGTTGGCATATTGAAAATACATACCCGGGCGGTGGTGGTCATGTAGTGATACCCACCGATTATTACAGCAATAGTTTTGAGAATGACGATGCCCGGAAAGATGCATCTATCCGCTATAAATTTTACGATAAGAATGGTAACGAAGTAGATTACTGGTGGTGGGCCGATGTTACCAGGCCACATGTTAAAAAATATGATATCACGAGCAATTCTGTGAACGGAGGCCTTTCATCGCGCAACCTGTACTATTTGCGTTATGCTGATGCCATACTCATGTATGCTGAAACATTGAATGAGCTGAATGACCCCGCTAATGCACTTACATACCTGAATAAGATCCGTACCCGTGCAAAGCTGGCCAACTGGGAAACCGTATTAGGGCATACGCCTACGCAGCAGGAATTGCGCGATGAGCTGTTGAAAGAACGCATGCGCGAGCTGGGTTTTGAAGGCTGGCGCTGGTGCGATCTGAAAAGGACCGGTAAGCTCATAGCCCAAACAAAAGCATACAACCCCGATGCCGCGCCGAATATATCGGATAAGAATTTATTGTTCCCAATATCGTTCCGCGAATTTGAATTAAACCGTTCCCTGAAACCAGGCGACCAGAATACTGGTTTCTAGAGAATAATTGATGATGATGATGACCAGCAAAAAGAATATACTTTGTTTACTGCTTGCCCCGGTGTTGGCAGTTGCCCAGCAAAAGCAGGTAACGGCTGATAGCATAGTGATAAGCAACGATTATGTAAAGGTTATTGCCAATCTGCATTCAGGCAAAGTGCACTACCGGTTCACCTCCGGAACACAATTTGAAAATACAGTGGCTTATGTGCAGGATGTAAAAAATGGCCTGTTGTTGTCAACTGCTTTTGTCGGCCATCATGTTACCACAGATGATATCAACGATCCATTGGGAAAAGCTATCTGTCTCAATCTGGTGCATGACGATGCCGGTCAACCGCTTCGCCTGACGCAATATATAACGGTATACGAAAAGCAACCATTTATATTACTGAGCGCTGTGGCAACAGCCAGGGTTGAGGGAACAATGGTTGAAACCAGGAATATTTCTCCCTTAACTGTTTTGCCGGAAGCGCATGGAAAAATTACAACACCGGGTAAAAGCGTGTTATTGACCGATTATCCGTTTGATAACGACAACTGGGTAGATGTTATATCACGCCGTTGGGGCTCCCTCCCGATCCCGATGCATCGGGAGGAGGCCGGTATTGCAGGCACCAGCTACGAACTGGCATCCGTATATGATGAGTATACAAAGAACGGATTTGCAGTTGGCAGCCTGGTGCATGACTTCTGGAAAACAGGTATCCGGTATGGTACAGGTGCTGTCAATAACCAGATAGATTCTTTTATAGTATATGGCGGCGCCGCTACAAAAGACGATCCATCATTGCCCGACTCATATGGCGGCAAAGACGGAACCCATGATTATGTGCTGCATGGTACACAAATTGGCGAATCAGTGGCTTCACCACTGATCTATGTAGCTGCCTCGCCCGATGTGCGGAATGACCTGTTGCAGTTTGGTAATACAGTGAAAAAAATAGCGGGCAGCTGCAGCTGGACAAAAAGCGCTCCTTTTTACTGGAACAGCTTTGGGGTGGAAGGCGTGTTAGGCTACGAAAAAGTAATGATGCCGGCAGATGTGGCCAAAGTGTGCGACTTTATTCATTCATTGAATAATTTCAATAAAACCACACAACCGGTATTAAGCATCGACTCCTACGATCAGGGTATCTATTCAACGGAAGTATTACAGTCAGTAAGCCGCTATGGAAAAAAGAAAGGACAGCAAATGGGTTTTTATTTTATTCCCTTTGCATTGTGGACCTGGAAAAACAGCATCAACGATGCTACACTGACCAATACCAGCCAGTTACTGAGAGATGTAATACTGCTGGATGATAATAATAAATATGTTCCGTATAAAGACGGTGATTGGGGCGCCTTCCCGCTCGATCCTACACACCCGTATACACGAAACTATATTATCGGGCAACTGCAAAAAGCCAAAGCCATTGGCGCGAAGTTTATTAAAATAGACTTTTTGTCGGCCGGTGCGTTAGAGTCGGCCAGAAGATATAACCCGCAGGTACGGTCGGGTATACAGGCCTATAACTATGGAATGAAAATGCTCAGGCACCTGGTAGATTCTATTATGGGGCCTGATATTTTTATTACACAAGCGATATCGCCATTGTTCCCGCACCAGTATGCACATACGCGTTTTTTATCAACGGATGTATATTCCCATTTGCGAAACGATCAACCAGGGTTTCCGCATTATGGCAGTACCTGCGCCTCTATGATCAGTGCTGCCCATTTTTGGTGGACGCAGGGCACACTATGGCCCTATACCAATATGGATGTAGTGGTAATGAAGAACTTTCAAAAGAATAAAGACCTTACCGAACAGGAAGTAAAAGTGCGGCTATTCTCTATGATGACATTGGGGAGTATTTTAGGCGATGGCACCGACTACAGGAACAAGGAAGCAGCAGCAAGGGCCCGGCAATTTTTAAATAATGCTGCCATCTGTGATTTTTTCAGCAGGCCCAGGGCGTTTACCCCATTGCGTTTTCCGGCAGGCAACGGTCAGGCGCAGCAAATTAGTTTTTACCTGCCCGGCGATACCATCCTGGTATCGGCGTTCAATTTCGATACCGCAAAACCATTTACCGAAACCTTTGAACAGGCTGAATTGAAATGGGCAAACAGGGCATATAGTTTACGGGATCTTTTAACAGGGCAGGAAGTAGGAAAAATTGATAAAGGCAAGCCATCTTTTACGATTAACGTGCCTGTAAAAGATGCGGTGATGATACAACTCGTTCCGGTCGAAAATAAAACCAGTTTTTGAGGATCATATAATTCGTACATGACAATAACTAAACCAACAGTATTGAAGACAACCGTATGGCAGGGTGCCGGCAAGGAAAATGAACCGGTTCTGATGATCGTTTTGCAGAACAGGGATATTACCGTTGAGTGTACGAATCTCGGTTGTGCCATTACAGCCATATATACGCCCGACAGGCATCAGATAAAAAAGAATATTGTAGCAGGATTTACCAACTGGGAATTATATACCAAAAACAAGGACTATCTGGGTTGTGTTGTTGGGCGGTATGCCAATCGAATTGGCCATGGAACATTTAACCTGAACGGAAAAGCATACCAGCTCACCGTAAATGATGCGCCTAATCATTTACATGGCGGATGGATTGGGTTCAGTCGTAAGGTATGGCAGCTTGCCGATACCATTGAAAATGAAAACGAATGTAGGGTAGTATTTGCGTATGCCAGCGCTGACGGCGAGGAAGGATATCCCGGCAATGTTTTGGCAACAGTGCAATACATATTGAGCAATAACAACCAATTGCATATTGTATACAGGGCCACCACCGATAAAAGTACGCCTGTTAACCTCACTAACCACAGCTACTTTAATTTGACGGGTTTTGAAGATCCTCATATCCTGGGGCATTACCTGCAGATCGTTGCCGGTGAATACACCGAAAAATCGGCCGGCAATACGCCCACTGGTGCTGTGGCAAGCGTTTATAATACGGCGTTGGATTTCACCAATCCCCGGTTGATCGGGAGCCATATAACCTGTTTTCCCGGCGATATGGGATACGATCATAATTTTATTTTGAGTCATACTGCTACAAAAAATATAAAAAAAGCTGCTGTATTAAGTGAAGAAACAACAGGACGTATGTTAACGGTATATACTAATAAGC
>Ga0114129_10005720_pt1 | contig 17613 bp, 10 predicted proteins | sample RhiMetdeltSRZDD1_FD_80071 | JGI IMG/M metagenome (GOLD analysis project Ga0114129, IMG submission 80071) | Populus rhizosphere microbial communities from Tennessee, USA - Rhizosphere MetaG P. deltoides SRZDD1 (version 2) (version 2) | ecosystem: Host-associated > Plants > Roots > Rhizosphere >...
CATGTTGCTATCACCGCAACACTAAACATGTCAGGAGCCGCTCCCGCGGCAAGTCCGACCGCAGACGTCGACCCGCATCATGGGCAGCAGATTGTTTCCCATGGCTATACCGTCCTCCTTTCGAGTCCTGATGGGACGATTGCACCCGGCAGCCGGCAAGGGCTGTTCGATCACGACACACGCGTGCTGTCCACATACGAACTGTTGCTCGACGGCGTCGTCCCATCGTTGGATACGAGCGGACTGATCGACTCAGACCATTGGACTGCGCGGCTCACCGTCCCGCGTCCCGGAGGCGAGGCAGCAGGACCACAACTCCCGCAGGATGCGCTCGAGCTCACGATCTGCCGGCGCATTGGCAGCGGCATGCTCGAGACGCTTCAGATTGACAACCACAGCGCCGTCGATGCGGTCACATCGTTTGCGATTCGAGTCGATGCGGATTTTTGCGACATCGGAGAAGTCGGGGGCGTACCCCAGCACCTCGGGCAGACGACGAGCACCTGGGACGAGAGAGACTTAGCGCTGACGCTCGATTACCGTGCGTCGTGTGGATCGCGGACTTTCCATCGTGCTCTGCGCATTCGCCTGGTGCGAAGCGATTCGCGGCCCGTATGTCGCGCGCGCGAGCTGACATTCGAGGTCACGCTGCCTCCATGCGGGTCGTGGCTGGCGGAACTTGCGTACGAAATCCTGGTCGATGGCCGTTGGCGTAGTCCGCTCGTCGATCATCCGGTTCTGGCAGAGCACAATCGACTTGCCCTCGGCTGGCGACGTGATCGCGCGCACATCGAGTCCGACCCCTCATCATTCGCCACGATCGTTGAAGGTGCCGCCGACGACCTCGGCACGCTCCGCAACTGGGAATACGACGTGGGACCGGAGGCGTGGATTCCCAACGCCGGTCTGCCGACCTACACGGGCCTGTTTGGCCGCGACACGGTCACCGCGGCATGGCAAGCTGCGCTCGTCAGCCCTGAACTTCTCCGCGGTGCGATCGCCGCCCTCGCTGCGACACAAGCGGATTTCGATTCCGCATGGCACGATGCGGAGCCTGGCAAGATGGTCCACGAGATTCGCCGTGGTCCGCTCTCCGAACTGAACATCATTCCCCAACGGCACTATTACGGCACCCAGACAGCGTCGTCTTTCTTCGTCGTGACATTGTCGGAGCTGTGGCACTGGACCGGCGATACACAGGCGCTGCGCCAACATGTCGACGCGGCGCAACGAATGTTCGACTGGGCGCATGGATTCGGTGATCGGGACGGCGATGGTTTCCTCGAGTACGAACGTCGGTCGGCTCGCGGCCTGAAGAACCACGCGTGGAAGGACTCCGACGAAGCGATCCGGTATCCAGATGGCAGGCTCGTTTCGAACCCCATCGCGACGATAGAAGAACAGGCGTTCCACTGGCTCGCGTTGCAGCGCATGGCGGAGATCCTCCTGGCCCTCGGTGAGGACGGACGAAGCGCACAGTTCCTGGAACAGGCGCGTCGGCTGCGTCAGGCGTGGCAACGGGCATTCTGCGTTCCAGAAGACGGCTTCTACGCGATGGCGCTCGATCCCGCGAAGCGTCCCGTGCGTTCGATCGGATCCAATGCCGGCCATGCGCTTGCAGCCGGTCTCGTCCCAGTTGATCCAGATGGCGCAAACCCTCCTCGGGATCTATCCATTCGCGCCCGCGCACTTGCTCGTGCTGGTGAATCCCACGCTGCCTCGGTGGGTGAAAACGGTCATTGTGCGGAATATACGAGTCGGCGACGCTCGCGCGTCGCTTCGATTCGAGCGTACCGAAGCGGGAGCGACCACGCATACGGTGTTTGAGAAGACCGGCCCGCTCCATGTGTTGAGGGTGGCGTCACCGCAGCAGCATGACGGACTCGGTTGGCGCGGGTTGGTATCCTGCTGGCTGCTCGAGCACGCACCGGGTCGGACGGCGGCAGTGCTCCGAATTGCACTCGGCGCGGACTCGTGACCGCGTCGTGCGGTGTGTGAGTGTCCCTACTTCCGTGCTGTGCGTCGTGCCGAGACCTCGGAGAGATCGGGCATATAAGTGACCAGGCCACCGTCGCGAGTGCTCTTCGAGTAACCCGCGACGAGTTGGTCTTTGTAGTGTGCCGGCGAGAAATCGAACAGATCTGTCGGGTGTTCGTCGACCAGCATCAGATCGGCATCCGTCATGGTGAGCTTTCCAAACCGAAGCGTTCCGCCTCGGTAGTACATGAAATTGTGGCTCGCCACTGGGGGCGTGATCGAAGGCGGTGGTTTGTCTCCGCCAAACTGTTCGAAGAGCATTCCATCGGCGATCCAGGCTTTGGTGAGCTTTCCCCGGATTCGAGGAGGAGGCAACGCCTGCGCGGGATCCAGGATCAGATCGTCGCCAATAACCTGCATCGGTGATCCCGCTCTCACCTTCAACAGGCTGCCAAGGTGAACTCCAAAGAAATCGAACAGACCTTTCGGGATGAATCCTGCCGCCTTTATTGACGTGGGATGAAGACGGAGCTTTCCATCGCTGGTCACCTCGGGCGAAGCCCGCATGGTGAAAGGGATAGAGACGCCTTTCCTCAGCGTGCCGGTTTGTTTGAGCTCGGTACCTTCAGCCTCGACCGTCACGTTCTTGATCGGCGCATCAGCGCGAACAAAGAGCACGTTGTTCATCAGGTTGGTCAGACTCGTCATCGTCATCGACACCCGTGCCGAATCGATCTCGATTACGTATGAGTTCACATCGTCGAAGGTGGGGATCTTGCCCGGCGCGGCACCGACCAGTCGTCCAGTGAGGTGGAGGACCCGCAGTTCGACGCCATCGCCGACATGAAAGTTCACGTTCTCCATTCGCACGTGGACAGGCTCGGAGCGAGCGGCGAATGAGAGCGACGGTATCAGCAAGACCGCCAGAAGTGCGCGAACGTACGAGAGCTTCTTGTCCATGTCCCCAAAATGCGCAAGCGCTGTGCCCGTCGCAATGCGACTCGACGGTGTGGAGGCCTTGTCCTGTTCTCCAGCTCAACGCCGCCGAATGGCAATTCGGTTGAATGAAAAGCGTCGCATGAGCACCATCACACACCCACAACCGATCAGCGGCAGTTCGAAGCATGTGAATCGCGAAAAAACGGATGGCCTGCTCCGTCACACGCGCCTCGCGAACGAACCGCGGGAATACCTTCAGAAGCGAGAAGAGCTTCGATTGGCGGAATTGGAAATGTTCCGGAATATCGAGCGAGTCGCTGCCCTCCGCAGGGCGCTCCCGCCCGGCGCCGAAGTGACGGAGTACCTGTTCCAGGAAGGTCCCCGAGACCTCAACACCTCCGATACTCCGATCAGCTCTGTGCGTCTCAGCGAGCTGTTCAGCGGCCCAGGCCGGCCGCTGATCGTTTACCACTTCATGTATGGAAAACGAAACACGACGGCCTGTCCAATGTGCACGATGTGGATCGACACGTTCAACGGTATCGCCCCGCATCTCGCACAGAACGCCGACCTGGCGATCGTGGCCGCCGCCGATCCTGCGACCCTCCGCGCCTACGGACGGGCGCGCGGCTGGCACAACCTGCGCCTGTTGATCGCCGGCGATAGTACGTTCAAGTACGACTTCCGGAGCGAGGATGCGGAGGGGCGCCAGGACTCGGCCCTGAGCGTGTTCACCCGCGACGCCGCGGGCACACTGCGGCACTTCTACACGACGCACCCATGGCTCGACGATGACATGAATGAACGTGGGATAGACCTGCTTCAACCGGTCTACAACATGCTGGATCTCACCCCTCAGGGACGCGGCAGCTGGTACGCCTCTCTTGATTACGGAAAACGCGTGAACTGGGTCCCGCACACCCGCTAGTCAGGCATCAATTCCTGTAGAACACGTAGTCCGCGGTGTACGGCACCAGCGCCCGCCTCCCGATATCCGCCGCACGCGCACAGCCGTCGACGGAGGTGCTTGCCGTCGCCGCCGACGCGCTACGTGCGGATGGCCACGTGGTGTTCACGCTCGAACGCGCGCCAGACGGCGAGACGAATGACGGCTACCGTTTGGAGTTACACGGCCGCTACAGTCATGATCCACGCTACGTCGAACAGTTGCTCGGCGCGGGTGGGCCTGCAGGCGAAGATGGTCTATGCCGATCTACGCACTGAGGGTGGCGTACCAGTGCGGGGCGTAGTGGTTCGAGCGACCAAGCTTCAATATTGAGCCTTGAGGTCGCATGCTGCATCTCAGACGCATCACCGTATTCGTGTTGGCTATCGCCGTTGTCGCATGCGGCCGGAACGCCGGCTACGACGCTCCCGAATACAAGGTCGCAGCCGAGGGAGCCAAGAGTGGATTCGTCGCGCCACTGCAAGACGACCCCGCCGCCGACATCATGTCGTGGGTCGATGGCGTGCCAGTGACTGACTGGAACGCCGAGATCCAAAAACGCGAAGGCGCGATCGCGGGATATCTGAACGAGGCGGATCCCGGACGAGCGGAGAAATACGGTTTTCGCAACGGTCAGAACCCGAAGATGGCGTGGGACTGGTTCAACAACAACCCCGTTGGCTTCAACGGCGTTCCTTATGTGCTGCTGAAGACCATCTTCGATCTCGATCCCAACGATCCGAATCCTACGGTCAGAACGATTGCGCGCATCTGGAAGCGAAGGGCGATTGTGCCCACGGCGTCCGGCGGCGAAGCCTGGACGATGGATCACATCGGCATCAGCCCGCGTCCCAGCGACTACGACAACGGTGTGGCGCGGCCTGCAGGGCCGGCATCAGTCCCTTACGGGTTCGCATTCGAGAACTCTCAGGCATTCACGCCGCTTGACGCCGTGCGGCGGGTCACAGTTGACGCGAGACTTGGCGCCCGAGAGCTGGCACAGAAGGCGTTCCTGCTGGCGGCCAAACTCAAGACGGTCGACCACGAGGACAACTGGGAGAAGGATCGACCCGGGTTCGGCACGCCGGGATCAATGGACCGCGTGTTTTTCTCCTGCGCCGCGTGTCATGTCGGCCGCGTGATGGTGAACGGAAAGATGACGTTCCTCCCCGGCATGCCGAACACGCAGATCGAGGCGCAGTACTACTCGAAGCTGCTGATGCTGACAGGCGCCGCACTGGTGAAGTCCGGGTTCGATGCCTCGTCTCCGACGCCCGTCAACCCGAACAACATCGAGGTCAACCGCGACGCAGTGCAGGCGCTTTACGGCACGATGATTGAGAAGGCCCTCCATCATCCCGAGACGTTCTACGGAGATTCCCCGGAAGCGCTCGCGCGCGGCAAGCTGCAGGCGCTGGCTGTCGCGAACGCGTTTCCAGAAGTCATCAAGGATCTCGTCGCCGTCGCCGTCAAAACGCACTTCATCTACTACGTTGTCGCGAAGAACAACGCCTACAGGGCTGCGTTGCCGGACGTGCTCGAAGATCGTCCAGGCCAGATGGATGCATTTGGCATCGCGTCGGGTCTTGTAGCCATCCACACACGGCGTCCCGACAACAGCTACATGCAATTCATTCAACGCGATAACCCGAAGAGCCCGTTCTTCACCGGCTTTTCCAAGGCGAACGGGTTGGCGAGCGATACCCCAGGGATGAGCGATCCTGTTTCGGATCTGAAGGTGGCCGGGGACCGAGTGCTGAAGAATCTGTCCGCCTGGGCGCCACCAGTGCCGGCTCCGGTGGATGTGAAGAGCGTGAACTGGGCGAGGCAACGCTATCACGCGAACTGGGATGGCAACCAAGGGGCCTCGTCCCGTACGTTGGCATCCGGGGCATCGGCGACCGGCGATCCGCGGATGGTCAACGTCCGCATTCACGAGCCGCTGAATCCGTTCATCAACAATCTGCCGCCGCCGCCGTATCCCTTTGCGAGTGTCGATCTCGCACGCGCGAAAGAGGGCAAAGCCATTTTTAAGGAGGAGTGCGCGTCCTGCCACAAGCCGAACAACGCGACGATCTATCCTGCGAAGAGGCTCGGCGTCGATCCGAACCGGACGATGGTCAACACCGACGTATCGCGATACGGAATGACTGCGCTGGTGATGGAAGCGTGCACGATCTACGGGTTGAACAACGAAGGAAAACCCGGCGCTCAGTGGTGCATTCCACAGGGCGACTGGAACGCACGACAGGAGGAATACTTCCGCGATACGCCGCGCCGGGTGGCCGACGGGACCAATGGCTACAAGGCGGACATGCTGTACGGGATCTGGGCGCAAGCGCCGTATCTCCACAACGGGTCGGTGCCGACGATCGGTCAGTTGATTTGTCCGTCAACCCGGCCGACGAAGTTTCTGCGCGGAAATCTCTATTACGATGAAGCGCTCGTCGGCTTTGAGTGGGGGAATCGTCCGACGGCACGATACGGACCAAACGACACGATCCTCGTGAAGGAATACGACACGGCCGTGCCGAGCAAAGCGAACACAGGACACACGTTTGGCTCGGATCTCTGCCCCGATACATCCGGGCTGGATCCGATCAGGGACCGGAAGGAAATTGAAACGCGCCTGCTCGGCTCGCGCGTGGGGGCATTGCTCGCATATCTCAAGACGCTGTAGATTGTCGCGACGAATTCTTTCCAGGCTCGCGATGGCGGCGTCGATCGCCGCTCTGACCAGCTGCATAGCTGGCGCGAACAGGCGCCCGTTCCCTGACACGTCGACACGCATCGCCGTACTCACCGACCAGCTCCCTGGCGGCATGACCGAAGCGCAGGTTCGCTTTGCAGCCACGCACTATGTCGGCACTCAGAAGCTCACGCTGAAGCTGGCGCGGCCCCTGCGCGCAATCAACCCCGGATTCCTGGTCCTCCACTATCACCTTGCGATGTGGCAGTCGGCCCCCAACGTCGCGTTCATCACCGATGGCAACGCCTGGGCGAACGACTATGCAACTGTCAACGCCCACGAGTCCTGGTTCTGGCACAACCGCGAGAATCAACGCGTCACCAGCAGCGCGGATGGCAAGCTGTTGATGAACGTGTCCGAACCGGCGTTTCGGGAGTACTGGCGCGACTCTCTGGTCAGGCAGGTCGAAGACGGCGAGTACGACGGCGTTTTTCTCGATTCCGCATCGCCGGCGCTCCTGCAGGGAGAGGCTCGGTCGCCGGCCGACCCACGGCTCTTTGCAGACGGAGTCCGCACGAACACGTTCGATGAACTCGGTGGAAAGAGTTGGATTGCGGCGTGGCAGGATTGGATCGCCGACCTCGATCGTTCGCTTTCCACGAAAGGGATCCCGCTCATCCCCAACGTCGGCGGCCTGGTGACGACCTGGGACAACACCGACTATTCGCTCACGGCTGGAGTCTTCTGCGAAGGATTTCTCGATCAAGGATTCAGCCCAGAAGACTGGAAAGCTGCCGCCAACCAGACACTCGCTCTGGTTCGAAGAAACAAAATCGTGATCCTTCAGAACTACCTGCGGTCGGCGGACGACGTGGCGAGACGTCGGTTTCTTCTGGCGAGCTACCTCCTCGTGAAAGATGCTCGCACCTACATCGCATACTTCGCGTCGGGCCCATTGGAGTGGTATCCGGAATGGGACCTCGAACTCGGTGCCGCGCAGAAGAACGCAGTCACCCTGGACGACTTCAGCTGGAACGGGATTTACCGGCGCGACTTCGACAACGGCATCGTCCTCGTCAACCCGGGTACAAGCGCCGTACAGGTGAACCTGGGAGCAACCTTCAAGCGCACCGAACCCGTGGGCGGAGGCGCGGTATCCTCCGATGGGACGGTGCAAGGACATGTGGAGACCGTACCGGTGACTACCCTCGAGATCGGTGCGAAAAGCGCGGAGATCCTGCTTCGCTAGTTCTTTCGTGGATCCACGCGCTACTCCTGAACTCTTTGATATCAGCGATGGTCGAGGCATAATCCTGCCGCTCGACAAAGTCCGGACGCGCCTACACCTGTTCACAGGAGATGCGCCGATGACGAAGCCGAAAAAGATTGCGGTGAACCGCCGCGGATTCCTGAAGGGTGCCGCAACGGCGGCCGCAGGCGCAGCGGCACTAGGCACCTCTGTTCCGATCCCCGATCTCGAAGCCGCACAGAACGGTAACGCAAACAGCTCGGCGCCGCCGCCATCCGCCGACCAGGTCAGCCGAGACGCCGGCAATGTGCGGCCTGTTGCGGCCGCTCGCGAGCGCGCGGTCATACGTCCGGGCTCCGACCTGATGGTGCAGGTGATGCGAGATCTCGGGATCGAGTACGTGGCGGCCAATCCTGGCTCGAGCTTCGAGGGGCTGCACGAATCGGTCATCAACTACGGGAACCCGCCGAACAAGATGCCCGAGTTCATTACCGCACTCCACGAGGAGTCCGCGGTCACGATGGCGCATGGATACGGAAAGGCCACTGGCAAACCGATGTGTGCGCTGCTGCACGGGACCATCGGCGTGCAGCACGGCGCGATGTCAATCTATCAGGCGTACTACGACAGGACGCCAGTCCTGCTCCTCGCCGGACGTGACCTCGGGTTCATCGCGGCGCACAGTGCGAATGACATCGCGGGAATGGTGCGCAGCTTCACGAAGTGGGACGCACAGCCGAAGACGCTCGAGGAATCCCTAACGGCGATTCAGCGCGCGTACAACGAAGCGATCACGCCGCCATGCGGCCCGACGATGGTGGTGATCGACATCGAGCTTCAGAAGGAAGAAGCGCGCGACATGAAGGTGCCTGCGTACAAGCCCCCGAGGATCGCCGGCATCGATGCCAGCCAGGCGCGCGAGATCGCAAGAGGGTTGCTCGACGCACAGAATCCGCGCATCGCCGTCGGTCGTCTGCGTACGCCGGAAGGCGTGAACCTTGCCGTGCAGCTCGCCGAGCTGGTGGGCGCGTCCACCGATTCCGCCGCCACGCAGGGGCCTATGAGCTTTCCTCAAGGACATCCGCTGTACGGTCCCGGCGCCCACACTTCGTACGATTACACGCTCGGCATCGAAGTGCCGGCCGGCACGGTGGCGTTGATGGGACCGACACTGTCGACGCTGCTGACTCGTGACGTCACCAACATCGGCTTCGGTGGCATCGCGCCTGGCGTTGGCGGTAATCGCGGTTCCGGTCGCGGCAACTCACCGGGCCGGACGATTGACGTGGACGCCGAGGCCAGTTTGCCGGCGGTCATCGAGGAAGTCCGCAAGCAGATGTCGCCAGACAAACAGCGCGTCATCCAGGAGCGACGCGCGAGACACGGTGAAGCCAACCAGCGGGCGCGCATGGACGCGCTCAAACGTGCCTTCGAGCAAAAGCGCGCCGGATGGGACGCGAGTCCGATTGCAACCGCCCGGATTTACGCCGAGCTGTGGCCGCTCATCGAAAACGAAGACTGGGTGCTCTCATCACCCAGCAACTTCTCGGGTGCGCACAATACCCAGCTCTGGATCCACAACAAACCGTATAGCTATCTCGGCGGACAAGGTGCGGGCGGGATGGGCTACGGCGCGCCGGCCTCGGTGGGTGCAGCGCTTGCCGCGAAGAGCCGCGGCCAGATCGTCATCAACGTTCAGACGGACGGCGATCTGAACTACGCGCCCGGCGTGCTGTGGACGGCCCAACACCATCAACTTCCGATGCTCACGGTGATGCACAACAACCGGGCGTGGCATCAGGAACTGATGTTCGTCGAGTACATGTGCGGTGTGCGCGGCCGCGGCGGTGATCGCGGGCACATCGGCACCACGTTGCGCGATCCATACATCGATTACCGCATGATGGCGGCGACATACGGCATGGCTGGTGAAGGGCCGATCAGCGATCCCCTGAAACTTGGTCCAGCGCTGAAACGGGGCATCGCTTCCGTGAAACGCGGCCAGCCTTACATGATCGACGTCATCACGCAGCCGCGGTAGGGGACATTGATGCCCAAGACGTATCTCTTACACGCCTGTGCGATCAGCGTGCTCGTCGTGCACGTAGTGTTCGCGCAGGGGACAGCCGGCGGCGGACCACAGGGTGGCGCTCGCGCCGCGACCGCCGGCCCACGCACCGGCACGTCGCCGACGAGCCCGGTAACGGGCGATCCGGTAAAGGGCAAGAAGCTCTACTTCGACTACGCGTGCTACTCGTGCCATGGATACAACGGCGAGACCGGCGCTCGCACATTTGTCCCGAACTGGCCGGCGAACCTGGCCACCGAATCGAGTTTCATCACGTTTCTGCGCGCCCGCGCGAACGCGGCGCCGGTGCAGCCGTCCACCAGCATGCCGAATTATTCGGCGCAGACGCTCAGCGACGTGAACGCCAAAGACATTTACGCCTACATTCGTACCTTCAAAAGCAACGCGCCGCCAGCCGATCAGATCGCGGTCTTCAAGCAAATCCTCGACTCGGCGCAGAAAGCAGCGAAGCCGTGATTCGTATCGTGATCGTATGGCTGCTCGCATCCGTCGCGCTCGGCGCGCAACAACCGGCCGCCCGCGGCGGCGGTCCTGCGCCGACCTACAAGAATTTGAAGGTACTGGCGCCGAACTCTGACGTCCCGTTCGCCATGCAGTTCTTCAACGAAGCACTCGGCGTACAGTGCACGTACTGTCATGTACAGGGCGACATGGCGGCCGACGGCAATCCCAAGAAGGAGACGGCGCGCAAGATGATCGGCATGGTGCGCCTCATCGACACGAGCTTTCCGAGCAGTAACGGTGTGTTTCCGGCCGGGTACCACGAAGTGGATTGCCTCACCTGCCATCGCGGCAGCGTGAAGCCCGAGACCGTGGCACCAAAGAAGTTCTACAACCGCGGCAACGCGCTCGGTGATGGGCCGTTCCCGGAGAGACCCGGTGTCAGCTTGAAGGTGCTCCCTCCGAACACTCCCGTGCACGGTCCCGATTCCCTCATGGGTGAATTCCGCGACGCACTCAGTGTGGATTGCGCCTATTGCCATGGTGGCGGCCCACAGGAGAACGATATCAACCCGCGCAAGGACCTCGCGCGCAAAATGATTCTGCTGGTCCGTCAGATCAATACGAACTTCCCGGGCACGGGCGTCTTTCCGGTCGGGCCGCAGATGGTGACCTGTTATACGTGCCATCGCGGTGACACACATCCCGCGAGCGTGTCCAATAGACGCTACGAGCTGCCAGCGGCCAAACCCTGATCGCCGCGATCGATCAGTCCCTCGACGCGCGCCGGGCGATCGCAACACGTTTTGAGGAGCGACGATGGCTAGAAAAACGAACAGACGCGAATTCGTGCAGGTCGCAGGGCTGGCTGCGTCAGGGCTCGTGGCGACCGGAGGTTCGCTTGCCGGCGCCACTCCTGAGCCACAGGCGCGAGCGGCGGCGCAGGCACGACCGGCGCCGAGCACGATGGGCGCACGCTTTCGCGCGTTGATGAATGGGCCGGACCCGTTGATATGTCCGGGCGCGTACGATGTCATGACGGCTCGTCTGATTGCACTTCACGGGTTCAAAGGCGCGTTTATCGGCAGCAGCGTCATCAATCAAGCGCTCGTCGCGCTGCCGGATCAGGCCGTCGTCACCGTCTCCGAGATCATCGACTACGTCGGGGTGATCGCCGCGAACGTGGACATTCCCCTGCTCGCAGATGTCGACGACTTCGGTGCAACGCCCCTGAATGTTTATCGGTTCGCGAAGCAGGCTGAGAGAAGCGGAATCGGCTGTGCCGCCTTTGACGATCGAATGCCGCTCAACCGTGCCACCGCCTATTCCGTGCCCGGTGTGTACTCGAAGGCACGGATGATTGACAGTATTCATGCCGCCGCCGACGCGCGGACGGATATGGTTCTGATCGCGCGCTGCCTTGCTCCGACTCCGAACAACTCGTACACGGAGATGCTGGACCGTGCTGCCGCCTACGCGGAAGCCGGTGCGGACGCTGTGTGGATTGGATTGCCAACTGCGCAGGACTACGTAAAGGCGGCCGACATCGTCAAGAAGCCGCTGATGGCGGTGATCGGTGGCGCGAATTTCCCGGCAACCGCGGCGGCTATGAAGGCGGCTCGAGTCGCCGTGGGCCAGAGCGCGAGTATGGTCAACATCGCGTTGGGCGCTGTCGACAGAGCCCTCGTCGAATTGCAAACCACCGGGCGGATGACCGAGGCGCAAAAGGGCGCTCTCAACCGGGAGATGTCAGACAAGGTCGAGCAGGTTGCGGAACTCAACGCCCGATCGCGGAAATACAACCTTCCCGCCGCCTCCGCGCCGGAACGCTAACAGCGCAGATCTTTCCTGCGCGGCTGCATTCGCCGGTGAGCACTTGACGTGGGCGCGGCAGCGCCCGCGTCGAACCGCGTCAGCGTTTCAGAATGGTCTCGCGTGCTGCGCTACACTCGCCACCGGATGACACGAGCAGAGGCACTGAGGATCTTTGAACTTCACGATGGATGCACGCAGGAACAGGTACGGGCGGCGTATATCGAGCTGGTGAAGGTGTGGCATCCGGATCGGTTCGCCAACGACGCAGGCTTGCGTGCCAAGGCGGATCGGAGGTTGCGCGAGATCAATGTTGCCTACGCCATGCTTCTGGATCGCGCCGAGCCCGTCCAAACATCGCAGGAAGCAACTCGCCGTTCGCACGTCTCGCCACTGCCGTTAGAGACACAATCAGAGCGCACCCGTTGGTCGCGGGCGCGGCTCGTCACGATCGGCTTTTCGGCCACCCTCATCGCCATCGTCATGATGCTCGTCTGGTCGCGTCCAACTCCGGCACCGCCGGCACAGGCGGAAGGCACAACGCCGGACGTTCGTGTCGATGACGCCGCGCCAACAAAACCCGATCCGTTCCGCCCGATATCGGGGACGGACCTGATTGCTGTCCCGGCGGATCGTGGCGGCTCACTGATCGTACTGAATACGGATCGCCGCGATGCCGTTCTCGTCTTCGTGCAGGCGGGGGCACAAACACGTGCCTTGTACATTCGTGCGAGCGAACGACTGCAAATGCTGGACGTCGCACCGGGGACCTATGACATCTGGATCGCGAGTGGACGGGCCTGGAGCCACGACCATTTCACGAGGGATCCGATGTTTCAGGAGCTCGAGGAGCCGTTGACGTTCGCAGAGGATGACACTTCGCCGCAGACGCTCGTCATCGCGGCGCCTGGCACGGGAAGTCGCACGTTGCTTCGGGGCAGGTCTCCCTTCCCGTTGAACCTTCGGCACTGATGATGATCGGAGCAAGAGCTGTTGCGACACGAATCGGCCGCTCTTTTGCGTGGACCACGGTGCTCGCCGTCGCGCTCACACTCCTCGCGCTTCGTCTTGCGGCGCAGAGTCCGCAACAACCGCCACGCGGACAAGGACCCGCGCCGACAGAACAGGGCTTCGGTTTATTTCAGCAGCGATGCCTCGGGTGTCATGGCAACCCGGCTTTTGAGAATGCACCCGCTCCGGCCGCGCTGCGCGAAATGTCGCCCGAACGGATTCTCGATGCGTTGACCAACGGCGTCATGAAATCAATCGGCGACACATTGACGGAAGAGCAGCGACGACTGGTTTCCGAATCGGTTGCCGGTCGTTTGCTCGGCACATCGGCACTCGGCGATGCCGCGTCGATGCCAAACGTGTGTCCTGCAAATCGGCCACTGCCCGATCTTGCGAAGGGTGCCGCGTGGAACGGTTGGGGAGTGGACATCGCAAACAGCCGATTTCAGCCCGCGCGCGCAGCCGGACTCACGCCAGAAATGGTTCCTCGGCTCACGTTGAAATGGGCGTTTGGATTCCCCAACGGCACCTCGTCATATGGTCAGCCCACCGTCGTCTCCGGCCGCGTGTTTGTCGGTACCGACACCGGATATGTGTATTCGCTCGATGCGAAGACTGGATGCGTCTACTGGTCGTTCCAGACCAGGGCGGGCGTGCGGAACGCTCCGACCGTTGCAACGATTGCCGGGTACGGTCAATCGCGATATGCGGTGTTTTTTGGTGACGTCAAGGCAAATGTGTACGCCATCGACGCACAGAACGGGAATCAGCTGTGGACGACCAGAGTGGAGCAGCACTACACGGCTCGGGTGACAGGTGCCCCCACCCTCTGGAATGGTCGTCTGTTTGTACCAATCTCGTCATGGGAGGAGTTCTCGGCCCGGACATTGGACTATCCGTGTTGCACGTCGCGTGGCGCGATGGCGGCTCTCGATGCCAACACCGGACGTCAGTTGTGGAAGACGTATGTGGTCGACGAGCCAAAGCCGACGCGGCTGAACGCACGGGGGGTGCGACTATGGGCGCCAGCCGGCGGTTCGGTCTGGAACGCGCCGACGGTCGATCCGCGCCGTCAGCTGGTGTACTTCGGAACGGGCGATGCGACGACGTACCCGGCCGCGAAGACGTCCGATGCGGTGATGGCACTCGACGTCAATACCAGCGCTGTCAAATGGACCTATCAGGTCCACGAGAACGACTCCTACCTTGTGGGATGTCAGGGTGACAACCGCACGGAAAACTGTCCGCCGGTACAAGGACCTGACTGGGACATTCCGGCGTCGGTCGTTCTGCGAGACATTCGTGGCAGCGGAAGTGTTCTGATCGTCGGCACGAAGCCGGGCGACATTCTCGCGCTCGATCCGGACAAAGGGGGTGCTCCGCGCTGGCGCATTAACGTCAATGGCACCGTCGCAGGGAACGGGCCGCTTCCGCCTGGCACTGTTCGCAACGGCGTGCAGTGGGGATTTGCCGCCGACGAACAAACCGCTTACTTCGGGTTAACTGGTGGCGTCGTTGCCGCGATCGATATCAAGAGCGGTGCAAAGAAATGGCAGGTGCAACCGCTCGGTCCTGACTCGCGCGTGTCGTTCGGTTCCGCCACGACATTGATACCCGGCGTCATCTTTCAAGGCGGTTCCGACGGAACGCTGCTGGGGTTGTCCACTGCCGACGGCAAAACACTGTGGCAGTTCGACACCCATCGTGAATTCGAAAGCACGAACAAAGTAGCAACCAAAGGGGGATCGATTTCGGCTCCCGGACCAACTGTTGCGGGCGGAATGGTCTTCGTTGGGTCCGGCTATTCCGTGCTTGCTGGAACCGCTGGGAACGCATTACTCGCGTTCGGCCTTCCATAACCCGTAATCGTCGCGAGACGTGGGACTCCGGCGCTCGCTCGCCGGCGTCCCGCATCAAGCCAGACCTTGTCAGAACAGCACCTTGATTCCCAGCTGCACCTGCCGCGACGAGTTGACCGTTCGCGTCACTTTACCCGCCGTCGCGAGCGGCGCCTCATTCTGACTCGCGCCGGCGAACACCGGCCGGGTCGGCGTGGCGAAGTTCGCGCGGTTGAGTACGTTGAACAGCTCGAGCCGGATCTGCAGCCTCGTGTCGCCCCGTAACACCTGATTCTTGACGAGCGACATATCGACGTTCGCGAAGCCAGGGCCGCGAAGGAAATTCCGTGGTGTGTTGCCGATGGTCCCCTGCAGCGGCAGCTCGAACGCGCTGGGGTCGAACCAGCCGTTCGGGCTGCCCGTGATGATCTTCTTCGGATCCGTGCCGGGCTTCACGTTGGGCCGATCCTCGGCGTTGTTGGAAATGTTGCCGGTGCGCGACCAGTTCGGCGTCTGGATCGACGGTGAGAACGGATAGCCGCTGTGCATCGAGACGATCCCGTTCAGCTGCCAGCCGCGGAGGACGGGATTTCCGCGGGACGGGAGCTCCCACGTCGCGTTCGCCGCGAAGACGTGCCGGGCGTCGAACGGCGCTGCTGCCCACTCGGCGCCCAGATCGTACGGATTCGGCGGATAGATGGCCGACGCAATCGTGTCCGTGCTCAGCTGGGCATCGCCGTTGTCCATCGCGCTGCTCAGCGTGTAGGAGAACTGGATCTGATAGTTGCCGGAGTACCGCTTCATCAGGCTCGTCTGGAGCGCGTGGTACGTGGAGCGCCCGTCCGACCTGCGGTAGTCGATGGTGCCCCAGGCCGGATTCTGCCGCGGCGCGTTCGCTGGGAAGAACAGGGAACCGTCGGCCTGTACGACCGGCACGACGGGGTTGCCCTCGATCGCACTCACCAGGTCGTACCCCCGCGAGCCGGCGTAGCCGATCATCATCCCCCAGCCTGCTGCAAGCTCGCGCTGGACGTTCAGGTTGTACGTCACGCCCCTCGGTTGCTTGATGTGATAGTCCATCGTGCGCATGCTCCGCGTGCCCACGGCGGTGGCAGTGGAAAACACCGGCGTCGGAAACGGAATCCCCGCGCCGGTGATGTTCACGACGTTCACGAAAGGCGGCGACTGGAGCGCGACGCCGAGTGTGCTGTTATACGGACCGTCGGTGTCATGGTAGAGTCCGCCGCCGCCGCGAATCGCCGTGCGGCCGTCGCCGCCGACATCCCACGCAAATCCAACGCGCGGCGCGAAATTCTTGAGCGACGGGTTGACGAACGGGCCACCCAGCACGGTGTCTGGCGAGGTCCGCACATCAGGAAGATATGCATCCAGGCCGTTCTTGTCCTTCGGCACGGTGAAGAACTCGTACCGCAGGCCGAGGTTCAGCGTGACCTTCGATGTGACGCGGTAATCGTCCTGGAGGTAGAAGCCGAACAGCGTGTTGGGCCGCTCGCGGTGGAAGTTCGAGTCCGGTGTGTTGCCCTGAAAGCGGCTCGGAACACCGGCCAGGAACTGCGTGAGGTTCGCAAAGGTATAGGTGCCGCGCGCGTGGTTCGTTGTCAGCTTGTCCGCAAACGCGTGCTCGATGAGCATGCCGGTCTTGAGCAGGTGCTTTCCCCTCGTGTACGTGAGATCGTCGCTCCACGTCCGGTAGTCGATGTTCTGCGTCGATGGCTCGGCGGCATAGTTGCCGACTTGCGACAGCCCTCCAATCAGGATGAGCCCCATGAACGGCGCTTCCGGCAAAAACGACAGCGGCTGGCTCAGCGTATTGGCCGGGTTCTGGATATAGGTTAGGACGCTCGATGAAAAGCGCGCGGTATTGAGCAGGTTCTGTGTCAGCGTTCGCTTCTCTTCGACCGTGAAGAAATGGTTGCCGGAATCCGACTTCGTGAAGAACTGCTCGAGCCCCGTCGTCTGAATCGCGCCGCTGAAGACCGGCGCGACCTGGCGCGATCCGTCGTAGGTGTGACGCACGAAGAGCGAGTCCCTGTTCGAGAGCTGGACGTCGACGCGTCCCTGCGCGAAGTTTTCCCGCGTCACGCGGCTGAACTGATACGTGTACTGCCCGATCCCGGGCCCGAGGTCGGGCCCGTTCGGCAGCGGATAAAGATCGAGGTAAGGTCTGACCGCTGGATTGACGGGACCCGTGCGGGCTGCCGCCGTCGGTACGGCGGTAGTCACAGTCGTGCCGAGATCTTCTTGCAGGCGCTCGTACCCGCCGAAGAAGAAGATCCGATTCTTCATGATGGGGCCGCCCACAGTGCCGCCAAACTGATGGCGCGTGAACGGTGGCGCGTCGCCCACGTCGAAGAAGTTACGGGCGTCCATCTTGCTGTTGCGGAAGAACTCGAAGCCCGAGCCGTGCACGGCGTTGGTCCCCGATTTCGACGCGACACTGACGACGCCGCCCATCACCCGACCGTAATCGGCGGAGAACGCGTTGGTGACGACGCGGAACTCCTGGATCGTCTCGACGCCAAGCGTGCTGTCGGCCGCGGTGACCGTGGCCTGGCCCGCATACCCTCGCATGTTCGCGCCGTCCATCAGGTAGCTGTTCGA
>Ga0114129_10005722_pt1 | contig 17611 bp, 14 predicted proteins | sample RhiMetdeltSRZDD1_FD_80071 | JGI IMG/M metagenome (GOLD analysis project Ga0114129, IMG submission 80071) | Populus rhizosphere microbial communities from Tennessee, USA - Rhizosphere MetaG P. deltoides SRZDD1 (version 2) (version 2) | ecosystem: Host-associated > Plants > Roots > Rhizosphere >...
CGGGCCTGGGTCGACCGGCGAGACGATCGTTGAAGACTCCAACCTGTCGGAGCTCCAACCGCTCGGGAGTCCTTCGGACTGATTTGCGGAAGGTGTCCCCGGGATTCAGCTCCAGCGGCGGAGGAGTCGGCGACCTGGTACGACAGCGGCCTGCCGATTCCGTGGCCCGCCCTCACTGCGATCAGCATCGCGTCGATCTCGTTCACGTCAGTCGCGGAGTCGGGCGCACCGCGACATCTTCTCCACGTGCAAGGGACGACGGAGATCGTCTGGAACGTGCCTGAGCTCCGGGGCTTCCTCGCCGCCGAACACCTCTGGCGCTTCCGCGTCGAGCGCGGGTGGCGCAGGCGCACTGCGCTGCCGTTACGCTGGACGCCGCGCGCTTCGCCTACCGGATGAGAGGACGAAAACGCTGCTTGCTCGGCGCACTTTACCCCCCGACGTTTTCGTTCTTAACATGAGCGCAAGAGCAGGCCCGTCCGGTCGCGTTTCGTCGAGCGGATCGGCATCGGAGGCGCGTATGAAGTCCGAATCGTTCGAGAGCTTTCGCGACCGATCTCTCGGGGCTGGCGCCGACGAAGTGCTGGAGCGACGGTATTCGCCGGGGCAGATCGTCGAGACGCACACGCATCCGTTCGATGCCCAGGCGCTGGTGACCGAGGGGGAGATGTGGCTGACGTTCGGTGCCGAGACGCAGCACCTGCGTGCCGGCGACACCTTCCACGTCCCGTGCGGGACGCCGCACTCGGAGCGGTACGGCCCGCAAGGCGCCACCTACTGGGTCGCTCGGCGCAATTCGCGCTGACGGGTTAGGGCGCGGCTACGGCGGCGGCGCGAGACCCAGGTGCAAGGCCAGCGCCTGATCGAGAGCCCGCAGTGCGTCGACGTGGATGCGTCCCGCCTTCGAAACGACGCGGGCGCGGTCGTACGTCATGATCATCGACGCGTTGGCGACGCGTTGCTCGTCGAGGGTGGACAGCGGCTTCCTCAGATCGACCATGTAAGCGCGCGAGGCCCGCTCCGCCGTGAAGGTCTGAGTGGGGACCACGGTGATGGCAGCGCCAAACTCATTGGCGACGTCGTTCGAGACGACGACGCAAGTTCGGGTCTTCCGAGGTTCGACTCCGACCGACGGATCGCAGTTGATCCACAGCACGTCGCCGCGGCGGACACGAACGGGCTCATCGGGCGGAGGCGACCGCTTCTTGGCGCGAACCGTCACTCCAGAAGCTCCAGCTCACCAGGCTCGAGCTCTGCGAGTGCGGCGCGAACGTCGTCCCGATCCGCCGCGTAGTCCGCAGCGAGCTTGCGACGCCGGGCAAGGACCTCACGGCGCTCGAGAGCTTCTCGCAGAAGAGTGCGAGCAAGGGAGGCGCGCTGCGCACCAGCCTCGCGTGCGTGGCGATCCAAGCGGGAAAACGTGTCGAGATCGAGTGTCAAATTAAGGCGCGCCATGGCACTGATGATAGTGCCAATGGAACGCACACACAAGCACATGCGTGTCGATCAGCACGGCCGCCCGTGCTGCGCGCCGCGCGCAGCGGGGCTTTTCTTCCCACGCGCGGAGGTGCACCCTCCTGGCGTGTCGAAGGCATTCACGCGCGAGGACGATGCGGCTGGGCCGCAGATCGAGGCCCCCGCTCCGCATCTGGCGCCGGGCGAGGTGCGCTACGTCACTCCCGAAGGATTCCGCACCCTGCAGCGCGAGCTCGAGCTGCTGGACCCGGCGTCGCGGCGGGCGAAGGCGCTCGCGGCGACCCTGCCGCTGCTCACCGTGCATGCGCCTCGCTGCGAGGGGCGCGCCGTGTTCGGCTGCTGGGTCGTGCTCCGGGACGAGTCCGGCGAGGAGACCTCGTGGCGGATCGTGGGGCCCGACGAAGCCGACGCCAAGGAGCGCCGGCTGAGCGTCGCATCGCCGCTCGCCCGCGAGCTGTTGGGCAAGGAAGCAGGGGACTTCGTGTCCATCGAGCTGCCGCGCGGCACCGCCGAGTTCGAGGTCGTCGCCGTCCGCGCGACGGACCCGGATTGACGCGACACGCGACGAAGGAGGGAAGCGTCAGGTCTTGCCGCGTGCTAGCGAGGGACCGCTTCGAACAAGGAGGTTGGGATGACGATCTCTGCGCGATGGATGCAGGTCGCTCTATTCGCCCTGACGTTGCTGACGGCCGACTACGCGGCGGCGAAGAGCAGGTTCGTGCTCGCCACGGGACGCCGCGATCCGCGCATCTATGCGATCGATCTCGAGCAGGCCCTCAGGCCCGCCAACAACAACACTCCGAACGCGATCGTCAGCCGGTCGCTCGTCCATCCGCGGCGGCTCGACGGCACGAGGCTGGGCGATCCCGCCAACCTCGTCTTGAGCGAGGACGAGAAGACCGCGTACGTGATGAACCATCACGGCGGCATAGTGAACGCCGAGTTCACGCAGCACGGCGGGCGCGCGAGCGTCGCGGTGATGGACGTGCACAAGATGCTGCGTAGGGACCTCGACGACACCGATGCCGCTCTCGTGCAGGAGCTCGACGCCGGGTGGTTCGGCGGGGTCGGCATCCTCGTCGCTCCCGGACTGATCGTCGCGGGCTATTCGGAAGGCTGGCTGACGGAGGACGGATCGAACCGGATCGGCCTCATCGACCGGCGCACGGGCGGCGTGCGCGGGCAGATCGAGATGGCGCTGACGGGGCCCGGAACGCGGCAGCTGAGGACCGGCTGCGCTCCGTTCCCGGTCCCGTTCGTGTCTCCCACCGAGCCGCCGCAGATCCCCGCGGGCGAGGCGTTCCTGTCCGATCTCGACCCGCAGGACTTCGGCTGCTGGCCGGATCCCGAAGGGCTCGCGTTCGCGCGCGGGAGCGACGGCAAGACGTACCTGGTCTCGGGGAACGCGGGCACCGAGGACGTCTCGATCATGGATTTCGCCGCGGCGGTGGGCGGCAAGCGCGTCGTCGAGGTCGCTCCGCGCATCCCGGTCCAGACGGGACCGTTCGGAATTCGCGCCAGCCCGAACGGCAAGTTCGTCGCCGTGACGGCGCGGGAGAGCAACATCACCGGGAAGGAAGGCAACACGATCTCCATCATCGACATCGACCGCGCGCGCCAGGGCCTTTCCGGCGCGGAGGCTGCGCGCGTCACGGTCGGGACCGACGCGGGCGAGGCGCGTCCGTTCACCGTGTCGTGGACTCCGGACGGCGCGCGGATCGTGGTCGCGAACTTCCGGACGAACAACGTGTCGATCGTCGATCTACACCGGGCGCTCGGCCATCTGGCCGGAGCGGAGATCGCGCGCATCCCGCTCTCGCGCGCCGACGGCAAGCCCGCCCGCCCGAAGGGAACCTCCGTGACGAGCGACGGGCGTTTCGCCGTCGTCACCGGCGGAGCGAACACGCTGCCCGATCCGACGCCGACGGGGACCGTCTTCGTCATCGATCTACGAACGAACGCCCAGGTGGCGACTGTCACCGGCGTCGGCATCGATCCGTACAACCTGGTCCTGGTGGAAGATCGCGGCGACGACTAGTCACGCTCTTTTGCACCACGGACGCGGGTCGGAGCGACGAGCGTCGCCGAGCGGGACGTCTGACGCGACGCTCGTCTCTTGCCGGAACCACCCGGCGGCTCGATCGTCAACCGTGCGCGCAGACCTGCGCGCATCACGCGAAATCTTCGATTTTGCAAAAGGAGTGTTGCCATGGCCCACCAGGGCTCGCTCGCTTCATGGCTGCTCTGCGGCACGGCTGCGGCCGCGCTGGCCGTTCCCACGCGCGCGGCGCGCGCCGACGATCGCGACCGCGGCGCCGTCGAGCTCCTCACGACCGTGCCGCTCTCCGCGGGTAACCACATGGTCGTTTTCGACATCAGCTGGGTGGATGCGGACACCGAGCTGTACTACCTCGCCGATCGCTCGGACAGGGCGGTCGACGTCGTCGACGCGAAGAGAAACGTATTCGTCAAGCAGATCAGGGCGAACTTCAAGGGATTCACGGGGAGCAACGACACCTCGGGTCCCAACGGCGTCGTCGTCGCGGGGCACCTGCTGTTCGTGACGGACGCGCCGAGCCGCGTCGTCGCGATCGACCTGCGCAACGACAAGGTCGTCGGCGAAGTCTTCACCGGCGGCGACGACGGCAACCGCGCCGACGAGCTGGCCTTCGACCCGCAGGACCGCCGCATCCTGGCCGTGAACAATGCCGATAGCCCGCCGTTCGCCACTCTCATCCAGGTAGACGCGAACGGAGGGCTTCACCTCCTGAAGCGCATCACCTTCGCGGATGCGACGAACGGAGCCGAGCAGCCGGTCTGGGACGCGCAGCTGGGCAAGTTCTTCCTCTCCATTCCCGAGCTGAACGGCAATGTGAAGGACGGCGCGGTGGCCCGCATCAGCCGCGACGGCGTGCTCGAGACGATGTTCCACGTCGCGGATTGTCAGCCGGCCGGCCTGGCGCTCGGCCCCGACCAGGACCTGCTGCTCGGCTGCAGCGTCGTCTTCGACACTGCCGGGAAACCATGGTCGCCGTCGGACCCGAACACGGCCGCGCCAGTGCAAGTGATCATGGACGCGCGGAACGGCGCCATCGACCGGCGCGTCGCGGGCGTCGGCGGCTCGGACGAGGTCTGGTTCAACCCAGGCGACGGGCGGTACTACACCGCGTCGCGCGCGAATCCCGCAGGACCCGTGCTCGGAGTGATCGACGCCCGCAGCCAGAAGCTCGTGCAGGTGGTCCCCACGTTCAACACGCCGTCGAGTTCTCCGCCTCCGCGCGGAACCGCGCATTCCGTGGCGGTCGATCCGCGCAACGACCACGCCATCGTCCCGCTGCCGGCGAACAACGTGTTCCCCGACTGCCTCGACGGCTGCTTCGCGGTCTTCGGCGTGCCGCGCGACGACTGACGCGAGACTGAAGCCGGACAAGTCGGTCCTTCCCCACACCCGCCCGCACACGCACGGTGGCGCCGTTCTTGGGCGAAGCGCGGCGCCCTTGGTACAACCGATTCTGGGGGAGGGGCCGTCATGCTCCAGGATCCTTCGGAGATCCTCAACCGCGTTCCCGAGCTGGAATCGCTGGCCGGCGATCCCGCGGTCCGCAAAGCGATCGAGAGCGGCGATCCGTTCAAGGTGTACCGCGCGCTCTTCTGGGCGAAGCTCCTGGGGCGGCTCTCGTCCCAGCGCGCCACCGTCGACGGTCTCCTCCGCAGCCGCCGCCTCTTCGCGAAGCCGATGAAGGGCAGTCCCTGGCTGGGGACGATCAACAGCGTCGGGGCGACGTTCCTCGGGGATTCCGAGCCCGACGCCGACGGCACGCACATCGCGACGCACGCCATCGTGATCTTCTTCGTGGTGCCCCTCCTGCCGCTCGGCGCCTACGTGGTGCGGAAGGAGCAGTCCGGAGTCCTCAAATCCACCTGGCGCATCTTCGCCCGCGTTCCGATGAGTCCGGTGCCGTGGATGTGGAGCCGGCTGGTCGCGCTCGGCGCCGTCGCGAGCGTGGTCCTCGGCGCGCTCGCGGCGGTGCACTCCGCCCGGTACGGGGACGTGCGCGTCCTGAACGCGTTCGACGTTCCTCTCACCGTCGCGATCGCAGATCGGACGGCGACCGTCCCCGCCCGAGGAGACGTAGTGGTGACCGCCAAGGTCGGCAGGCATGCCGCGCGCGCGGCGACCGCCGACGGGATGCAGGTCGACGCGCTCGATCTGGACGTGACAAGCGGCAGGCACGTGCTCGCCTGGAACGTCGCCGGAGCGATGCCAGTCTTTCTCGTGGACGTCGTCTACCGGAGCAGCAAAGCGCCCGCCGACGAGGCGCAGCCGCCGCTGCGAGCCGTCTACTGCGGGCAGCGTCTCATCCAGCTTCCGGCGGTCGACTACGCATTCCGCGCGCCGGACAAGCAGGTGAGCATGTCCGAGCGCGCCGGCCGGGTGACGAAGTCGTATCTCGACTACGAACGCGGCGAGAAGGACGTCTCTCGTCGATGCTTCACCTACCTGGCGCAGAAAGGCCGCGAGGCGGAGGCCGCTGATTTCGCCGAGATCGCGGCGCGTGTCGCGCGATGGGAACCTGACGCCACCGCCGCCGCGGTGTACGCGCGTCTCCTCCATTCGGTCGACCAGGCCTTGCGGCTCGCGAAGGAGGCGCGTTCCGCGCGCCCCGACGACGTCGAGACGCACCGCATCTACCAAGCCGCTGCCGAGCAGGCGGGCGAGCAAAAGACGCTTCTCGACGAATACCGCAAGCGCGCAGAGGCGGAGCCGTCGTCGGCGGACGCGCAGTACCTGTACGCGCGGCTGCTGCACGGGCCACAAGGTCGCGCGGCGATCGACGAGCTGGCCGCGCGGTTTCCGGATCACGTCCACGTGTTGCGCGCTTCCGTCTACGCGCATTTCCGCGGCCGCGATTTCAGGGGTGCGCACGCTGCCTGGGAGAAGCTTCGCGCCCGGTCGGCAGATGCTGCCGCGGCGCTGGTCGACGAAGAGATCCGTTCGCTCGTCGGAATGGGCAGGTTCGCCGACGCGATGAACCTGGCACGGGCGACGTTCGAGAAGGGTCCGCCCTGGGCGCGCAACACGATGGCGCACCGATTCGCGCGCGCGGCGGCGGTCGCCGGGATCGGACCTTCCGACGCGCTGATCAAGAGGCTCGAGGCCGAGGCGCATCTCCGCAGCGGCGACAAACTGTGGGTCCTGCGGGAGCAGAGCGGCTTGAAAGCTCCCAAGGACGCGACCGCTCCGGGCCTCGCGCTGGAGAGGGCGTTGGCGGCGGATCCCGCCGCCGCAGTCCGCCTTGCAGCGTCGGCGTCGGACGACGACATGGGCGCGCTCGACCGCGGCGCGTGGGCGCTCCTCTATTGCGAGGCGGCACGGACGGGGAACGCGGAGGCGGAGCGCTCACTCTCGCGGTTCGCGGGGAATGCCGTCTGGGGAGAGCTGCAGGCGATGCGCAAGGTGGCTCGCGCCGAGGCGCCGGTGACCGCGGACGTCGATCTGGATCCGGAGATGCTCGCTGCCGCCTTGCTCGTGCGGGCGCGGAACGGTTCTCTCGGGGCACCCGAGCGGAAGATGCTGCTCGAAGAGGCGCGGCGCCTCGACGTGCTGCGCGGATCCGTCACCAGCGCGATTCCGGCCTGGAAGATTTGAGACGGGTCGCGCTCACCATCGTGCTGTGGGCCGGGTTCTGGGGGCTGGGCCTCGCTCTCGGCGGGGCGCTGCTCTCGCTGCCCATCGTGGAGCTCGCCTACCAGGGGACGCTGACGTTCTCCGGAGTGCTCGCCGGCCTCGGGGGCCTGACGGTCCTCGGTGCGCTGCGGCCGCGGCGCAGCTCGGGAAAGCGCGAGGGGGCATCCCGCGAGCCGTTGCGCCGCGAAGACGTGCCGGCGCTGGCGGAATTCGTCGATTCGGTAGCTCGCCGCGCACGCGCGGTGCCGCCCGATCGCATTGCCCTGGCGGATCATGCGACCGCATACGCGTCGACCCAGCGGCGCTGGATCTCGCGGCGGCGCGAGGTCGGTGTCGGGCTGCCGCTCTTCGCCTTGCTCGGCCGCGACGAGCTCGCGGCCGTGCTCGCGCACGAGCTCGGGCACCATCTCGGCGGGGACACCGCGCTCGGACCGTGGGTTCACCGCACCAGGCGGTCGCTCGGCGCAGCGTTGTTCGCGCTCGAGGAGTCGTCGTTCTTCCTCGACGTTCCCTTTCGCGCGTACGGCGCGATGTTCCTCCGCGTCTCTTCCCAGATCTCCCGCGAGCAAGAGCGAGCTGCCGATCGTCGCGCGGCGCAGGCATTCGGGGCCGGCGCGCTCGCGGGAGCTCTGCTGAAGGTCCATCGCGTGGCGCCGCTCTGGGACGTCTACTTCGAGGCTGACGTCGTGCACGTCTTGCGGCGTGGCATTCGCGTGCCGTTGCTCGAAGGCTTCCGGCGCTTCCTCGCCGAGCCGGATCGCCGCCCCGACGTCGCCCGCCGGGTGGAGGAGGCGCTGCACCGCGCGCCTTCCCCGTGGGATTCGCACCCGTCACTCGAAGAGCGGCTGGAGGTCCTCGGCTTTGCGGGACGCGCCCGTGATCCGGCGGAGCAGCTCGATTCCAGCGGTGGATGCCTGGACCTTCTCGGTGGAGAACGCGCTGCGGAGGACGCTTGGTACCGCCTGGCCGTGACCGGCTCGCCGACGCCGATGAGCTGGGACGAGCTGGGGGACAAGGCGATCCTGCCGGCGCTGGCGAGCGTGATGACGGAGCTCCGGCTCCCGGATCCCGCGAAGACGGCAATTGCCGCGGTGCCCGGCCTGCTCGCGTCGGGTGCTCTCTGGATGGCCGTCCGCGGAGCGGCGGCCGACATCCTCTCTCCGGAAGCGAAACGGCAGCGCAATCGCAAGCTCGTCGCGGACTGGCTCGCTGCGTCTCTCCACGCGCGAGGCTTCGAGTCGCAGGTCCGTCCGGGCGCGCATCTCCGACTCCGCCGCGGTGCCCTGGCCGTCGAGCCGGCGGATCTGGTGGAGCGTCTAGCCGGCGGTACGTTGCCGGAGGTCGAGTATCTCGCCTTCTGCGATGCGGTCGAGCGCGGCGCGAGAACCTAGGATCACTCCAGCACGCGGACCGGCAACACGACCATCGGCAGTCCGGCGAACTGCAGCCGGCGCTGGATGGCGAACGCGGTCTCGTTGTGCAGGAAGCGGTCGAACCAGCGCTCCCTCTCGAAGATGAGCTTTCCGGCGAAGAAGATGGGGCGGTCGAATTCCTGCGCGATCTCCTCGGCGAGCCGGACGCAGCCGGCGACCGCCTCCGTGCCCATGCTCACGCGGTAAGCGGCGGGAAGGCCCATCCGCCGGGCCTGATCGACGTACTTGCGCAGGTCCTCCTCGGCCTGCTCTCGGACGCGATCGACTTCCTCCACGCCCTGGAAGGTGGCGCTGTCGACGACCCCGACGGTCATGAAGACCACGCTCGCGAAGTACCGCGGGAAGAGCTTCAGCACCGTGAGCAGCGAGTGGATGCCCAGTCCCGAGTAGCCGCCCACGAGGAGCACGGCGGTGGGCTTCTTCGTGTCGACGGTGAGCGCGGGCGCGATCCCGCGGGGGAGCGCTTCGAGGATCTGGTCGAGGCGCTTGAGGCGCAGCGACACGCCCGTGTAGTGGTGTTTGATCGCGAAGCAGAGGATGACGATCGATCCGGTCGCGACCACCGTGAGCCACCCGCCTTCGGCGAATTTCTCGAACACGGTGATGACGAGGATGGTCACGCACATGACGCCGGCGATGATGTGGATGCCGATGTGGTGGAGCCAGTCGGAATGCTTCTCGCGCGTGTCGCGGCGGACCCAGTAGCGGAACATCGCCGCTTGCGTCAGCGAGAAAGTGAGGAAGACGTTGATCGAGTAGAGGACGACGAGCGCGTCGACCTTGCCCTTGGTGTGCAGCAGCATGAGGAATCCGGCGCCGCCCATCAGCAGCACGCCGTTCTGCATGGTGAGCCGGTCGCTGAGCGCGCTGAAGCGGTGGGGGAACCACGAGTCGTGCGCCATGTTCGCCATGACGCGAGGGCCGTCGATGAAGCCAGCTTGTGCGGCGACGAAGAGGAGCAGCGATTCCGACATCAGCGTGACGAAGACGAACCACTGGCCGATGGGGAGCCCGAGCACGCGAACGTTCCCGGCGAGCTTCGCGGCGAGCAGCGAGTTCATGGTGTGGTTGTCGTCGACGAAACGAACGTCCAGCAGCAGGTAGCAGAGGATGATGCCGCTGGCGGTGACGGCGAGGCTGATGGCCATGTACGCCATCGTCCGCTTCGCCGTCTGCACGCGCGGCTCGCGCATGATCTGCAAGCCGTTCGAGACCGCCTCGATCCCGGTGTAGGTGCCGCCGCCCAGGGAGTAGGCGCGCAGGAACAGCAGCGCGAGCCCGGTGAGGCCCAGCGCGCTCGTTCCGCGGGAAAGTCCGCTCGACACTTCGCCGGCGACCTCGTGGACGCGCCCGAGGTGGAGGCCGATGCCTGCGCCGATCACGATCGCGTGCGTGGCGATGAAGACGAGGAAGATCGGCAAGAGCGTCTTCACCGACTCCTTCACGCCGCGCAGGTTGAGGATGACGAGCAGGACGACTGCCGCGAGCTCGATCTGCAGCTTGAGCGGCAACCCGGCGACGTGGACGTTCGCCCAGCGCTCGCCGTTGGGGAGCACGCTGAACACGGCGTCGCCGCCGGCGGCGATCGACACCGAGATCGTCAGGACGTAATCGACGAGCAAGGCGCAGCCGCTGATCACTCCCACGCGCGGGCCGAGCAGGCGGCTGGCGACGACGTAACCGCCGCCGCCGAATGGAAAGTGTTCGATGACGCGGCTGTAAGAGGCCGCGATGATGAGGACGGTGATCGCCGTGGCCGCGGCCAGGAACACCGCGAGGTAGGTGTGCTCGCCGAGGTTCTTGAACGCCTCCTGCGGACCGTACGCCGAGGAGGAGAGTCCGTCGGCGCCGAGCCCGACCCAGGCGAGGAACGCCGCCAGGGAGATGTGGCGGAAGAGGTGCGGATCCTCGAGGTCCCGGGGCTTGCCGAGCAGGATCCGTTTCAGCCGTTGCACGCCGCTCGGTCGGAGCGGCGGCTGCGACTCTGGTCCTTGGGAGGGGACGGATCCGGAGGGATCCATGGACGCGCGTTGTAGCAGAGTCCGGCACGGACGAGGGCGAAACGGACGCTGCCGACCGGTCATCGTGCAACTCGCAATGCGTTTGGCGCCTGAACTTGCAACTTGCAATTCCTTTGAGCACGGCGTGCATTGGCGCCGGCAGCTGAACGCCCGGAATCTGGCATTCGCTGGCATGGCCGCTGCACACCCGCGTGCCGCATGCCCTCTCTGATGGCTGTCCTGCTCCTGGCGCAGGCGAGCGCACCCGCGGCGCCACCGGCGGTCCAGTTCCACGGCTGGGCCGACGTGTTCTACGGCTGGAACTCGAATCATCCCCCGGACCACGCGAGCTTCCTTCCTGGGACGGGAACGACGGCGCGCCGCGCGGACGAGGTGAATCTGAACGTGGCCGCGCTCGACGTCTCGCTCGAGCCGCGCGCGGTGGGTTTCCACCTGACGCTCGCTTTCGGAAGCGGGCCTGACGTGCTTCATTCCGCCGAACCCTCGGGGCCGGCGACGGGTCCGGACATCTGGCGATTCGTGTACCAGGCGAGCGCGAGCTACACCGTGCCCGTTGGATCGGGGCTCGTCGTCGAAGCGGGAATCTTCCCCTCGCACATCGGATTCGAGGGATTCTTCTCGAAGGACAACTGGACCTATACGCGAGGCTGGATGGGCGAATTCTCGCCGTACTACCAGGCCGGCGTGAAAGCGTCGTACTCGTTCGACGAGCACTGGTCCGCGCAGCTTCACTTCCTCAATGGGTGGCAGATCATCGGCGACAACAATCGCGCGAAGGCCGTGGGTACACAGGTCGCGTGGAGCAGCGACCGCGCCTCGTTCGCGTTGAACACGTTCGCGGGACCCGAGCTGCCCGGCGACGATTCGCACTGGCGGTTGTTCGGGGACTTCATTGCGCAGGTGAAGGCGAGCTCGTGGCTGACGCTCGGCGCGACCGCAGACGTGGGCCGGCAGGACCGGCCGCAGGGCGCCGCGCTCTGGCACGCGGCGGCCGTCCTCGCTCGAGTGACCCTGTCGGATCGCGTCGCCGTCGCCCTGCGCGCCGAATATTACGACGATCGCGACGGCTTCTTTTCGGGCACACCGCAGATCCTGCGCGAAGGCACCGCCGCGCTCGAGCTCCGCCCGGTCGATCACCTGATCGTGAAACTCGAGGCGCGCCACGACGTCTCCGGCGCGCGCGTGTTCGAAGGCGAGCGCGACGCCGCGGGCAATCCCACCTTCACGACGAGGCAGACGCTCGCCATCGCCAGCGCGGTCGCGACCTTCTGAACTCCCACGCAGCCCTTGCAATGTGCGAATGCGGGCCTCGCCGGAGGTTGCATCGTGCAACGGCCGCAGCAGCCGAAACCTCCGCAGCCCCCTCCCAAGGACGGTGCGTGCTCCGGCACGACCCATGCACATCAGCTCGGTGCGTCGCTCGCCAGGGAGGCGGAACCATGTTCGACCTTCTCTTGATCGTCTCGATGGGTGCCTTCTTCGCGCTCGGGTGGGCGTACGTCCGCTTTTGCGACGGCCTCGGAGGCGCGCCATGAGCCTCGAGTACGCCATCGGGATCCTGTTCTCCGCTCTCCTCACCGTCTACCTCGTCTACGCGCTGATCCGGCCGGAGCGGTTCTGACATGACTGCCATCGGATGGATCCAGATCGCGCTGTTCTTCGTCGTCGTGCTCGCGCTCACCCGGCCGATCGGCGCCTACATGTTCCGCGTCTTCGAAGGAGCGCGGCAGCCGTTCCCGGCGGTGCTCGGTCGCGCGGAACGCTTCCTCTACCGGCTGTGCGGCGTCGATCCATCGCGCGAGCAGACCTGGCTCGTGTACGCGTTCTCGCTCCTCGCCTTCAGCCTGTTCGGAGTGCTCGTCACCTACGCCATCGAACGCCTGCAGCACCTCCTACCCCTCAACCCGCAGCATCTGGGACCCGTCGAGCCGGCGCTCGCGTTCAATACCGCGGCGAGCTTCACCACCAACACCAACTGGCAGGCATACTCGCCCGAATCGACGATGGGCTACCTCGCGCAGATGGCGGGGCTCGCCTGGCACAATTTCACGTCCGCGGCCGCCGGCATCGCGATCGCGCTGGCGCTCGCGCGGGGGTTCACGCGCACGGGTGGAGCGGCGGGCGGGAAGACGATCGGAAATTTCTGGGTCGACCTCGTTCGCGCCACGCTCTACGTGCTGCTTCCCATCTCCTTCGTCTATGCGCTGTTCCTCGTCTCGCAAGGAGTCCTGCAGAATCTCGCTCCCTACCGCGAGCTCCTCACGCTCGAGGGCGCGAAGCAGGTGCTCGCGATGGGGCCGACGGCCTCGCAAGAGGCGATCAAGATGCTGGGGACCAACGGCGGCGGCTTCTTCAACGCGAACAGCGCGCATCCGTTCGAGAACCCGACACCGCTCAGCAACTTCGTGCAATTGGTCTCCATCTTCGCCATCCCGGCCGGGCTCACCTACACGTACGGGCGCATGGCGCGCGACCAGCGGCAGGGCTGGGCGCTGTTCGCGGCGATGGCGGTGCTCTTCTTCGCCGGCGTTCTCGGCTCCTATGCCGCGGAGGCGCAGGGGAACGCGGCGCTGCGCGGCATTGCAGGGTTGCAGCAGGACGCCGGAAACCTCGAAGGCAAGGAGACGCGCTTCGGGATTGCCGCGTCGGCGTTGTTCGCCACCGTGACGACGGACGCGTCGTGCGGAGCGGTGAACGCGATGCACGACAGCTTCACGCCGCTCGGCGGATTGGTGCCGCTCGTCAACATCCAGCTCGGCGAAGTGATCTTCGGAGGCGTGGGCGCGGGCCTGTACGGGATGCTCGTCTTCGTCGTGCTGACCGTCTTCATCGCCGGACTGATGGTGGGACGGACTCCCGAGTACCTCGGCAAGAAGATCGAGGCGCGCGAGATGAAGCTCGCCATGCTGTACGTGCTCATCTTCCCGCTGCTGATCCTCGGCTTCTCCGCCTGGTCCGCGGTGACGGCGTACGGCACTTCCTCAGTCACCAATCCGGGGCCGCACGGGCTTTCGCAGATCCTCTACGCCTTCTCCAGCGCCGCGGGAAACAACGGGTCGGCGTTCGCCGGCCTCAATGCCAACACGCGCTTCTACAACCTGGCGCTCGGCTTCGACATGCTCTTCGGACGGTTCTTCATGATCGTCCCGGCGCTGGGGATCGCCGGCGCGATGGTCGACAAGAAGGTGATCCCGGCCGGGCCGGGCACCTTCCCCACGAACGGCGCTCTCTTCGTCGCGCTGCTCGTCTCGGTGGTGATCATCGTCGGCGCGCTCACCTTCTTCCCCGCGCTCTCGCTCGGGCCGCTGGTCGAGCACTTCGCCGGCCGCGCCGGGAGGGTATTCTGATGGCCCCGAAAGCAAGGAAGCTCTCGCTGTTCGACACCGGGATCCTGCGGTCCGCCGTCGTCGAGAGCTTGAAGAAGCTCGCGCCGCAGAAAGTGGCGAAGAACCCGGTCATGTTCGTGGTCGAGATCGGCAGCATCCTGACCACCGCGATCTGGCTGCGCGATCTGTTTGCTCCGCCGGCCGGGGCGGCGCCGCGCTGGTTCACGCTCGCCGTCTCGATCTGGCTGTGGTTCACGGTCCTGTTCGCGAACTTCGCCGAGGCGATCGCCGAGGGCCGTGGCAAGGCGCAGGCCGACACCCTGCGCCGCATGCGTCAGGAGACGATGGCGCGGCGGTACGACAAATGGCCTCTGCCGGAAGACGTGCCGCCGTACGCGATGGAGCAGATGGTGCCCGCGTCTCGACTGAAGAAGGGCGACGTCGTCGTGGTCGATGCCGGCCACCTGATTCCCGGCGACGGCGAGGTGATCTTCGGCATCGCCTCGGTGGACGAATCGGCCATCACCGGGGAGTCCGCTCCCGTCATCCGCGAGAGCGGCGGCGATCGGTCGGCCGTCACTGGCGGCACCAAAGTGCTGTCCGACCGGATCGTGGTCCGTATCACGGCCAATCCAGGCGAGTCCTTCCTCGATCGCATGATCGCGCTGGTCGAAGGCGCGGCGCGCCAGAAGACGCCGAACGAGATCGCGCTCCACATCCTGCTGGTGGGGCTCACGATCGTCTTCCTCGTCGCCTGCGTGACGCTGGTGCCGTTCGGCCTCTACTCGGGCATCGCGCTGGGGGCAACGGCGATCGTGGCGCTGCTCGTCTGCCTGATCCCCACCACCATCGGAGGGCTGCTCTCGGCGATCGGCATCGCCGGCATGGACCGGTTGCTCCGCAAGAACGTCCTCGCCATGAGCGGCCGCGCCGTCGAGGCCGCGGGCGACGTGGATACGTTGCTCCTCGACAAGACCGGCACCATCACGCTGGGCAATCGCCTGGCATCCGAGATCATCCCGGCTCCGGGCGTGAGCGTTGCGGAGCTGGCCGATGCGGCGCACCTGGCCAGCCTCGCCGACGAGACGCCCGAAGGCCGGTCGATCGCGGTGCTGCTCAAGGAACGGTACGGCCTGCGCGGCCGCGAGACCAAAGGCATCGCGCATTTCATCCCTTTCAGCGCGCAGACGCGGATGAGCGGCGCCGACCTCGGCGAGCGGACGGTGCGCAAGGGCGCCGTCGACGCCGTCACCGCTCACGTGCAGCGCCTCGGCGGGTCGGTGCCTCAGGAGGTGGTCGAAGCCGCCTGGCGCATCGGGGATGGCGGCGGCACGCCGCTCGCGGTGTCCGACGGCGCGCGCGTGGTGGGCCTCGTGCACCTCAAGGACATCGTGAAGGGGGGAATCGCGGAGCGCTTCTCGCGCTTCCGCGCGATGGGAATCCGCACGGTGATGATCACCGGCGACAACCCGCGCACCGCCGCGGCCATCGCGAAGGAGTCGGGCGTGGACGACTTCCTCGCGGAGGCGACTCCCGAGGCGAAGATGCGCCTGATCAAGGCCGAACAGGGGAAGGGGAAGCTGGTCGCGATGACCGGCGACGGGACCAACGACGCGCCCGCGCTCGCTCAGGCGGACGTCGGCGTCGCCATGAATACCGGCACACAGGCCGCGAAAGAGGCCGGCAACATGGTCGACCTCGATTCCGATCCGACCAAGCTGCTGGAAGTCGTCGAGGTCGGCAAGCAGCTGCTGATGACGCGGGGAACGCTGACGACGTTCTCCATCGCGAACGACGTCGCCAAGTACTTCGCCATCCTGCCCGCGCTGTTCGTCGGCGTGTTTCCCGAGCTGAAGCCGCTCGACGTCATGAGACTCGCCTCGCCGTACAGCGCCATCCTCTCCGCGGTGATCTTCAACGCGCTCATCATCATCCTGCTCATTCCCCTCGCCCTGCGCGGCGTGCGGTACCGCCCGCTGGGTGCCGCCGCGCTGTTGCGCAGGTCGCTGCTCGTCTACGGCGTCGGCGGCCTGATCGCGCCGTTCGTCGGGATCAAGGTGATCGACGTCGTGCTCGCCGCCATCGGAGTGGCCTAGGAGGACGGTATGTTCAAGGACGAATTCTTCCCCTCCATCCGCGCGACGCTGGTCACGCTGCTCCTCACCGGCCTCGCGTACCCGCTCGCCGTCACCGGCGTTGCCCTCATCCTGTTGCCGAACCGGGCGCGCGGCAGCCTGGTCGCCGACGAACAGGGGCGCGTCGTCGGGTCCGAGTTGATCGCGCAGCCGTTCGCGGGCGGGGGCTACCTGCAGCCGCGGCCTTCGGCGGCGGGCGAGAAGGGATACGATGCCACCTCCTCTGGAGGATCGAACCTGGGAGCCACTTCGAAGTCGTTGCGAGAGCGGGTGGAGAAAGAAGTACGGCGCCTGCAGCAGGAGAACGGCGAGGCGCGAGGTCCCGTTCCGATGGAGCTCGTGACGACCTCCGGCAGCGGCCTCGATCCGCACCTCTCGCCCGCGGCCGCATTGTGGCAAGCTGCGCGGATCGCCCGTGCCCGTGGGGTGTCACCCGAGCGGGTGCGCGCGGTGATCGACGCGAACGTGGAGGGCCGGGACCTGCTCGTGCTCGGCGAGCCGCGCGTCAACGTGCTGCTCGTGAACCTCGCGCTGGACCGGCAGTTCGGGCGGCCGCCGCCGCTCGCGGGAAGGTGAAAGCGTCCTCCCGAGGACGCTCCGATGCCGCATGAGCGTTCCTGAGCGAAAGGCGGGCCGCCGCCCCGAAGATTTCCTCGAGCTGGTCGAGCGAGGCCGGCGTGGGCGGTTCAAGCTCTACGTGGGGTTCGCCGCCGGCGTCGGCAAGACGTTCCGCATGCTGCAGGAGGCGCACGAGCTGAAGCGCCGCGGCGTCGACGTGGTGGTGGCGTTCGTCGAGACGCACGGCCGCGCCGATACGGCCGCGCTGCTGGACGGGCTGGACGTCATCCCCCGCCAGCGATTCGAATACCGAAGCGTCCCCGTCGAGGAGATGGACGTCGAGGCGGTCGTCCGCCGCAAGCCGCAGGTCGCGCTGGTCGACGAGATCCCGCATACGAACGTTCCCGGCTCCACGAATCGCAAGCGGTGGCAGGACGTGCTCACGTTGCTCGACGCCGGCATCAACGTCATCGGCGCCCTGAACGTGCAGCACCTCGAGTCGCTCAACGGTCTCATCGAGCGCGTCACGGGCGTGACGGTGCGAGAGACCGTCCCCGACAGCTTCCTGAAGAATGCCGATCAGGTCGTCAACCTCGACCTGGCCGTCGAGGACCTGCAGGAACGCCTGCAGCAGGGGAAGATCTACGCTCCTGACAAGATCTCCTGGGCACTGCAGAATTTCTTCAAGGACCAGAACCTCTCGACGCTGAGGGAGCTGGCGCTGCGCGAGGTGGCGGAAAGCCTCGAACGGGCGGGTGCCCGGTCCGCGCCGGGGCAGAAGGCGAAGGCGACGGGTCGGGTGATGGTGTGCCTCGCCTCGAATCCGCCGCGGGCCAAGACGCTCCTGTCCCGAGGCTCGCGGATGGCGGGCCGCCTCAACACCGACTGGTTCGTCGTGTACGTCGAGACGCCGCAGGAAGCGCCGCATCTGATCGACTCGGAAGCGCAGCGGCATCTGTTGCAGAACATCGAG
>Ga0114129_10005723_pt1 | contig 17609 bp, 17 predicted proteins | sample RhiMetdeltSRZDD1_FD_80071 | JGI IMG/M metagenome (GOLD analysis project Ga0114129, IMG submission 80071) | Populus rhizosphere microbial communities from Tennessee, USA - Rhizosphere MetaG P. deltoides SRZDD1 (version 2) (version 2) | ecosystem: Host-associated > Plants > Roots > Rhizosphere >...
AAGACGCAGGCGGCACTGCTCGAGGCGATGCAGGAGCGGCAGGTCACCATCGAGGGCCACACGAACGCGCTCGACCGCCCGTTCCTCGTCATAGCGACGCAGAACCCGATCGAGTACGAGGGCACATATCCGCTGCCGGAGGCCCAGCTCGACCGGTTCATCCTGCGGACGGCGATCGGCTATCCGGACCGGGGCCACGAGTGGGAGGTCCTCGATCGGCGCGTCGAGCGCAAGGTGGACGAGGTCGAGCTCGACCTCGTCGTCGACCGGGCGACGGTGCTGGACATGCAGCGAGCGACCGAGCAGGTGTTCGTGGCCGAGTCGATCGGCTACTACATGGTCGACATCGTCAAGGCGACACGAGAGAGCGCCCGCGTGCAGGTCGGGGCCAGCCCGCGCGGATCGCTGGCGCTGCTCAAGCTCTCGCGGTGCCGCGCCGCGCTGGACGGCCGCGACTTTGTCACGCCGGACGACGTGAAGGCCGTCGCCGTCCCGGCGCTCACGCACCGTCTGATGCTGCGGCCGGAGCTCTGGGTGCAGCGGGTCAGCTCCGACGACGTCGTCCGACAGGCGATGGAGACCGTCCCCACCCCACCTGCCGAAGACCTGCGCCGTTGAAGCGAGCCTTGACTCCGAAGCTCGGGGCCGGCGCGCAGCGCCCGTCCGCGAAGCGGACCGGTGGAGTGAGTCTGGGGGAACCGGGAGGTTCCCCCAGGTAGCCATGCGACGCGTACCGACGGCGAAGCTCGGTGTCTACGCCGGCCTCTCGGCTCTCGGACTCGTCGCCTCGCTCGTGCTGGGCTACCCGGAGCTCGTGGCGCTCGCGGCTCCCTTTGCCCTCGTCGCCGGCGCGGGGCTCGCACTGGCCGAGACTCCCGATCCGGAGGTGACGGTCGAGCTCGAACGGGACCGTGCCATCGAGGGAGACGAGCTGACGGTCGTACTGCGTGTCGCGACCAATGTGCCGATCGAGCAGCTCGACCTCCGTCTGTCGGTGCCGGAAGGTCTGTCGCTCGTGGACGGCAAGAGCCCCGTCGCTCTGCGGCTTCCCGGCGGGGAGCGCGAGCTCGAGTACCGCATCGCGGGCGACCGTTGGGGCTCGTACGTCCTCGGCGACCTCCGCCTGGTCGCACACGACCGCTTCCGCGTTTTTCGCTATGACCAGCGCCACGACTTCCGTCTGCCGCTCAAGGTCTACCCGCGCCCCGAGCTCGTCAAGGAGCTGCTGAAGCCACTCGAGACGCAGGTGTTCACCGGGAACCTGGTTGCGCGCGAGAAGGGCGAGGGCATCGAGTTCGCCGACCTGCGGCAGTTCGTGGCCGGGGACCGGGTGCGCCGGATCAACTGGCGCGCAAGCGCCCGCCGCGGCGAGCTGTGGGTGAACGAGCTCCACGCCGAGCGCAACGCCGACGTGATCGTCTTCCTCGACTCGTTCACCGAGGCGCGCAGGGAGAACGAGTCGACACTCGACCGCGCCGTGCGGGCCACGGCCGCGCTCGTGGAGCACTATCTCGAGCACAAGGACCGCGTTGGTCTGGTCAGCTTCGGCGGCGTCCTCAACTGGCTGCTGCCGGCTACGGGAATGACGCAGCTCTACCGGATCGTCGACTCGCTGCTCGACACGGAGGTCGTCCTCAATTACGCGTGGAAGGACATCGACGTCATCCCGCGCCGGACGCTGCCGCCGAAGGCGCTCGTCATCGCGCTGACACCGCTGCTGGACGAACGGGCCGCCGGTGCTCTCCTCGACTTGCGTGCTCGCGGGTTCGACCTCGCCATCGTCGAGATCTCGCCCATCCCCTTCGTCGAGCCGGGAAAGATGGAACACGAGCGGCTCGCCTTCGACATCTGGAAGCTGCGGAGAGATGCGCTGCGGGGGCACTACGAGCGGGCGGGGGTGCCGGTTGCGGTCTGGAACGACGAGGTGCCGCTGGTGGCCGCCCTGGAGGAGGTGAGAGCATTCAGGCGCTACGCAAGGCCGGCGCACGCTTAGTCCCGAGCTTTCTCTCGGTGCTGCTTCTGGCGCTGGGGGCCCTGACGCTCATGCTTCGCGGCGACAGCCTCGCGCCGCTGGTCGGCGCGATCGGGCTCGTCGCGGTCCTGCTCCTCGTCGTCGCGCTGGCCGCGCGGTTCGAATGGCTGCTCCCTTGGGTGCTCGCGCTGGCCGGCGCACAGTACGCTGCCTTCCTTGTCATCCGCGAGACGGCCATCGACCCCTACGCGCCCATCTACGGAGCCGGGCTGCTCCTGGTCTCGGAGCTCGCTTACTGGGCCATCGAGCGCCGCGTTCCCGGGATGCCCGGCGAGGGCCTGAGCTTTCGCCGTGGCACGTTGATCGTGGCCGCCGTCATCGCCTCCGGCGGCATCGGCGGGCTCATCCTCGCGATGTCGGAGACGTCCGTACGGGGCGGGCTCTGGCTCGAGGCACTCGGCGTGGCCGCGGCCGTCGGCGCGGTCGCGCTGCTGGCGCGCCTAGCGCGGAGTTAGCCGCATCAGCGTCGGCGAGCGCGAGTTCGCAACCCAGACGCTCCGCGCGGCCAGCAGGACATCACGCGGCCCACCCCCGGTGCCCCAGCGTCGCAGCACCTTTCCGGTGACCGCATCGAGGTGCAGGAGCCGTCCCTGGTCGTAGTTCGCGACCCAGAGGGTCCCGCGGTCGAAGGCGATCCCCTGGAGCCCGGCGGCGACGCGAAGCGAGGACGCCACGGCGTTCGTTGCCGGATCGATCCGCGAGATCGCCCGCCCCTGGTACGCCGTCGTCCAGACCGATCCGTCGGCGACGAGCGCGAAGTCGGGATCGGCGGCGACCGGGATCGTCGCCCTCAACTCCATGGTCGCCGGATCGAGGCGCGTGACCGTCCCCTCCTCGTTCGGCACCCACACCGATCCGAAGCCGAAGGCGACGTCCTCGTGCTCTCCCGGGACGACGATGCGCGCCTGGACGGTTGCCGTGCCGGCGTCGATCCGAGTGATCGCTCCGTCGCCGAAGTTCGCCACCCATACCGCCCCGCCGTCGTAGCCGATGCCGATCGGCCGGTCGCCGACCGGGACGCGGGCGACGACGCGGTTCGATCGGGTGTCGATCTTCGTCACCGAGTCGCTGGCGTTGTTCCCGACCCAGACCGAATCGGGTGCCGAGGTGATGCCATAGGGCTGTCCGCCGACCCGAATGCGCGCGATCACGCGGTTCGTTCGCGGGTTCACGCGCTCGACTTCTCCCCGCCCAAAGTTGGCGACCCAGATGGAGCCGCCGACCTCGGTGAGCGAGAAGGGACGCCCGCCGACGCGGACGGTGTGCTTCGGCGGGGCCAGGAGGAGCGCTAGGAGGAGGGCTACGATCGCCAGTATAGTTCGGACAGGACTAGTCCGGTCAGAACTATATACTGGAACGCGTGCAGCTCTCCACCACCGAGTACGCCGTCCTCGGCCTGCTTTCGTCGGGTGAGCGGTCGGGTTACGACCTCAAGAAGGCGGCCGAGGCCGGCGTCGGGTACGTGTGGACGGCCACGAAGAGCCAGATCTACACCGTCCTACCGCGTCTCGTCGAGGGCGGGTACGCGACCGCGAAGCACGTGCGCCAGGAGCGGCTCCCCGACAAGCAGGTCTACCGGATCACCAAGCGGGGCGAGGAGGCCTTCCGCGCCTGGCTCGAGGAGCCGGTCGACTATCACTCGTCGCGGAGCCCGTTTCTGCTGAAGGTGTTCTTCGGGGCGAAGATGAGTGCCGACGCACTTGCCGCACACGTCCGGCGCAAGCGCGAGGCCGTGGCGGAGGAGCTCGCGGAGTACCGGGAGATCGAGAAGCGGATCAAGGACGACGAGCGGAGCTACTTCGGCTACGCGACGCTGCGCTGGGGGCTCGCCGAGTCGCGGGCGTGGATCCGGTGGGCGAACGGCTTCCTGGAGGAGCTCGAGGCGCGATGAGGTGGCTGGTTGCCGCGGCCGCGGCGCTCGTCCTCGTTCCCGGAGCCGCGGCGTACAAGAACCCGACGCCTGGCCGCGCGCTCGTCCTCCAGATTGCGGGCATGCATCGCGCCAAGGTCGTGCACCGCGCCAAGCTGGACGTCTACCAGCCGCGGAGCGCCGGGGGCCGGCTGCCGGCAGTCGTCGTCGGCGGCCGCAAGGGCTCTGGTCAGACCGTCGGGTGGGCGCAGCTCATCTCGGCCTCAGGCATGGCCGCGGTCACGTCCCGCGACGTCCGCTCGGCAATCGCCTACGTCCGCGCGCACGCGCGGAGCCTGGGGATCGACGCGAGCCGATTGTGCACGCTCAGTTTCGGTTCGTCGATCGTGCCCGAGGCGCAGTCGTGGCTGCATTGCGGCGTCGCCTACTACGACGCGCCGACGGGGAGCCCGGCTCAGGGCCCGCCGATGCTCGTGGTGAAGGCTGGACGGGCCGATCCCGCGGTCAACGAGTCGATCGACCGGTTCGAGGCAGCGGCCGTCGAGGCACATGCCGACGTTCGAGTGGTCACGAACGCCTCCGCCCGGGCCGGTTTCGACGTCGGGCCGCCAACCGCGCGTGCTCGCGCGATCGTCCGCGCGACGCTCGACTTCCTGCGCGCGCGGCTCGCCAAGCCCCTCAGGCTTCAGGAGACCTGCGTTTCGGCGGCAGAGAAAGCGTCCACCCTGCGCTTCTTCACGAAGGAGGACGCGCAGCTTGCGGGCGTCGTGGTCGGAGGGGGCACGCGGGGCGTGGTGCTCTCACACGGCAGCGGGGGCGATCTCTGCGAATGGCTTCCGGAAGCGCGCCGCCTCGCGTCCCAGGGTTACCGCGTGCTCAGCTACAACACGCGCAGCTCGATGCGCGTCGACCAGGAGATGGCGGCCGCCGTCGAGGCGATGCGCCGCAGCGGCGCTCAGCGCATCGCCGTCGCGGGCTCATCGCTCGGCGCGCTCGCTTCCCTGACCGGTGCGGCCGCCCTCCCCGTCCAGCCCGACGCGGTCATCAGTCTCTCCAGCCCGAGCGGGTTCGGCAGGCTCGACGGCGTCGCCGCCGCCCGCAAGCTGCACGTGCCCGTCCTGTTCGCGGCCGAGGAAGAAGACCAGCCGTTCGCAGACGACGCGCGCACGCTTTTTGCGGCCGCCACGTCCGCGCAGCGCCGGCTCGAGATCTTCCCGGGATCGGCTCACGGCGTGGGGATGCTGCAGGAGACCCCGATTCGCGCGCTCTTCGAGACCTACCTCGCGGCGCATTTGAGCTGATCGCGTGTCAGGGTTAGCGCGTGGCGGAGCTCCCCGCCGGTGCGGTTACGTTCGTCTTCACAGATGTTGAAGGCTCGACGCGCCTGTTGAAGCAACTGCGGGAGCGTTACGCCGATGGCCTCGCGATCCACCAGCGTCTCCTGAGAGAGGCATTCCTCGACCACGGGGGCCACGAGCTGGACACGCAGGGCGACGCCTTCTTTTACGCTTTTCCGCGCGCTCAAGAGGCCGTTCTGGCCGCTGTGGAGGCCCAGCGGGCGCTCCACGCATACACCGAATGGCCGGACGGGGCCGAGTTCAAGGTCCGCATAGGGGTGCACACCGGACAGGCCCAGGTCTCTAACGGACGCTACACGGGCCTTGCTGTCCATCGGGCCGCGAGGATCTGCGCGGCCGCGCATGGTGGACAGGTGCTCGTCTCTCAGGCGACCGAGACGCTGCTGGCAGACGAGGAGGAAGATCTTCAAGCAACGTTCCGTCCGCTCGGACAGCACCAGCTCAAGGATCTCGACCGCCCGGTTTCGCTCTATCAGCTGGGAGCCGCGGGACTGCCGGCCAAGTTCCCGCCGCCGCGCGAGCAGGCTCCGGCAGCGGCATCGTGGATGCGGAGGCCGGTGGTGCTCATACCGGCGATCCTGGCCGTGGTGGGAATCGCGGCGGCGCTCGCCGTGCTGCTCACCTCAGGAGGGGACGGTGGGCTTTCGAGTGTCGCTCCGAACAACGTCGGCGTCATCGACGCCAAGACGAACAGGATCGTCGCTCAGGTGCCGGTCGGGATCAGGCCCGGCCCGGTCTCGGCTGCGGCGGGAACCGTGTGGGTTGGGAATCTCGACGACAGGACCCTCACTCGGCTGGACGCGTCCACTCGCACGCCCGCCGCCACCGTCCCGCTCGGCAACAGGACGCCGACCGGGCTGGCCGCGACTCAGAACGCGGTTTGGGTGGCCGAAGGCCGCCGTGGCTCGGTAGCGCGCATCGATCCCCAGTACAACCGATCTGTCGGGGCGGTCTCGGTCGCCCAGCCTTCGGACGCCGGCTCCGTCGCCGTCGGCGGCGGCGGGGTGTGGGCCGCCTTCGGCGATTCGACCCTGGTCCGTCTCGACTCAGTCTCCGGCCGGGTCAGCGGCTCCGGATTCGCGGGCGGCGGCCCCAGCGGGATCGTGTACGCAAAAGGTGCGGTCTGGGTCTCGAACTCCGGCGACGCGACGGTGTCACGTTTCAACCCACAGACGTTTTCCAGCGGCCCGGTTGGAACGCCTACGACGGTTGGAAGCGAGCCGAGCGCGATCGCGTACGGCGCGGGTGCGCTCTGGGTGACGAGCGCGGGTGACGGCACGGTTTCCCGGATCGATCCGTCGTCGGGGGCGGCTCGGACGATCGAGGTCGGGGCGCGGCCATCGGCGGTGGCGGTCGGCGACGGCGCGGTCTGGGTCGCCAACAGCGGCGACGGCACCGTCTCTCGCATTGATCCCGCCTCGAATACCGTGACAGCGACCATTCGCACGGGCAACTGGCCCGTAGGCGTCGCCGTCAACGGCGGCTTCCTGTGGGTCGCCGTCCAGGCGACCTGACGCGCCGACTACTTCAGGCAGGCGGCGCCGAGGTCGAAGTACCCGCCCCGCAGGACCACGCACCCGACCCGTTTGGATACGAGCGTGGGCGCTTTTGTGATCGCGTAGGCGACCATCGGGGCGGCTTCGCGCGCGAGGTCGATATCCAGCTTCCCGTAGGCCCGCGCGCGAGCACGTCCCTGCAGGTGGGCCGCTCGTGTCATCAACCGGTTGTACTTGGCCGAGTTGAAGTGCGCGAAGTTGAGGTTGCCGGTCGCCTTCAACAAGCGGCCATCGAGGAGCGTGTTGAGGTAGGTGTACGGGTCGAGGTAGTCGGGGGCCCAGACGGTCCACGCGATGTCGTACGGCTCGCTCCGCATGCCGATCCGCGTGAAGTACGCCTCGGGAGGGAGTGCTTCGATCTCGACCGTCAGGCCGATCCGCGCGAGATTCTGCTTGACGATCTGGGCGAGCGGAACCTCCTCGGGGACGTCGATGATGTACAGAACGGCCTTTCCGTCGCCCAAATGCCCCTTCGCGAGCCTGCGTGCCGTCGCCAGGTGCGACCGGGGCGGATAGATGTTGGCGTCGGTGAAGCCGGGAAGACTCGGAGGGAGGTACTGGTCGGTTATCTGCAAGGCCAGCCGGCCGCCCAGCACCCTCTGGAGCGCCGCGCGATCCACGGCGAAGTTGACCGCTCGTCTGAGTTGGGGATTGTTGTGAAAGAGTGGCCGCGCCGTATTGAGCGCAAATGCGCGGAGGCCGAGCCCGGGCTTGACGAAGAACTGCTTCTTGTTGACACCGAACCTCTTGGCGAGCTTCCTGTCAGGGTCGAGATAGAAAGGTGGCGGCACCCAGCCCCAATCCGCCGCCCCTTGCTCGATCTTGTCGAGGACGTCGGCCGGGTTGGCTGCGAAATCGACGACGAAGCGATCGACGTGCTGCGGACGCTTCCCGCGGTAGAAGCGGTTCCGCTCGAGCACGAGCCGGCGCCCGAGAACGTGCTGGGAGACGTAGTACGGTCCGGCCCCCGGGAATCTCGAGACTCCCTCGGGATCGATGGGCAGCGTCGGCGAGACGGCGCAGAAGAACAGCATGGTCGTCCTTGCCGTGAAGTCGGGGACGGGTTGGGTGAACTTGACCACGAGTCGAAGCCCTTTCGCCACGATTCCTCTCGCCGAGGTGGCCCGTCCCGCAAGGACGTCCTTGGCACCGGCGATCGAGTCGACGTATTGAGCCCCAGGAGATTTCATCGCCGGGCTCAGGGTCCTGTTGAATGCCCGCGCGAATGCGCTGGCCTGGACCGGGGCTCCGTTGCTGAAGCGAACGCCTTTGCGCAACGTGAACGTGTACGTTCGGCCGTCGCGCGAGATACGTGGGAAGCCGGCGGCAACTTCCGGAGTGAGACGGAATCCGGCTTTCCCGGGTCGGTCGGGGTAGTAGAACAGACGAGCGCACGCGGGATCGAGTAGCGAGCCCGACGTCAGCGTGTACGAGATGGCCGGATCGATCGAGTCGAAATCGCGAGCGACAGCCAGGACGTGGAAGGTCCCTCCGCTCTCGCCAGCCGCGGCGCTCCTGTCCTGTCCCTTCTCAGCGCTTGCGCCGCCGTACGCGAACGCGCCGAGGAGAGCAGCGCCGATGGCGATGGGGATCAGCTGTCTGTGACTCACGTGCCGCCCGGCGATTGAAGCACTCACGCCACGGAGGCGCAAGTTCGCCTGCTTTTCGCTCCCTATATCTCCGCCCACCTTCCAAAAGCGCGACCGCCGTCGGCCTGTGCGCGAGCGCGGGATCGATAGAGAGTCGAAGTCCTGCGCGAGCGCCGCACCACGCAGGACGTCCCGTCCGTGGTGGCGGAGCGAAGCGGCCCGTAGCGCCAGGCCGAGCAGAGCGGCACCAGCCGCGAGCTCGGCGCGCTGCTCGGCCAGCTCTGGGTGCGCTAGGTAGATTCCTCGCGTGGCCCAGGTTCTCCCTGCTGAGGGCGATCTCCGCCGAATCATCGGCGACGGCGAGGGCGTCCCCGACGGCGAGGTCGAGGGGCTCACGGACCACGACCTGATCGAGCTCTACCGCGGCATGGTGCTCCTCCGCACGTACGACGAGCGCTCGGTCGTCTATCACCGTCAGGGGCGTATCGGCACGTACGCGATCTTCTGGAACCACGAGGCCATGCAGGCGGGTTCGGTGTACGCGCTCGAGGACGACGACTGGATCTTCCCCAGCTACCGCGAGTCGGCCATCGGTCTGCTGCGCGCGATGCCGGCCTCGACCATCCTCTCCTGGTGGCGCGGCCATCCTGCCGGCTGGTGGAACCCGGCGGACTACAACGTCGCCTCCATCTGCGTCCCGATCGGGACGCACGTCCCGCATGCAGCCGGACTTGCGTGGGGGAAGAAGCTGAAGGGCGAGAGCGCGTGCGCGATCGCCTACTTCGGGGACGGAGCGACCTCGGAGGGCGCCTTCCACGAGGGCGCCAACTTCGCCGGCGTGATGCGGGCGCCCCTCATCCTCTTCTGCAACAACAACCACTGGGCGATCTCCACCCCGGTGTCGGCGCAGACCGCCGCCGCGACGCTCGCGGACAAGGCGGTCGGCTACGGGATGCCGGGCACCCGAGTCGACGGACTGGACGTGCTCGCGGTATATGAGGCAACGCGTGAAGCGGTTGCGCGGGCGCGAGCGGGAGGGGGCCCATCGTTCATCGAGGCGGTCTCGTACCGCGCGGCTCCGCACGCCACCGCCGACGACCCCCGCGCCTACATCGACCTCGAGCGGGTCGAGGAGGAGAAGAAGCGCGAGTGCCTCGGCCGCTACGAGGGATATCTCAGGCGCGCGGGGCTGCTCACCGACGAGATGGCCGAATCGGTCCGCTCGGAGGCGGCCGACCTCATGCGCGAGGCGATCGCGGCGGCCGAGGCCGAGCCGCCTGCGGATATCTCGCTCCTTTTCGACCGCGCCTTCGCCGATCCGCCCTCGTCGTTCGAGGCGGACCTGGCCGAGCTTCGACAGGTTCTCGGAGACGACCTTGGCTGAGCTCACGCTGGTCGAGGCGGTGAACGACTGCTTCCATACCGAGCTGGAGCGCGACCCGTGGGTCCTGGTCATGGGAGAGGACGTCGGTCGGGCCGGCGGAGTCTTCCGCGCAACCGCGGGGCTGCGCGACCGCTTCGGTCCCGACCGCTGCGTCGATACCCCGCTGGCGGAGGCCGGGATCCTCGGCTCGGCCGTCGGCCTGTGCATGGCCGGCTGGCGGCCGGTCTGCGAGATGCAGTACGACGCCTTCAGCTACCCGTGTCTCGACCAGCTGATCACGCACGTGGGCCGCTACCGCTGGCGGACGGGCGGGAAGATGGAGTTCCCGCTGACGGTGCGCATGCCCTACGGCGGCGGCGTGCGCGCGCCCGAGCTCCACGACGACTCGCCCGAGGCCTACTACGTGCACACGCCGGGCGTGAAGGTGGCGATCCCCTCCACACCGGCCGACGCCAAGGGACTGCTCGCAGCGGCGATCCGCGATCCCGATCCAGTCGTCGTGCTGGAGCCCAAGCTCCATTACCGGACGCTGCGCGGCGAGGTGCCCGAGGGCGAGCACGTCGTCCCGCTTGGGAAGGCGCGGCTGGCGCGCGAGGGCTCCGACCTGACGCTGGTCGCCTACGGCTCCATGGTTCCGCTGGCCGAGCAGGCGGCTGATGCACTGGAAGGAGAAGCGAGCGTGGAGGTGCTCGACATCCGGACGCTCAAGCCGTTGGACGAGGAGGCGCTGCTCGCCTCGGCGGCCAAGACCGGCCGCGTCGTGATCGTCCAGGAAGCGCCTCGCACTGCGGGATACGGTGCCGAGCTCGCCGCCATCCTCGCCGACAAGGCCATCCTCGACCTGCACGGTCCCGTCCTGCGTGTGACCGGCTACGACGTCCCCTATCCGTACTGGCAGATAGAGGACGCATACATGCCCTCCGTGGAGCGCGTGGTCGCGGCCGCGCGCAAGCTGCTCGAGTTCTGAAGACGCCGGCGTACAAGATCGTCACCGAGCGGCTGGTCATCCGCTGCTGGGAGCCCCGCGACGCGGCGGCGCTCAAGCGGGCAGTCGACGCGAGCCTCGACCATCTCCGTCCCTGGATGCCCTGGACCGAGAACGAGCCGCAGACGGTCGAGGAGAAGGTCGAGTTGCTCCGGACCTTCCGCGGCAGCTTCGACCTCGGCCGGGACTACGTCTATGGCATCTTCTCCCGGGATGAATCGGAGGTCCTGGGCGGAACCGGGCTGCACACACGCCACGGCGATGACGCTTTCGAGATCGGCTACTGGATTCGCGAAAGCCGGATCGGCGAGGGTCTCGCGACCGAGGCGGGCGCGGCGCTGACGAAGGTCGCATTCGAGGTCTCGGGCGTCGACCGGGTCGAGATCCGTGTCGATCCGCCGAACGAGCGCAGCCGCAACGTTCCGCGCAAGCTCGGGTACCTCGAGGAGGCGACGCTCAAGCGCCGGCTCGAGCCCGGCCCGCGCGACGTCGTCATCTACTCGCTCTTCGCAGACGGCTTTCCCGGGTCGCCGGCCGCATCCGCCCAGGTTGAGGCCTATGACGTGGTAGGAGAACGCATCCTGTGATCCACGAGCTCCCGCTCGAGCGTAGGACGCTGCACGGACACTTCTCGCGTGACCTCGAGCCGGTACTCACCGTCGATCCCGGTGACTCCGTCCGCTTCTCGACGCCGAACGCGGGCTGGGAGCTTGAGTCGCGCGAGAAGTTCGCTCCACTCGACCCGGAGCTCGACTCCGGTCACGCGCTCGCGGGCCCGATCGAAGTGCGAGGCGCGCGGGTCGGGCAGACGCTCGCCGTCCGGATCGACGACGTGCGGCCGGCCTCCTGGGGCGTGACGATCACACAGCAGGATCACGTCGTCGTCTGGGATCTGGACGGCCGCGTCGGCCGCTCGAACGGCTTCGAGGTCGAGCTGCGGCCGTTCCTCGGCGTGCTCGGCATGCCTCCGCCGGAAGCGGGCGTGCATTTGACGATTCCGCCGCGGCCCTCGGGCGGCAACATCGACTGCAAGGAGCTGGTCGCAGGCACGACGCTCTTTCTCCCCATCCCGGTCAACGGCGCGCTCTTCTCGGCGGGGGACGGGCACGCCACGCAGGGGGACGGCGAGGTGTGTGGGACCGCGATCGAGTGTCCGGTCGAGGCCCAGGTGACGCTCGACGTCCGCGACGACCTCGAGCTCGAATGGCCGCTGGCCCGTATCGACGGCGCCTGGCTGACGTTCGGCTTCGACGAGCACCTCGGCTTCGCGGCGCGCAAGGCGGTGGACGGGATGCTCGATCTCATGGAACGAGAGCACCAGCTCGGGCGGGAGGACGCGCTCGCGCTGGCCAGCCTCGTCGTCGATCTGCGCGTGACGCAGGTCGTCAACGGCGTGCTCGGCGTCCACGCCGTGCTGGCCGACGACGCCGTACGCTTCCGCTGATGGCGTACGAGTTCAAGCTTCCCGATCTCGGCGAGGGGCTGACCGAAGGGGAGATCGCGCGCTGGCTCGTCTCCGAGGGGCAGGAGGTCGCGGAGGACGACCCGCTGGTCGAGATCCAGACCGACAAGACCACGGTCGAGATTCCCTCACCCGCGGCAGGCAAGGTGGCGCGCATTCTCGTTGACGAGGGTGAGGTCGTGCCCGTTGGGACAGTGCTCGTCGTGATCGGCGAGGACGGAACGGCTCCGGCGGCGCAGCGGCCCGTCCGCGCAAGCGCACCGGCGGAGGGGGCTCCTGAGGAAGCGAGAAGTTCCGCCGCTCGCGAGACGGCGCAGAAGGTGCGCGCGACGCCGCTCGTCCGCCGTGTAGCGCAGGAGTTGGGCGTCGACCTCGCCTCGATTACGGGGACTGGGCAGGGAGGGCGGATCACCGAGGAGGACGTGCGCGGAGCGGCCGGACCCAGCACCACGGAGGAAGGCCGCCGTGAACCGCTCCGAGGCGTCCGCCGGCTGATCGCCGAGCACATGGCGCGGGCACACCAGGAGGTGCCGGCGGTCACGTGGGTCGAGGAGTGCGACTTCACGGACGTGGACATGGACAAGCTGGTCGCCGTCACGATCAAGGCGGTCGCTGCGTCGCTCGACGAGGTCCCCGAACTGAACGCCCGGCTCGACGGGCAGGAGATCGTCTACCTCGACCGGTGCGACATCGGTGTCGCCGTCCAGACGGAACAGGGACTGGTGGTGCCCGTGGTGCGGGACTGCCGGTCGAAGTCGGTGGACGAGCTCGCCGCCGACGTCTCCCGGCTCGCCGAGGCCGCGCGCGCAGGTCAGCTCACGCCTGAGGAGCTGCGCGGCTCGACCTTCACGGTCACGAGCGCGGGCAAGCTCGCGGGCCTGTTCCAGACCCCGATCGTCAACTACCCCGAGGTCGGGATCCTCAGCATCGGCCGGATCGTGCCGCGGCCGATCGTCCACGACGGCGAGATCGTCGTGCGCCGGATCGGCTACATCTCGGTCACGTTCGACCACCGAGTGGTGGACGGCGCGCGCGCTGCACAGTTCGGACTTGCGGTGATCGGCCGCGTACAGTCCGCCACTGACTCTTGATGGCCGGGCGTGTCCCGCATGATTGCCGACGAGCGCTCGGCCGCATGCTGTCGCACTGAGACGCCGCACTACACTGGGCCACGTGGGAAGCTGGTACTGGATCGGCCTCGCGGTGGGGCTGGGCGCGGCGCTCGGAGTCCTGTGTGCCGGCGCGCTCGCGTCGAGCCCGCTGGGAACGCTCCTGGCCGTCCTGCTCGCCGCCGGGGGCGGCCTTCTGATCGGTCTCGGGATCGGCGAGTGGGGCGAGGCGATCGGCGGAGCGATCGGGGGCGTGCTTGGAGTCGGAGGCTCCGCCCAATTCGTCCAGGGGGCGCTCAGGCGCGGTGGCACCCAGCTGGCGACGGCGATCTGGATCGCGCTCGTCGCCGTGCTGATCGGGGCCTTGGCCCTCATTCCCGTCGTCGGTTACCTGGAAGCCGTCGCGCTTCCGCTGATCGGGGCACGGCTCCGCACTCGCACTTCGGAGAAGTACGCGGGCCTGCGCTCTCTTGCCAAGTAAGAAGCTGATCCTGGCACTGGTCGACGGGCTGACTCCGTCGATGCTCGAGGCAGCCGTCGATAGTCGCGAGGCACCGACGCTCACGCTGCTCGCGGAGAACGCACGCTACACCCGCGCCGTCTCAGCCTTCCCGTCGCTCACGCCCGTGTGCGTCTCGTCGATCGTGACGGGGACCTACCCGGATGCACATCGAATCCCGCACCTCGTCTGGTACCACCGCGAGGAGCGCCGGCTGGTCGAGTACGGATCGTCCTTCGGCGCGATCCGGCGCGCCGGCATGCGCCAGTCCATCCTCGACGCCATCGTCAACATGACCGGCGAGCACCTGGGCGACTCGCCCACCGTCTTCGAGAGCCTGGAGGATGCCGGTTTTGTCGCCGCGGCGGTGAACATCCCGTGCTACCGCGGACGTACGCGTCACCGGACGACGATCCCCGGTGTCACCCGCTCCACCCTCGGCCCGAAGCGGTTCTTCTTCTACAGCCTGTTCGAGTCCGACCAGACCGGCGCGCCACTCGCGTGGCGCAACCGCTCGGCAGGAACCGTGGACGACTACGCCGCGGCGGTCGGGCGCTGGCTCGTCACCCGTGACGGCTTCGACTTCTTCGCCTACTACCTCTCTGACTACGACTACCTCTCTCACGCGCACGGCCCGGATTCGCCGCGCGAGGGGATCGCGCGGGTCGACCGTGCGCTCTCGGCGCTGGTCGAAGCTGCCGGCGGGCCGGACGAATTCCTCGACCGCTACGCCGTCCTGCTCTGCTCAGACCACGGGCAGACCCACGTCAGCCGCACCGCGCAGCTGCAGAAGCGGTTCCGCAACGTCGAGGGAGTGGTCGTCACCGCCTCGAACCGAGCGGGAATGGTGTACCGCCTGGACGGCTGCCGGCTCGACGTGCCCGAGCTCGCCGCGCGACTCGACCGGGAGCCGTCGGTCGATCTCGTCGCCTACCTGGACGGTGAGACGGTCGTCGTCCGGCGGGAGGGGGAGGAGGTCGCGAACGGCAAGACCGTGCTGGCCGGCTACCCCGAGGCCGCGACGCGGCTCGCCGCAGCGCTCCGCAACCCGAACGCCGGCGACGTGCTCGTATCCGCGGCGCCGAGCTACGAGTTCGCCGATCTCGGTGGACGACACCACGCTGGTGGCGGCAGCCACGGTTCGCTGGTCGCCGGCGACTCCGAGGTGCCGGTGCTGCTCGTGGGCCTCGAGGGCGAGCCGCGCAGCATCGTCGACTTCGCACCGCTCGTTCGCTCGCACTTCGGTGTCTGAGTTCGAGCACGAGCGGCAGCACATGGTCGAGTCCCAACTCCGGGCGCGTGACATCGTCGACGAACGCGTTCTCGCCGCGATGGAACGTGTCCCGCGCGAGCTCTTCATCCCGCCCGACGAGCGGAGGCGCGCCTACGAGGACGCGGCCCTGCCGATCGGATCGGGACAAACCATCTCCCAGCCCTACATGGTCGCGCGGATCTGCGAAGTGCTCGCGCTCGGGGGGTCGGAGCGGGTGCTCGACGTCGGCACCGGCTCCGGTTACCAGGCAGCCGTGCTCGCCGAGCTCGCTGCCGAGGTAGTCACGATCGAGCGGATCCCGGAGCTGGCGCAGGAGGCGGAGCGTGCCCTCGCCGAGGCCGGCTACTCCAACGTCGAGGTGCGCGTCGGCGATGGAACGCTCGGCGTCCCCGACCGGGCCCCCTTCCGTGGGATCGCCGTCGCGGCCGCGGCCCCTGACGTGCCCGAGTCGCTGTACGAGCAGCTCGATCCGGGCGGGCGGATGGCGATTCCGGTCGGCCGCCGCCGCGCGCAGGACCTTCTCCTCGTCGTCCGCAGTCCCGAGGGGCCGGCCGTCATCCGCTCCGTTCCCTGCCGCTTCGTTCCTCTGGTCGGAGAGGAAGGTTTCAGCTGAAACGAGCCCGGGTCCGGATCCGGGGAGCGGTGCAAGGCGTGGGTTTCCGCTATCAGGCGCGCTCGCGCGCCCAGTCGCTCGGCCTCGGCGGGTTCGTGCGTAACCTTCCCGACGGTTCGGTGGACGCGGCGTTCGAGGGGGAGGACGAGCGGGTGGAGAGCATGGTCGAGTGGTGTTCACACGGCCCGGCGGGTGCACATGTGTCTAACCTCGACGTGAGCTGGGAACAGCCAACCGGAGAACCGGGCTTCCAGGTCAGCTAGTGTCGCCTGCCCAAGTGGAACGAAGCGCTGCAGCCGTCACCGTCGGAGCCGCACGATCGCGGGCGGTCGCGGCGCTCTCCCGTCCGCACAACTGGGTGCAGCTGGCCAAGTTCTGCGCCGTCGGGGCGAGTGGCTACGCGGTCAATCTCGCCGTTTACACGGCGCTGCTGCGCGGAGCCGGCCTCCACTACATCCCCGCCGCCGCCTGCTCGTTTCTCGTGGCGGTCACGAACAACTACACGTGGAACCGGCTCTGGACGTTCCGGCATCAGCGGGGCCACGTCGCCTACCAAGGCCTCCGCTTCCTCGTCGTCTCGCTGCTGGCCCTGGGCGCGAACCTGCTCGTCCTGCACGTGCTCGTCGGGCTGGGCGTGGGGAAGATCGCGGGCCAGGCGATAGCGATCGTCCTGGTCACGCCGCTCAACTTCATCGGCAACAAGCTTTGGTCCTTCAAGAAGAGCTCGACCGAGCGCCGCTAACCTGACCCGGATGCGGGCGCTCGCCGTCGCGGCACTCCTTGCGCTCCTCCTCGCGCCTGCGGCGGCGGCGAAGGACAAGAAGCCATCGCCTCTTCAGCCCCCCGTCGGCATCCAGCAGCGGGCGTCGCATCTGACGGAAAGGTCGGCGACCACGATCTTCCTCGCCGAGCACAAGGTGCGCGACTGGCTGGAGCGCTACCCGAGGAAGGGACGCACGACCCAGGCGACCTACGACAAGAAGTCGGGGGCGTGGGACGTGAAGGTCTGGTGGGGAGCCGCAGGGGAAATCGCCGCAGGCCGCGTCGACGACTCCAATGGCTTCGTGCTCGAGGCGTGGACCGGGCCGCAGGTGGCCTGGAAGATGGCGCGTGGGTACCCCGGGGCGTTCGGCGGGACGGTGATCAACAACACGTGGGTGTGGCTCGGCTTCTGCGCTGTCTTCCTCCTCGGCCTCGGGAACCTGAGACGGCCGCTCTCGTGGCGGAACCTCGATCTGCTCGCGCTGCTCTTCTTCTCCGTCTCCCTCTGGTATTTCAACAAGGGGGACATCTTCACGAGCGTTCCGCTCGCGTACCCGCCGATGCTCTACCTCGTAGGCCGCTTGATCTGGATCGGCACGCGTCGCAAGCCGCAGAGTGCCTTCCGCTCGGTCTGGCCGGTCTGGGTGCTCGCCGCCGCGACCGTGTTTCTCCTCGGCTTCCGGATCGGGATCAACGTGGAGGCGCCGCACAGCGTGATCGACGTCGGCTACTCCGGCGTGATCGGAGCCGATCGGATCGCGAGCGGGGAATCTCCGTACGGGCACATGCCCGTGGAGGACTCGCTCAAGCCGTGCGGCCCTGCGGACTCGAGCGGCGAGATCCGCGAGCGGATCCAGACCAACGGGCGCTGCGAGTCGGCCAACGAGCGGGGGGACACGTACGGGCCTGTCGCCTACGAGGCCTACCAGCCCTGGGTCGCGATCTTCGGCTGGAGCGGGAAGTGGGACAGCCTGCCCGCGGCCCACGCCACCTCGATCGTGTGGGATCTCCTCTGCCTGATCGGTCTCGCCCTGGTCGGCCTGCGCTTCGGAGGGAGCCGGCTGGCAGCCACGCTCGCGTTCGCGTGGGTGGCGTACCCCTTCACCGCGTACGTCCT
>Ga0114129_10005724_pt1 | contig 17607 bp, 17 predicted proteins | sample RhiMetdeltSRZDD1_FD_80071 | JGI IMG/M metagenome (GOLD analysis project Ga0114129, IMG submission 80071) | Populus rhizosphere microbial communities from Tennessee, USA - Rhizosphere MetaG P. deltoides SRZDD1 (version 2) (version 2) | ecosystem: Host-associated > Plants > Roots > Rhizosphere >...
CCGGTCGTGAACGTGTTGCCACAGGCGCACTGCACCTTGGCCTGCATGTACTTGGGGTGGATCTTTTCCTTCATGGGGTCCTTCTCTCTATGCCGCTGGGATGACGTTGACTTTGCGCCGGTCGTCGCGCGCGGGGGTGTATTTCACTTCGCCCGCAACGAGCGCGAAGAGCGTGTGGTCCTTGCCAACGCCGACATTCTGGCCGGCCAGGAGGCGCGTGCCCCGCTGGCGTACCAGCACCGTACCTGCTTCAACACGCGAGCCGGCGAATTCCTTCACGCCGAGCCGCTGGCCGGCGGAGTCGCGTCCGTTGCGTGTCGACCCTGCGCCCTTTTTGTGTGCCATTTCTTATGCCTCGATCTTCGTGATCCGGAGCGTCGTCTCCGACTGGCGGTGACCGCGCGCGCGGCGCTGGCGGGTCTTGTTCTTGTAGCGGAAGACCTGGATCTTCGGGCCCTTGCCCTGCGCCACGATCTCCGCCGTCACCTTCGCGCCGCCGAGCGCCGGCTTGCCGGCTTTCACGTCGTCGCCATCCGCGATGACGAGGATGTCGGCGAGCGTGACGGTCTCACCCGCCTTGCCGGTGAGGTGGTCGACGCTGACGAGGGCTCCCTCTTCGACGCGATATTGCTTGCCGCCGCTGCGGACGATGGCGTACATCGGAAACTCGGACCATCCGGACAGAAAAAGTCGTCGCGCGCGTGCGCGACGTGTGAAAAGTATACCGGACAGCCGGAGACCCCGGCCGTCAGGTCCGAGAGCGTCATCAGGCGACCGATCACCCGGTGCTGCTCCGTAGCCACACGCTGGCGTGGGCTGGCTGGACCGTCGAGTTCACGACGTCGAGGAGGTCCGCGCGGACGCTGTTGAGCTCGACATCGTCACGCAGGCGAACGACGAACGCGTTGACGGTCTGCGCTGCGTCGTAGCGCGCCCGGTAGAAGCGTCGATCGACCGCATCCTGGGCGCGCTGGCGGATCGGGTGGAACAGCGCCACGACGAGCAACGTCGACAGCGCGACCGCGATCTCGGATCCCCCGGTAAGCGCACGCAGCAGACCCTGCAGGACAACGACCGTCGCCACGTACGTCGCGCCGAGCGTCCCCGTGACGACGCCGTACACGAGCGTGCGCTCGATGACGACGTCAATGTCGTACAGGCGATAGCGCAGGATGGCGACGGCAGCGGACACGGGGAGGAGCCCGTAGGAAAGATTCGACAGTGCGCTGATGACTGGTGGGACCGGCGCCACATACACCAGGAGCCCCACGAGCTGGAAGGAGACCACGACCGCCGCCGCGGAAGCGAACCATTTCAGCTGCTGGCGCTCAGGGCCGCGCGAACGCCTGAAGCGCACCACCAGCGACGCGACAGCACCGACGAGAGTTACCGCCCACATGAGTGCGCTCACAAGCGACACCCACCCCAGCGGCTCGAGCAGCGATGTGCCGAACGGACTCTCGGGAGTGCGTGCCGCGAGGTAGGCGCCTAGCGCGTCTGTCCCCGCGAAGAGCAGCGTGGCGCCGACCGCCAGCCAGGCCACCGGCCACCAGCGCACGGTCGGAGGTCGGCCGCTGGGAAACAGCAACAGCAGGATCGGAAGCACGCTCGAGGGTATCGCCCAGAACCAATGACTGATCCACACGGCGACTCCCGCCGCGGGCAACCGGCCGGGAGCGGTGACCGTCCCGTAGAGGCCGTAGTTCGCAAAGTTCAAGAACAGCTCGCCGAACAGGCCGAGAAGTAGGAAGCACCACCCGACCGGATGACGCGGCTGGCGCAGCGCTATCAGCGCGCCCGTCGCGACGAACACCAGCCCGAATATCGGAGCGCCGACATCCACTCTGGAGCCCATGTAGAGCGACTCGGGTACCGGGGTATCGCGGTTGAGCCAGGCGAGCGCGGTCGTCGGTATCGCGAGCGCCACCGATGCGATCACGGTCCCGACGGCTAGCGTTCTCATCGCGACACTCGGCGCAGCCACACGCTGGCGTGGGCCGGATGGATCGTCTCTTGGACGACCGCGATGAGGTCGGCTCGCACCGAATCGAGGTCGACCTCGTCGCGCAGCCGCACCGAGAAGGCGTCAACAGTGCGCGCGGCGTCGTAGCGCGCGCGGTAGAAGCGCCGGTCGACCTCGCGCTGTGCGTAGCGCAGCTCGACCATTTCCACGTCCCCTCCGCTGTCGGCATTGCCGACGCCGCGGCCATCCTCGAATTCGGGCGTCCGGAAATCGTTACGGCGGGCTGGCGGGCGGGATTTGCCGGACGGCCGGGTCGCCCCGACCGTCCGGCGTCAAGGAGCTAGGCCCGCGCGCGTGCCGAAAGGGCCGCTGGCGCGCCCATCAGGCGCATGAGATAGGTGGCGATGCCGAGCAGGGCGGAGAGACCCATGATCGGGGCGACGAACGAGACCGGGTGCGTGAAGGGCTTCGCGCCCTCGCCCGAGCCCACGACGATCAGCACCGCGATAAATGCCGCGGCGCCGAGGTTCAGTCCCCAGAAGATGACGTGGTCCGCCCACGGCCATACCCGTGGACGATCGGCAGCTGTCACGAGGATCGCGCCGAACAGAACGTTGGTCATGACGCCGATGAAGTACGAGTGATCGAGCGCATGCAACAACCCGATCGACACCTTCGTGATGTCGCCCTGGGCGGAGATGAATTGCTGCACCAGGATCGCCTGAAGGACGACCGCCAGTGCGAGGAACGGCACCGCGACGGCGATATGTCGGGTTCCTGCGACGCCCATCCATGGAGCGGCGATGGCCGCTCGACCGAAACGGACCGCGACGATGACGATGCCAGCTAGGGTCATGAGGGTCGCAATGCCGGGAAGCGCTTGTGACAGGGCTTGCCCGAGGAAAGACGCCAGCAAGAGGCTGACCGCGAGCACCAGGCCGCCCACGAACAGGAGAGAGACCTGGGCGAGCCCGAGCATGCTGCGCTTGCCACCGGCGGCGAGCTGCCACTCCGCGAAGCCGGCCGCGACGAGGACCAGGTAGCCGCCAGTCTGGGCCGTCGCGTGAGCGCCGATGAGATCGACGTTCGTCGGCACCAGGTTGCCTGTCGCGAGCAGCACCTGGACCGTCACCCCAAGCGTGGAGCCGATGACGAGGGTCGTCAGGCCGAGGACGACCGACAGCTTTGGGATATCGAGACGCTGGATCCCCGCCCAGCCTCCGGCGCGCGTGTAGACGAACCACCACCAGTAGACGATCACCGCGAGCTCGGCGAGGCCGAACACGCCGCGCAAGATGTAGATACCAGACCAGAAGGCCATGACGTACGCGGCCGTGGCGAGCGCGCTGAGCATGACGGGGGCGGCGAGATCTTCGCGTTCGCGGGCGAAGATCCAGATCGCGATACCGATCACGCCCATCGTGATCCAGCCGAGCGTGCCGGAGTGAAGATGCGTCAGCATCGTGTTGCGATCGAGACTGCCGAAGATCTGGGTCGCGTTCGCGAGACCGAGAAGAGCGGTGAGCGTGAAGATGATGAGGCCGTATTGGAACGCCTGTCCGACCTCAGGGCGTGCGCGCATGATGTCCCTCCTCCGCGTGCTGGCGGGAGGGTAGAGCTACCGCGCCCGAGAGTCGAGCGCGACGACCTGGACGTTCTCCGGCAGCGAGCCGCGTGTGACGGAGAGCTTCGGAACGGGCGTCAGCTCCTTCACGCCGAGCTCGTGTAAGAGGCGCTCGAAGGGGCTGTCCTTTTTCTGAACCTCGGGGTCGTAGGACATCGGGACGACGACCTTGGGCTCGAGCTGATGGATGATCTCCGCCGCCTTCGCGGCGGAAAGATTCGTGTCGGCCCCGGAGATCGGCACGAGCGCGATGTCGATGTCGCCGAGCCGCTCGAGATCGGCCGCCGGCAGGGCGTGGCCGAGATCGCCGAGATGGCAGATGACCAGTTCGTCGAGGCGGATGGCGAAGACCGTGTTGCGACCCCGCGATGCGCCCTTGTCCTCGTCGTGGAACGTGCCGAGGCCGGTGACCAGGACCTCGTGGACCTCGTACTCGCCGGGACCGCGGAGAACGACCGGCTCTCCCCCGACGGACTTCAGGCTCGAGTGCCCGGGGTGGTCGTGCGAGATCGTCACCAGGCCGGCCTCCGTCCTCGGGATGGCGTGTCCGGACTTGGGATCGGGCGGGTCGGTCAGGACGACGCCTTCGCGGCCGCGCATGCGGAAGCAAGCGTGTCCCAACCAAGTGAGATCCATCGGGGGCACCACAATACGCGAAACACCCCGAGAGGCCCTCGGGTAACCGGCTTCAGGAGGGGCCTCGGGCGCCACGGAGGCCGCCGGCTGACGCGCACCGATCAAGAGGTCGTACAGCGGTGCCTCGCCGGCGATGCCGATGCCTTCTCGACCCTCGTCGAACGCTACGGAGGCCGGGTGTACAACATCGCGCTGCGGATCACGGGCGATGCGGATGCGGCGTCGGATTGCGCGCAGGAGGCGTTCATCCGCGCGTACAAAGCGCTCCACCAGTACGACCCGGCGCTGCCGTTCGGTCCGTGGATCTTCCGCATCGCGACCAACACGAGCCTCAATCACGTGCAGCGCTGGCACGCGCACCAGACTCCTGTCGAAGAGCTGCCGGAATCGGCCGAGCCCGAGGAGTCGGGACCCGAGGCGTCGGCGCTCCGCCGTGAAGCCGTCTCGGAGGTCGTCGCGGCGATGGCGGAGCTGCCGCCGGCCTACCGCGCGGCGCTCACGCTGCGTCACATGCAGCAGCTGTCCTATCAGGAGGTCGCGGATACGCTGGGCATCCCGCTCGGAACCGTGAAGACGCATCTCCATCGCGCGCGCGCCGCGCTCAAGGCGCGCCTCGCCGCACGCAGGAGGGAGACACAGGCATGAACGAGCCGCACGACCTGCCCGATCTCGAACCGGAGGAACGCGACCTGCACCACATCCTTTCCGCCGTCCCACCACAGGCGCCGCCGGTCGGGTTCCGCGACGCGGTCATGCGCAAGGTCGTCGAGCGGCGCGTCGGTTGGGAGTGGCTCGTCGCGGCGCTGCTCGCCCTCCCGAGCCTTGCGTTCCTCGTGCGCCAGGTCGCCGAGAGCGGCGAGGACTTCGCGGCAGCGTTCGCGGGCGTGCTCCGCGCTGCCTCGAGCGACACCGCGAACGCGGCCTTCTTCATCGACGGTCTCACCGTCCTCGCCGTCGCGCTCGTCGGCATCGCCTGCGTCCTCGCCGCGCACGCGCTCATGGCGAGCGCGCCCGGGCGCCGGCGGTTGGTCCGATGACGCAACGCGACCTGTATATCGTCCTCGGCACGCTGGTGGTCGCGCTGGGCCTCAGCGCGATCCTGTTCGTCGGCGCGGCAGCGACCTCGCGGGCGGCCGCACCGGAGACCGCCGTCCGTCCGCGCGTGTTCTTCGATGCGCGGGGCAGCCTGCCGCCGGGACTCACGGTCGTCGACGCGCAGCGGCGCCTCGCCGGTCCGCTGCAGGTCATCGTCCCGCTGCAGCGCGGCGTCTCGGACACCGCGCGCGACGCCGCCGGTCTCCTCCTTACGCTCCTTCTGACAGCGTCGACGCTGGTGCTCGCGAATGACCAGGTCGTCACCGTGTACCGCGCGTCGCTGGGTGACTGGCGCGTGCAGGCGCGCGTGCTCGCCGCCGGATGCGTCGTGCTGGGTCTCGCGATCTCGACGGCGGCGCTCGGCTGGGTCGTCTTCCTCAGCTTCGTGACCGGCGCGCTCCGCGATACACCCTTCGGCGCGCCCGCGGCGCTGCAGGTGGGCCTGACCGCGTTCGCGGTGGTATGCGTGTTCGCGCTGCTCGTGCTGCTGGTGGGCTTCGCCGCGACGGCCTGGCGGCTCGGTGACGCGCTCCTGCGCACGCGCGCGCTGTCGCGCTTCCAGGCACAGGTCCCGGCGCCGGTCGTCGCGCTTGCCGGCGCGACGATCCTCTTCGTCCTCTGGCAGATCCCCGCGCTCGGCGCGGTCGCGCTGGCCGCGGTCGTCGCCTACGCGCTCGGCGCGGTGGTGACGGCACGCCTGATCAAGGAAGGGGTGACCCCATGACCGCTGCGAGCATGAACGTGAACGTCGTCAGGGGGATCGTCGGGACGTGGCCGGGTCGCATCGTCGTGATCGTGCTCGCAGCCCTGCTCGTCGTCGGCGGGATCATGATCGCGCGCGGTGGCACCGGCAACGCGAAGGTCGAGTACCGGACCGCCGAGGTCACGCGCGCGAGCCTCGCGCAGACCGTGGCGATCTCCGGATCGGTCAACCCGGCCGGGCAGGCGCGCCTCAACTTCCGCAGCGCTGGACGTCTCTCTGCGATCCTCGTCTCGGTCGGACAGCAGGTCATCGCGGGACAGGCCCTCGCGCAGATCGAGGCCACCGATCTCCAGAACGCGCTCACCAACGCCAACAACACGCTTGCGAATGCGCAGTCGAACCTGCAGCGGCAGTACCAATCGACGGCCGACGCGCAGCGCAATCTCGATAACGCGCGGCGGCAGGCGAACACCGACATCGCGAACGCGCAGGCGGCGCTCGCGAAGATCCAGGCCAACTACTCCGCCGCGAAATCGAACTACCAGGCGCTCACGTCCGCGGCGACCACGGAGATCCCGGCGTTCCAGAACAGCCTCACGACGATCCAGTCGCAGGTCGACGCGATCATCCAGCTCATGAGCCAGATCGTCGGCGGTAACGACACCGGCGACCTGCGCAACGCGATGAACGCGATGGTCTCGGCGAAGTCGCCCGCGATCGAGAACGCGCTCGCGAACTCGACCAACCTCCTCAGCCCGGCGCTCGCGGACTACCAGAGCGCGCGCAGCGCGACGCTCTCGCTCATGGCCGACTTCGAGAGCGCGCTCGCGGCGGGCAGCGACACGACCGGTATCGCGGCGAACTACCAGCTCGCGCAGACGAACCACGCGATCGCCATGTCGCGCCTGGTGAGCGCGCTCGACACGACGTCCTCGGCGCTCGCGACGGTCCAGACGAGCGTCACCTCAGCGCAGACCTCGCTGAACACGCAGTCGACGCGGAGCCTGCACGATCCGTTCGACCAGTGGCGCACCGCACTGGCGACGCTGTACACGCTCGTCACCGGCGAGCAGCAGCGCGTCTCGACCGTGAAGCTGAAGCTCACCCAGGCCGGCACCGCCACGAACACGCTGAGCGACGCGATCAATGGCAGCTACGTGAACGCGATCCAGAATGTCCCGACCACGACCGACCGCGCGCGCCAGAGCGTGCAGAGCGCGGAGAGCACGCTCGCGTCGAAGCCGGCGGACGTCCAGAGCGCGCAGAGCAGCGTCGCATCGGCACAGCTCGCCGTCGACACGGCGCAGGCGAACCTCGACTACGCGACGCTCCGCGCGCCGAGCGCCGGCGTCGTGCAGGCCATCAACGGCACCGTCGGCGAGCCCGCGTCGTCGAGCACGACGACGCCGGTCGTCCTGCTCGCGAACACCGACACCGTGCAGCTCCACGGGACTGTCGGCGAGGCCGACGTGTCGAAGCTGAAGCTCGGCCTCGTGGCCAACATCGTCGTCGACGCGCTCGGCGCCACGACGCGCATGACCGGCAAGGTCACCGGTCTCGACCCGGTCGCGACGATCCAGCAGGGCGTGCCGGTGTACGGCGTCGACGTCACCATCGACGTTCCGAACGCGGCGATGAAGCCCGGCATGAGCGGCACCGCCAGCGTCATCCTCATGAGCCGCCAGAACGTGCTCGCCGTACCGAACCTCGCGATCAAGACGCAGGGAACGCGACGCTACCTGCAGGTGCTGAGGGACGGGCAACCGGTCGACGTCGACGCGACGTTCGGCATCTCCAACGACACGCTGACCGAAGTCACCGGCGGCGACCTGAAAGAGGGCGACCTCGTCATCCTGCCGCAGGCGCGGGCCGGCGCCACGACCGCGCCGAACCGCGGCGGCCAGCAGCTCGGCGGACCCGGCGGACAGGGGATCGTGATCCGTTGACCCTCGTCGATCGCGCGTCGGTCCCGTACCGGCACGGCTCGCCCGCGGCAGCGCGCCCGGTCGTGCGCCTGCGTGGGATCACGAAGACGTACCGCATCGGCAAGGAGATCCTGGTCCGTGCCCTCGCGGGCGTGGATCTCGACATAAACGCCGGTGAATTCGTCGCGATCATGGGCCCCTCCGGCTCCGGCAAGTCGACGCTCATGAACGTGCTCGGCTGTCTCGATGCCGCCGACGCGGGGACGTACGAGCTGGCGGGCGAGAACGTCGGCAAGCTGTCCGACGACCAGCTCGCAGCGATCCGCAACAAGCACCTCGGCTTCGTGTTCCAGACGTTCAATCTCTTGTCGCGCCTGAACGCGATCGAGAACGTCGAGCTGCCCCTCGTCTACGGCGGAGACCGGCACGATCGCCGCGCCAGAGCGCTCGCGGCGCTCGACCAGGTCGGGCTCGCCGACCGCGTGCGTCACCGTCCGAGCGAGCTCTCCGGCGGACAGCAGCAGCGCGTCGCGATCGCGCGCGCCCTGCTGAACGAGCCCTCGATGATCCTCGCCGACGAGCCGACCGGGAACCTCGACTCGCACTCGAGCGCGGAGATCCTCGCGATCTTCCAGCGGCTCAACGAACTCGGGAAGACCGTCGTCATGGTCACGCACGAGCCCGACGTCGCCGCGCACTGCCGGCGCATCGTGCGGATGCGCGACGGTGTGGTCTCGCGTGACGAGCCCGTGCTCGAGCCGCGCCGCGCGCAGGACGAGATCGCCGCGGGCATCGGAGCCGCGGAGTGAAGATCTACGACTCATTCCGCTCCGCGCTGCAGTCGCTCGTCGTGAACAAGCTGCGTTCGGCCCTGACGATGCTGGGCGTGATCATCGGCGTCGCGTCGGTGATCGCGATGGTCGCTGTCGGCAACGGCGCGTCCCAGCAGGTGCAGAACACGATCCTCTCGCTGGGCTCGAACCTCATCACAGTGAGTCCGGGCAATCTCACCGATCAAAGCCTGCGCGGCGCCGGCGCCCAGTCGCAGAACCTCACGCTCGACGACATGCGCTCCCTCCAGAGCCAGCTCGGCACGACCGTAGCCGCGGTCCACGCCGAGCAGGGCGCCGGCCGCTGGCAGGTCACGGCCGCGGGCCAGAACTGGAACACCAACGTGAACGGGGTGACCGAGCAGTACCCGATCGTCCGCGACTGGAGCATGCAGAGCGGCGACTTCTTCACCGAGTCCGACATGACCATCAACGCACAGGTCGCGGTCATCGGCTCGACGACCGCGACCAACCTCTTCGGCGAAGGCGACGCGGTCGGTCAGACGCTGCAGCTGCGCCAGGTCTTCGGGGGCGGCGGGCAGGGCCAGGGGCAGCAGCGCGCGCGCATCGTAAATTTCAAGGTCATCGGCGTCCTGGACACGAAGGGCAGCACGTTCGGCTTCAGCCGCGACGATCAGGTCCTCGTCCCGATCACGACCGCGCAGCGTGTCCTCACCGGCCGCCTCAACGTCGTCAATACGATCGTCGTCAAGGCGACCTCGAGCGAGGCGATGGCCGACACGACCGCGGACGTCACCAGCGTGCTGCTGCAACGGCACAAGATCACCGATCCGGCGTCCCCCGACTTCACGGTGACGAATCAGAACGACACGCTCTCCGCCCTGAGCGCGGTCACCGCGTCCTTCACGCTCCTGCTCGGCGCCATCGGCGGGATCTCGCTGCTCGTGGGTGGGATCGGGATCATGAACATCATGCTCGTCTCGGTGAACGAGCGGACGCGTGAGATCGGAATCCGCAAGGCGGTCGGCGCGCGGCGGCAGGACATCATGATCCAGTTCCTCATCGAGTCGATGGCCCTGACGGGCATTGGCGGGATCCTCGGCATCCTGCTCGGGTGGGCGATCACCCGCGTCGTGTCGCTCATCCCGCAGGCGGGCGGTCTCGTTCTCGTCATCACCGCGGGCACCGTGATCATCGCCGTGGGCGTCTCCGTCGCGATCGGCGTCATCTTCGGGCTCTACCCCGCGATGCGCGCCGCGCGTCTGCACCCCATCCAAGCACTCCGCTACGAGTAAGAAGGGAACGACATCAAGATGAAGCCAGCACAGATCGCCATCGCCGCCGTCATCGCGCTCGCGCTCGCTGGCGGAGGCTTCGCCGCGGGCATCACCGTCGGCCGTGCCAGTGGCACCGAGGCGAACGCGTCGGCGTCCCCGACAGGCGCGGCCGGACGCGGAGCCATCACGGGGCGGCTCGGTCAGGGCGGCGCGCAGGGCGGTTCGGGAGCGCTCGGCGGCCAGGTCGTGGCCGGGCGGATCCTGTCGGTGAACGACGGCTCGATCACGGTCGAGGTGCGCCAGCCCGGGGCACAGGGCGCGTCACCCGCGGTGACGTCGCAGATCGTCCTGATCGGCAGCTCTACGCGGCTCGTGAAGACGACCGAGACCGACATCAAGCTCACCGACCTCAAGCCGAGCGACCAGGTCACCATCGTCGGGACCACGGACGCGAATGGGAACGTCGCCGCGACCGCGATCGTCGCGGGCGGGAACGCGCTGCAGGGGCTCTTCGGTGGTCCGGGCGGTCGCGGCGGGAGCCCGAGTCCAACGGCCAGACCGTAGCCAACTAACACAGTTTCTCGCGGAGAGCCGCGGCGATCCTGGTGGGGTCGCCGCCGCAGCCGCGGATGATAGCCACTGCCAGTCCCTCCCCGTCCTCGAGGACCGCGAGAAACAGATCTTCTGCGGTCGCTCGGCGGTCGTCACGCAGAGCGATGCCCTCGGCGATCCCCATCACGCGTTGCACCCGTGGCGTCGTCGCGACGCCGGAGTCGCTCGTCTCGCTTCCCTCGAGAGTCTTCTCGAACACTCGGCGAATGTCGGCGACCTCCAGTCGCTCCGACGTGAACAGGGCTCGGAGCGCGTGACTGTCCAACTGAGCGAACGCGAGGAGAAGGTGTTCGGTCCCAAGCCAACCGTGGTGATACCTCTTCGCCTCGTCGGCGGCCAGGTTGATGACGCGAAGTCCTTCGCGGTCGAAGTGGCCCAGCGATGAGCGCGCCAGTGTCATCTTCTTCTCTTCCTTGTCCTGGCGCATCAGCCATGCCTTGAGGTCTTCGACTTTCGTGTCGCCGTCGCTCATCACACGGCCCCTGAAGCTCCGAAGTCCGCGCTCCCTCTTTCCGAGCGACCGTCGTTCCCGTTCGAGCTCCGTGAGCTTCGATGCGACCGCGGTTAGCACGGCCTCACGCGTCCTGCCGCGCGGCCGTGTCAGTAGCGCCCGAATCTCGCGCAGCGAGAAACCAAGTTCCTTTGCGCGCTGTATCACTGCAAGCTGGTCGAGCGTCTCCTTGGAGTACTCGCGGTACCCCGAGGCGCTGCGCGAGGCGGGCCGGAGTAGCCCAAGCTTTTCGTAGTAGCGGAGTGTCGAGGGTGAGTGTCCGCTTTGGTGTGCAAGCTCGCCGACGCGCATACCGAGACCGTAATCCTTCGAGCGCGCTCGAAGGTCAAGGACTACATCGACTCGGGCGCGCTGACGCCCAGCAGACGCAGCGTCTGACGGAGCGTGAGCTGCACCGCCTGCACCAGGCGGAGGCGCGCTTTCGAGACCGCCGCGTCGTCGCTCACGACGCGGTGATCGCGGTAGAAGCCGTGGAAGGCACCCCCGAGCTCCAGCGCGTAGCCGGTGAGCAGATGCACGCCGCGGTGCCAGACGATGTCCGCGAGCAGCTCGGGGAAGCGGAGGCACAGCTTGATGAGGGCGAGCTCGCCGGGCGACGTCAGCACCGAAAGGTCGGCGCCGTCGGGCGTGATGCCGCGCTCGGCGGCGGTGCGGAAGATGCTCGCGATCCGCGCGTGCGCGTACTGCACGTAGTAGACGGGGTTGTCGTTCGACTGCTGCACCGCGAGCTCGAAGTCGAAATCGAGCTGGCTGTCGGCGCTGCGCTGGAGTAAGAGGAAGCGCGTCGCGTCCCTGCCGACCGCGTCGAGCACGTCCTCGAGCAGCAGGAAGAGTCCCGTGCGCCTACCCATCCGCTGAAGCACGCCTTCGTGGAGGAAGCGGACGTACTGATAGAGGACCACGCTCCAACGGTCCTCCGTGATCCCGAGCGCGGGCAGCGCGATCTTCATCTGCAGCAGGTGGTAGTGCGTGTTCGCGCCCCACACGTTGAGCTTGTGATCGAAGCCACGCTCCTCGAGACACAGGCGGTGATACGCGATGTCCGTCCCGAGATACACCGGGTCGCCGTTCGAGCGGATGACGACCCACCCCTCCTCGCCCTCGCGGTCGAGGGCGCGTGCTTGGTCCGTCTCGAACCAGACCGCACCGTCGCGATCCACGAGGCAACCACGCCGCCGCAGCTCCTCCATCGTCTTCTTGAAGTAGCTCGAATCGAGGAACGATGACTGCTTGAACCAGGTGTCGAACTCGATGCCGAATTTCCGCGTGACCCGCTGCGCGTCCGCGACGACCCAGTCGATCGCCATCGGCGCGAACACGCGACCCTGCTCCTCGATTGAGAGCGTGCGGTAGACGTCGCCGTGCGCGTCCTTGATCTGCGCGGCGATGTCCTTGACATAGTCACCCGGGTACGCATCCGGCGGGACCGGGGTCTTCTCGCCGAACAGCTGCCGGTAGCGGATCGCGACGGACTCGCCGAAGCGCTTCACCTGCGTTCCGCCATCCTCGACGTAGTACTCCCGCGTCACGTCGGCGCCGGCGAACTGCAGCACCGACGAGAGCACGTCGCCGATCGGGCCGCCGCGCGCGTTCGCGAGCGTGAGCGGACCAGTGGGGTTCGCCGACACGAACTCGACCTGGATGCGCCGGCCGTGCAGGATCGTCGAGCGGCCGTAGTCCGCGCCGTCGGCGAGGATCGCGTCGACCTGCGCGCGCAGCCAGTTCGCGTCCAGGCGGACGTTGACGAAGCCGCCGCCCGCGACCTCGGCCGACGCGAGCGGCGCACGGATCTCGAGCGCGTCCTTGATCGCCGCCGCGATCTCGCGCGGTGGCCTGTGCAGTGTCTTCGCGAGCCGCATCGCGATGCTGGTGGCGTAGTCGCCGTGCTCGGCGATCGTCGGTACGTAGACCTCGATCGGCGCGCCTTCCCACCCTTCCCAGCCACGCGCGCGCGCGGCCCGTCCGAGGGCGTCCGAAAATGCGGCGGCGACGAGGTCGCGGGCGGGAGTGGTCACGCCGCCGAGTCTGGGGCAGGGACTTGGATGGCGCCAACATCGCCGGTCGGGACGTGCGAGCGGAAGAACACGAGGATGAGCGTCGCCGCAACGGCGTAGAAGACCGCGAGCGTCAGCAGGTTGACGGTGTACCCGCCGGATCCGACGGCACCGCGGATCGCGCCCGAGATCACCGCGCCGGAGCCGGAGCCGGCGTTCCAGGCGAGCGCGGCGATCGCGTTGACGCCGGCGCGCTCCCGCGGCGTGAAGGACGAGAAGGTGACCGCGTTCCAGGTCGCGCTACAGCCGTACATGAGCCACGCGCGCAGCGCGAGCGCGGCGACAGCGATGGACAGGTCGGACGCGAACGCCGCGGCTATCGCGAACGGCAGCGAGCCGAGCACGACGCCGACGACCGACGGGATGGCACCGAAGCGGCGCGCCAGGAGTCGGCCGTGCGCGAGCGCGCCGACGCTGCCCGCGACCGCAATGACCCCGAGGAGGACGCCGAGCGCGGCGAACGGCACGCCGAAGCGTTCGGCGAAGAACAGGTTCGAGAACGGCAGGAAGCTCCCGGCGCCGAGGCCGAACACGAACTCGACGGTCAGGAAGCGCGAGAGCAGACCGAACCGGCGCGGGGCGTCGAGCGTCGTCCCGGTGACCGGGACGTCGGTGATGAAGAGCACCGGTATCCCGGAGAGCGCAGCGCAGATCCCGCCACCGCCGACCAGCGCGCGCAGCACGATCGTGTCGTTGGGATCAGCGTGCAGGAGCGCCGCGACCGGCGCGGCCAGGACTCCGGCGAGGGCGCTCGCGAAGAACGCGGCCATCGTTCCCAGGGCGATCTGCTGCCCAAAGCGCGACGAACGCGCGCGCGCGGTGGTCGCGTCGGCGAGGAGCGCGGCGCCCGACGAGGATGCGAGGATCCCGCCGAGGCCGAGCAGCGTCGCCGCGAGGAACAACGGGACGAACGCCTCGAAGATGACCAGTCCCGCGAGACCGAACCCCGCGATGACGCCGCCGCTCAGGATCACCGTGCGCCGCGAGCGGCCACGCGCGACGGTCGCGGCCGGAATGGCTCCGATGACCACTCCGAGCGCGGCCGCGCCGACGAGCGCGCCGAGCGCCACGCCGTCGTAGCCGAGGGAGCGGTAGAGGAAGTTCAGATAGAACGCGGCGACGCCGAGACCGAAGCTACCGAGGGTCGCGGCCGCGAGATAGAGGAAGGCGTCGCGCCTTCCGAGGATCACTCCGGCGGCCGGGTGCCGAGCGTCACCTCGATCGTCTGTGTCGCTGTCCCGCGGATGATCGTCAGGCGCACTCGATCGCCAGGGCGGAACTTCACGAGCAGCGACTGGAGCGGATGCTCCTGGTCGATCTGCTGGTCGTTGAGCTTGGTAATGACGTCGCCGGCGCGGAGACCGGCCTGCTGACCCGGCGACCCTGGGGTCACCTGCGAGATCTGGATGCCGGCGGCGGGCGGCAGTCCGAGCGCGACCGCGTTGCGTGGCGACAGGGGCGAGTACTGGATGCCGATGAAGCCACGCTCGATGCGTCCGTTCTTGATGAGCTCGTCGGACACGGTGCGGATCGTGTTCGCCGAGATCGCGAAGCCGATGCCCTGCGCCTGGCTCGGGTCAGCGATGAGCGTGTTCATGCCGATGACCTGCCGCACGGCGGCCCAGATGAGCGGGCCGCCGGAGTTGCCGGGATTGATCGCCGCATCGGTCTGTATGAGATCGTCGAGGAACACGTTCGTGGACTCCTGCAGACGCCGTCCCTTGCCGGATACGACGCCCGTCGTGACGGTGTTCTGGAACTCGCCAAGTGGGCTCCCGATCGCGACGACCGTTGCTCCGACGGGCACGTCGTCGCTGTTGGCGAGCCTCGCGGTCTTGAGACCGCCGGTCGAGGGGACCTGCAGCACCGCGATGTCCGTGTCGGGGTCGCGTCCGACGAGCGTCGCCTTCTGCGTGCGGTTGTCGCTGAAGATGACGTCGAACGACGCGCCCGCGCCGCCGCCGCGCACGTTCTCGACGACGTGGTTGTTCGTGACGACGTAGCCCTTCGCGTCGACGACGAAACCGGAGCCGCTCGATTGCTGCTGACCCGACGGGAGTCGGTTCACGACCGTCACGACCGTGGGCAGCATCTCCTTCGCGACGTCGACGATCGGGTCGGCACCCGCGGGCACCGTGACCGGCGCGGTCGACGCGAGGGCGCTGGGCTGGGGCGTCGCCACGAGCTCGGTCGGCGTGCGACCGTCCAAGAGAGTTGCGGTCGCGCCGCCCGCGACGCCACCGAGGATCACGCCGACGAGGAGCAGCGCGGCGCCGCTAGGACCGGTCGATCGCGGTGGCGGGTTGTACGGCGGTGTTGGGGCGGGCCCGTACATCGGCGGAGGATCTACCTCCGCGGGCGGGCCGCTGTTTCGCCCGCGGGTGTGGTCGTCTTGCGACGTCGTGCCGTCGGGCGTGTGACCTCGGGCTCGACCATCTGTCCCAGCGCGGTGCCACGGATCTCGAGGTCGACGTGGCTGTCCGGCTCGATCTCGACCGTCCAGGTCATGGCGATCTCGAGCTGCTGGTAGACGCGCTCGAAGCCCGACTCCGAGTTGGTCACCGCGTAGATCGGCTTGGTCGTCACGAGTGCGGGCGGATCGATCGCGAGCGTGAGGTCGAAGTGCTTCGACTCCGAGTGCACCTGCACCTCGGTCGCGTTGCGCACCTCGATCGGCTTCCCCGCGGTCGTCTTGCGCGTTCCGACCGTGATGACGTCGGCCGCCTCGTTCTCGCCGAGGAGGCCGAGGTTCGACGCGCTCGTGAACGTCAGCCCGATCGCCTCGTCACCGTCGTTGCGCAGGCGGTAGCGCACACCCGCCGCGAGCCCCTCGTCGGCGATGCGGATGTCCTTGCGGATCCCGAGGCCCGGTGTCGCGGAGAGCGTGCGCGCAGGCGGCTCGAGCGTCAGGCTCACCGTGCGCGCCTCGCGCTGCGGCGTCAGCGTGTAGTGCACCGCGTGGAGATTGGTGGGCTCGCCCTTACGCACGGTGAAGCTGTCCTGGAAGAGAGCGCGGCGCGCCGGATCGTATTCGAGGAGCTTCGAAAGCCCGCGCTCCTTCGCGCGCACCGCCTCGTGGATCGACCTCGTCTCCTTCTCGGCGGCCTTGCCGACGAGGACCTTGCCCGCCTTCTCGGCGCGGCGCAGATCCTCGTGCTCGGCCTCCGGGCGACGCGCGAGGGTGTCGACGAGATTCGTCGCAGACGCGTAGATGTCCCACTCGATGATCGCGCCGCCCTGCACGTGGACGAACACCGCGCCGGCGTTGCCGCGGAAGATGTATTCGTCGTACCCGTCGACGTCGTAGTCGCGCGCCTCGCCGGCGGCGACGCGCCGCTCCGAGAGGATGCGCTCCGCCTTGAGCAGCGACGCGTACGCGTCGGAGCGCAGATGCGGGAAGTAGATCCCGCCGAAGACGCCGTGCCAGTAGACATCGTTGCCCTGCGCCCGCCACAGGTTCTGCTGCGCCTGGCGGACCTCGATCGACGAGTCGAGGATGCTGCGGCGCGCGAGCTCCTCGGACACGATGAGCATCCGCTTGTGCAGCGCGTTCGACTCGGGGTACTTCGCGAAGAAGTTGCGCCACAGCGGCGCGGTCACGAGCGACTCGAGATCCTCACCGAGCTTGTGGCGCGCCTGCTGAAGACGGCGTGCGGCGGTCGCGTCGAGCGCCCAGGAGCTCATCTCCGGATACGCGCCCCCGGGGATGTAGATGCGACGCGCGGGCTTCTGGAAGATCCAGGCGTCCTCGAGCGTCGCCGTCTGGATGAAATCCGCCTGCGCGAGCGCGCTGAAGAACTGCTCGAGCCAGCCGTCCTTGTGCACGCGCTGGTACGTGCCCGGCCAGGCGCCGAACTTCTCTCCGTCGTCGGCGTACACGACGAGTCGCGCGCCCGCGGCGTGCCGTTCGCGCAGCTCCTTGATCGTCGTGTTCACGTCGCGGAACGGGATGAGGTAGCGGAGCTTCATGCTGCCGGGGAACACGATCACCGGAAGCCCCTGGTCCTCGGTGATGTACGACTCGCCGGTCTCCTCTTTCTTCAGCCCGGCGCGTAGGAAATGCTCGTCGTCCAGCACGGTGTACGCGACGCCGGCTTCAGCGAGCAGCGAGGGAAGGTGCGGTTCCCATACCCGCTCGGTCAGCCACGCTCCCAGCGGCCGCTGCCCGAAGATCGCGTTGACCCGGTCGGTGAGCGCGCGGATCTGCCCAACGCCGTCGCGCCGCGGGACGCCCACGAGCACCGGCTCGTAGTAGCCGCCGGTGAGAAGCTCGATCTGGCCGCGCCGCACAAGGTCGGAGAGATCGCCGATGACGTCGGGACGGTTGGCCTCGAGCCAGTCCAGGAGCGGTCCGGAGAAGTGGAGGCTCGCCTTCACTTCGGGATGGCGGTATAGGGCGGCCACGAGCGGCGCATA
>Ga0114129_10005725_pt1 | contig 17605 bp, 14 predicted proteins | sample RhiMetdeltSRZDD1_FD_80071 | JGI IMG/M metagenome (GOLD analysis project Ga0114129, IMG submission 80071) | Populus rhizosphere microbial communities from Tennessee, USA - Rhizosphere MetaG P. deltoides SRZDD1 (version 2) (version 2) | ecosystem: Host-associated > Plants > Roots > Rhizosphere >...
GCCCGCCTACCTTGCCAACCTCCCCGACAAAGTCTCGTCCATAGCGCTCCCCAAGCCGCTGGCCGAGCCCACGCGCGGCGTCTACGACGCGCTGATCGACCGCGGCTACAGCGAATACAAGGCGATCACCTCGAAAAACGCCGACGGCTACTACGGCTGGGAGGAGGCGGCGCCGTTCGACAGGATCATCGTGACCTGCGGGATCGATCACATCCCGCCGCCGTTGCTGCAGCAGCTGCGGCCGGACGGCATCATGGTGATCCCGGTCGGCCCGCCGGGCGCGCACGTGATCCTCAAGGTGATCAAACAGCAGCAGCCCGACGGTACCATCCGGGTGGCGCGCTCGAACGTCTACAACAAGGTGGTGCCGTTCGTGGCCTTCACCAAGCTGGTGGACGACAAGGTCAAGGGCACCCACGACACCTCGCGCGCGCGACCCATTCCGCCCCCCGGGCCGGCAGCGCAGTCGTCGCCGCCGGGATGGCTGCCGGGGTGGATGCGCTAGCGAGCCGGTTCGGACCCTAGCGCGATCGCCGCCGGCGTGCCGGGCGGCAGCGCGTCCGGATGCACTTCGACCACCCCGTTTCTCAGCCGCACCCGATAGGTCGCGAGCTTCTCGGTGAACGGCGGCGGCGCGCAGCCATCCTCGAGCCGGTACTGGTAGCCGTGCCAGGGGCAGGTGACGCAGCCGTCGATGATGCGGCCTTCGCCGATCGGCCCGTTCTGGTGCGCGCAGAGATTGGTGAGCGCGCCGATCTGACCACCGTCGCGGAACACCGCGATGCGCTCGCCGCCGGGCGCCGCAACGATGCGCGCGCATTTGTCCGGGATCGAATGCGGCGCGCCGACCGCGATCCAGCCGTCGCCGGCCGCGGCGGCGCCGCGGTCACCGGCGCGCTCGCGCCAGCCGGCGAGGAGGTGCAGCACGGTGACGGTGACGAAACTGCCGATCAGCATCGCTGGAACGAGCGGCGTGCGGTCGTATTGCATGATGCCGAGCGCGACATGCATCACCACCAGCCCGTAGGCGACGTACAGCGCCATGTGCAGGCCCTTCCAGACCGGCGGCGTGAGAAAGCCGAGCCAGAAATCGTGGCTGGTGGCGGCGAGCAGGAACAGCACAAGAAGCGCGGCGATGCCGAGCGCCTTGAAAGGGAATCCGATAAATTTCGCGTAGTCCGTCCAGGTGGTCAGCTCGCCCAAAAGACTCGGTAGCTCGCCGCGCACCGCATACCACTCGATCATGAAGCCGACGTGCGCCACGGCCACGCAGAAGGTCAGCACGCCGAAATGCCGCCGGTTGTAGAGCAGCTTGAGGAAACGCCGGTCGAGCCGCGAGAGCGGCCCGATCGACAGGATCACCGTCAGCATCAGGAACGCGCAGCTGCCGAAGGCGCGGATGCGCAGGTCGATCAGCGCCGGCAGATCCTTCGGCGGGTCGAGCCACGCCGCGACCACGAGGAAGCCGCCGATATACAGTGCGGCGGCGGCGATCAGGATGCCGTCATAGACGACCTTGTCGCGATTCCACTGCACCGCGCGGAAGCCGACGCTCATCGTTCGATCCCGGTAGTCGCTTGCGGTGCCGGAGGCGGCGGCCGCCACACGAAAGCGAGCGTCACGCCAAGTCCGATCGCCAGCGCCAGTGCCGGCCAGAGCAGGCGGTGCACCGATCGGTGGGACCGCGTCATCGCGCGCTGCGAGCCTTCAGCCAGCGGGTGAGAACAATCGGCCAGAGCGCGGCCGCGCCCGGCACGAGCAGGATGCGCGCGCCGACGGTGACGGGCGCGGGCTGCACCTGCGTCACACCGAAGGCGACAAAGGCAAGCGCCGTCGCCAATCCGATCGCCACGTAGAGAGCGAAGCCGGCGAACAGGATGGTGGCGACGGCGTCCATGGGAAGCTCCCCACACAGGATCGGCCACAATGTTACGCAACACAAGGCCAGCCGGATGCAGAGGTTGTGCGGCGATTTTGCTGTTGCCGGACGGAAGCTTCTATGGCCTTTTCTCAGGACGGGCGGGCCTCAATCCCGAAATGCCTATCCGCAGAACGCCTCAACGACACGAGGGCCAGCAATGCTTTTGCGCTTCCTTGCCGGCTTTGCCTGCGCTGCCGGCATCCTGACCGCGACCTGGGCTGACGCCGCGCCGGCGCAGTCGCGCAATTACGACCATACCGTTGCCGGCAACGATCCGGTGGCGCGGTTTTTCGGCTTCAGCACGTCGCCCGTTGCGCGCACCACCGTGAGCTATCCCGGCAATCACCGGGCCGGCACGATCGTGATCAACACCAGGGAGCGCCGGCTCTATCTCGTCACCGGAAGCGGCCAGGCGATCCGCTACGGCATCGGCGTCGGCCGCGTCGGCTTCACCTGGGCCGGCACGACCCGGGTCAGCGCCAAGCGCGAATGGCCGGACTGGACGCCACCCGAGCAGATGTTGCGGCGGCGGCCCGATCTGCCGCGTTACATGCCCGGCGGCCCGGACAATCCGCTCGGCGCGCGGGCGCTCTATCTCGGCGGCTCGCTCTATCGCATCCACGGCTCGAATGAGCCGGACACGATCGGGCAGGCGGTGTCCTCGGGCTGCTTCCGCCTGACCAATGAGGACGTCATCGATCTCTACAATCGGGTCCCGGTCGGCGCCACGGTGATCGTGCAGCAGTAACGATCCCGCGGGGTCTTCAGCGCGTCAGCCCCTTGCCGGCGAGCTCGTCGAGGTAATCCTGCCAATTGGCCTCGCGGTCGCGCCCCAGCTCGCGCAGGTAATCCCAGCTGTAGATGCCGGTCGAGTGCATGTCGTCAAAGACGAGCCGCACCGCGTAATTTCCGATCGGATTCACTTCCAGGATCGCGACGTTCTTCTTGCCGGCGACGGTCTTGCGTTCGTCGGGCGAATGCCCCTGCACCTCGGCGCTCGGGCTGCGCACGCGCAGATATTCGGCTGCGAGGTCGAAGCTCTCGCCGCTGTCGAAGGCAACGGTCAGCGTCCTGCGGTCCTTGTGCAGCCGCAGCTCCGTCGGCCAGGGCTTGGATCGGCCGTCGGTCATGGCCATGCCTTGGGCCCCTGATGTCACCGGCCGCGCCGAAGCGCGCGACCGGTCAGTCGCCGGTGGCGCGGTGTCCGAGGCCGTGATTGGCCTGCCGCTCCGCCGGCGGATCGACGTGGAAGTCGATCACGCAGACGCCGCCCTTCTTGAGCACGGCGACGCCCTTCTCGAGCGCGGGCTTCACGTCCGACGGCTTCGTCACCGGGCCGATGCCGACCGCGCCCTGCGCCTCGGCAAGCTTGGCGATGTCGGGCACCGGGTCCTCCATGCGCAAGCCGATCCAGCGGTTCTTGACCTCGCGCCCGCGCGTGCGCGCGACGTTCTCCTGGTGCAGCTCGTCGTTGAAGTAGGAGCGGTTGTTGTTGATCAGGATCAACAGCGGGATGCGGTGATGCACCGCGCTCCATACCGCCGTCGCGCCCATGCAGAAGTCGCCGTCGCCGAGCATGGAGATCGCGTAGCGTCCCTGCTTCTGCAGCCCGAGCGCCGCGCCGACCGAGAGCCCGGGCCCCGAGCCAAGCCCGCCGCCGCCGTCCTTGCCGAGGTAGGCCATGCCGTTCTGGAACGGCCAGATGTCGATCGGCCAGCCGCGGCCGAGCGTGCAGAATGTGACATTCTCCGGGTCGTTGAATTGCGAATGCAAGGTCGAGGCGATCTGCTCCATGCTGATCGCGGCACCGTTGGCCGGTCGCGCCTTCGCCGCGACCTTCTCCTTCCAGGGATCCTTGCGCCCGTTACCGAGCGCCGCCATGAGCTCTTCCACCAGGACGTCGCCGGTGGTCGCCATCAGCACGTCGGCCGGCGGCAGCGCCTGATATTCCATGTTGGCGCCGGTGTGCAGGTGCTGGTCGAGCGTGCAGGCGATGATCTTGGCCGAGACCTTGCCGACGTTCTTGGCCTGGCGCAGCGCGCCGCCGAGATCCATCCAGTCGAGCGCAACGATGACGTCGGCCTCGCACAGCAACTGGCGCGCGTCCTGGCCGAGCACGTTGAACGGCGCCGTATAGTGCGCCGGATGGTCGGTCGGGAACATCGCGCCCTGCTTGAGGTCGGTGAGCACGCAGGCGCCGAGCTGCTCGGCCAGCCGGATGCGCGGCTGCCAGAAATCCGGCTTGCGCGAGCCGCGGCCGAGCATGATCACCGGCCGCTGCGCGCGCGACAGAAGCTTCACCGCCTCGTCGACCGAATTCTTCGCCGGGCGGGGCGGCGACGGCGGCTTGAAGCGGGTCACGTCCGGCCATTCCGGCTCCTTGTCGAGCCGCGATTCCTGGAAGCCGGCGTCGAGGCAGATATAAACCGGCGCGGTCGGCGCCGAACGCGTCAGCAGATTGGCGCGGCACATGGATTCGACGAGCGCGTCGGGCGTGGTCGGCTGGTCGTCCCATTTGATGATCGAGCGGATGAAGGCGCCCTGATCGCGCGAGGTGTGAATCCAGTCGATCCAGGGCCGGCGCTTTTCGGCGGCGACCGGACCGGTCGCTCCGAGCACGATCATCGGCACGCGATCGCACCAGGCGTTGAACAGACTCATCATGCCGTGCAGCAGCCCGACATTGCTGTGCAGCACGCAGGCCATCGGCTCGCCGGTCGCCTTGGCGTAGCCGTGCGCAATCGAGACCGAATGATCCTCGTGCAGGCACAGGATGATGCCCGGCGTTTCGTTGCCAAGATGATTAACCAGGCTGTCGTGAAGTCCGCGATAGCTCGCGCCTGGGTTGAGACTGACATAGGGGACGCCAAAGCGTCGCAGCATCTGCGCCGCGATATCGCTGCCCCAGGCAACCTTGTCGTCGGGCTTCCCCTCGATCCGATCCAACTGCATTTCTCACCTCTTCACATCCCGGCTGATGGCTGAATCCCGGGCACGTTTACGACGTTTTGGCCTGGAAGCGACCGCATTTCGCGATCCTGGGCATCCCCCCGAACTGGCACAATCGCGCTGCGGCATGCCACCGCGGCAGGCGGCGGCTGCGTCATCCCGCGCGCTGCCGCTCTTGCCCAAACCCTTTCGCGCGACGGGAACTTCTGCTTACATCGCGCAAAAGAGGGGGTTGGCTACCATGCTTTGGCGGCTCCGGCCAGTGGCGCAAGCTTGCGCTCGCCGGGCCCAATGAGTACGGAAAAGGGGAGGAACCACTGCGACATCTGCTGTAGGTGAGGCTGGCTACAAGGGCATATCTCGGCCGGCCGACCTGACGGCAGCACCTTGCATGCCGTTATGAACGGAAGGCCGCGCGATCTGGGGCGAACTCGCGCGCGTAGGATGTCGTTGGGTAGTGCGGGACGTGTGACACATGGAAGCGATCACGGGCGAAATCGCCTTTATGGCAACCTCTGCCGGTAAGGCGTTCATCATTCTGATGGACCCGCTCCGTCTGATGTATCTGGCAGCCGGGTGCCTGATGGGGCTGGTGCTTGGGATCGTTCCCGGCATCGGCGGACTCGCCGGAACGGCAATGCTGCTGCCGTTCACCTTCAATATGGACCCCTATACGGCGTTCGCGCTGCTGCTCGGCCTCGGCTCGACCACGGCGACCGGCGATCCAATCCCCGCGATCCTGTTCGGCGTGCCCGGCGGCGCCGCCTCGGCCGCGACCGTGCTCGACGGCTTCCCGATGGCGAAGAAAGGCGAAGCCGGCCGCGCGCTCAGCGCCGCCTACATGTCATCGCTCATGGGCGGCGTCTTCGGCGCCTTCCTGATGGCGATCTCGATTCCGATCCTGCGCCCGGTGATGCTGTTCCTCGGCTCGCCGGAGCTGCTGGCCTTCTCCGTGCTCGGCATTTCGATGGTTGCCATCCTGTCCGGCAACGCGCCGCTGCGCGGGCTCACCGCCGGCTGCTTCGGCATCATGATCGCGATGATCGGAACCGATCCGCAATCCGGAACGCTGCGCTGGACCTTCGACAGTCTCTATCTCTGGGATGGCCTACCGCTCACGCCGTTGTTGCTCGGCGTATTCGCGCTACCCGAATTGTGCGACTTGCTGATCGCGCGCACCGCGATCGCGGCCGATACCAGCGTCTCCAATATCTACAAAGGCCAGTGGCAGGGCGTGGTGGACTGTTTCAGGCACTGGTGGCTGATTCTGCGCTGCTCGTGGATCGGCGGCGGCATCGGCTCGATTCCCGGCATCAGCGCGTCGGTGGTCGATTGGCTGGCCTATGGCCACGCACTCAAGACCGAGAAGGGCGCCAATCTCACCTTCGGCAAGGGCGACGTGCGCGGCGTGATCGCCTCGGAAAGCTCCAACAACGCCAAGGAGGGCGGCGCCCTGGTGCCGACTGTCGCCTTCGGCGTGCCCGGCAGCGCCACCATGGCGATCCTGCTCGGCGCCTTCCTGATCCACGGGCTGGTGCCCGGCCCCGACATGCTGACCAAGAACCTCGACATCACCTACGCGATGGTGTGGTCGGTGGCGCTCGCCAACCTTCTCGGCGCCGGCATGTGCTATGCCTTCAGCCCGCAATTCGCCAAGCTGTCGATCCTGCGCTTCAGCCTGATCCTGCCGGCGGTGCTGGGGATCATCTATATCGGCGCGTTCGAGGCCACCCGGCAATGGGGCGACCTCTATTCGCTCCTGTTCTTCGGCCTGCTCGGCTGGATCATGAAGCAGTTCAAGTGGCCGCGGCCGCCGCTCATTCTCGGCGTGGTGCTGGGCGACACCATCGAACGCTACCTATTTATCTCGGTCGAGCGCTACGGCGTGAGCTGGTTCGCCCGTCCGGTAGTGGCCATCCTCTTCATCATCGCCATCATCGGCCTCGTGCGTCCGTTCCTGCAGGACATCCGCATCCACGGCGGCGTGAGGAAGATGATGACCAGCTTCCAGGCCCCGCGCTTCCAGCAGTCGCAGCTGTTCACGATCTTCATGATCGCGCTGATCGGCGCGATGGTGCTGATGGCCTTGCGCTGGGACTTCAGCGCCAAGATCGTCCCGCTGGTGGTGGGCACCGTCGCGCTGCTGGCGGCCGGCTTCAGTCTGTTCAATGACATGTGCCGCAAGCCGGAGCCCGCCGTGGGCAGCCTGGCCGAGCAGGCCATGCAAGAGGTGGAGGCTCAGATCGCCGGATCCGGCGCGGCCGATCAGAAGATCCACATGGACCTGTCGTCCGAGACCGCACACCTGCCGACCGACCTCATCATCAAGCGGGCAGCGCGGTTCTTCGGCTATCTCATTGTGTTCATGGGAGTGATGTTTGTCATCGGGCTGGTGCCGACGGTGGCGGCGTTCGTGATCTTCTTCATGCGTTACGAGAACAACGAGCGCTGGTCGCTGGTCATTCCCTACGCGCTCATCCTGGTGATCGCGATCACCTTCGTGTTCGACAACGTCATGGCGATCCCCTGGCCGCCGACGCTGATCGCGCAGTGGATTCCGGCGCTGAAGTTCATGCCTTCGATCTAGGGTTCGGATATGAATATCAACTTCGTGAACTTCTTCTGGCAATGCGCTGCGCTCGCAGTGTGGGTGTTCCTGTGCGCCGTGATCTACGGCGTCGCCGAGAACGCCATCCGCAGCCGGCTGTCCGATCAGTCGAGGAGCGGCGGCCAGCAAGGCTGATCGCGGAAAACACATCGCCGCGGGACCTGTAGCGGCAGCGGGCCGGTCACGGAAGAACGTGACCGGCCCGTTTCTTTGACCGCCGTCACTTCGGGCCGGTAAGTCGCCGGTAGCCGGCAACGATCTCGGGCGTCGCGGCGACCGCAAGCTCGGCGATCATGGCGGCAAGTTGCGCGCCCGACAGGGGAGCGACAATCGGCTGGTCGACCCGCCTCGCCTCGGCCTGATAATCGGCGTCGTCGCACATCGCCATGAAGGCGTTGCGCAACACCTCGACCCGTTCCGGCGGCAGGCCGGACGGCCCCACCAGCGGCAGGCCGACATTCTCCTGCGCCAGCACGAGGCCGAGCACCGCCTCGTCGCGCTTCGGCAACACCTCGCGCACCAGCGGCAGCCCGGGAAGCGTGGGCTTGTTCTGCAGGATCGGGATGACGACCTTATTGGCGATCAGGTCCTGCCGGCGCGCAAAGGAATCCTCCACCGTGAACACGCCGTCGATCTCGCCCTGCTCGAGCGCGAACAGAACGCGCGCAGTCGAGCCGTAGCCGGCGATGACCTTGATCGGCACGCCGTTGGCCGCAAGCATGGTCGGCACTATGGCGGTCGTCGTCGTGCTGCCGAGCGCGCCGAAGGTCAGCGTCTTCGGCGACGATCGCAGCGCATCGAACGAGGCGATGCCGGTGCTCGCCCTCACATACATCATCGAGTTGATCGCGCCCGGGCTGCCGATCCAGGCCAATCTGGTCGGATCGAATGTGACGCCCGGGCTCTTCACGATGCCTTCGACGAACCAGGAGCGGCCGGGGACGGCGAGCGTCAGCCCGTCCGGCGCGACCCGGCGCTCGAGATGGTTGGCAGCGACGAGGCCGCCCGCGCCTTCCATGTTCTGTACGATCAGCCCCGGCCGGCCCGGGATGAAGCGCACGAGGTGCCGCGCCACAACGCGCGTGGTGGTGTCGACGCCGCCGCCCGGCGCGAAGCCGACGATCACGGTCAGCGTCTTGCCTTGATAGAAATCGTCGGCAGCGGCGGCTCGCGACGCCGCCGCAAACCCGGAGGCGAGCGCGGCGGAGCCGATGCCGGAAAGAAGCCGCCGGCGAGACAGGTACGATCCCATGCTCCGATCATAGCAGCGCACGGCCTTTGACCAAGGCGCGGCGAGGCCCTAAGAGAAATGCATGCAGGATAAGGTCTCGGGCACGGGGGGCGGTGCTCCGTCCAGGCCCATGTTCAAGTCGGTCGCAAGCGTGCTGCAGGCGAAGTCGGTCGCCATTGTCGGCGCCTCCGAGCGCGGCAAGTGGCAGACCCAGATCCACACCAATTTGTGCAAGTTCGGCTATCCCGGCCGCATCGCGCTGGTCAATCCGCGCCAGAAGACCGTGTTCGGCGAGCCGTGCTTTCCGTCCCTGCGCGAGCTGCCGGAGCCGGTCGAGCATGCGATGGTGATCGTGCCGGCCGCGGCGGTGCCGGACGTCCTCTGCGATGCCGAGGCCGCCGGCGTGACCTCCGCCACCGTCTATTCCGCCGCCATGGGCGACGGCGAGGATCCGGAATCGAAGAAGCGCGGCGCCTGGCTCAAGGATTTCCTCAAGACCAGCCGGCTGCGCGTGGCCGGGCCCAATTGCATGGGCTCCTACAGCTACCGCGAGCGGCTGTTCGCCTATCCCAACACCGAGCTGTGCCGCTTCCCGGCCGGCTCGGTCGGTTGCGTGTTCCAGTCCGGCGGCACGCTGCAATTCTACATGCGCAGCGGCGCCGACCGCGGCCTGCGCTTCTCCTACGGCATGACCTCCGGCAACGAGGCCGACTTCGATCTCGCCGACTACATGAATTTCCTGGTCGACGATCCGGAGACGCGCCAGATCGTACTGTTCATCGAAGGCATCCGCCGCCCGGACGCCTTCATGCACGCGGCCGGGCGCGCGCTTGAAGCCGGCAAGCCGGTGCTGGCGATCAAGACCGGCGCCACCGCGAAGTCGCAGGCGGCGGCGCAGTCGCACACCGGCGCCATCGGCGGCGATTATGCCGCCTACCTCGCCATGTGCGACCGCTACGGCATCTGCAATTTCCGCTCGCTCGACGATGTGGTGGAAGCGGCGCTGGCGTTCCAGGGCGGGCGGCTGCCGAAAGGCCCGCGCATCGGCTTCGTCACCACGTCGGGCGGCACGGTCGATCTCCTCTACGACTATGCCGAGCTCGAGAGCTTCGTCATTCCGGATTTCACCGACGCCACCCACAAGGCACTCGAGCCTTATTTGCAGGAGAGCATCGCGCCGAAGAATCCGCTCGACCTCGGCATCCCATCGACCCTTCAGAATGCCGCCGCGGTCTGCGAGATCGTGGCGAACGATCCGAACGTCGACATGGTGGCCTGGGCGGCAATGCTGCCGAACAAGGCCGGCGCCTGGGAAGGCGTCTCCGCGCTCCAGCAGCTCCTGACCAGGACCGACAAGCCGATCGTCGGCTTCGGCCGCATGTACTACCAGCTCACGCCGGAGTCGGTGACCGCACAGGAATCCGCGGGCTTTCCGTTCCTGCAAGGGCTGCAGCCGACGGTGCGCGCGATGAGCGCGCTCTGGTTCCACGCCGAGCGGCAGGGAAAGCACCCGGCGACACCCTCCCCTGCCCCGCCGAGCGATCTGTCGTCCGCCACGCTCGACGCTGCGCTCGCGCGCTACGGGATTGCGCTGCCCAGGAGTCAAATCGTCGCGACGCCCGGCGAGGCGGCGGCGGCGGCCGAAGCGATCGGCTTTCCGGTCGCGCTGAAGATCCGCTCGCCCGACATCCGGCACAAGACCGAGGCCGGCGGCGTCGTGCTCGATCTGCGCACCGGCGCCGACGTGCAGGCGGCCGCGGAATCGCTGCTGGCGTCGGCGCGCGCCGCGCATCCGCGCCCGCGCATCAAGGGCTTCCTGGTGCAGGAGATGGTCGCGGGCGTCGAGACCATCGTCGGCGCCCGCAGCGATCCGCTCTATGGCCCGCTCCTCCTGATCGGCTCCGGCGGCGTGCTCGTGGAGCTTGCCCGCGACGCAGCGCTGCGGCTGCTGCCGGTCGAGGACGGCGAGGTCACCGCCATGGTCGACGGCCTCAAGCTCGCGACACTGCTCGGCGGCTACCGCGGACGGACGGCCGCCGACCGGACGGCGTTCGAATCCACCGTGCTGGCGCTCGCGCAGTTCTATCTCGATCATCGCGCCAGGATCGCCGACATCGAGATCAATCCGCTGATCGTGCGGCCGGACGGCGGCGGCGCGGTCGCGGTCGACGTACGGGTGATCTGGCGCGATAATTCCGGTGCAAAGAAGTGATCAAGAAGCTGCCGCGGACTCGGCGCGCTCCCTCCCCCCGCTTGCGGGGAGAGGGTCGGGGTGAGGGGGCGTTTCCAAGCGCTGAGACTCGCGGAAGCTCCCCCTCACCCGCTCGCTTCGCTCGCGACCTCTCCCCGCAGGCGGGGAGAGGTGGAGCACGCTGCACCGCCGCGTGCCACATGGGAGATGCGTGATGGATTTCGAGCTGCCCGAGGAACTGCGCCAGTTCAAGGATTCGCTGCGGCGCTTCGTCGACAAGGAGCTGATCCCGGTCGAGCGCCAGACCGTCACCGCTGAGGGCGAGGAGATCAAGCCCGAGTACCTCGACCGTTTCCAGAAGCGCGCCAAGGATCTTGGCATCTGGATGATGGAAGTGCCGGAGGAATACGGCGGCACCGAACTTTCATTGCTGGCGCGCACCATCGTGATCGAGGAGCTCTCGCGCAGCATCGCCATCCCCGCGCGCGGCGAAGGCATCACCGGGCCGTCGGTGCGCGCGATCCTCTATTCGCTCAGCGGCGAGATGAAGGAGAAATATCTCCTTCCGGTACTGCGTGGCGAGAAGAAGGCCTGCTTCGCCCAGACTGAGCCCGATGCCGGCTCCGATCCCGGCGGCATGCGCACCACCGCCGTGCGCGACGGCAATCATTACGTCATCAACGGCGTCAAGCGCTTCATCACCGGCGCCAACAAGGCCGACTTCATGCAGCTCATGGCCGCCACCGACCGCGCCAAGGGCTCGCACGGCGGCATTTCCTGCTTCATCGTCGATATGGATACGCCCGGCGTTAAGCTCGGCACGTCGTACCAGACCATGATGGGCGACCGGCCGTGGGAGATCGTGCTCGAGAACGTGCGCGTGCCGGCGAGCCACCTGGTCGGTGAGGAAGGCGGCGGCTTCAAGCTGGCGCAGAAGTGGCTTGGCGCCGGCCGCGTCAAGCACGGCGCCCGCGCGCTCGGGGTCGCCGAGCGCTGCCTGGAGATGGCAACCTCCTATGCCAAGCAGCGCTCGACCTTCGGCCGGCCGCTTGCCGACCGGCAGGCGATCCAGTGGAAGCTCGCCGACATGTTCATCGAGCTGCAGGCGGCGCGGCTCCTGGTCTACAAGGCCGCCACCCGCCTCGACAAAGGCGAGGACGCGCGCGAGGACGCCTATGTCTGCAAGTATTTCGCCGACGAGATGGCGTTCCGCGCCGCCGACCAGTGCATGCAGATCCACGGCGGCATCGCGCTCACCACCGACCTGCCGATCGAGAAGATGTGGCGCCAGCAGCGTAGCTACCGCATCACCGAAGGCGCCAGCGAAGTGATGAAGATGGTGATCGCCCGCCACGTGCTGAAGGCGTATGGGTAAGTCGGGCGATGTCGGAAGCGAGGCGGCCTTGTTAGCAGGGACGACGTCTTCGACGCGCTACCCGACAAATTGCGCAAAGCTAGACGCGCGGTAGAGGCCCCGTATACATGATATCGCCGAACTGCGATCCGTGTGGACGACTGCCCTGGTATGCAATCGCCCGGAATTCCTCCGGAAAATATTGGCGCTGCAATCCGTCGATGATTTCATTGTCGCGAATCACTAATCCCATCGCCGGCCACTTCTTCTCTTTTTCCGGGGTGCCGACTCCCACAACGATTTCCCAGTTGGGATAGCGGGCGAGCAATTTTTGCAGGGACTTGATCACAATTGGCTGTAGTAGATTAAGGTTTTCTGTTTCTATTTTGTGCTGATAGTTCCCCCAGTTTTCTTCGACCACCAAATAATCTTTCCATTCGTACACCAGTCTATTGTTTTTCCACTCGCAGATATCCTCTTTTCCAAACTGCTGCAGCACTTCGCGAATCTCATCATAGAGAAGCTGCCATTCCCTTTCCTGGATTTCAGCCTGGTCAGTCATGTCGGACCTGCAGCAATCAATCTTATCTCACTGCAACTTGAGACCGCCGGGCCCCGTATAGAAGATGTCGCTGAACTTCGTTCCGACCGGACGGCTTCCCTCATACTGGATGCTTTTAAACTCCTCGGGTAAATATTGGCGTTGCAGCCCGTCGATTATTTCGTCATCCGAAATGACCAATCCCATAGTGGGCCAGTTTTCGTTTTCCGGACTGCCAACCGCGATCACAATCTCCCAGTCTGGATATCCCATCAACGATTTCTGTAGCGACTTGATGACAAGTGGTTTCACCATTTCCAAGTTGTCCGTTTCAATCTTGTGCTCGAAGAGACCCAAATTCTCGTCAAGAAGAAAATAATCACCCCGCTTGCGCGGCCCCCATTCATCCTCTTTCCCAAACTGTCGGAGGACGTCTTGAATTCGTTGATAGAGGACGGCCCATTCGCGTTCCTGTCTAGCGCTGAGGTCTTCAACCATATTCTTGCTCTCCTATTCGCCACCACGCCCGCCCGTGCGGAACCTATAAAACATTCGGAGGCGCCGAACCATGTCGTTGTAGAAGCGTATGCGGGGATCATCCGATTCCGCAATTGCTTTCAGGATGGAACGAGCATGGTCCGGCCTCATTTGTTCGGCAGTAATGTTATTCGCTCGCAAGAAGTGCTCAAAAAGTTCGTCAACGGCGTCGCTATATATCTTATGAAGCTTATCCCATACATGTCTTCCTATATCCCCCTGTGGGTCGATATAGCGACGGACATGAATGTGGCCGGACGCAGCCTTGTCAAATACTTCGCGAGTCTCTGGCGGAAGTGGGCGCTTCCCATAGATTGCTCGCGGCGCATAGTGGTGTCCGACGCCTGTATATTGCGCTCCCGGAATCCAATAATTATCGGGCGTGGCATCAGATACGATTTGTGCGTCGTCGTAGAATTCACCGGGATCCTCCGACCAAAAATCTGTTGAACGCTGGGCGACTGGCTCGGCCGCTATGTTCGGTGACGGCTGCACGGGAGCGGCAGTATCGCCGATATGTGGCCGTGCGAACTGGGCCCACGGATTCTCACCGTAGGTCTTGGGTAGGACATCGAATCGGTTCGACGCCAGCGAGGCCCACGGCGATGGCCTGATCATTCCCGCGGCCCAGGAATAATCGTCCTTCGGAAATGTTGGCGCGAGGCGGCCCGCTTCGAACGGGCTTGGTGCCGGCGACGTGTCGGAGTCGTAGCGCGGGTCACGCGGCGCCAGGGTGCCAAACAAATCCGGGTTAGGCGACTTGAGGAAATACGACCAGGACGGCTGCGGCAGTTGCGTCAACGCGGGTGGAGCCGGCGGGAACGGCGGCGCCAAGCGACCCCATTCGTATGGACTTGGCGCCGCCGGCAGGTCCGAGTCATACGGGGCCATCCGCGGCGCCCAGGTGCCGGGCATCTGCGGCTCGGGGGTTTTTGCGAACTGCAGCAGGTAAGCCCGCAGCAACGCGCTTGCCTTTGGCAGCTCGGCCGGTGCGCCACGATCGGAAGGCTGCTCCTGGGGAAGTGTGGTCGCGGCCCAGCCCCATGGGGCGCGGCGCGAATCAAACGGGTTCTCGGCCATGATGGCCTCCTTTTGGTTCGTCGATTTGAAGGATGGAGCGCCGATGGCCGCGGGTTGTGCGGCGTCGGTGCTGCGATGTGAGATCGCCAGGGAAAGCGCGGACAACAAAAATCCCGGCGCGGTTTCCCGGCCGGGTCACAACTTCACCACCCTAGCATTTCGCCAAGTTACCTCAACCGTAACCCATGTCAAGCGAAAAAATTGTCAAGATAAATGAAGCGCCGGCACGGGCGCCCGGCTTATTCCCGGTCCGAATCGGCCGCGCCTTACTTGATCTCCAGAATCTGCTTGGTGCGCGCGAGCACCGCGGGCGGCGTGTTGGCGATGAAGTCGGCAACCTTCTGCGCCTCCTCGCCGCTCGAGGGGCTGATATCCATGCCCGACTTCGCGGCCTCGGCGAGGAACGCCGGATCCTTCATGGTGGCATCGAAGGCGCGGCGCAGCGCCTCGACGCGCTCGCGCGGGGTGTCGGGCGTGGTGACATAGGCGCGGTTGATCTCGGTGTCGGCCGAGATGAAGGCGAGCACCTGGCGGCCTTCCTCGTCCCTGGCGAGCTCCGTCATCAGCGGCACGTCGGCGAGCTCGGGATGGCGCTTGGCCGCGATCTGCACCAGGATGAAGATCTTCTTGTCCTTGAGCCATTCCGGATGCGTCGCCTTCCACGACGCCCAGGAATTCGACCCGCGGCCGCCGACCTCACCGCGCTCCATGGCGAGGTTGACGTCGTTGCCGCCGGGATAGCCGGACACGATCCTGAATTTGGTGCCGGCGAGCACGTTCAGCGCCTTCGGATAGTACACCGAGGAGGTCGCCTGCCCCGGCGCGCCGACCACGAGCTCCCGGGTCATCACGTCCTGGACGGTGCGGATGCCGGTCGTGTGCCAGGAGTTGATGACGTTCGGGCTGTTGGTCGAATTGCCGATCCAGAAGAACCTGCGGGTGTCGAACTCGACATTGCCGCCGCCCAGCGCCTGATGCGCCGACATGTTCTGCATGATCGCGTGCAGCACGGTGCCGTCGCGCGGCGCCTGCACGGCGAGCCAGTTGGCGGCCTGCAGGCCGACGCCGCCCGGCATGTTGCGGGGAACGATCTGCGGCTCGCCCGGGATGTGGCGGCTGAGGTGCCGCGCGATCAGGCGCGCGCGCAGGTCGTAGTCGCCGCCCGGCGCGGTGGCGACGATCATACTGACGGTCTTGCCGTGGTAGAAATCGGCCACCGGCTCGGCGGCGGCGGGCGTTGACGAGCACAGGGCCGCCAAGGCAAGGATGGCCGCTCCACTCACGCCCGCGCGTACGAACCCGTGCACCGCAGTTCCTCCGAGGCCTTTCCGCCTGTCATCATCCGCGAAAGCGGATGATCCAGTATCCCGCAAAATCCGTATATCGCACAGCGTTGCATCGTCGCATGTTCGGTGATTACTGGATGCCCCGCCTGCGCGGGGCATGACCGTATCAGATGCCAGGCTCACGATGAACAGCAGCGCGCCGCGCTATCGGTTGGGAGTGGACGTCGGCGGGACGCATACCGATCTCGTGCTGCTCGACACCGCGACCGGCGCGCTGATGGTCGAGAAGGTCTCGAGCACGCCGAAGAATCCCGCGCTCGGCGTGCTCGACGGCGTGACGCGGTTCATCGCCAAAGGCATTGCGCCGGCGGCGATCGAGTTCTTCGCCCACGGCACCACCATCACCACCAATGCGCTGCTGGAGATGCGCGGCGCCAAGGTCGGCCTCCTGATCACCAGGGGCTACCGGGCGGTGCAGGAGATCCAGAGCCAGGCACGCGACGGCAACCTGTTCGACTATTTCTACAACAAGCCGCAGCCGATCGCGCCGCAGAGCCTGACCCGCGAAATTCCGGAGCGCTCCGACTATGCCGGCAAGGTGATCGTTCCGCTCGACCGCGAGGCGGTGCGGCAGGCCGCGCGCGCGCTCAAGGCCGCGGGCGTCGACTCGATCGCGGTCTGCTACCTGTTCTCGTTCATGAATCCGGCGCACGAGGCGGAAACGCGCGCATTGATCGCCGAGGAATTTCCCGGTGTGCACGTGTCGCTGTCGAGCGAGGTGCTGCCGCGCATCCGCGAGTGGCCGCGGCTCTCGACCACGCTGCTCAACGCCTATCTCGAGCCGGTGATGGTGCGCTACATCGATCATCTGAATCGCGGGCTCGACCGTTCCGGCATCGGCACCCAGCAGCGCTTCCTGATGCAGTCGAATGGAGGCGTCATGCCGTTCTCGGCGGCGATCGCCGGCGGCCGCACCGTGCATACCCTGTTCTCCGGTCCCGCCGCCGGCGCGCAGGCGAGCGCCTATCTCGCGCAGGAGGACGCGCGCACCGGCCTCGTCACCCTCGACATGGGCGGCACCTCGGCCGACATCGCCTTCATCGAGGGCGGCGTGCCGCTTGAGGTGACCGAGGGCGAGATCGCGCGGCGGCAGATCGACGTTCCGGCGCTCGACATGACCTCGATCTCGGCCGGAGGCGGCTCGATCGCCTGGATCGACGGCGGCGGCTTCCTCAATGTCGGGCCGCAGAGCGCGGGCGCCGATCCCGGGCCGGCCTGCTACGGCCGCGGCGGCAAGGAGCCCACTGTCACCGACGCCGACGTCGCCTGCGGCTATCTCAACGCGGATTATTTCCTCGGCGGCAAGCAGACGCTCGACATCGCCGCCTCGCGCACGGCGCTCAAGAGCCGCATCGCCGATCCGCTCAAGATGGACATGCTCGACGCCGCCGCCGGCATCCAGCGCATCGTCGACATGCGCATGGCCGACGAGGTGCGCGTGTTCGCCGCCAAGCGCGGCGTCGATCTCTCCTCGTTCACGCTGCTGCCGTTCGGCGGCGCCGGCGCGGTGCATGCGGCGGCGGTGGCGGAAGAGCTCGGCATGCGGCGCATCCTGGTGCCGCCGCGGCCGGGCGCGTTCTCGGCGCTCGGGCTTCTCTGCACCGACGTGGTACACGACTACATCCGCTCGGAGCTGCGCCCGCTTGACGACGTCGCGGCTGACCACGCCGAGGACATCTTCCAGCAGCTGGAAGGCAAGGCGCGCGAGGAGCTGAAGGCCGAAGGCATGGACGCCGCGGCGGCCGGCTTCGCGCGCGAGTTCGACCTTCGCTATACCGGCCAGGGCTACGAGCTGCGCACTCCGCTCGACGGCCTGTTCGAAGAGCAGTTGACGGCGGCTTCGCTGA
>Ga0114129_10005726_pt1 | contig 17605 bp, 13 predicted proteins | sample RhiMetdeltSRZDD1_FD_80071 | JGI IMG/M metagenome (GOLD analysis project Ga0114129, IMG submission 80071) | Populus rhizosphere microbial communities from Tennessee, USA - Rhizosphere MetaG P. deltoides SRZDD1 (version 2) (version 2) | ecosystem: Host-associated > Plants > Roots > Rhizosphere >...
ATAAAACTGTTTCTGAAATAGCATACGAATTAGGATTTGAAAATATGTCTTACTTCTCCCGGCTCTTTAAAAAAGAAACAGGAATGCTGCCCACATCTTATAAGAAACAATTTTTTGAATAAAGTAATAATTGAAGGCAGAAAGCTCACCGTCATTTAGAGAGTGCATGACAAAAGGTTAAGAAATTCTACAACCCTGAATTATGCATAAACGTAAATGCAGTTATACCTTCGAGTACAAAAATTACTCATATTCTACAATAAAATCGTTTTCAAGGTCGCTTTTTAGTCTTTTCTTTTCCGCATCCCAATAATCCTTATAAAAGTTTAAATATTTTTCTAATTGATCGGCTTGTTTAATATCCTTTTTTTTGAGAACCGACATATTCCGCACTATTATTTTATAATTCTTTTCTTTCAGCCAATCCAAATCCCTCATGCATTCATCAAGCGCATCCAAATTCCAACCAAAATAATCCGGAAAATCGAAACAATTTGCAAACTCTTTTAGCAGCCCTTTTTCAGTAATACACTTAAGCGCATTTACTGTGGCAACGAAATATATTCTGCCATTTATGGTTTCAATTGATTTCATCGTTTTCTTTTAAATGATTTATAGATTTGAAGGCTCTTTTTGTTCGAAGTATTCCTGATGGAGAATGATTTAGTAGACAATCAGTGGCATGAATTAGAACGTTCCTGCACTAATTAATTAAACGATTGCCTGAACTGAAGAGGTGAAAGTTTGGTTTTTATTTTAAATAATTTACTGAATGATTGGGGATGTTCGAATCCTAATTCGTACGCAATTTCGCTTACAGACAAAGTGGTTGTAGATAATTTTTCTTTGGCTTTTTCTATCACTTTATCGTGGATATGTTGCTGCGTACGTTGCCCCGTTAATACATTTAGAAGCCCGCTTAAATAACCTGGTGATATATTTAAGGCACTTGCAATGTATTGAACAGATGGCAACCCTTTGCTCGCTATTTCTTCACTATTGAAATAATCATCGAGCAATTTTTCCAGGCGGAGAAGTATCTGATGATTAGCCTTTTTTCGGGTTATAAACTGGCGTTGATAGAATCGTTCTGCATAATTAAGCAGTGTTTCAATTTGGGAAATGATAATATTTTGACTGAACTTATCAATGTTTGAATGATATTCCTGTTGAATATATTGAATGATATGACCAATAATCGCTTCTTCCTTTTCTGAAAGAAACAGTGCTTCATTGGCAGAGTAGTTAAAGAACTCGTATTGTTTTATGGCTTTGGCCAAAGGGGTATTCCAAAGAAAGTCAGGGTGAATTAACAGTATCCACCCCGAAAGTTTTGAAATAGTGTCCTGCGCCGGTTCAATTCTCAAAACCTGGTTGGGGGCAATAAAAAATAGCACCCCTTCGTCAAAATCGTATTCCTGCTGCCCGTAAATCATTTTGAAATCCACATTTTTCTTTACAGCAATAGCATAGCAACCAAAAATTACACTTGTCGTTTTTTTTTCGGGGTTGATCTTTGAGTAATCCACCACACTGATCAACGGATGTTCCGCCTTTGGTAAGTTCCATAATTTATGAAATTCCGTTATCGATTTAACCCTGAGTGGATTTGTATTACCCATATTACAAAAGTAGATTTAGTTTTGGAATCCTCACGTCTAAAAGGTCAATACAACTCTGCCTGGATTACGCTTACCTGTTTCCACAATAGTGATTGTTGCTACCGCGTGTGAAAAATGCGTTTCCAACCCAACCACAGGTTTGAGTAATCCCTGAGCCGCCCGTTCGGCGATTACTGGCAGATACCTGATGCCCATTGTTGCGAAAACAAGCTTATATCGGCGGGATAGCATCCCGCGAATTATCCTGGAAGGTGTTGGATTGATATCAATGAACAACCCCTTCGTATTGAGCATCGACAACGCGCGGTCAATTTTCATTGTTCCCGCAGTATCAAAAATGATGTCAAATGGTTCAGTATCCTTCTGATATCGTTCGTCGGCATAGTTAAAAACCTCGTTAACACCCATGGCCCTGGCGAGATCCATGGATGCCGTACTGCACGTGCCAACTACCTTTGCGCCCTTTGCAGCCGCTAACTGTACTCCCATTAAACCCACTGCTCCGGTGCAACCATTGATCAATACCCGTGAGTTGACTGATACGCCTGTTTTACCAAAGAGTGCAGCCCAGGCCGTAGCAGTTGGGATAGGGAGGCAGGCGGCCTCAGTGAATGTGAGTTGCGAAGGCTTTTTGACCACAAAGCGCGAATCAGTGACAAGGACCTCCGCAAATGCACCAGGTTTTTTGACATCCATTGTACCCAATACCTCATCGCCTGGTTGAACGTTCAATACTTTTGATCCTACCGCCTCAACCACGCCTGCAAAATCAGATCCTATGCCTTTTGGGAACTGCCTGCCCATGAAAAGTTTCATGGAGCCTTGTCGTTGCTTCCAATCCAGCGGATTGATGGCTGCTGCTTTCACTCTAACCTGCACATCGTTTTGCTTCAATTGAGGCAATTCGTATTCCCCTATATACATTTCGGAAGCTGAACCATAATGGTTGAACTGAACCCGTTTGACCTTCATATTTATATTATTTTTTAAACAAGCCTATTATTGGATGATGAGATTTTGGACTGCCTTTAAACTTGAGTTGATTTGAAGTATCTTCATTTTTCTGTTTTTTGCTGTTGTAAAACTCCTGAACAATCAAAAAACAGACGTAGTCATATCGACTTTTTTTGTAGCCAAAACTGTACTGTCTTTGCAAATGACCAGTTTAGTATACCTAATAAACTCCCCAAAAACCCTTAATCCTGAATCAACAGGTTAGAAATTTGTCCAGCCGCCCCGACTTTTTACGATTTTGATCGATTGGGAGCGATTGCGATTGCTTCTTATCGATTTTAATAGGAAATGAAGGGTATTGATGAGATAATAATTAGCTCTACTTTATTGCCGTATTTTTACTTCTCAAGGAACCCGCCTTTTACGAAATCGCTTTCTCCTGGTCGAGGTGTATGCGGGGCCAGCCTATTATCTATTCTAATAATTTTAGGTAAAAACAAGTTAACGGCATATATTTAAGTGTTAGCGGTCAGGTTAAGACGACCACAAACATTGCCAGGTAAAAATCTGATAGTATGGTAAATAGATCATTTACACCCTTTCCAACTTTGACAACCGCAAGATTAACTCTTAGACAATTATCAACCGATGACGGGAAAAGTATTTTTGCTTTGCGTTCTGACAGGGAGATAAACAAGTATCTTGAAAGACAACCAAGCCAGACAATTGAAGACGCAATCAACTTTATCAACAAGATAAATGATATCATTGAAAAAAATGATGGGATCTATTGGGTAATAACCCTGACAAATAGTAACACCTTTGTTGGAACAATTTGCCTTTTTAGCTTTTTAAACGAAGAAAATAAGTGCGAGATCGGTTATGAACTTTTAACAAATTATCAGGGACAGGGAATAATGAAAGAAGCGGCTGAAAAAGTTATTGACTATGCCTTTCATACATTGCAGCTTCAAAAAATAGAAGCATTTACTCATAATGGCAATCAGCATTCAACCAAACTTTTGTTGAAGTTTGGATTTAAAAAATCAATAGAAGCTGACAAAGAGAACCCTGACTATACTATATACACCTTGACCAATTCAGACCGGTAACCAAAGTTTTTTATGTGTTAGCCAGGAAATAACAGTTATTTGGAAAATGTATTTTATTGATAATAAATTAGTGGTACAGCTTGTTCTGGTTTTGTAATCCTGCCCATTGCTCCTCACGGGCATGCTTCCGTTGGCTAATTATAGAATGATGTTACAGGTCAAAGCGCCCGGCAGCATATCCTTGAAAAGCTCATAGAAAAGGCAAAGACACAACCAGGCACTACTAAACCGATGTTAGCGGTTGGTGTCCCCGATTATAGCGTATCTATTCCTTCCAAATCTGTGTCGCCACCGTATTTTCGTTGCCGGTGAAAACAACAAAATAACTGCCTCTTGCCAGGTTAGTAACATCAATACTGGTTTTGGTTACACCTGCATAAACAGGTATTGTCTGCAATACGCTGCCATCCACAGCAACCACCCGTATAAAAGAAGTATGGCTGGTGACCGGGCAGGTAACCGTAACCGCTGTATTGCCGGTAATCAGGCTGGGGTATACATTTAAGGGCTGTGCATTTACGTTGTTGAAAGAAATAATGCTACTATAGTTGATAGTACCGTTCTTTTCAACCGACTGTAGCCGGTAATAAACACTCCCTGCAGGAACATGCGCGTCGGTCGCTGTATAGATGTTCAATACTCCTCCTTTGGCTGCTACTCGCTGTACAGGCGTAAACACAAAACCATCGATGCTTCGTTCTACGATATAATAACTCATATTTATTTCATCGGCTGTTTGCCAGTTCAGTTGAATGGTACTGTTTTTCCGCTGACCGCTGAAATGCAGCAGGGTTTGCGGTAATGCCTGGCAGGCGTTCAGTGCAAGGCTTTTGCCGGTTGTATTGGTACAACCAGCTATGGTGCAGGCGACCGATATGGTATAGTTGCCTATATCCGATACCGTAACAGGGTTAAGGGTAAGCGTATTTCCGGTACTGGTACTACCGTTGGGGCGCTGCCAGGAATAGTTGTAGAAAGGACTGGCCGGCAGGGTGAATGTAGCAGTACTTCCAACACAGGTACTACCGGTAGTAACCACATTGGGTAACGCCAGCGTATCAATGGTAATGCTGTGCGAGTAACTGTTAAGGCAGGCATCGGCCATCAGGAATGTGTAAGTGCCGGAAGCCAGACCTGTAAATACGGGGCTTGCCTGCAGTGGCCTGGTGGTTGGCCCCGAAATGATCTGGAATTGATAAGGAGAAACACCACTGGTACTGTCGGGCAGCAACGCCACCTGCCTGGTAGTGCCGCAAAGAGCTACGGCAGCAGAGGAATTGAACAGAGGTTGTGTATAGGCGGGGATAACGATCGTGTCTTTAATAACATCGCAGCCCGGATTGGCCATCCCTACGTATACCGGACCATAGATATTTTGATACTGATAGGTCGTATAGTAAGTTCCGGGCGAAAGGTTCATGAGCGAATCGGTAATACTTAAAGACGGGCTTATGAAGGATTTGTTATATATCGAATTGACGGTTACATTGCCAGGCGCCCATGACGAACCCGACGTGGCATTCAACAGTATCTTATTGACGTCCGCGCATCCTTTTTCCAGCGAGGTCGTGAACACCGTATGACGCACATCCGAAGGACTGAACGTAATTGTAATACTGTCTTTCTGCCCGCAGCTGTTGTTGATGGCGTACATCTTATAAGTGCCAGTTCCAAAATAGCCCAGTATAGCTCCGGACAACACATTTTTTGTGGTATCCGGGTAGGTATAGGTGTGCACCGTGCCGTCGCTAAACCTCACAGAAGAAGGGCCGGAGACCAGCACGATATCAGCCGGCTGGTTGTTGAAGTTGAACTCCATAAACAGGCTTGTTGTTCCCTCCCTGCAGGTGGCGTACGGCAAATTTTGCGTATAGGATATTTTAAATGCAGGCCCGGCATCCCAGTTGAATGTCAGCGAATCTTTTCTGCAGCAATCCTGCCGAACCACTTTATAGCCCGGGCCGGGCGGATAACCCGAAAACGTTGAATTATTGGTTTGCGTGGCCAACACGGCGCCGGAAGAACTTACCAGTGTATACGTTATAGTGCCGCAGTGCAATGACGAAGGCCCACGTTCAAACGTATACGTGTATTGACTGCCGCAACCCGAGGGAAGTGTTCCATTAAGCGACATATCCATGTTGGTTGAAAGGGTAATGTTACCCGTTGAAGAAACGCCGCAATGGTTGGTAACAGTTATTGGCATCTGCTCAAAAGCACCCGTTGTATGATGATACCGTATGCGGAAAGTATCGTTAAAAGAGCCGGCGTTAACAGCAGGAGCGGTGATCACATGCGTTACACCCGGGCCGTTTGGCGGCGACACCGAAATGGTATAAGGAGGCTTGTAACCGGATATACCAAAGGTGAGGATAACGGCAAAAGAATCGCAGTCGAGGTATTGCAGGGTATAACTGTTAAGGGCAATTGAGCTTGCGGGGGCGCTGAGGCTAACCGTCCGGGTCTGGAAATTGCCGCATGAATCGTTTACCTGGCAGGTATAGGTACCGCCAGGCAGGCCGGTAAATACATTGCCTGTCTGCGGGCCCGCGGTAACGGGCGAAGGGCTGATCAATGAATAGGTAAACGGCGCCCGGCCATTGGCATTAATGGTTATGGAACCATCGCTGCTGCCCGGGCAGGTAGGCGACTGAGTTGTAATAGTTGGCAACGGGATCGTGTAACTGCCGGTAACTGTAAAATTACGGGTAACAGATGTATTACAATGATCGGTCACCTGTACTGTATAGGCGCCCGGCGACAGCGACTGCAATATATTCGACAATTGTGGTGGCGATAGCGTTGGCCCTGTAGTGATGCTGTATGTGTATGGTGCTGAGCCGCCCGATACTAATACAGTAGCCGTGCCGGATGCCGTGCAGCGGCTTTCGGTGGCAGTGACTGAATTAATGACAAGCGGTGTGGCGGCCGGACATTGGGCTTTTGCCGTATACACACACGCAAGTATCAGCAGCATGCAAAGTGTGGCATGACTTAGGGTACGGTACATTGTTAACGTTTTTCCGGGTTAGGAAGTTTGGATACAATTCGCCGTTATGACGAGGCCGCAAGATATTTTTTTTGAAACGATGGGGTTATAGAAATACTTGGATATTGTATGGGGCTGATTTTATATATAATCCTCTATGTACACAAACCTGATTACGTAATTTCTAATGGGTGTATTTTGCCACGGAATGAAATTTCATGAGATTAAAATGGTTCTATGATGTAACTAAAGCGGTAATCGTCATAAGGAAGCAGATAACGCGGCATGGGCATGGCTCCCCAGCTATCGATCCCCCCAACTCCCATTTGCGCAAAGTCGATATTGAGCCGGGTCTGCGGTCTTTTCTCCAAATCAGCGGCATGTCGCTGGTTACGCGGCATGCCATTATCGAGATCGCTGTCGAAATAATGAAGAGCACTGATGCTTAACAGGGAGTCTGAATGAATGAAAATGCCTTTCCCTTTGGCATTGCTGATCCTATACCAGCGGATATCGGTTTTATTGCCGGTTTCCTGCGGTATCACATAGGGAAAGAATTGTTCATCTACCTTTTGCTTATACAATCCAACATGCGCGCTGAAATTCCTGTCCTGATAGTTTTCGTGTGGTCCCCTGCCATAGTATTCCACCTGGTTGAAGCCCTGCGGTAATATCCATTGCATACCGAACCGTGGCATAATACCAATCTTTACCATAGAATCTTTACTTACCTGAACCAGTTGCTCCACTTTGATCTTACCCGCTGCATTGATAGTGTAGTTGATATGGAGAATAGCCAGCACGGAAGGAAGCTGGCAGGTTACGTTCACTGTTGCCAAACCATTGCGAATGGTATCTTGAAAAGAAAGGAGCACCTGCTTCATCGTAGCTTCTTTCCACGCCTGCAGTTTTTGTGGTATTTTGGCGCCATAATCATTATCAGTGGGCACCCGCCAGAAATTGGGTTTGGTTTCGTAAGCCGGGTCTAACATGGCAACACCGTTATAACTGTATTGGCATATAGCCCCCGTTGCTTTGTCGAAAGTGACAGAAGCCTTGCTGCCGGTGAACTGTAATTTTCCGGAGAATTCTTTCCTGGAAATACTGCCTTCATTTTGAATAGCTGCAGCCGGGAGTGGCGCCTTATGTACAGGCAGTTGCTCTGTTGCCACTATATGGCCTGCAGGAACAAGCGATTGCGCCTGTTTTGTGCGATATGTAAGGTTCAGGAAGGCTTCGCCGTTCCTGATCTTTTTATAAGGCAGATAAATTGTACGGGATTCCTGTGCCTGCACATTAATATGGGTTATTTCGCCTGTTTGTATCCGTTTGCCATCCAGAACAAGTTCCCATTGCAGGGTAACATTGGAAAGGTCGGTAAAGAATTTTTCATTGTAAATACAGATGGAGTCTTCCCCCGCCAGGCTGGTATGAATATCCTGGTAAACCTTTTTCATTTCCCAGGCATGCGGATAAGGTGCACGGTTGGCATAAAAAATTCCCTTGGCTGTATAGTTATTAGCAATAATGGCCTCTTTGGGCCCGTAATCTTCACCATAGGTGTACACGGTATCGCCTTTGCTATTGACCCGCTGAAAGCATTGGTCTACAAAATCCCATATATAACCGCCCTGGAAGTTATTTTTGTTGCTTCGTATCACCTGCCAGTAATCGGTAAAATTGCCGAGTGAGTTACCCATGGCATGGGCATACTCAACCATGATAAAGGGACGCGCAGGCTGCGGGTTGTTCTTTGCATAGTCGAGCATCGCGGCCGGTGTAGGATACATCGGATTGATGACATCTGAATTCCATTGCCAGGCAAAGCGGCGATAGTCGGCCCAGGCTCCTTCGTATTGAACCGGACGGCTGTTGTCGCGCTGTTTCATCCAGAGATAACAATTGTAGAAATTATAGCCATTGCCCGCTTCATTGCCCATGCTCCAGATGATGATGGAGGGGTGGTTCTTATCTCTTTCTATCATCCTTTGTACCCGAAGCAGGTGGGCATTCAGCCAGGCGGGCCGGTTGGCCATGGTACGTGTAATCTCAAAACTCATTCCATGTGATTCAATGTTTGCTTCATCAACAACATACAAACCATACTGATCGCAGAGGTCGATCCAGGTTTCGCTGTTTGGATAATGGCTTGTTCTCACCGCGTTGATGTTGAATTGTTTCATCAACTGTATGTCTTTGATCATGGCTTCGCGTGAAATGACCTGGCCTGTTTGCGGATCTGTTTCATGCCTGTTCACTCCTTTAATAAGAATGGGACGCCCGTTTACGAGCAGCAGGCCATTCTTTATTTCAATTTTGCGAAAGCCTACCTGCTGCGTGGTCATTTCAAGCAACTGATTGTTGGCATTCCTGATCCTGACCTGTGCCTGGTATAGCGTGGGCGATTCTGCCGTCCATAATGCAGGGGCTGTTACCGGCAGGTTCAATGAAAGCCTGGCCGAATCGAAAGAGCCCTCCTGTGTAACGATAACCTGGTTGTCTTTCAACAGTGTTATTTCCGCTTTTATTCCTTTTTCAGGCGCCCGGTTCAGCAGGCAGTTCACCTGCAGGATGGCGTTCTTATAAGAATTGTCAAGCTCTGGTTTCAGTTCAAGATCATACAGGTGAACGGGGTTCCTCGCTACCAGGAAGCAACTGCGCGTGATGCCGCTGAGCCGCCACATGTCCTGATCTTCGATATAATTGGCATCGCACCATCGCATCACCTTGAGGGTGATCAGGTTCTTACCTTTTTGCAGATACGGCGTGATGTCGAATTCAGAAGGCAGTTTACTATCTTCCCCATAACCCGCATATTGACCGTTTACCCAAACCGACAGATTCGATTTGGCGGCCCCGACATGCAGCACAACCAGTTTGCCATCCCAATCGTGTGGAATCATCACTTCCCGCCGGTATATGGCGGTAGGATCAAAGCTTAGCGGAACGGCCGGTGGGTTAAGCCGCTGCATGAGGTACCTGAATTCAAACCCTGAGGTGGCATAGATGGGGAATCCATATCCGTTCATTTCCCAGTTGGCCGGCACATTGAATAAGGGCCATTGGCTATCGTTGAAGCTGTTTGTTTCAAAACCTTCGGGAAGATCCGCGGGGCGGTCAACGTATTTGAACCGCCAGGCGCCATCAAGGCTCTGGTAGTTTTTTGATTGGTGCCAGTCGCCTTTGGCTGCTACCGTTTCATTTTCGTATACATAGAAACTGGCATGCATCGACAGGCGGTTCTGTTCAATGATGGTTTCATCGAGCCAGGGCACACCGGCACAGGCAGAAGTAGTGTCATAGGGGTGCAAAGTTTGGCTTGACTGAGAGGATGCAGTTAATTTACCAAGCAGGAGAACAACAAGTAAAAAAAATATTGCTTTCAATTCTTTGTTATTTATTGAAGAATGAATTAAAGGGAATACCTCGCAATCGTCATTGCCGAACAGGACAAAAATAGAGGAGATAAAAGGGAGGGGGGGTAGACTTTTCAGCCAAAAAAGGGGGTAGAAATGTCCAATTCATCCTGTAGTCAATGATAAATGATAGAAAAAGTATCTGACAACCACTAATCAGAAAATAATTTATACCACTTTTTTTCTAAAAAACTATATTTGCCCATATTGTATTATCTAAATCTCTGTAGATAATCCTACGTCTTCCGTGACGATGTTTTAGCAAATCTTTTTGCAGGCAAAAACGGCTATCATAATCTAAAAGATCATGTTATGCCTTTATGTGCCTTTATTTTTCTTAGACAAAAAGTTCCTCCATAATTATTCTGCCAATCACAAAAGTCAAACCGCTTAATCTTAGCGTAAGTTCAATTAATCACAAAAAAATACGTACAAAATAAAATGACGATAATAATTATTGGCGCAGGTATTGGAGGATTATGTCTTGCACAGATGTTGAAGATGAATGGAGTAAATGTTCAGGTTTTTGAACGGGATGCGACTGCTTTTGACAGGCCGCAGGGCTATCGTCTTCACCTTGATGCTGATGGCATTTCAGCTATTCGGGAATCATTACCTGAAAAACTATTCGAATTGTTCGAACTGACATCAACAAATCCATTGCCCTATACAACAATTTTGGATACGGCTTTAAAATTGAAGAAACGATTTCCCATCGATGAATATAGTAAGACGGAACACCATGTTGAAACGGGAATTGCCCGACACCTAAATGTAAACAGAGCAACATTAAGGGAAACATTACTGATCGGACTAGATGATATCTGCTATTATGGAGCTAAATTAGACCATTATGAGGCAGATGAGAAAGGAATAACAGCTTTTTTTGAAGATGGAAGAATTATAAAAGGAGATTTATTGGTTGGTGCAGATGGAGCAGGCTCTGTTGTTAGGAAACAAAGAGCCCCTGAAGCAAAAATTATGGACTCCGGTGCCAGAGCCATCTATGGACGTATTAAATTAGAAGTTGCAAAAAAAGTATTGCCACAGCTATGTATTGCAGACGTTTTCACTGCTGTCTCAGATACCCGTAAATTGATCTTAGGTGTAGGACCAGTCATTTTTCCGGTACGTCCGGAATCTGCAGCTCAGGTTTTGGGTCTTAACATGACACTGAACGAACAGCACGATTATGTAGGATGTATCATTTCGGGACGTAAAGAATTTTTTGGTTCTGACGATACAGAAATAAGAAAGAAAACAAGCGATGAGTTGCAACAAATGGCCATTGAACTTTTAAGTGACTGGCCAGGCGAAGCATCATCTGTTCCGGCAGCCGGAGAAAAAGGTTCCTTTTTTTTTATTGAAATGAATTCAAGCATTCCTTTTGATTTAAAACCTCATCATAATGTTACCCTTTTGGGAGATGCCATTCATAATATGACACCCAGTTTGGGAAGAGGTGCCAATGTAGCCCTAAAAGATGCAGTGCTTCTTGGCAAAGAACTTATTCAGGTAGCCCTGGGAAAAAAAGAGTTAGTCAATTCTTTGGCAGATTATGAAAAGGAAATGACTGAATATGGCTTCAATGTTGTTCGTCATTCAGCTGAAAGGGGAACAAAGTTATTAGGACAAGACCCGCTGACTGATTAAGGGGAAAATGAACCAACTAATCAACATTTGAATTATCATTTGAAAAATGATTTTTTGATCGTACGGCAAAAGCTGTACGATCATTTTCAAATATAGCACAAAACTAAAATTGTCCGGAGGTGACCGTAGTCGCTAAGTGCAGTGACGCAATCACTGCGCTGAAAGAAATTAACAGGCTGCGCTTTCTTCCTGTTGCAATTTTTTCAGCAATATTTCCAGCTCCTGCTTTTTGGCTTTGTATATATTATGCTCCCACCTGCTGGCATAAGCAACGAGGATAAAAAAGAGTGCTACCACCAATGCTAACCAAACCGGTTTACTGCTTTCCCAAATGCTTAAAAGTACCAATAACGCAATAGGTAATGCATTCCAGCGCATAATAAAGGAAAGGCCCACCTGGTATTTTGCGGCAGCAAGGGCATGCTGCAGGTCACCCAGCATGGAACGGTCAAAACGGTGTGCCCTTATTCTGCGTATGCGGCTTGCCAATACATACAAGGCGCTGCCAAACATCCATGCTGCCAACAGGTAAATAAACAACCTGTTATGATTCATAAAATTCATTCCCAATATAAATGCGCCGGCAGCAATATTTACAATTATTAACAGCCACTCGGTGAAACCGGCAATATGAATGACCTGATGCTTTTTGGTGATAATGCGGTTGTGCAGCGCCTTTTCATTAATGGCATAAAGCGGCTGGTTATTTTGAGTATCCCAAACTTTTTGCAATTCCTCAAATTCCATTTTTATTAAATTTTTTCGATTGAATAATGAGTTGTTTTTTGATGCGGTTGATCTTTACGCCAACATTTGATACGGTAATGCCCAGTATGGTTGCCATTTCTTTGTAACTGAAACCATCCAGCAACAATAAGGCAACAGAGCGGTCAATTTCATCGAGCTGATGAATAGCTTTGTATAGCCAGGTGAGTTGTTCGTCAGCCTGTATGTTTTGCTGAAATAAAATATCCGGAATGCTTTCCATCGTTCCGTTGGTATTCCGGTATTTCTGTTCTTTGCTTACCCATCTGATAGCTGTATTCAACGCTATGCGGTAAATCCAGGTAGTAACGGCCGATTCATGCCTGAAAGTTGGAATGGAGTTCCAAACCTGGATTGAAATTTCCTGGAATAAGTCATCATGGTCCATAGCTGTACTGCCATATGCGCGTACTATTTTAAAGATGAGCGCCTTATACATGTAAAGCCATTGCTTAAAAATATGCTGCTGTTCCTGAACAGTCACTATAGGTGTTGTTTATAATATTAGTACCGGTAAAGGAAGCAATTCTTACAGGAAGAATAAAATTTATCAGGATCAGACGGGAGAGCGCAATCGTAAGTTTTCTATCTGGTGAAAAGCGCATATAAACACAAAAGCTTCCCGATTCATCGGGAAGCTTTTGCTAAATTAATGGGTTAATCAACAATTATTTTTCAGTAGCCTCTTTGGCTTTGGCTTTCTCTTTTTTACGGGTTGCTTTTGCAATATCCAGCGCAAACAGTTTACTTACCTTCTTCAGCTTGTTATCGAATTTCTTACCCTTCAGATTGTATTCTGCGAGGCTTCCGGCGATTTTTTCGTATACAGATTCGGAAATCTTTTTCTTAGAGAGTTTTGTAACTTTTGGTTTTATTGTTTCAATATTTTTAGCCATATCTTAATTATTTATAAACAGATAATATAAAGATAACAATTACATAATATGGCCAATGTTAAGTTTTTGCCGGTTTGGGGCCTACCTTGCCGTTGGTTTGTGCATTAAAATAGCTGTTTATGCAATGGAAATTGGTTAAAGCATTTGATGAAGTACTGAAAGAGTATCACCTCATAGAAAATGATAAGATACTTATCGTGCTAAAATATAATTCGTTACAGCAGTCGGTGCGCATCAGCAGCAAAGGTGAATACCTTTCTTTTTTTATGGAACGAACCGGCTTTGCCGCCACCAGGATCGTTTTCAAAAATGGTTATGGCGTTGAGGTAGGAAAATGCACCTTTAACCGGCGGCACGATAAAGGTCTTATTGAATATGATGGAACGTTATACAACTACGAGCTTTCAGGCGCCGCTTCAATAAAGGCAGTGTTATATAACCTGCATGATCACCAACCGGCTATTGCCTGTGACTGGCCATTAAATGCTCCGCAAATCATTACCTTGTTTAAACAGGGCTGGTACGAAGAGTATGCGTCGTTATTGCTGGGCCTGCACTGTTATGTAAATTTATTTCATATTACTGCCACGAATAGTCAGCTAACTCACTAAGCTTCCCTTTAACTGATTGCGTTTCAACGGGCGCAGTGCCAATGATGAGGCAATTGTAATCGATTACAATTTATTTTTTTTGAAAAGAATTTCTTTTAGCTTTACACTGGTTAGTGTAACAGCTGATGCTTTTGCTTTATTTTATGCCTGTTTTAGTGTACCAATAAAATCCCTGCTACTTTGAAAGAGAAAGAAGTTACCATATATGATCTTGCCAAAAAACTGAACATTTCCATTGCTACGGTAAGTCGCGCATTGAAGGATGACCCGGTAGTTAATAAAAAGACCCGCAAAAAGATCTACGATCTGGCTGAGGAAATGGGGTACCGCAGCAACCACTTTGCCCGTAACCTGCGCAACCAGCGAACCAATACCATTGGCGTTATTGTTCCCCGCCTGAACAGCTATTTTATGAGCACGGTTATTGCCGGCATCGAAAACGTTGCGAACAGTGAAGGATATACCCTCATCATCAGCCAGTCGTCTGAGTCGGCCAAAAAAGAAATGGCCAGTGTAAAAACCATGTTCAACAACAGGGTAGATGGTTTGCTGGTGTCGCTGGCTTATGATACCGAAGACATTTCGCATTTCGACATGCTGTTCAGAAAAAATATTCCGCTGATCTTTTTCGATCGCGTAATGGAACATAAGAATACGACAAACATTCTCATCGATAACCGCAAAGCGGCTTATGAAGCTACCACCCACCTGATTGAGCAGGGCTGCCAGCGGATCGTTCATATTACCGCCACCCTTAAACGCAACACCTACGTTGACCGTTTCAAAGGATATAAGCAGGCCCTGGCCGAACATAATATTCCGTTCAGGGAAGAGTATGTGCTGATCAATAACCTCAGCCAGGAAGCCGGCATTTCAGCCGCAGAGGCCATTCTGGCCATGGACCCTTTGCCCGATGCGGTTTTTGTGGCAAACGACAATTGCGCCGTTGGTTGCATGGTGGCTTTAAAAAAGGCCGGTATACGCATTCCGCACGACATTGCTTTTGCCGGTTTTAACAACGACCCTGTTTCTACCGTCATAGAGCCCAACCTCACCACCGTTGATTATCCCGGTTACCAGATGGGGGAGGCCGCCGTTCGCAACCTGATCAATCATTTGAACGGCGTTACAAATATCAGTTCAACCAATACCATCTTATTACGGTCAGAGCTGATCGTAAGAGAGTCATCACTGAAAAAAAAATAAACACAAATCTGTCATGCAAAAACTGAACAGTACGATTGCAATTGCTGCAGCCGCATTTTTGTTATTTAGCTGCAACAACGCTGAACAAAAGCCAAAGGAAGAAGATGCCAAAACCGAACCTCAGGTAGAAAAAAAGAAAGAACCCATTTCGCAACCACTCGTTTCGCATATTTATACCGCCGATCCCTCGGCCCATGTATTTAACGGTCGTATTTACATTTACCCATCACACGATACAGCTACCGGCACGCCCGAAGACGATCTGGGCAGTCATTTTAATATGATGGATTTTCATGTTTTGTCGATGGACTCTATCGGCGGTGCGGTTACCGATCATGGTGTGGCCCTGCATATAAAAGATATTCCCTGGGCCGGCCGCCAGCTATGGGCGCCCGATGCGGCATTCGCCAACAACACGTATTATTTGTATTTCCCGGTTAAAGACAAGCACGATGTGTTTCATATAGGCGTTGCCACCAGCAAAAAGCCCGAAGGACCCTTTGTGCCCGGAAAGGAACCTATAAAAGGAAGTTATAGTATTGATCCCTGTGTATTTAAAGATGATGATGGTTCGTACTATATGTACTTTGGCGGCATCTGGGGCGGACAACTGCAACGCTGGAATAACAACAAATACGATTCAACCGCCGGCAACCGCAAGCCCGGAGAACCGGCTATTTTGCCCCGCATAGCAAAACTGAACAGTGATATGAAAAGCTTTGCCGGTGCGGTAAAGGAAATTCAGGTCCTTGGAAAAGACGGCAAACCTTTTACCGAAAAGGATAACGACAAACGTTTTTTCGAGGCTTCGTGGATGCATAAATACAAAGGCAAATATTATTTCTCTTATTCAACCGGCGATACTCATTTTATCAATTACGCCACCGGCGACAACCCCTATGGTCCGTTTACTTACCAGGGTGTTGTGTTGAATCCGGTTGATGGCTGGACGAACCACCATTCTATTATCGAATCAAACGGCAAATGGTATTTGTTTTATCATGATGTACAGCTCAGCGGCAAAACCCACTTGCGCAATGTAAAGGTTACCGAACTGAAGTACAATGAAGATGGAACCATTCAGCCGGTGACAGCTTATAAATAGGCAAAAAGGCAAAAGACATAGAGGCATCGGGAAAAACAAGGCATAAAGGCAACGAGGCAATACATAATTGAGGTGTATTACTCGTTGCCTTTTTGCCTTTATGCCTCGTTGCCTTGTATTTACCATTCAACACTTTTATAACTTTTTCACAGGATATAATTTCGTAAGTTCCGGTAACCAAAAATTTTATCCTGATATGAATAAATGTCTCATCGCACTTTCAGGGATGCTTGTCCATGCAGCTACTTTTGCACAGATAGACGCTGGACTGTTTCGTTTTCCCGACGTTTCAAAAGATCAGATCGTTTTCACTTATGCCAATGACCTTTGGCTGATTCCCAAAGAGGGTGGTACGGCCATTAAACTGAGTTCGCCGCCCGGAGTGGAAGTGTTTCCCAAATTTTCGCCCGATGGTAAAAGCATTGCTTTTTCTGCCAACTACGATGGCAATTATGATGCATATGTGCTGAGTACCTCGGGCGGTGTGCCTGTACGGCTTACATCGCATGGTTATCCCGACAGGGTAGTGGACTGGACCACCGATGGCAAACGGGTACTGTTCGCTTCTTCACGCGAAAGCGGCAAGGCCAGGTTTAACCAGTTTTATACCGTGGCCTCATCGGGCGGCGCTCCCGAAAAATTGCCCGTGGCTTATGGCGAGTATGCCTCTTATTCGCCCGATGGCAAACAACTGGCCATGGTTTTTCGCACGCAGGTAGGACGCAACTGGAAGCGGTACCGCGGCGGATGGAAAGCCGATCTGCATATTTTCAATTTGCAAACCCTCAGCGATCAGGACCTGAGTACCCCCGAAGAAGCCGGCAGTGAATTTCCCATGTGGAATGGCAATGCTATTTATTTTTTGAGTGACCGCGGACCTGAGCTGCGAATGAATTTGTGGAGATATGATCTTGCTGCCAAAAAATACGAACAGCTAACGAAGTTCACCGATTACGATGTGCACTATCCATCGATGGGGCCTGATGATATTGTATTTGAAGCTGCCGGAAAATTATACCTGTACAATATTGCTTCGCAAAAGCAAAAAGAAGTGAAAGTGAACCTCGTGAGCGACCGCGCCATGCTGAAGCCTAAAATTGAACCGGTCGATAACCTGATACAGGCAGGCGGGCTAAGTCCCGACGGAAAGCGGGTGCTGTTGCAGGCACGGGGCGATATTTTTTCAGTGCCTGCCGAAAACGGTTATATAAAAGATCTTACCCGAACTTCAGGTGTGGCTGAGCGATACCCCACCTGGTCGCCCGATGGAAAATAC
>Ga0114129_10005729_pt1 | contig 17602 bp, 10 predicted proteins | sample RhiMetdeltSRZDD1_FD_80071 | JGI IMG/M metagenome (GOLD analysis project Ga0114129, IMG submission 80071) | Populus rhizosphere microbial communities from Tennessee, USA - Rhizosphere MetaG P. deltoides SRZDD1 (version 2) (version 2) | ecosystem: Host-associated > Plants > Roots > Rhizosphere >...
GAAGGAACACGCCGGGTCCGGCGGACGGCGCGTCGATCACGAGCAACACGTCGGCGGCAGCCGCGAGGCGGCGCGCGGCATCGGGCGGCACGCGGTCGCGAAAGGCGATCACCCGATCCAACCCGCGGAGCGCTGCCTCGCGGCGATACGTCGACACGAACGGGCCCACCAGCTCGACGTGAACCCGTCCGTCGAGCGGCGTCCGCGTCGCGAGCCGCTGCAGGGCATCGAAGAGGACGATCGGCGTGCGGATGCCGTCGTAGAACCGCCCGGTATAAACGAGCGTCATCGGCCGGCCGCTCGGCGTCTCGCGAGAGACGACGGGCAGATCGCCAAGATCGTAGCCGTGCGGGACGACCGACGCCTTGGACCGGCAGGCCTCCGGATATTTCCTCATGACGAGATCGGCGGTCTGCCGGCTCACGAACACGAGCGCGTCCGCCTGTCGCACGACCTCCGCTTCGAGCCGCCGCGCCCGCGCGCGGTGGAACGCCAGACCGCGCGCGTACGGACTGTCGACCCACGGATCGCTGAAATGCGCGACCCATCGCAGTCCGGTCGCGCGGCGCACGCGCAGGCCAACGACGTGATCGGACCAGGGCTGGCCGAAGGTGATCAGCCCGTCGAACGATGTCGCGCGCGCATCGGCGAGCGCAGCACGTGTGGCGCCCGGAATCCACACCCACTTCTCGTCCGGGAAATAGCGCGCCCACGGCGCTACGCGCCAGAGCGCGCGGATCGTGAGCCACTCCTCCGGCGACGGCACGCGGTGATAGACGACGCCGTCGCATGCCGCCGGCGGATCGGCGGCGTCGGGCCAGTGCGGGCCGCGACGGCGGGGCGCCATGCAGATGACCGTCGTGCGCCAGCCGAGCGCGGCGAGCGCGTTCAGCGAGCGCGACACCTGCGTGGCGCGCGGACCGTACATCGGAGGCATTTCCCACGAGACGGCCAGGAGACGCTTCATACCGCCGCGAGTGAATCGAGGATGCGATGCGTGTGCCGCCTCCACGTGTGCCGGTCGAGCACCCGCGCGCGCGCGGCTTCCCCAAGGCGCACGCGCAGCTCGCGGTCGTCGATCAACGTCCGCAGGGCGGACGCGAGCGCACTGGCGTCGCCGGGCGGCACGAGCCATGCGGTTCTCCCGTGCTCCAGAACCTCGCCGACCTGGTCGAGCGCCGACGCCACGATCGGCTTGCCCATGGCCATGTACTCGAACAGCTTCGTCGGCGATCCGAAGAACGGCGTGCCGTCCGGGTTGGGAACGTGCGGCGAGACGAGCAGATCGCACGCCGCGAGGTGCTGCGGCCCGTCCTCCTGCGGCACGAGGCCGGTCAGACGGGCCGCGGGCATCACGCCGCCGTCGCTCAGAATGCGCTTCACGTCGCCGATCGCCGGACCGTCCCCGATCATCAGCAGCCGGAGCCGATCGCTCGCCGCTGCACGATCGGAGACCAGGCGCACGAAAGCGCGGGCGAGGACCTCGGCGCCGTGCCACGGGCCGAACGTGCCGATGAATCCGACGACGAATTGATCCTCGAGACCGAGGCGCGTGCGCACCGCGCGTCCGTCGACGTCGGGGCTGTAGCGCGCCGGATCGACGCCGTTCGGATTCACGAGCAGCCGGCGTCCATCCACCCCGCGGCCGAGCAGCTCCTGCTCCATCGCGCGGCTCACGACGACAATGCGATCGGCTGAGTGAAGGTTGAGCCGCTCGATTCGTTCCGACAGGCCCTCGTAGCGCAGCGGCCGGCCCCAGTGGCGGCTCATCCACGGCTCCGAGCCGTTGTATTCGAGCACGAGGGGGACGCCAAACCGCCGCGCGATGCGGATGCCGGCGTAGTTGTTCAGGCTGTAACGCTGATAGACGAATGCGAGCCGGCGGCCGCTCAGCGGTGCGGCCGCGTCGAAGAAGGCGTCGTTCAGCACGAAGGTCGGCAGCTCGCGAAAGTTCCAGAACGCTTCGCGCGGCGCGACCAGATGCGTCTCGATTGCCGGATCCACCGTCGGCACGTCGTCGGTCGTCAGGAAGATCGGGGGCGCGGCGAGCTTCGCCAGCTCGTTGAGCACGCCGGCGATGTGACCGACCGAGCCGCCCGCGCGCACGCCGAAGCTCAGGTCGGTCCGCAAGTACAGCGGCGAGGCCGTGAGATCCACGCCAGGCCGACTGCGCGCCGGTGAGGCTTGTGTTTCGAGCGTCGCCACCTCGCGGCGGACCTTCGCGAGCAGCGCCGGAATGCGCAGCGGCTCGACGAGCAGCCGCGCCGACCAGCGCGCGATGTCCTGCACGGTCAGCCGCCGGCGGCGGCCGCGGAGATCTTCGACGTAGACCGGGCCGCGGCTGAACGCGCGCAGCGCAATCGCGAGCGGCAGCGGCCGCCCGATCGATTCGAGGCGATGGACGAGCAGGCGGCCTTCGGCGTGCGCGCCGAGGTGCGCGAGCGCGCGGCCGGTCGCGAGCCACCGCACGAATTCGTCGAAGCCGATCGGCAGCTCGCCGTCGGTCGACGCCGGCAGCGTCAGGCCGCGGCGCGCGATCGTCACGCGGCGATGAGGTCGCGCCACCACAGGGCGAAGTTCAGCAGGTACCAGCGCTTCGCGCCGTCAGCCGTCTGCATCACCTGCCGGACCTCGTGGGCATCCAGGAGATCGGTTTCCGCACACACGCGTTCGAGCTCGGCGCCGGCGATCGACGCGAGCGGCCCTTGAAACAGCTCGTTCACCGGCACGCCGAATCCCTGCTTCGGTCGATCGATCAGATCGTCGGGAATCAGTCCGCGCACCGCCTTCTTCAGCACGTGTTTCAGCGTCCCGTTCTTCGTCTTCATCGCACTCGGCAGGCTCATGGCAAGGCCGACGAGACGGTGATCGAGAAACGGCACGCGTCCTTCGAGGCCGACGCCCATCGTCATCTTGTCGACGCGCATGAGCAGCAGCTCGGGGAGACGCAGGTTCAGATCGACGTAGGACATCCAGTTGGCGGCGGAGATCTCCGGAGCGGCCGCCTCGAACCGGTCGCGGATCGGCTTGATCGCGGTCCACGACGTCGCGCCGGCGTGCGCGCGGCGCGCGCGCGGCGAAAGCAGCCGCCGCTTCTCCGCATCGGTGAACGCTTCCGCGCCGCTCCAGAACAACGGCTGGCTCCGGCCGCCCCGCCGCAGCCACTCCACGTGAACGGTGCGGTCGTAGCCCAGCCCCGACAGCACGCCGGCCGCCGTCTGCTTCGCGAGGGCGGGCATCGGCAGATCGTCCAGACGCTGGCGTTCGATCGCGTGCATCCAGTTCGGATACCCGATGAACAGCTCGTCGGCGCCCTCGCCCACCTGACAGACGATCACACCGTTGTCGCGCGCGAGCTTCGCGAGGTAGAAGAGCGGCACGCAGACCGGATCGGCGATGGGCTCGTCCTGCAGACGGATCATGCGCGGGAGGAAATCGATCACGTCGCGTGCGGTCACCAGATACTCGTGATGCTCGGCGCCGACGAACGCGGCGGCGCGCCGCGCATACTCGAGCTCGTTGCGATACGACTCGTAGCGCCCGGCGTAACCGATCGAGAAGGTCTTGACCGGGCCGGACTCGCCCTCGGAGAACAGCGCCGCGTTGGTGCTGGAATCGATGCCGCCGGAGAGGAACACGCCGACCGGCACGTCGCTCACCTTCCGCAGCCGGACGGACGTCCGCAGCGCCTCGAGCACGAGCTCGGCCGCCGACGCGTCGTCGACCGCGGCGCCGCGGAACGTGCGCGCTTCGTCCCACACGTCCCAGTACCGCGCCGTCGTCACGGCGCCCGTGTCGTCGAAGCGGACCCACGTGCCGCCCGGCACCTTGCGGATGCCTTCGAACAACGTCGACGGCGCCGGCGTCGTGAGGAAGGAGAGATAGTCGAAGAACGCCGCCTCGTCGACGCGGCGAGGCTGATCGGGATCCTCGAGGAGCGCTTTGATCTCGGAGGCGAACGTCACGCGTCCGTGGTGGACGCTGTAGTACAACGGCTTCACGCCGATCCGATCGCGAACCAGCCACAGCCGGCGCGCGCGCGCGTCCCACAATCCGAACGCAAACATGCCGCGGAACCGCGCGAGGCAGTCGATGCCCCACGTCTCGAAGGCGCGGAGGATCACCTCGGTGTCGGAGTGATCGGTCTTCCATCGGAACCCGCGCTCGCGACTCAGCTCCGCCCGCAGCTCACCATGGTTGTAGATCTCGCCGTTGTACGTCAGCCACAGCGTGCCGTCGTCGTTCGACATCGGCTGCGCGGCGCATGGCGAGAGATCGATGATCGCCAGCCGCCGGTGGCCGAGACCGACGCGGCGGGTCGGATCGATCCAGGTGGCGGCGCCGTCGGGACCGCGATGCGCCATCGTGTCGCGCATGCGCGACACGTAATCGTCAGTGAGCTCGAACGAGCTTCCGTCGAAGACGAACGCGCCGTTGATGCCGCACATGAGGATCAGGAACCGGCGATGGGAGATTCGGGAATCCGTGCCAGACGATCGAGCTCGACGAGCTGCCTCCCGACATGCGCGAAGGCCACCGCCGCCAGCATCACCGCAATCGCCGTCCTCGGCCGCGGCGCAACACGATCGGTCAGGGACGACCAGAGCGCATCGAGCAGCACGATCCCGCCGACGAGATACGACAGCTGCGCGTATCGGACGTACCGCGCTTCGTAATGAACGAGCCCGATGCTCAGCATCGCGAAGACAAGAGGCATCGCCGCAACGAACAGCACGTCTCGACGGCGGCGCGCCAGCGCGATGGCCGCCGCCAGCACGACCACGCCGAGCGTATCGACGAACGAGCGGAGGCGGGCAAAGACGTCGGCCCGAAGCGGCTCCGATTCGACAACGATCCTGCGCCATCGATGCACGATGACGCGGGCGACATGCCCGGGGTGCTCCCTCACGGCACGCACGAACTCGCGCGTGAAAAACCTATTGGCTTCCAGACTGGCCCAGGCGAGTCCGTGCGACCGCAGGAACCGGTCGGCATAGGCGTCATCGAGCACGTATCCGTAGTCGTTGGGCAGCTCTCCCAGTCCTTCCCACAATCCGGCGCCGGAGGCGGTGGTGCCAAACATCCAAATCCCGTGCGTACGCTTGTTATGGACGCCCCAGAGGAGGACGAACACGCAGACCGTCGACGCAAACCACGCGGCCGCGCGCAGCCGCCCGGGCCGTCGATCGACGACCAGGAACCAGACAAGCCCCGGCACGACGAGCAGGAGGAAATCGGGACGAAACAGCGCACCGACTCCGGCGACCAGACCGGGCGCAATCGCCGCGCGCGGGGATCTGTCGAGGGACTCGACGAGCGACCAGAGGAATGCAACCACAATCGCGGGGGAGAATGCCTCGGCCAGCAGATACACGCTGCCCGTTGCCCACAGCGGGTGCAGCGCGTACGCGAGCGCGCCCGCGAGCGCCCAGATCCGCATCACGCCGATCGATCGCAGCAGCGCCGCGGTCGCAAAGACAGCAAGCGCATCGACGACGAACTGCACGATGCGCACGTGCTGCAGCGTCAGTCCGGATCGGATCAGCAACGCGAGGAATGCCGGATAGCCGGGGGGATACGCGACCGTGGTGTACGGATGGCCCCGCGCGAGATCCTCCGCGGATCTCACGTAGACGCGCGAGATGCCGCCGTAATAATGCTGCTGCGCCCAATCGAGGTACGATGCCGCGCCGCCGCCGCAGGCGGTCCAGACACGCTCGCGCACGAACAGCGCGAGCGCGAAGACGAGGACGAGACCAGCCGCGTACGCGATCGTCCGCGAATCCGGCCGCCCGCCCGTCATCCAGCGGCCGTCACTGCTTGCTCGCGGTGCCAATCGCGATCAGTCCCGCTCTCTGCAGGCCGCGAACGCGAAGCGTGACATCGTCGAGCCGCGCGGCGGCGCGGGTCAGCGGCCGGATGCCGGGGACGTACTGCCATAGTCTGTTGATTGGCAGGACGTCGCTGTTCATCAGGACGCAGTACGCGAGAAACCCGTACGTGCGCCACGAGTCGAGCGTCATGCCGGCGCGTTCGATGGCCGACGCGGTTGGCTGGAATCGCAGCGGGTGCTCGGTGCCGGCCTCGAGCGACGAGGCAGCCCGATAGACGACCGACCGAATCGCGCGCCAGACGAAAAAGTCGTCGACCGGCTCGCGAAACACGAACAGCCCGCCCGGTCTTAGCAGTCGTGCGACTTCCGCGAACAGCGCGGCCCGATCGTTCACGTGATGGATGCCGCCCAGCATCAGCACGGTGTCGAACGCGCCGCCTTGAAGGGGCAACCGCGTCGCGTCGCCCTGTACCAGGAGGCGCGGAACCGCGGCCGGCTCTCGCTGCGCGGCCTCGAGCATCATCGTCGAAACGTCGACACCAACGGCCCGCTGCGCGCGCCGGCCAATCAACTGCAATCCCTCGCCGGCTCCGCAGCACAGCTCGGCGACCGTCCCGAGCGATTCGGGCAGCGCCGCAAACAACGCGCGATCGAGGAACGCCATGTACTCCTGCGTGTGCGGATAGGTGAGGTTGGTCAGGTACTTCGGGGCCAGTTGATCGTAGTGCTCGCGTTGCGTCCGGCCGTCGGCCGAGAGCCACGCATCGCCGAAGAGCGGAATGCCCGACGCGGTCACCGGATACTGCCGGCTGCCGTCGACCGTCGACAGGCTTCCGTCGCTCAGACGGAGGGCGGCGCCCGTGATCGGACAGCGGAGGAGCGCGAGAAGCTCGGACGAAATGGACCCCACGATCAGGACGGCCGCGTGGCGACGGCGAGCAGCGATACGCCGACCGGAAGATCGGTCCACCGGAGCAGGTGACGTTCGGTGGAGAAAACCGCCGTCAGGAACGCATTGCTCCAGGCTGGATGCAGCTCGTTCTCGCTGGTCACGCGCTCCGCTCGGCCCGAGAGGCGCAGGGCGAGCCGGCCGGCGGCGACGAGCGGAAACAGCAGCGTGTTCGCGTACGACAGCTTGTCGACCGTGTACCCGGCAGCCTGGAGCTTGGCGCGAAGCTCGGATCGCGTGTAGCGCCGGAAGTGATGGCTCACGCGGTCCTGGACGCTCCACAGGAATGGAAACGCCGGCGTGAAGACGATCAGATGGCCGCCCGGCTTGAGCGTTCGCATCAGGCCGGCGAGCGCGGCCCGATCGTCCTCCACGTGCTCGATCAGATCGAGCGCGAGCACGATGTCGAACGACGCGTCGCGACACGGCAGCCGCGCCGCGTCCCCCTGCACGAGACGTCTGAGCCCACGCGTCCGGCAGTAGCCGAGCGCCTTCGCCGAGAGATCGAGGCCGACCACGCCGCCGAGCCTGCGGCGCCGCAGCTCCTCGAGGTTGAAGCCCGTTCCGCAGCCGATGTCGAGGATCGCGGGATCGCGCGACCCGCGCAGGCAGCGCTCCACCCAGTCGAACACGATGCGGCGCCGGCCGACGTACCACCAGTGATCCGCTTCGGTGCGGCTGATGACGTCGTAGAGCTCGCTTTCCATGACGACCGATCAGGTGCGTTCCAGATAGCGCTCGTGCCAGAGCTGAAACACGAGCAGGGTCCACAGCAGCTTGCGGTTGTCACGCGTCCGCGCCAGGTGCTCGTCCAGCAGGCCGGTGATGTATTCGGGGTTGAACAACCCCTGGCGGGCAATCCGCGCGGGCGACAGCATGTCGGTGACGAGCTCCTTCAGCTCGGACGCAATCCAGTGCGCGACCGGCATCGCGAATCCCTGCTTCGATCGCGCGACGACCTCCGCCGGCAGCCGGTCCGCCATCGCGCGCTTCAGCAGATACTTTCCGGTGAAGCGCTTCAGCTTCAGCTCGAGCGGCAAGGCGGTCACGAATTCCACGATGCGGCGATTGAGGAACGGGACGCGCACTTCGAGCGACGTACCCATACTGGCGCGATCGACCTTGAAGAGGATGTCCGACTCGAGATACATGCGCATGTCGTCGTACAGGACGCGGTTCAGCGGCGAGCGTGCGTCGCAGTCCGCGGCGTGCCTGAACGCAGCCGCGTAGGTCTCGCCGAGCACGGGCTTCACCCAGTCCTGGAACAGGTCCGCCTTCTCCTCGTCGAAGAACGACCCCATCCAGCGGTGGTGCCGGACCTCCAGCGGTACGCCGCGGCCGGCGAGGAACCGTCGAATCTTGAAGTCGCGGCTGATGTAGTCGAACGAGACCGGCAGGTGGCGCAGCAGCGTCTGCATCCCATAAGTGCGAATCGCCCAGGGAATGACGCGCTCGTAGTACTCGATCAGGCGGTGCGCAACGAGCGTCGGGTAGCCGCCGAGCAGCTCGTCGCTGCCGTCGCCGCCCAGGACGACCTTGACCCGCTGGCGCGCGAACTGCGACAGAAGGTACGTGGGGATGAACGACGCGTCGCCGAGCGGCTCGTCGAGGACGTCGGCGATCCGCGGCACGACCTCGGCCGCCATGCGGCTCGTCAGGTACAGCTCGTGGTGCTCGGTCCCGAGACGCGCCGCGACCAGGCGCGCGTAGCGCGACTCGTCGAACGATCGCTCCTCGTACGCGACCGAGAAGCTCTGGACGCGACCGTCGTACGCGCGCACCATCGACGCGGCCACCGAGCTCGAGTCGATCCCGCCGCTCAACAGGATGCCGACGGGCACGTCGCTGACCAGCTCTTCGCGTACCGTCTCGTCGAGGGTGTCCCGCATGCGGCTCGCGAATTCCCGCCATTTCACCGGCGGCTGACTCTCGCTCCGCGCGAGGCTTGGCCGGTAGTACTCGACGACGCGCGCGTCGCGGCCGTCCCACGTCAGGTAATGACCCGCGGGCAGGCGCCGCACGTCCTGCAGGATCGTGCGCGGCGTGGGCACGTATTCGTAGGAGAGGTACTCGTTGAGGCCCGAGAGGTCGAGCCGGCGGACGACATCCGGATCCTCGAGGAGGACCTTCAACTCCGAGCCGAAGCTCAGACCGCGCGCGGTCTGACTGTAGTAGACCGGCTTGACGCCCATCCGGTCGCGGGCGATGAACAGCGTGCGCCGGCGCGCGTTCCAGATCGCGAAGGCGAAGATGCCGTTCAGATGCTCGAGCGCGTCGACGCCGCGCTCTTCGAAGAGGTGCAGGATGACTTCGGTGTCCGAGTGCGTCCGGAACGCATGTCCCTTGTTGACGAGGAAGCGGCGCAGCTCGCGGTAGTTGTAGATCTCGCCGTTGAAGACGATTCGGAGCGACCCGTCCTCGTTGGTCATCGGCTGATGACCGCCGGCAAGATCGATGATCGACAGCCGCCGCACGCCGAGCACCGCGCGCTCGTCGCAGTACGACCCCTCTTCGTCGGGGCCGCGGTGCGTCATCACGCGGCTCATTCTCGCGACGACGTGCGGATCCGGCGGCGGAGCCGTTTCAGAGGAGACGATGCCGCAGATGCCGCACATCGGTCAGATTCTCTGTGAAGGTACCGAGCAGAGCTCGAATCGCCATCGCACGGGGCCTCGATCGAGGCTCACGCCGGCGGTCGCATCGAGCACCTTGCATCGCACGCGACGGCCGTACGACGGCGAGTACCACCCGTCGCCCACCGTTGCGGTGATTCCATCCGGCAACCGCAGCTCCACCGTGCAGCCGCTCGTCAGACACACGCACGCAGGCCGCGATCCTGTGGCGACGTCGACGCCGGGCGCGCAGTGGAAGTGCCACGCGAGGTCGTGCGTGCCGCGGCCGGAGACGATGTCGGTGATCGCCAGACGTCCCGCGGACACCTCGAAGATCCGCTCGTGCGTCACCTCGTCGCCAAAACGGTGATAGCCGTAGTGGCGGCCGCGAATCGTCGCGCGATCGCCGTCGATCGCGCCCTCGAGCTCCGGCGCACGCTCCGGCGCGAACATGCGGAACAGCCACTCGCGCTTGAAATCGTTCTGCTCCGCCGCGTCGACGCTCAGCGTGTTGTGCACGCGCGTGCTGCGAAACAGATTGCGCGCGTCGGGATCGCGCGTGTAGACGTAGCTGCCGGGATCGACGAAGAGCGGTACGCCGCCGACGTGGTACTCGAAGCCGAGTTGATCGTTGTGCTTGTGGTTCCCGAATCCGTTCGTGCCCACGCGGCCGTTGGTCGCGACGAGATAGTCGCCGTCAATCCGCGCAACGCCGACACCCGCCGCGGGAAACAGATCGAACGTCGTTCGCGCGTCCGTGGGCAGCGGATCCCGGGCCGGCTCGAGGCCCCACCATCGGGTTTCCCATTCGGCGATTGAGCCGGCCGCCGCGGCCCACTCGCGACGTCCGAGCAACGCGGCGGCCGGACCGAGCAGGTGACGCGCATCCTGCGGATTCCACGTTCCGTACTCGCTCATGACGTGCAGCCGCCCATCGTCGGCATCGCCGATCTGCGGCATCAAGCCATCGGGGCGCTGCACGGCTGCGAGGTAATCGGCCATCCTGGCGAGGCGATCGAGATACGCCGCCGACATCGGCCGGCCTTGATGCGCGGCGACGCGCGCCGCGCCGAGAAAGAGCTCGGTCACGAGCCGGTGGTACGGCACCGAGGACTCGTAATCCGCGCCGTCGTCCAGGACCTGGACCGTCATCTCGCGCTCGAGGTGATCGCGGCACACGTCACTCCAGCGATCGGCGGCCGCGAGGCCGCGAAACGCGGCCGCGACATAGAACCACCCGGCGACGTCGCTGAGAAAGTGATTGCTCGTGACCTCGTATGTGTTCTCGAGATGGGATTCGATGAAGGTTGCGTGATCCCACAGCAACTCGCACGCGCCGAACCAGGTGTCGTTGTCGATGGCCGGGCACGGCTTGACGAGCTCCAGCGCGAGCGCCCAGCTGGCGCCGCGAATCGCCACGTCCATGGTGCAGGCCCACTGCACGGCGGTCGCAATCGGGTTGGCCTCCCGGAAGTCGTCGATCTGCCGCACGATCTCGTGCGCATAACGCGTGTCGGACGTCAGACGGTACGCCTGGCCGAGCGTGACGAGATGCTGACAGCGGCCGAGCTCCCACGGCAGCTTGATGTCGGCCAGGCCGGGCCGCATGCGATCGAAGCTCCAGCGCTCGAGCGGCACGGCGGCCGGAAACCGGTCGCCCGTCGTCGCATCGAGCGACCAGTCGATCGGCACGTACCCGCTTCGCGCGGGCCTGTCAGGATCGATCGGCGTGAATGGACCGCTGCCGAGGAGATCGAACTCGTGACGCAGGATGCGGTCGGCGGCCGCGATCGTGTTTCCGACGTGCTCCGGATGCCGGTGCCGCAGGATCTGCACATCGCGATCGGTGAGGTTCACGAAGAGACTGCGCCGGGCGCGGCACTCCGCGGCCCATGCGTCGGCCGCCTGGCCGCTCTCGTCGAGCGCATCGCGCAGCCGAAGCGTCCGCGGTGGGACCGCGCGGCCCGGTCGGTTGCCGGCCGCGAGCGTCCACTTGCGCAGGCGTGTCAGCACGTCGGCACGTCAGCGGGGCTTGCGCGCTTTGATCACGAGATTCCAGCCGAGCGTGCGCTCGGCGAGCGGCAGCAGGCGCGTCAACGACGCGGGCAGCTCGTACGCTTCCATTTGCCGTTGTACGATCCGACGATCGACGAAACGGCCGAACAGCTTGTGCAGGCGGCGGCGCGTGTAGACCTTCACGAGCGGCCGCGCGTCGTTCGCGGTCCGCTCGACGACGCGCGACATCACTTCGCCCATCGAGTACTGCATCAGCAGCGACTGCTTCAGCCCGACGCCCCACATCAGATTGCGCCAATAGTGCAGCGAATTCTCGGCATAGACCATGACGATCGCGAGGCCGCCCGGTTTCAACACGCGATGAATCTCTGCGACAACGCGCTCCGTGTGCGGCGTGTGATGAATCACGCCGTTGCTGTAGACGAGGTCGAACGCGTTGTCGGCGAACGGGAGCGTCTCGGCATCGTGATGGATGAACGTGCCCTCGAGGCGGCGCAGCCGGAAATTCTCCCGCGCGAGCGCGAGGTGGCCGCTCGACAGATCGACGTCGGTGACGCGGGCACCGGCCTTCGCGAACTGCGCGAGGTCGGTGCCGATGCCGCCGCCGATCTCGAGCACCTCCTCGCCGCGATGCCGATCGAACTCCATCGTCTCCCTCATCCACGGTGCGTACTCGCCGTAGCGGTGCGCTTCCACCTCCAGGAACCACTCGAGCGTGTGCGGCGTCCCGGAGGCGTGCTGCGACCCGACCGGGTTGTTGTCCCACTGGAACTGCACCTGGTCCTTGTAGGCGTCGCCGGTCGCGATCGCCTCGGCCGGCCCGGCGGCCGGCGAACCGGCCCGCGGATCGTGGCGCTCCCGGACGAACGCGAGCAGGCGCTCGACGTGGCGCCGCCACGAGTAGCGCTCGACGACCGCCCGTCTTGCGTTGGCACCCAGCGCCTGCCGCAGATCGCGGCGGGCCGCGAGCGCGACGACCGCATCGACCACTTGATCGACGTCACCCGGCGTGCAGAGGACCGCGCGCTCGTCCGTCACGCGCGCGTCGCGCGCGAGGTCCGCCGGCCGTAGAGAAGGAGACAGCACGACGCCAATCTGCTCGAGATCGCTCGCGACAATCGCGCCGCCGGTCGCCATGTACTCGAAGACCTTCGTCGGCGATCCGAAGAACCGGCTGTCGACCATGTGCGAGCTGTGCGGCGACAGGAAGATGTCGCAGGCCTTGAGCAGCGTCGCGCCGCGGTCCTGCGGCACGCGGCCGACCGACGTCACGCGCGACTCGAGGCCGTGCGCCAGCACCGCGCCGTCGACGAGGTGCTTGAGGCTGCCGTCGCCGATCAGCAGAAAGCGGACGTCGGACGCGGCGGCGCAGACGCGGGGCAGCGCGGCGGCGAGCACGTCGACGCCATGCCAGCCGCCGAACGTGCCCGTGAAGCCGACCACCACGTCAGCCGGCGCGAAGCCGAGCGCCGCGCGCAGCCGGGCGCGCTCGTCCTCGCACGCGGGCGCGTACGTGTCGACGTCGGCGCCGTTCGGGTTGACGAGGATCCGGCTCGCGTCGACGCCGCGGTCGACGAGCTGACCCTTGATCGGCTCGGACACGACCGAGATCGCGGTCGCCTGCCGGAACGCCAGCAGCTCGCCGGCGAGATAGATGTCCTCGTAGAAGTAGCCGGATCCGTCGAAACTCTTCGCCATCGAGATCTCGGATCCGTTGTATTCGACGATGTACGGAATCCGGAATTCGCGGCTGAGCAGCGCGCCGGCGACGTTTCCGAGACAGAGGCGCTCGTAGATGAACGCCGGCCGGACCGCCTGGCAGATCGCGCGCAGCTGCGGCAGATAGTGCTCGGTGGCCGTCACCATGCGGTCCTCGCCCGTGTGATCCATCGGCGGCTCGAGGACGACCTGCCGCAGCTGCATCGCGTCGAGCAGCGGGTAGCGATTCGCCATGGCGCACGCGAACTGCTCGGAACGGGCCGCGAGCTCTTTCGCCACGTAACACGTGTGACCGTAGCTGCCGCCGGACGTGATCGCGTTCCAGAAATCCGTCCGCAGGTACAACCCGCATCCCGAAATCCGCTCATCGGCGGGCGGCGGACTCCAGGGCACCGGTTTGACATCGAGCAACTGTCGCTCGCGGAGATCGAGGAGGTCGTGGCGCCGCACCGGAAACTCGCCGCGATAGACCCACCGCGCCGCCGCCTGGATGCGCGGCCACGCGGCGCGCGCCCGGCCGACGGGCGTGAACACATAGTCGGCGAGCAGCACGCCGCCCCAGAGATGCCAGAGGCTGCGCAGCCGATCGCGATCCACGCATTCGACGGCGTCTTCCCTGGGCCAGTGCAGCCAGACGCGCTTGCCGGCGCCGAGCGCCGCGCCCGCGAGCGACAGATGATGCCGCGTGATGAACCCGTCGCTCAGCGCGAGCATCACGCCGGTCACGGGCGCGCGGGACACCTGCGCGCGCAGGCCGTTCGAAGGCGCAAGCGGCGGCACCGCGATCGCGAGCTTGTGGCGCTCGGTCGTCGCCGCGAGGCGATCGTCTGCGAACGTGCCTGCCTGCGCGAGATCCGGAGAGACGTACAAACACCGATCGGACATCAGGCGTCCGCCCGCCCGAGCAGCAGGTCTTCGACCTGCAGCGAGACCGCGGTCGTCTCGATGATCTCGTCGAAGGGGATCGGCGCGCCGCGGCCGGCGACGATCGAGTCGCCGAGCTGCTTCAGCTCCTCGAAGTGTCCCTTGTCGGCCTCGCCGCTCTGCCACAGGACGGCGCCGTCGCTCACGCGCGTCAGCCGGCGGTAGTCGTCGACGACAAAGGCCTCGCCGTCGACGAAGACCGTGAGATGCTCCTTGCCCATGCCCGACTTCGGTCCGAGCGCCGTGTAGACGAGCGTGCCAAGGCTGCCGTCGGCGTATCCGACCGTCGCCGAGAAGTTGTCGTTCCTCGCGTACGGCAGTTGTCCGGGATCGATGCTCGCGGCGGTCACCGAGGCAACCGGCGCGCCGGACAGGAAACGGAACACGTCGTACATGTGGCACGCTTCGCCGATATTGCGGCCGCCGCCCTGCGCGCCGTGCACCCAGTGGTCGAGCGGAATGTAGCCGGCATTGAGCCGGTACTCCATGACCAGCGGGCTCCTTCGTTCTTCGATCCGCCGCCGCAGCATCTCCAGCGCCGGAGAAAACCGCCGGTTGAATCCGACCATGACGGCCGGCGGCGCGGAGGTGGACCGATACGCCGTCGCCACGGCCTCGAGACCGCTCCAGTCGATGGCGAGTGGCTTCTCGACGAACACGTGCTTGCCTGCGGCGATCGCGCGCGCGACCGCGTCCGCATGCTCGTGATGACGCGTCGCAATGACGACGAGCGCGATTCGCTCGTCCTGCAGCACATCGTCGAGGCGGCTGGTGAGCACCTCGACCCGCTCTTCGCGGGCGAAGTTGCTGCCTTGCGTGCCGGTCCGGCTGACGACGGCGCCGAGAAAGTACCGGTCGTTCAGGCGCCGCAGCTGCGGAACGAGCATGCCGAGCGCGAACGATCCGGCGCCGACGAGCGCGTACCGCAGCGGCTCGCCCGCCGCCGCGCGATGACCGCCGAGCGTCACGCCGGTCGACTCGTCGCGGCGTGGCGCCGCATCGCGATACGTAATCACGACGCCGAGCGGCAGCGTCTCGCCTCCGCGGGCGAGCTCGTCGTACACCGCCGGCGCCGATTCGACCGGCACTTCCGTGTCGATGAGCGAGCTGACGACGACTCGTCCGGATGCCACGAGCTCGAGGAACGACTGCATGTTGCGGTTGAGCGTCCATCGAACGTACGCGTACGGATAGTCGTGGCCCTCGACCTCGTAATCGGCGTCGTAGCGGCCCGGGCCGTACGACGTGCTCATCAGGAGATCGATTTCCTTCCGGTAGAAAACCGGCCGCTCGACGCCGAGGCCGACGTCGCCGACGATGACGACCGTGCCCTTCGCGCGCGTCACCTCCATCGCCAGGTTGATGACGGCGTTCGACTTCGTGGCGGCGGTGACGAGCGCGCGATCGCATCCGCGACCGCCGGTCAGATCGCGGACGAGAATCTCGAGCTCGTCGGCCGAAGCGGCGCCCGCGTCCATTCCAAGCGTGCGCGCGCGCGCGACGCGCGCGGGATCGAGATCGAGGCCGACCACGGTGCAGCCGGCGGCGCGCAGGAGCTGCGCGGTGATCTGTCCGATGAAGCCGAGACCGAGGACCGCGACACGCTCGCCGAGCTGCGGTGCGGCGCGGCGCACGCCCTGCATCGCGATCGCACCCAGCGTCGTCGCCGCGGCGTCGCGCAGCGCGCATCCCGCCGGAATGCGGCACACCAGATTGCGCGGGACGCTGATGTAGTCCGCGTGGTTCGCCTGCCCCGCGCCGGCGCAGGCGACCAGGTTGCCGACCGCGAGGTCCGATACGCCGTCGCCGAGCTCGACCACTTCGCCGGCGGCGGCGTAGCCGACCGCCCAGCCCTGTGCGAGCACGTCGGGCGACAGACGCGGCGCGGATTGATCGGACCCTCCTCCGCCGGCGGGCGACGCCGACCGCGCGCGCTCGAATCGCTGGCGCGCGATGCGCGTGATGCGACGGGCCGCCTTGCGAGGGTCCTTGATGCTCGCCTTCAGGTAATGCCGCATCAACTTCGCGCGCGCGAGGCCGATCTCGACGGCCGTCGCATCGGGCGCGGCGACCTGCGCGGGCCTCAGCGGCGCGATCTCGGTCCCGACGCTCACGAACGAGTACTGAACCTGGACGAGCACATAGCCGCGTGGAACGTCCGGCCGCGGCATCCGCGCAACGACCGCGCCTTGCATGTTCAGGAGAATCTGTCGCATCGGTTCACGGTTTCGGCTGCGCCAGCGGGGCGCCGAGCCACCCGAAGCCGCGCCAGCTGTTGCGGTTGTGCCAGCCGATCACGACGTCGCGCGCGCCGACGTCACGAAACCACGCCTCGACTTCGCCTCGCCGCAGGTAGAACGCCGTCGGCGCGGTGAGGTGATCGAACACGATTGTGTGGATTTCGCGAAACGGGAACGACGCGATGGACGTCAGGTAATCGGAGTAGAAGAGGCGCTGTGACCAGCGCGTCGACGCGAGCGGCCGATAAATCGTCCGCAGCACCGCAAAGACGATCGCGGCCGGCACGAGCGAGAGCCAGTAGAGCACGCTCGACGGCATCCGCGACGTGACGAGCTTCCTGAGCGGGCCGACGACGCGCACCACCCAGCCGTTGTTCTCGCGCCCGTAGACCCACGCCGAGATCGCGCCGCCGCGGTGGACCATTGCAGCCAGCTGTCGAAAGCCTCCTGCGGGATCGTCGAGATGGTGGAGCACGCCAATCGAGAACGCGTAATCGAAGACCGGACGGAACGGCAGCCGGAAGATGTCGGCCTGTACTACGTGTGCGTTGGCGAGATGGCGCGTCGTGCGAAACGCGACCTCCACGGCGGCGCTCACGTCGACGGCGACCACATCACGCGCGCCCCACGCGGCGACCGAGACGGTGTGGCGCCCCTTGCCGCAACCAAGCTCCAGCACCCGCCGTCCCCGCACGAAGTCGGGCGTGACGGGCGCGATCCAGCCTTTGAGCTGATCCTCGTGATGCGATTGCAGATCGTCGAACGTCGTCCACTGGCTGCCGAACGCGTCGGCCGTGGCGCGCCGGTCCTCGTTGAGCTCGCCGACGAACCGCGGCACTCCATCCACAATCGAGAAGCCCGATCCGCACGAATCGCAGTCGAGCCGCCCTTCAATCACCTCTGACCCTTCCGTCGCGGTCGCGGACAGCCGAAGCTCCGAACGACAGGCGGGACAGAGGAGATACTCGAGCAGTGCAGGCTTCACTGTACGTGATCGACACTGCGGCCTCTCATCAGGAGATCTCTCGCCGCGCCGCACGATTCCGCGGTCGGCGTCCCGATGAGAAAAGCCCATGTGAGCGAGCGCGGCGCGACACCCTCGGCGTCCGCCACGATGATGGTCGTCTGCTGCTTGACGCCGTACGACGGCGACACCCAGCCGGTCTCGAGCCGGAGCCGCGCCGGATCGCCACCGAGCAAAGCGAAGCTGCAGGGATTGCCGCCGTCGAGACGAACGACCGTGCCGTCGACCGACGCGCGCACGTCGGGATCGAGATGGAATCGCCATTCGAACCGGTGCGTCCCCGTC
>Ga0114129_10005731_pt1 | contig 17601 bp, 17 predicted proteins | sample RhiMetdeltSRZDD1_FD_80071 | JGI IMG/M metagenome (GOLD analysis project Ga0114129, IMG submission 80071) | Populus rhizosphere microbial communities from Tennessee, USA - Rhizosphere MetaG P. deltoides SRZDD1 (version 2) (version 2) | ecosystem: Host-associated > Plants > Roots > Rhizosphere >...
CGGACGTTGCGAGGACAGCGAGGTGTCCTTGAACACCGCCGAGAGGTCTCCGGCCGGGCTCGCCGTGGACGCGCCGCTGCGCGCCTGGAATTCGCGCTCTTCGAACGCCGGCGGCCGCAGGCGCTCGCGCGTCTCGGTCTTGGAGCGCTCCTCGAGGGGGCCCGAGCCCGTGCGCTGCTCCTTTTCTTCATCCCCGCCGCCCGGCGTGAAATCGGGCAGTCGCGGCGACGGCAACGGCAGCGCCGGCGCGAGCGTCAGCGTCAGCGCGACGAGCAGCGGCACCGGCAGGAAGTGGGCCTCGCGCGGCAGGATGCGACGCACGATATGTCGCGGCTGCAGTTTTTCCACGCGCGCCGTCGCGTCGGCGACGAGCGCGTCCACGAGCGGCGTGCGATCCTCTCGCTGCGCCCATTCGAGCGCCGTGGCGACGCGATCCTCCAGGCCGAACGCACGGTCCGCGAGGCGGGCGGCGTCGGCGCGCGTCGTTCGCTTGAGCGCGCCCCACGCGGCGCCAACCCCCGCACCGACGACCAGCAGCGCCGCCGCCGTGGGAAGTGCCTGCGGACCGACGGCGCCCTTGAGCACGAGCAGTGCCACGGCGGGCAGCGAGGCCCAGAAAAAGCCCCGGAGGGCGTGATGCTCGATGCGCCGCCAGCGGACCTGCGCAGCGACGCGCCGGACGAGCCGATCGAGCGCCGCGTTCGGCGTCATCGGACGAACGGCTCGCGCGCCTGCGTCGTGTTGGCTTCGACGTTATCGACGATCTGGCCGATCAGCGTGTCGACGTCGATGCCCTCGGCCTCGCCCTCGAAGTTCAGGATCACGCGATGGCGAAGCGCCGGCGCGGCCAGCGCCTTGAGGTCCTCGGCGCTCACGTTGTAGCGGCCCTCGGCCAGCGCACGGACCTTGGCGCCGAGAATCAGCGCCTGCGCGCCACGTGGGCTCGCCCCGTAGCGCACGAAGCGCCGCGTCAGGTCGGGCGCGTCGGCCCACTGCGGATGCGTGGCCATCACGATGCCCGAGGCAAAGGCGCGCACGTGCGCCGCCACCGGCACTTCGCGGATCAGCTCGCGATAGGCCATCACCTTGGCCCCGCTCATCACGCGCTCGACGCTCACGTGTCGCGACTGCGTCGTGCGATCGATGATCGCGTTGAGCTCCTCGATCGCCGGATATCGCACGCGCAGCTTCAGCAGAAATCGATCGAGCTGCGCCTCGGGCAGCGGATAGGTGCCCTCCATCTCGATCGGGTTCTGCGTGGCGAGCACGAAGAACGGCGGCGGCAGCGGCCGCGACACGCCACCGACCGTGACCGACGCTTCCTGCATGCCTTCCAGCAGCGCGGACTGCGTCTTCGGCGTGGCGCGATTGATCTCGTCGGCGAGCACGATGTGGGCGAACAGCGGCCCTTGCTGGAACTGGAAGTGCTTCCGACCGTCGGAGTCCTCGACGATGATGTTGGTGCCGATGATGTCGGCGGGCATCAGGTCGGGCGTGAACTGAATCCGCGAGAACGACAGCTCGAGGCTTTCCGACAGCGTCTTGACGAGCAGGGTCTTGCCGAGTCCCGGCACGCCTTCGAGCAGCACGTGGCCGCCGGCGAACATGCCGATCAGCACATGGTTGATGATCTCGCGGTGGCCGACGATGACTTTCTCGACCTCCGCGCGCAGCTCCTCGAACGCCGTCACGAACTCTCGTACCCGGCCGTCGTCGGTCATCGCCTCTCCTCTTCCGTGGATGACGTCGCCCGGCCCACCGGCCCCGGGCTCATTATAAGGTGCAAGCGACACGCCAAACCCCCACTTGGAGATGGGACCCGCAAGCACGCGTCAGCGCGCTCACGGGTGAGCCCAGCGCCGCGGCGACGAGCCCGCGGTGCCTATCCACGGAGCCGGCGTGCTCACATTTGCCCGGATCCGCAGCATCGCGACGGCGAGAGGATCGACGGTAACGGCCCCCTGCCCGCGAAGCATGCCCGAGGTTCCGCTCGTCCTCAAGCACCGACTGAAATCAATCGCCGGTAGACGGCCAGGTAGCCATCGATCTCCCGCGACGGCGGATAGCGCTCCGCCACGCGCGCGCGTCCGGCCGCGCCGAGCCGGGCTCGCAGATCCGAATCGCGCGCGAGCCGCACCGCCGCGGCCTCGAGCTCCGCATCCCTGCCGAACAGCAGGCCGGTCACATCGTGCTCCACGAGCGTTCGGTTGCCCGGAATATCCACGGCCAGCACCGCGCGCCCGAAGGCGAGCGCTTCGAGCACCGAGTTGGCCATGCCGCCCTCGGAGATTGAGCAGTTCAGCACGACGTCGGCGCGGGAGAGCAGCGACGGCATCGCGCCATGCGGGATCGCGCCGAGATGACGGGCCCACGAGCGCTCCGCGAGAGCGCGCGCGAGCGCGTCGCCCTCGGCCTCGTCGAGCACCGGGCCGACGTACAACAGCCGGACTCGCGGATCGGCCGCTACGGCCCGATCGAACGGAGGCAGCACGCGCCGGGGCGCCTTCACCGGACGAATCCCCGCCGGCAGCAGGAACAGCACGCAGTCGGCCGGCAGGGCCCAGTGCGCGTCCAGATCGAACGGCTCGGACCGCGCGAACGACGCGGCCTGGGGGACGGCGAGGAGCCGAGCGCGGACGTCCGGCAGCACGGCCCCCACACGGTCGGCGATCGAGCCATCGAACGCGGTCACGACCGTCGCCCCCTCGAGGACGCGCCGAACGATGGGCGCCCCGTCGGCATCGAACAGCGCGTGGTTCGCATCGGTGCCGGTCAGGGTCACGACGAGGGGAATCTCGAGCCGTCGGGCCAGCCGTAGCGCGAGCGGACCGCAGCGAAGCGCGTGAAAGGCGTGGATGAGCTCCGGGCGCCAGGCCTCGACGCCAGCCGCGACGTCGCTCTCGGCGATGGCCGACAGGTCCCAGACCCTGACGTCTTCACCCCGCCCGCGCAAGCCGGCGACGATCCGGTCGGTCGTGATGGCGTTGCCGCGGACCGACGGGAACGCGAACGGGGTCAGCACGGCGGTCCGGGTCACGTGCGCAGCATACCTCGCGCCGCCGACGGCTCGGTGCGCGCTCGCATTGCCGCCCCCGTCAGGGATGTGAATCCGCGGCACGGGCGCGAACATCTATCTATAATGGTGGGCAATGGGGCAATGTAGCTCCGGTGGTCAGTCTGAAATCGAGTGCCGGCAAATCGCCGAGCTCCTCGGTGACTACTTCGACGGAACTCTTCCGAATCATCTCCGCGAGCTGCTCGAGTGGCACATCGATGGCTGCCCGCCCTGCGTCGCGTTCGTCAACACGTACCGCGGAACGATTGCCGCCACCCGCCGCCTGCCCGATGCCCCGATGCCCGTCGAGTTGAAGAAACGCCTGATCGCCTTCGTGAAGTCCGCCCGCGACGCGAAAGAAGCGCGCTAGGCTCGCAGCCGTAACACCGCCGCCGACACGACCTCGCCGATCTCCCACGTCTCTTCGCCGGCTGCACGGAACGCGTCGCGCACGCCCGCCGCACGCTCGGGTCGTACCGAGAACAGCAGCCCGCCGGACGTCTCGGCTTCCATCAGCAAGGAGACGATCACGGCGGGAACGTCCGCGCCGATCTCGAGCCGCGCGCCAAACGCGCCCTCGAGATAACGCCGGTTGCGCTTCATGCCCCCGCTGAACTGGCCGGCCTCGGCGAGCGCGCGCGCGTGGGGCAAGAACGGCAGCCGTGACGTGTCGACGGCGATGCCGGCGCCCGATGCCGCGACCATTTCGCCGGCGTGCCCGAGGAAGCCGAATCCCGTGATGTCGGTCGCGCCCGCCGCGCCGGCCTCGCGCGCGGCGCGCGCGGCCACGCGGTTCAGGCGCAGCATGCTGGTCACGGCGGCGGCCACCGCCTCGTCCGGCGCGGCGGCGTTCTTCGCCGCGGTGGTGACGACACCGGTGCCGAGCGGCTTGGACAGAAACAATCGGTCGCCGGGGCGCAGGCCGCCTTTCACGAGCACGCGATCGGGATGGACGCGGCCCGTCACGCACAGCCCGTACTTCGGCTCGTTGTCGACGACCGTGTGGCCGCCTGCGATCACCCCGCCCGCCTCCGCGACCTTCTCGGCGCCGCCTCGGAACACTTCGGTGATGATCGCCTTGTCCATCTCCCGAGGGAACCCGGCGACGGCGAGCGCGAACATCACTTCGCCGCCCATCGCGTAGACGTCGGACATCGCGTTCGCCGCCGCCACGGCGCCCCAGGTCCACGGGTCGTCGACGACCGGCGGGAAGAAGTCGACGGTCTCGACCAGCGCCAGGTCCTCGCTGATACGGTACACGGCCGCGTCGTCGGCGACCCCCAGGCCGACGATGAGATTGCGAGCGGTCTCGGCCGACAGCGTCGGTCGGCGGAGCACGCTGAGCACCTCCTGGAGATCTCCAGGAGCCATCTTCGACGCTCAGCCGGCGCAGGATGCGTAGGCGGTGAGGCGGATCTCCTTGCCCGAGCGCGCGGCGTCACTCATACCGCTTGGGACGGCCGCTCCAGGGGCTGAGATTCGAGAAAGTCCACGAAGGCCTGGGCCAGCGGCGAGCGCGTACGGTCCTTGTGCGTGACCAGATGGAAGCTGCGCGCGACCCGGAGGTCCTTCACCTTCACGCACGCGACGAGACCGGCGCGGCACTCGTCCTCGACGGCGCGCCGCGAGATCAGCGCGATGCCCACGCCCGCGCGCACCGCCTGCTTGATCGCCTGCGTCGAGCCCATCTCGCCGACGATGCGGAACGCGGACAGCGAGAGCTTCGCCTCCTCGAACACGTGCTCGATCGCCTGACGCGAGCCGGAGCCACGCTCGCGCACCACCATCGGCTCACGACGCAGCTCGTCGAGCGACACGGTCTTCCGCGCCGCCCACGCGTGGCCCGCCGGCACGACGATCACCAGCTCGTCCGGCATCAGCTCACGCGACGCAAGCGCGCGCGACGCGGGACGCGCGCCGATGACGGCGAGCTCGACGCGCCCCTGCTCGAGCCATTCGCTGACTTGCCGCGAGTCGCCGATCAGCAGCGAGACCGAGATCTGGGGGTACTTCGCCTTGAATCCGCCGAGGAGGGCCGGCAACACGTACTCGCCGGGAATCGTGCTGCCGCCGATCACCAGCTCGCCGCTCATGCGCCCCTGGAACTGATCGAGCGCCTGCTGCGCCTCACGCGCGAGACCGAGCATGCGTCGCGCGTACTCCAGCAGGAGCAGCCCCGCGCGCGTGGGCGTGGCGCCGCGACCGAGCCGGTCGAGCAGCTGCACGCCGAGCTCGTCCTCGAGCGCGCGCACGTGCTCGGACACGGTGGGTTGCGTGAGGTAGAGCGCTTCGGCGGCGCGCGAGAAGCTGCCGAGCTCGGCGACCTTGGCGAAGACCTGGAGCCGGCGCAGGTCCATCAAAACCGAAGGGCCCTGACGGGCCCTTCGTGAAGCTGCGAGACGCTCACGCCGACGTTAGTGGCAGCCGCACCCGCCCCCGCCGCAGCAGCCGCCGCCGGTGGTGGGTGCGGTCATGAAACCGCCATCGCTCTTGAGACCGAAGACGGAGAGCTTGCGCGTGATGTCGCCGCTCTGGCACGTCGGACAGGCGACCTTCGTCGACGGGCCGTGCACGTACTTCTCGAAGTCGTGCCCGCAGCCGCGACACCGATACTCGTAGATCGGCACGGCTACTCGCCGCCCCGCTGCACGTAGCTCTTCACGAACTCTTCGGCGTTTTCCTCGAGGATGTCGTCGATCTCATCAAGGAGCTTGTCGATGTCCTCCTTGATCTTCTTGCCCTTCTTCGCAATCTCGGGACTCGCCGTTGCGCCATCGCCGCCGCCTTCGTTGGGCTTGGTCGGCCGTGTTTCCTTCTTCTTCTGTTCTGCCATGTGGGCCCCTCCATGGGTTCCCAACCGTTCAGGCGCCCGTCGTCATCCTGCCACGCTTTCATTCTAACCGACGGTCCCTGCCCCGCAAGAAGCCTCAATGCCGGCTCACCGCCGGAAGTGCTTGCTCAGGCTCAGCGTCTGATGCTGATACGACGACGCCAGGCCGACCCCGTACACCCGCTCGGGCCGTCCGTGCAGGCGCTCGAACCAGACCTTGAACGAGGTCTGGCCGTCATAGACCATGAACGGCACCTCGCGCGCGCGCACCTCCATCACCACCTTGGTGCCCAGGATGTTGCCGTCGCCGAAGCCGAAGCCGGGGTCGAAGAAGCCCGCGTAGTGGGTCCGAATCTCCCCCGCCCCCGCGTCATAGACGACCATCTCGGCGGCGAATTCGGGGGGCACGCGGATCCGCTCCTTGGACACGAGGATGTAGAAGCGGTTGGCCTCCAGGATGTAGCCGTCGCGCACGGGCGCCTTGATGGGCTCCCAGAACTCGGTGGGGTCGTAGTGACCCACGCGCGCCAGGTCGACGGCGGGGGGATTGGGATGCGCGCGATAGCCGATGACGCCTCCGGTCGTGCGGCCCGAGAGATCGATCCCCATGCACAACCCGTCGTTGAAGACCACCCGCTCGAGCGGGACCACGCGGTCATCGTCGTCGTAGAGCAGCGGTGTGCGACGGTACAGGTCGGCGAGCGCCGCGTCGGACATGGACGTCGGCCCTTCCAGCAAGCGCAGTTGATTGAGCGAGAGCCCCGCGTACACCCGCACGGGAAAGGACTGGGGCGAGACCTCGAGGTAAAGCGGCCCGCGGTAGCCGGCCTTGATCTCGTCGAAGCGCGGCGTGCCGTCGGTGATGACGCGGGTGAAGACGTCGAGACGCCCCGTCGTCGACTTCGGATTCGAGCGCCCGCGCACGCTCGCCGGCAGCGCGAGCGACTCGAGCAGCGGCACGAGGTAGACGGAGCCGCGCTGCAGCGTGGCGCCGTTCTCGAGCGGCACGCGATCGATGACGAGGTCGTTGTTCGCGGCACCGTCGAGCCGCTCGCTCACGCTCTCGCGATAGGGCAGAAAGCTCGCGCGCAGCTGATAGGCGACGGGGCCGAGGCGCAGATCGAGGCTCGCGGGCTGGAATTGCTCGTCGGCCAGCGGCGCGGCGGGCACGATCCACCCGTTGCGAACGGCATCGCGCAGGTCGCGATCGCTGAGGACGCCGAGGGCCGGGCTAGACACGCGCGGGTCCGGTCGATGTCATGTCCGCGAGCGTGGCGCCGGCCGTGTCGACGGCATATGGCGCCGCGCGTCCCTCGATGCCCGCCGCCCGCAGCGCCGCCTCCATCGCGCGCGCGACGCCGCCGCCGTCGCCGGCGACGAGCGCCAGCAGCGACGGTCCGGCGCCGCTGAGCACGCAGCCCAGGGCGCCCGCGCGTCGGGCCGCATCGGCGACGGCGGGCATCCAGGGAAACAGCGCGCGCCGATACGGCTGATGCAGGCGGTCGTCGAGCGCGCTCGGCAGCGCATCGCGCCGCCGCGCCTGCAGCGCGGCGAGCAGCAGCGCCACGCGCTGCACGTTGAAGATCGCGTCGACACGCGGCACCGTCGGCGGCAGCACGGCACGCGCCTCGGCGGTGGACGACGTGATCGTGGGCACGAGCACCACCCACAGAAGATCCTCCGGCACGGCCAGCGAGACCGCGGTGACGGCGCCGTCGTCGGCCGTACACGACACGGTGAGCCCGCCGAGCAGCGCGGCGGCCACGTTGTCCGGATGGCCTTCCGCGCGCGTCGCGAGCGAGAGCAGCGCGTCGCGCGTCAGCGATCCGCCGGACAGCGCGTTGCCCGCCACCAGCCCGCCGACCCAGGCCGCGGCGCTCGATCCGAGCCCCCGCGCGGCGGGAATCCGATTCGTGCAGCGCAACGCCACACCCTTGAACGGTCGCCCCGCCGCCTCGAACGCCAGCCGCACGCCGCGCGCGACGACGTTGTCGGCGCCGGACGACAGCTGGCCGGCGCCTTCACCCTGCACGGCGACCGTCACGCCGTCGGCCTCGTGCGCCTCGACGTCGTTGTACAACGCGAGCGCGAGGCCGAGCGCGTCGAAGCCGGGACCGAGGTTGGCGGACGTCGCGGGGACGCGGACGTGGACGCGCACGCCTGCTCAGAGGCGCTTGAGCAGCCACTCCGGGGTGATCGAGTTCGCCCAGGAGTTGAGGACCAGATAGTAGTTGGTGAACACGAGGACGCCGACGATGACGAGCAGCACGCCGGCCGCGCGCTCCACGGTCGGGATGAACGGCCGGTAGCGTTTGAACATTTTCAGAAATGGGCCGAGCGCCAGCGCCGACAGCAGAAACGGCACGCCGAGACCCGCCGAGTACGCGACCAGGAGACCGACGCCGCGCGCCACCGTCTCCGCGGTGCCGGCCAGCGACAGGATCGCGCCGAGGATCGGGCCGACACACGGCGTCCAGCCGACGGCGAACGTCACGCCGACGATGAACGAGCCGATGTAGCCCGCGGGCTTCTCGCGGATCTGCATCGAGGCGGTGCGCCCGAGGAATCCGATGCGCAGCACGCCGGCGATGTAGAGGCCGAAGATGATGATCAGCGCGCCGCCGATCATGCGAATCACGTCGCGGTACCGGAACAGCGCCTGGCTGGCGGCGCTCAGCGAGGCGCCGAGCGCGACGAAGACCAGGGAGAAGCCGAGCACGAAGGCCACGGCGTGCAGGAGCACGCGTCGGCGCGCGGCGGCGTCGAGGTCGCCCGTGAGATCGCCGACCGACATCCCCGTGATGAACGAGATGTACGACGGAAACAGCGGCAGCACGCACGGCGACAGGAAGGAGAACAGTCCCGCGCTGAACGCGACGGCCACGCCGAGTGAGGAGCCCATCAGCGCAGCATCGCCTGCACGAGCCCGTGCGCGGCGCTGTCGTCCCACGAGCGGGGCCCGAGCGCCACGCCGGTCACCGTGCCGTCGCGATCGATGACGAAGCTCGACGGAAGCGCGCGCACGCCGTACTTCTCGGCGATCTCCATCTTCGGATCGAGGGCGACGGGGAAGCTGAATTTGCGCGCGCTCACGAACGGCGACACCTTCTTGGGATCGGTGTCGAGCGAGATGGCGACGAGCACGAAGCCGGCGTCCTTGTGCCGACTCCAGAGTCGCTCCATCGCCGGCATCTCCTCAAGGCACGGCGGGCACCACGTCGCCCAGAAGTTCACGAGCACGACCTTGCCCCGCTGCTCGGACAGCCGGAAGCTGCCGCCCGCCGGCGTCGGCAGGCTGAAGTCGTCCGCCAGCTTCGCGCGCGCCGGTCGCATGAGGTCGAGCTGCTTCAGGGCCGCGTCGACACCGATTCCGGCCGACCGCGATGCCGGCGGCGATCCCGGCCGCACCGGCTCGGCGCTCGGACGGGGCGGGACCGTCGCGACGTCGGGGCGCGCGCCTGCGCGGGTCATGGGGTCGGGCGTCGGAGCGATGGCGGCGGCATAGAGCGACACGCCGATGGCGACGACGACCAGAAGGAGCGCGAAAACGAGCGGGGTCTTCCGTGGCATGGGCGACGCGCGCGTCAGATCGGCCGCCGCACCGTGGGCGTAAACAGCGAAATGTCGAAGCAGCACGCGTGGAACTCGCGGTCGTCGATCCGGTAGCGGTCATCGCCGCTCTTGATCGCGCCGCGGCAGGCCGCGCAGATCCCCTCGATCGCGTAGTGCGCCGGCAGTTCCACCGCGCTACGACGTCCTCTCGACCAGCTCGATCGTCCGGAAACCCATCGGCGCGTTCTCCAGTCCGTCATCTTAGCGGACCGTTCTACCGACGACAACAGACCGTGCTACGCTTCGTAACCTCCATGAGTCCCGCCGCGCAGCTGCCCCTCACGATCGTCGCCGACGACCTCACCGGCGCCTGCGACACCGGCGCGCTGTTCGCGGCGCGGGGGCCGGTGCCGGTCACCGTCTGGCCCGATCCGGCGATGCGTGCGCCGGTCAGCGTCGTCGACACCGAGAGCCGCACGCTCGCGCCGGCCGACGCCGCGCGCCGCGTGGCCGGCGTGGCCCGGAACCTGGCGCGCACGCGGTTCTTCAAGAAGATCGACTCGACCCTGCGCGGCCCGATCGGGGCCGAGCTCGATGCCCTTCTGCGGGCGAGCTCCACCGCCGGTGCGCTCGTGTGCCCCGCGCTGCCGGCCGAACACCGCGTCGTCGTCGAGCGCGTGCTCACCGTCGGCGCGGTTCCGGTGGCGGAGACGCCGATCGCCGACGATCCGACGTTCCCTCGGGCGGCCGGCTCGTCGAACGTCGTCGACCTGCTCCGCCCGCAGCTCGATCGTCCGCTCGCCTGGATTCCTCTCGGCCGCGTCCGTGAAGGCGGCGCGCCGCTCACGGCGCGCCTCGTGCGCCTGGCCGGGATGGTGATCGTCGCCGACGCGGAGACGGACGCCGACCTCGACACTTTGATCGAAGCGGTCCTCGAGCTCGACACGCCGCCACTGCTGGTCGGCGCCGCGGGACTGGCGCTGGCGCTCGCCCGCCGGCTCGGCCTTGCGGCGGCACGCGTGGATCCGCCCACCGGCGAGCGCTGGCTCATCGTCGCGGGCAGCCGCCATCCGGCCACACGGCGCCAGGTGGACGCCGCGCGTGAGGCGGGGCTGACCGTCCTCGCCACCCCCGACGCACCGCAGGCCGACCGCGCCTCGGCCGCGGCAGACCTGGCGGCGCAGGCGCGCGCGCGGCTCGACGCCGAGCGCATCGACGTCGTGCTGGTGGCCGGCGGAGAGACGCTCGTGGCGCTCTATCACGCTCTCGGCGCCGAGCGCCTCGATCTCGAGGGCGCGCCGCGGCCGGGCCTGGCGCTCGGCCGGCTCCGCGCGCCCGGCCGCGAGCCCGTCACCGTCATCACGAAGGCCGGCGGGTTCGGCGACCCTGAGCTGTTCGTGAACCTCGTGCGCGAGGCGGTGGCGTGAAGCGGCCGATCCTCGGCGTGACCATGGGCGATCCGGCGGGCGTCGGCCCGGAGATCATCGCGCGGGCCGCCGCCGATCCCAATGTGCGCCGCGACAGCCGTCCCGTCGTGATCGGCGCCGCCTCGGCGATGCGCGCCGCGCTCGAGCTCGTCGCGTCGTCGCTCACGCTGCACGCGGTGAAGCACGTCGCCGACTGTCGCTGGGACGACCGCACGCTGGAGGTGCTCGATCTCGCCAACGTGGACATGCAGACGCTTCCCCGCGGCGCCGTGAGCGCCGAGGCGGGCCGCGCCGCGTACGATTACGTCGAGCGCGCGGTGGCGCTCGCGCAGGCCGCCGAGATCCACGGGATCGTGACCGCGCCCATCAATAAGGAGGCGCTGGCGGCCGCGGGCATGCAGCACACCGGCCACACCGAGATCCTCGCGCGGCTGTCCGACACCGCCGACTTCGCCATGCTGCTCATGGGCCACGAGCTGCGGGTGATCCACGTGACCACGCACGTGGCACTGCGCCGCGTGCCGGACCTCGTGACCCGCGAGCGCGTGCTGAAGACGATCCGGCTGGCGCAGCGCACGATGGACGGCCTCGGCCGTCGGGAGGCGCGCATCGCGGTCGCCGGCCTCAATCCGCACGCGGGCGAGGACGGACTCTTCGGCGACGAGGAGAAGACCGCGATCATTCCCGCCATCGAGGCGGCGCGCGCAGAGGGTATGCGCGTCACCGGTCCGCTTCCCGCCGATACCCTGTTCTCGCGTGCCCGCGGCGGTGAATTTGATATCGTCGTCGCCATGTATCACGACCAGGGACATATCCCGGTGAAGACCGTCGGCTTCACGTACGACGAGGCGAGCCGCCGCTGGACCGGTCTCTCGGGCGTCAACGTCACCGTCGGGCTGCCGTTCCTGCGTGTCTCCGTCGATCACGGCACCGCATTCGATCGCGCGTGGAAGGGTCTCGCGAACCCCGAGAGCATGATCGAGGCGATCGACGTCGCCGTGCGCATGCTCGCCGCGACGTGAGCGAAGCGGAGCTCCGCGCCCTCGTCTCCGACGTTCGACGCGGCCGCCTCTCGCGGCGCCGCTTCTTGCACCTCCTCGCCGCCGTCGGCGTCACCGGTCCGCTCGCCGCGCAGCTCCTGCCGCCCCGGCCCGCCGGCGCGCAGACGCGCCCGGCCTTCACCCCGACCAAGCGCGGCGGCGGCGGCGCGCTCAAGGTGCTCTGGTGGCAGGCGCCGACCCTGCTGAATCCGCATTTCGCCACGGGCACCAAGGATCAGGATGCGACGCGCATCTTCTATGAGCCGCTGGCGGGCTTCGATCCCGACGGCAACGTCGTGCCCGTGCTCGCGGCGAACCTGCCGAGCGTGGACAACGGCGGCGTCGCGCGCGACGGCACGTGGGTGATCTGGAACCTCAAGAAGGGCGTCGTGTGGCACGACGGCAAGCCGTTCACCGCGGACGACGTGGTGTTCAACTGGGAGTACGCCGCCGATCCCGCGACGTCGGCGTGGACGCTCGCCTCCTATCGGGAGATCGACCGCGTCGACAAGCTGGACACGCACACGGTGAAAGTCGTGTTCAAGCGACCCACGCCGTTCTGGGCCGACGCCTTCTGCGGCGCGCGCGGCATGCTCATTCCCAAGCACGTGTTCGAGCCGTTCAAGGGAGCGAAGTCGCGCGAGGCGCCGGCGAACCTGCGCCCGGTCGGAACCGGCGCGTATCGGTTCGTCGAGTTCAAGCCCGGCGACACCGTGCGTGGCGAGATGAATCCCGCCTACCACGTGCCCAATCGTCCGTTCTTCGACGCCCTCGAGATGAAAGGCGGCGGCGACGCCGCGTCGGCCGCGCGCGCCGTGCTCCAGACCGGCGAGTACGACTACGCCTGGAACATGCAGGTGGAGGACGACATCCTGAAACGGCTCGAGCAGGGCGGCAAGGGCCGCGTCGTCGTGTGGCCGACCGGCAATCCCGAGCACATCCAGCTCAACAACGCCGATCCCTGGCGCGAGATCGACGGCGAGCGCGCGAGCGCCCGCGCGACGCACCCCACCCTCTCGGATCCGGCTGTCCGGGCCGCGCTCAACATCCTGATCGATCGCGGATCGATCCAGGAGGAGATCTACGGCCGTGGCGGCCAGACGTCGCCGAACTTCCTCAATTCGCCGTCGCGGTTCTACTCGAAGAACACGCGCTGGGAGTTCAACGTCGACCGCGCCAATCAGCTGCTCGACGCCGCGGGCTGGCGGCGCGGCGCCGACGGCGTCCGCGCCAAGGACGGCAAGCGTCTGCGGCTGCTCTACCAGACCTCGATCAACGCGCCACGCCAGAAGACTCAGGCCATCGTCAAGCAGGCGTGCGCGCGCGCCGGCATCGAGCTCGAGCTGAAGTCGGTCGTCGCGTCGGTGTTCTTCTCCTCCGACGCGGCCAATCCCGACACCTACTCGCACTTCTACGCGGATCTCCAGATGTACAACGTCACGATGAACGCGCCCGACCCGCAGGTGTTCATGGCGCAGTTCGTCTCCTGGGAGATCGCATCGCGCGAGAACAAGTGGGCCGGCCGCAACATCACGCGCTTTCGCAACGACGAGTACGACCGGCTCTGGCGGGCCGCCGAGACGGAGATGGATCCGGTCAAGCGGGCGGCGCTGTTCATCCGGATGAACGACCTCGTCATCGCCAACGTCGTCGTCATTCCCGTGCTCTGGCGCAACGGGGTCGGCGCGGCGAGCCCGCGCCTGCAGGGCATGGAGCTGAACGGCTGGGACACGACCATGTGGCGGCTGCCGTACTGGTACAAGACCTGACGGCGCCGCGATCATGACCATCGAGACTTCAACGGAGGACGCATCCATGGAAGAGGGCCAGCTTCGGGCCTTGATCGAACAGGTGCGCGCCGGCGCGCTGAGCCGACGCGGTTTCGTCCAGATGATGGTGGGCATCGGCCTGACCGCCCCGCTCGCCGCCCAGATGCTGGCCTCCGCCGGCGTGGCGCAGGCGCAGTCGAAGGCCGTGCAGTACGCGCCGACCAAGCGTGGCGGCGGCGGGGCGCTCAAGGTGCTCTGGTGGCAGTCGCCGACGCTGCTGAACCCGCACTTCGCGACCGGCACCAAGGACCAGGACGGCTCGCGCATCTTCTACGAGCCCCTGGCGGCCTTCGATCCCGACGGCAATCTCGTGCCGATCCTCGCCGCCGAGATCCCCTCGCTCCAGAACGGAGCCGTGGCCAAGGATGGCAAGTCGGTCACCTGGAAGCTGAAGAAGAACGTCGTCTGGCACGACGGCAAGCCGTTCACCGCCGACGACATCGTGTTCAACTGGGAGTACGCGGCCGATCCCGCCACCGCGGCGACCACGATCAGCTCGTACAAGGACATCGCCCGCATCGACAAGCTCGACAGCCACACCGTCAAGCTGACGTTCAAGAATCCGACGCCGTTCTGGTCGGACGGCTTCTGCGGCTACCGCGGCATGATCATCCCCAAGCACGTGTTCGAGTCGTTCAAGGGCGCCAAGTCGCGCGAGGCGCCGGCGAACCTCAAGCCCGTCGGCACCGGCCCCTACAAGTTCGTCGATTTCAAGCCGGGCGACATCGTGCGCGGCGAGCTGAACACGACGTACCACATGGCCAACCGGCCGCACTTCGACTCGATCGAGATGAAGGGCGGCGGCGATGCCGTGTCGGCGGGGCGCGCCGTCGTGCAGACCGGCGAGTACGACTACGCGTGGAACATGCAGGTCGAGGAAGAGATCATGCGCCGCATGGAGCAGGGCGGCAAAGGCAAGTTCGAGACGTCGCCCTCGGGCAACATCGAGCACATCCAGTGCAACCAGACCGACCCGTGGAAGGAGGTCGACGGCGAGCGCGCGAGCCTCAAGGCGCCGCATCCCTTCCTCACCGACCCCGCCGTGCGCCAGGCACTGAGCCTGCTCGTCGATCGGCCGTCGGTTCACGAGGAGATTTACGGCCGCGGCGGTCAGGTGACGGCGAACTTCCTCAACGCGCCGTCGAAGTACGCCTCGAAAGCGAACAAGGCGGAGTTCAACGTCGAGAAGGCCAGCCAGATCCTGGAAGCGGCCGGCTGGAAGAAGGGCGCCGACGGCATCCGCGCCAAGGGCGACAAGAAGCTCAAGATGGTCTACCAGACCTCGATCAACGCCCCGCGGCAGAAGACGCAGGCGATCGTGAAGCAGGCGGCGGCCAAGGCGGGCATCGAGCTGGAGCTGAAGTCCATCACGGCGTCGGTGTTCTTCTCCTCCGACGCGGCCAATCCCGACATCTACTCGCGATTCTCGACGGACATCCAGATGTACACGACGACGCAGGCCTCGCCCGACCCGCAGACGTTCATGGAGCAGTTCGCGTCGTGGGAGGCGGCGACCAAGGACAACAAGTACCAGGGACGCAACATCACGCGCTGGCGCAACGACGACTACGACAAGCTCTTCCGCGCCGCGGAAACCGAGCTCGATCCGGTCAAGCGCGCCGCGCTGTTCGTCCGGATGAACGACATGGTCATTCAGAACGTCGTCGTCGTGCCGGTCATCTGGCGCACCAAGGTGCAGGCGGTGTCGAGCCGGCTGCGCGGCCACGAGATCAGCGGCTGGGACAACGACACGGCGAACCTCTTCAACTGGTTCCGGGTCTAGGACGTGCCTGGGGGCCGGGCGCACGCGCCCGGCCCCTCGCCCCATGTCACGCTACGTCGTCCGCCGGCTGCTCATCGCGATTCCCGTGATCTTCGGCATCAGCCTCGTCCTGTTCACGATCCTGGCGCTGGCCCCCGGCGACCCGTTCGAGGAACTGGCCACCAATCCCAACGTCCCGCCCGAGGTGCGGATGAATCTGCGGGCGAAGTTCGGTCTCGACGACCCGCTGCCGGTGCGCTACACGCGCTGGCTCACGTCGATGGTCCGCGGCGACTGGGGCTTTTCGTTCGTCAGTCGCGTGAACGTGGACACGTTGATCATGCAGCGGCTGCCGACATCGCTGTTCGTGCTCGGCAGCGCGCAGCTGCTGGGGCTCGTGATCGCGCTGCCGATCGGCACCTACTCCGCCCTGCGGCCCTATTCGATCTTCGATCAGATCGCGACCACGCTGGCCTTCATCGGCTTCTCGTTACCGACGTTCTTCACCGGACTCGTCTTCATTCTGGTGTTCAGCCTCTGGCTCGACTGGCTGCCGTTCATCTATCGCGCCGACATCGCGGCCACAGGGTGGCGCTGGTGGTGGGAGCACGCGCGTCAGGCGGCGATGCCGGTCGCCGTGCTCGGCCTCTTCCAGGGCGCCACGCTCACGCGCTTCGTGCGCTCGGCGGTGATCGACGTCATTCGTCTCGACTACGTCAACACGGCACGCGCCAAGGGCCTGTCCGAAGGCGTCACCGTGGTCAAGCACGTCATCCGCAATGCGCTCATTCCCGTCGTCACGCTGGTCGCCCTGCAGATCCCCGGCATCTTCACCGGCGCCGTGATCACCGAGCAGATCTTCCGGATCCCGGGGATCGGCTCGCTGCTGATCAGCTCGATCCTCGCCAACGACACGCCGGTGATCATGGCCATCACGTTCGTCTTCTCGTGCCTCGTGGTCATCTTCAATCTCGTGGCCGATCTGCTCTACGGCTGGCTCGACCCGCGGATCGCCTACCGATGAACCCCGCGTCATGAGCGTCGCCACCGCCCCCGCCGCACGGACGCTGAGCGCGCCGCGCGCGCGCACGTCGCTCTGGCGCGACGCGACGCGGCGGTTCCGGCGGCACCGGCTCGCCATGATCGGCTTCGCCGTGCTGCTGATGCTGGTGACCGGCGTGCTCGTGGGACCCTTCGTCTATCGCGTGCCGATCAACGAGATCGACTTCAAGGCCAAGCTCAAGGGCCCCTCGCGCGCCCATCCGCTCGGCACCGACGACCTCGGGCAAGACCTGCTGGCGCGCGTGCTCTACGGCGGCCGCATCTCGCTCGCCGTCGGCGTCGTGGCCATGCTGATCTCGATCACCATCGGCACCAGCATCGGCGCGCTCGCCGGCCAGCTCGGCGGCGCCGTCGATCACACGCTCATGCGCATCACCGACCTGTTCCTGTCGCTGCCGCAGCTGCCGCTGCTGCTGCTCATCGTCTACCTGTTCCGCGACATGCTCACGAAGACGCTGGGGCCCGAGGCGGGCGTGTTCCTGCTCGTGGTGGCGGTCATCGGCGGGCTGCGCTGGATGCCGGTGGCGCGCCTCGTTCGCGCGCAGTTCCTGTCGCTGCGCGAGCGGGAGTTCGTCGAGGCCGCGCGCAGCCTCGGCGCTCCGCCGCTGCGCCAGGTCGTCCGCCACATCCTGCCGAACGCGCTCGGCCCGGTCATCGTCGCCGGCTCGCTCGACGTGGCGGTGGCCATCATCGCCGAATCGTCGCTCTCGTTTCTCGGGCTCGGCTTTCCGCCGGACATTCCGACCTGGGGCCGCATCCTGTTCGACGCCAAGGACAATCTCGACTTCGCGCCGCACTGGGCGCTTTTCCCCGGCACCGCGATCTTCCTCACCGTGCTCTCCATCAACTACATCGGCGACGGGCTACGGGACGCGCTGGACCCGCGGAAAGTACTGGGCGGCAAATGACGTGCGACGTCTGTTCGAGCGCGGGCTTCGCCCGCGCAACCCTGGGGGGCGGCTCGGAGGGGGGCGACGCCCCCCTTCGACGAATCGGCGACGGGCTACGGGACGCGCTCGATCCTCGGAAAGTACTGGGCGGCAA
>Ga0114129_10005732_pt1 | contig 17600 bp, 12 predicted proteins | sample RhiMetdeltSRZDD1_FD_80071 | JGI IMG/M metagenome (GOLD analysis project Ga0114129, IMG submission 80071) | Populus rhizosphere microbial communities from Tennessee, USA - Rhizosphere MetaG P. deltoides SRZDD1 (version 2) (version 2) | ecosystem: Host-associated > Plants > Roots > Rhizosphere >...
CCTCGCGCGCGCGCGCCTCGCTCACCGCCAGCGGGCGTCCGTTGAAGACCTGGCCGTTGAACTTCTGGATGGCATTCTCGGCGTGCGCGCGATCGGCGAACTCGACGAACGCGAATCCGCGCGGGCGCCCTGTTTCACGATCGACGGGCAGCACGACCTGCGACGGCGGCGCGATGGTGCCGAAGTACGCGCGGAGATCCGCTTCGGTCGTGGCGTACGACAGGTTTCCGACGAACAGACGGACAGCCAATCAGACCTCTCCTGGTTCGGGAAGACGCGCCGGATCGCGCGGGGCAGTGGCAGGGAAGAACACGCTGGCAGCCGATCCAGTGGCAAAAACCTTACCCGAAGTCCCTTCGTCCTGGCAAGCGGCGGCAGGCGGCACGACCATCAGCCCTTCTTAACGTCGAGGTGGCGGAGCGCCACCGCGCCGAGGAACGGTCCGGGCGCGAGGGCGACGAATACCCATCGCCAGCCGACGGCCTGTGCGATGGTCGGCAGCAGCCGAATCGACACCATCGTCAGCAGGAACCCTGTGCACGTTTGAATCGTCAGGGCGGTGCCGACGTGGTCCCGCGGACTGTATTCCGCGACGAGCGCCGAGAGCTGTGCCGAGTCGGCGACGACTGCCGCGCCCCAGACGATCGCGAATGCGAACAGGACGACCGGCGGCAGCCCGAACAGGGCGCCGGCTACCACGCAGCACGTCCCGCTTGCCAGCATCGCCCATCGTGCGACGCGCGCCTTTCCGACCCTGTCCGCGATCACGCCGGCAATCGCCGAGCCGACGGCGCCGCTGGCGATCGTCGCGAACGCCACCGCCGAGCCGGTGATCGCGGCGGACGCCCCGCGCGCCGCTCCGACGCTCGTGGCCGCGAAGACTGCAATCCACGTCCACACGGCGTACAGCTCCCACATGTGGCCGAGATAGCCGAGCGTCGCCAGCCGCGTGCCGCGATCGGCGAACACCCGCGCGACGGCGCGCGGATCGAAGCGCGCGCTGCTCGCGACGTACGGGCCGTCGCGGACGACCGCCAGCACGACGCCGGCGCCGAGAAGGGCGAGCGCCGACGCCGCGATCATCAGCGTGCGCCAGTCGATCCGCGCCGACGCCGTCGCGAGCAGATGCGGAAACGCCGAGCCGACCGTGAGCGCGCCGATCAGGATGCCGAGCGCCGCGCCGCGCCCCTTCTCGAACCAGCCCGCGGCGACTTTCATCCCCGGCGGGTACACCCAGGCGAGGGCCGCGCCGGTCGCCGCACGAAGAGCGACGATCGCGACCGCGCTGTCGGCCGCGACGAGCGCGCCGTTCGCCGTCGCGCCGATGACGCAGCCGGCCGCGAACAGGCGGCGGGCGTTGAAGACGTCAGGCAGGTTGAGCGTGGCCGAGACCAGCGTGCCCACGACGAAGCCGCCCTGCACGGCCATCGTGAGCCATGCCGTTTCCGCGCCGGTGAGATGAAACTCGGACACGATCGGCGCGGTGGCCGCCGTGGCGGAAAACCACAGCGTCATGCCGAAGAACATCGCGAGCGACAGCCACGCCAGCTGGAACCTGGGGGAGCGCGGCTGGCCGCTGTCGGCTACCACCCGAAGATGTATCGTTCGCGCCGCGGGTCCGCGCCGCCGCGCAGCGTCCCCGTCTTCGCATCGACGCCCACGGCCACGACGCCGGTGCTCATGTCGAAGGGGCCGAGGACCTTCAGGATGTGGCCGCGCGCCCGCAGCTCGTCGAGCGCGGCGGGCGCGATCCGATCTTCGATCTCGAGCACGCCCGGCAGGCTTTCGTGGTTGTCGAACGAGGCGTGCGGATGGAGCGAGTTGAACCGCGGCGCCTCGATCGCCTCCTGCAGCTCCATGCCGAAGACGAAGACGTTCAGCAGGACGTTCAGGATCTGCTGATCCTGCGAGTCGCCGCCCGGCGTGCTGACTGCGAGGAACGGCTTGCCGTCTTTCAGCACGAGCGTCGGCGTCAGCGTCGTGCGCGGGCGCTTGCCGCCGACCAGCACGTTCGGGCTCAGCGGATCGAGGTCGAACACCTGCATGCGATTGGCGAGGGGGACGCCCGTGTCGCCGGCCACGAACGCGCCGCCGAGCAGCCAGCCGGAGCTCGGCGTCGCGCTGAACAGATTCCCATCCTTGTCGACAACGTCGACGCAGGTCGTGTCGCCGGTGGGGTTCGGGCTCTTCTCGCCCTGCGAATGCGGGACGTAGCGCGCCGGCGGCGCCTTGACGTCCGGATCGAAGGCGAAGGGATCGCCGGCGCGCTGCTCGAGCGACGCGCGCGGTCCGATCTCCCGGCGCCGTGCGGCCGCGTACTGCTTCGAGAGCAGCCCGACCATCGGCACGCGGGCGAACGCCGGATCGCCGTAAAACGAGTTGCGGTCCGCGTACGCGAGCTTGATCGACTCGTGCACCGTGTGCACGTAGTCGGCCGAGCCGGCGCCCATCGCCTGGAGATCGATCCCTTCGAGGATGTTGAGCGTCTGCAGCAGGACCGGTCCCTGATCCCACGGGCCGGGCTTGTAGACGTCGAACTCATGGAACCGCGTCGTCACGGGCTTCTCGATGCGTCCGTGGTACGACGCCAGGTCGTCGTAGCTGAACACGCCGCCGGCGGCGCGGTCGGCATCCGCGATCCGGCGCGCGATGCTGCCGGTATAGAACACGTCGCGGCCCGCGCGAATCGCGGCGGCGCGATCGTGCGTCCGCTCGAACGCCGCCCTGTCCGCGGCGGCGATCGCGCGCAGCGTCGCGGCCAGGTTCGGCTGGCGGAAGATCTCGCCGACCTGCGCGACGCGGCCGTTCGGATAGTAGGTCCTCGCCGACCAGTCGTACGCCTCGGTGGCCTTGCGCTCGCGCACGAGCGCGTCGCGCAGGAAGCCGTACATCGGAAAGCCGTCGGCGTATTCGATCGCCGGCGCCAGCACCTGCTCGAGCCGCATCGTGCCCTTGGACTCCAGCGCGAGCGCCATCGCGTCGAGCATCGCCGGGATGGTCGCGGCGAGCGGCCCGTTTGCGTCGACCTTTCTCTTCGCCTTGAAGAGCTCCGGCGTTGCCGCCTTCGGCGCCGGTCCCTGGCCGTTGATCACCAGGATCTCTTTCGTCCTCGCGTCGTAGATCATCGTCGGCGATTCGCCGCCGAAGCCGAAGTGCGAGATCTCGACGACCGATGCGGCCAGCACCGTGGCGACGCCGGCGTCGATCGCGTTGCCGCCCTGGTCGAGCATGCGGAGGCCCGCGGCGACCGAATAATGACGTCCGGCCGCGACGATGCCGTGCGTGCCGACGATCTCGGGACGCATCGTCGACCGGCTCGGGCGTACGCGGAGGGGATCCTGCGCGGCCGACGTGACGGTGAGCGCGAGGACGGCGGAGACGCACATGACGAAGCGCGAAGCGGGCAGTGGCATCGCGTGCATTATAAAATGACTGCTCACGCCGTGACGCGCCCGCTCCTCGTCATCTTCCTAACGATTTTCGTCAATCTGATCGGGTTCGGGATCATCATCCCGCTGCTGCCGTTCTATGCCGAGACGTTCGGCGCGTCGCCGGTCGCGATCGGGCTGCTGTTCGCGGTCTTCTCGCTCTGCCAGCTGGTCGCGGCGCCGGCGCTCGGCGATCTCTCGGATCGGTACGGGCGGCGGCCGATTCTGATTTTCAGCCTCGCGGGCACCGTCGTCAGCTTCGTGATGCTCGCCGTCGCGCACAGCCTGACGATGCTGTTCCTCGCGCGCATCGTCGACGGGCTGTCGGGGGGCAACATCTCGACCGCACGCGCTTACGTCGCCGACATCACCGAACCGAAGGACCGCGCGCACGCCTACGGGTTGATCGGCGCCGCGTTCGGGCTCGGCTTCATCCTCGGGCCGGCGATCAGCGGCGCGCTCGCCTCGATCAGCTACGCCGCGCCCGTGTGGGCCGCGGCCGCGATCACGCTCGCCGCCGCCGTCGTCGCGTGGGCGTGGCTGCCCGAAACCGTGCACCGCGCGCACGCGGGGACGGGGATGCCGTTCCGCTACCTGCCGGGTCTGCTGCAGCGGCCGGGACTGCGCCGGATGCTGGCGATCGATTTCGTGTACTGGTTCGCCTTCGCCGTGTTCCAGACGACCTTCGCGCTGTTCGCGGCGCGGCGCTTTGGCTTCGACGTGTCGCAGACCGGGTATTTCTTCGCCGCGTTCGGGCTGCTCGGCGCGGCGGTGCAGGGCGGGCTGATTCGGCCGGTGGTCCGCCGGCTCGGCGATCGCCGCACGTTTCAGCTCGGACTGGTCTGCGCCGCGGTCGGCCTCGTCGCGGCGACGCTCACGCACGCCGTCGCGACGCTGGCCGTGGCGCTCATCCCGCTCGCGCTCGGGATCGGGTTCGGCCACCCGACGATGGCGAGCCTGGTGAGCCGCGCGGCGCGGGGCGACGAGCAGGGCCGCGTGCAGGGGACCGCGAGCGCGCTGGAGAGCCTCGGGCGCGCCGTCGGCCCGGTCTGGGGCAACGCGTCACTCCAGCATCTCGGCGAGTCCACGCCGTACCTGTCAGCCGCGGCGCTGCTCGGGATGACGCTGGTGCTGACGATCGGGTATCAGGTCGGCGACGCGGACGCGCCGCTCGCGACGTCGGTGTAGCGGCGAGGTCGGCGTCGAGCACGAAATCGGATCACGATACGCGGGTCGTCCGTCCGGGATCCAACCGATCCAGCTCCGCGTCGGTCAGGTCGCGATGGATGTAGCGGAGCTCGTCGGCCGTCGCGCGACGGGTGTCCGTCCGCCAGCTGCGCCAGTCGCACGCATGACACCGAAACGGTGCGCGGCCCGTCAGGCGCCGGCGCGCCTTCTCGATCCAGGTGCGCGGGCGCGAATGATGTACGTCGCCGCTTTCGCAGCGAGGGCAGGTGGGGGGTGACACGGCCTCCACGATAGCAGAATCTGCGATCCGGCAGGTCGCGCGCAGTGGCAGAAACTGATCGGTGCCTGGCACGTGCCTGGCACGTGCCAGGCACCGCGTGACCGCCGCCGCGGCCGCTATAATCCCGGCCATGAACCGGACTTGTGGCCTCATCGTGACCGCCGTGCTGTTGTCGCTTGCCGTCCCGCGGCTGGCCGCCGCGCAGATTGCCGTCATCCCGCGGCCCGTCCAGTCGACGCCGCACTCCGGACACTTCACGCTGACGGCGCGCACGACGATTTGGGCCGATCGCGCGACTGCGGCCGTCGCGAATCAGCTCGCGTCCTATCTCGAACCGGCAACAGGATGGCGCCTCGCCGTTCGGATCGCGACAGCCGTGCCGGCCGAGGGCATCGTGCTGCGCGTCGACCGCACACTCTCGCGGCTGGGCCACGAAGGGTACGTGCTCGACGTTCGTCCGGGCCGCGTCGTCGCGCGAGCGCCCGAGACCGCCGGACTCTTCTATGCCGTGCAGACGATGCGGCAGCTCCTGCCGCCCGAGATCTTTCGCGAGGCGCCCGTCGGCACGGTCGCCTGGACGATGCCCGCGCTGGTCATCGAGGACCGGCCGCGGTTCGCGTGGCGCGGCGGCCACCTCGACACCGGCCGCCACTTCATGCCCGTGGAGTTCGTGAAGAAGTACATCGACCTGCTCGCGCTCCACAAGATGAACACGTTCCACTGGCACCTCACCGAGGACCAGGGCTGGCGGATCGAGATTGCGAAATATCCGAAGCTCACCTCCATCGGCGCGTGGCGCAAGGAGACGCTCGTCGGCCGGCCGCAACGCGATCCGTCGCAGAACAAGTACGACAGCGAGCGTCACGGCGGCTTCTACACGCAGGATCAGGTGCGCGAGGTCGTCGCGTACGCGGCCGGGCGCCACGTCACCGTTGTCCCGGAAATCGAGATGCCGGGCCACGCGGTCGCCGCGATAGCGGCCTATCCGGAGCTCGGGGTGACGGGACAGCCGATCGAAGTGGCGACGCGCTGGGGAATCTTCGATGACATCCTCAACGCCCAGCCGTCGACCGTGTCGTTCGTGCAGGACGTGCTCTCCGAGGTGCTCGCGCTGTTCCCCGGCCGGTTCGTCCACGTCGGCGGCGACGAGGCGGCCAAGACGAAATGGCAGGCGAGCCCGCAGATCCAGGCGCGGATCAAAGAGCTCGGCGTCGGCGACGAGCACGGGCTGCAAAGCTGGTTCATCGGGCAGATGGACGCGTTCCTCACGGCGCGCGGCCGCCGGTTGATCGGCTGGGACGAGATTCTCGAAGGCGGCCTCGCGCCGAACGCGACGGTGATGTCGTGGCGCGGCGTGAAGGGCGGCATCGAGGCGGCCAAAGCCGGGCACGACGTCGTCATGACGCCGACGAGCCATACCTATTTCGACTACTACCAGTCGCGCGACCAGAGCAAGGAACCGCTCGCGATCGGCGGCTTCCTGCCGCTCGAGACCGTGTACGCGTACGAACCCGTGCCCGCCGACCTCGACGCCGACGGCGCGCGCCACGTGCTCGGCGCGCAGGGTCAGTTGTGGACGGAGTACATGCGCGATCCGAAGCAGGTGGAATACATGGCGTTCCCGCGCATGTCGGCGCTCTCGGAGGTGGTGTGGACGCCGGCCGCGGCGAAGGACTTCGCCGATTTCAAGAGTCGGCTCGGCGAGCACCTGAAACGGCTGAAGGCGCTCGACGTCAACTACCGGCCGCCCGATCAGTAGATCTCAGGCGTCGGCTCTCAGCGGACGCCGAACTCGTCCTTCGGACGCAAATCCGTATTGATGTCGTCGCTCGACGGGGGCCGGTCGTGCGGGGCGAAGACGCGCGGCGGCGGATCGAGGTAAGGCGCCATCAGCGCGACGATATCCACGCCGGCCTGCCGGAAATACGACCGCACGTCCGGCGCCGCGAGGCGCGCGCGTATCGCCGCCGGATCGAACAGGATCGGCGACCGGCTGCCCACCGCGAGATCTCCATAAATCAGGACGTGCGGGAATACGTTCAGGAACGTGTTCCGGACGCGCTCGGTCGGCGTCCAGCTGACGGCGAGGCCCGCCGGCGTCAGACGATCGCGCACGAGCGCGAAGTATTCGTCCGAATAGAGATTCCCCGCATACGCGCTGCCGGGATGGAGCGCGTCCGCCTCGATGATGTCGTACCGCCTCGCGTCCCGCAGCAGGTGCAGGCGCCCGTCTCCGTAGACGTGCTCGATGCGAGGATCGCGCAGGATCACCTCGAGGCCCGGATAGGGGCGTAACTCCTGCAGCACCGACAGCGTCGCGAGCTGCGGCCGCACGATTTCCACGCACGTCACGCGCTCGATCCCGGGCCGCGCGGCGACGCTGAACAGCGTGTCGCCGGAGCCCAGGCCAATCACCACCGCGCGCCGCGGATCCGGATGCATGAACGCGGGCAGCGCGCCGAGCACCGTGTGCACGCCGCCATACGGAATCCAGCTGTGGTGCGCGCCGTTGACGTACACCGTCGTGCGTGCGCTGCGGCCGCCGCCCGCCACGGTCAGCAGGAAGGTGCCGGTGCCGTCTTCGCGAAACAGGATCGTCCCCGACCGCGCGCCGTGCAGCGACAACCACAGCGCTCTGGCGTCCGGTGCGAACGTCACGACCAGCGCGCCGGCGGCGAGCGCGGCGGCTGCCTGCACGCGTGCCGCACGGCCCAACGCGTCGCCGAAGAGCATCAGGCCCACCACGGGGAACACGGCTGCGACCGCGATCAGGAGCCTGGCGGTCCCGGCGGCACCGAACCACTCGAGGCAGAACCAGCCGGTCACAATCGGTCCGAGTGCGCTGCCCGCGATGTTCGCCAGCAGCAGCAGACCCACGCGGCTCCCGATGCGCGCCGGATCGGTCTGGACCGCCCGCTGCAGGAACGGAAAGCTTGCCCCCAGCAGCACCGTGGGCGGCCCGATCAGCATCGCCGGGATCGCGACATACAGCAGCAGGAAGTGCCGCGGCGCGGCGGCGCGGCCGAGGAGGAAACTTCCGAGGTGACTCACCGCCGCGCTCACGTCCCACGGCGGTCCGCTGAAGTACGACACCAGCCATTCCGGCGTTCGCTGGTCGTCGAGCGCGGCGACGAGCAGCGTCAGCGCAAGGCCGGCCGATAAGCCCGACGCCGCCTGGAGCGCAAGAAACTCGCGGCCCGCGTTGCGGCTCCGCCGCACGAGCCGCGCGCCCGCCGCCGAGCCGAGACCCAACCCGGCCAGGTAGATCGCGATCATCGTGCCGAACGCGAACGTCGTCGATTTCAGGAGCACGCCCACGACGCGGAACCACACGATCTCGAGCGACAGCGCGACGAAGCCCGACGCCGCGTACAGCGCCATCCACCGCGCCAGACGCGGCGCGGCGACCGGAAGCGACGCGGCCGGCGCCGCGGCGTCCGCCGCCTCGTTCCCGCCGCCGGCCCTGCGGACGGCCAGCGCCAGCGGCACCGATCCGGCAGCCGCGGCGAAATTCAGCCATGCGCTCGCGTGCAGGCTGCCGTCGAGGCCGCCGTGCGGCACCAACCACCACGTCGTGGCCAGCGCCCCCATCGCGGCGCCGAGCGTGTTCCACCCGTACAGCGATCCGATGATCGTGCCCGCACCCGCGACGGTGCGCGTCAGCGCGCGCGCAAGCAGCGGCAAGGACATGCCCATGAAGAACGTCGGCCAGAGCAGGCTCGCGAAGACGATGGCGGCCGTACCCGTGGTCGAGAGCGCGGCGGCTCCGAGCTTTCGATAGAGGATGTCGTAGTAGAGAAACGCGCTCGTGGCGCCGAACACGCCGACGGCCAGCTCCGCCAGGCCGAACGCGGCGACCGAGGCCGTGCGCGACAACCGATCCGCCAGCCGCCCGCCGGCGAGGCTGCCGCAGCCCAGGCCCGTCATGAAGGCCGCGACGATGATCGTGGCCGAGTGCAGGTCCGAGCCCGAGAAGATGATCAGCAGCCGCTGCCAGACGACCTGATAGACGAGCCCGGCGAACCCGGAGACGAAGAACACGATCGACGCGGCGACAAGCATCGGCCGTCAGGCACTTGGCGCGGGAATCAGCGGCACGTGGGAGGGGCCGCGAAGCCGTCGACCTGCGCGAACACGTTCTGCGCGGCGACCGCGTGGCCGCAGCCGTTGACCCGATAGCGCAGGTACTCCTGGATCCAGACGACGTCGCCTTCCAGATCGACCGACGAGCTGGTCGCGGTGCGCTTCAAGCCATCGCGGTATTTGGCTTCGAGCGCCGTGCGAAACGCGAGCGGCTCGTCGCGCGGCGGGAACTGCGCGGTGCCGACGGGAGCCGACCCGCACACCGGCGGCGTCGCGCCGCTGTCGATGGCGGTCATCACGCGGCTCCCGGCGTCCGCGTGCGAGCAGAGGTTGACACGGTATCGCGCGTACTCCTGCGTCCAGACGATGTCCCCTTCCATGTCGACATACGTCGGCGACGCAGACCGGCGCAGGCCGTCGCGATATTTCGCCTCGAGCTGGACGCGGAAGTCGAGCGACTCGTTGCGCGGCGGAAACGACACGGTCGGGCCGGGGGTCGGCGGCGGCGCGGGCGTCGGAGCTGGCGTCGGCGTCGGGGGAACGATGTCGGGCGCGCCGTACAGCGCCTGCGCCCCTGCGATGTCGTCCTGCTGCAGCCGATCGATGTTGCTGATCCGGCTGTTCATCACCGCCGGCACCGTCTGTCCGTTCTCGTCGGGATGATCCAGGCCGACCACGTGGCCGAACTCGTGCAGCGCGACGCGATGGAAGTCCTGCACGCCGCGCCGCAGCGTGCCGCCGTACGAATCCCAGGTGAGCGCCGCATTGAAGATGACGTCGGCCTCGACGCGGCGCGTCCGGCGCGCCCAGTTCGTCGTCACGGCCAGGACGCCCGATCCGAACGCCATCCCGTAGATGTCGTTCGCGAACAACACGTTGTTCACGCCGTTGCCGTCGCCTTTTGCCGCCGTCGAGTCGCGAACGACGCGGAACTGCAACCGCGCCATGACCGCGTTCCACGCGGCCAGCGCCGATTCGGCCGATTCGCCCCAGCTCGTCGATCCATCCGTCAGGACCGGGGCGCCGCCGAGCTGCAGCTCCAATGCGACCGTCCCGTCGGGCCAGGGATCGCTGAGCAGGACGTACGCGGACGCCGCCGACGCGGTGGCCAGGAGGAACGCGGCGACGAGGGCCCGCCGTCTCATTTGCCGCGCTCGAGGAGACGCACCTTCGCGTCCACGGCGCGCACGAAGTCGTCAAGCGTCAGCGGGCGCGCGGGGGCGACGCGGGCGGGCGGCTGCGCGTTGCCGACCTCGTCGAGGCCGCCGAGCGGCCGGCCGTCGTGCGTGCGGACCATATCGATGTCGGTGCGCGTGTCGCGCACGACGCGGAAGCGGCCGTACATGAAGCCGACGAGCGGGCTGGCCGGCCGTCCGGTGTCGCTCACGAACAGCACGTCGCGATCGCCGACGTGGAACGTCGGCATGCCCCAGACGTGCAGCGTGTCGTCGCCGACCGTGCCGCCGAGGAATTCGAGCGAGCGCTGCACGTAGGTGGGGCCCTTGAGCGTGCGATCGATCGCGAAAATCACGTCGGTGACGATCGCGCGGCCCGATCGCGACGGCACCCAACTCGACGTCACCGAGACGACACGCGCCACGACGACGCTTTCGGCGCGCGCCACGAGGTCGTCGAACGACGGCGCGGCGACAGAGGTCGGCGCGGCGGGAGTCGGCGCGGCGGCGAGAAGGGCGAGCGCGAGCAGCGCGCGGGCCGTCTTCATGGCTGTGTATTGTATCGGCACGAGCGGGCAAGGATCCTGCCACGAGGCGCCGCGCATTTTGCGCGGTAAAACCGGCGCGTTGCACGCTCACGGTGCGTCGATGGATGAAAAAGCGGACGAGGGCTGGACTATTTCGCGGACGTGGCGTATAAGGACAAAACTCTTACCGTCGCCGCCGATAAAGGGGTGGAAATAATTACCAAATTCGATGCGAGAATTCGGCGCGATTCGTCGTCAACGATACGGTGATCCCAGCCGGCGCGCGACGCGAGCCCGCAGATCCGCTTCCGATCCGGTAGCCGTGATGTCCATCCCGCTGTCGATCAGCCCGTCGATCAGCGCGCGGATGATTCCCGTCCGGTTGAACGCCTTCCCGCTCCGGCCGCGGATGTCGGTGGCCAGGCGATCGAGCTGCACGATTTGCCGATTGAACAGCACCACGGACACCTTTGACCATGTTTCCTGATGGACCGGCGGCCGGCCGCGTCCCGCCTTGGGCCGAGGCCGACCTCTGCTCGGTTCGCGTTTCTTGGCCATGCCGGCGCGCGCCGCCCGGGATTATACCGTCGCGATTGTTGGTACCACAAACACAGCTATAGCCACAACTCGTCCATTTGTGACCCATGGTCAAACCGCAGAAACCTGCCCGGCGCATCGGACGGCCACCGGCGGGAGCGCGCGCCGGCGAAAAGGTGAAGGACTATCCGCAGCTCAGCATCCGCCTGCCCACCGATGTCAAGGCCAAGCTCCAGGCGCTCAGCCTCGTGAGCTCGCGGCCGCAGTGGCGCATCATCACCGACGCCATCGAGTGCTACATCAAGGGTCGCCCCGACGTGGAGCAGCGGATGGTGGACGAGCTCGTCGGCCGATCGCGGGCGCGTGCGCTGCGCCGCAATCGAGCCGAGGGATAACGCCGCCTCTACACCGTCACTCGCGCCGGCTCCGGCGTCAGCGCCGCGGGAAGATAAATGATGAACGTCGCGCCGCGGCCCGCCTCGCTGATGACGTTGATGTAGCCGCCCGACTGCCTGACGATCCCGTACACGATCGACAGGCCGAGGCCGGTGCCTTTGCCCTGCTCCTTCGTCGTGAAGAACGGCTCGAACAGCTTGGCGCGCGTCGATTCGTCGATGCCGGTGCCCGTGTCGGCCACGCTCAGCCGTGCGTAGCGGCCCGCGCGCCCTTCGACCAGCGCGACGGCGGCGCCTTCGTCCAGCGCGATCTCGTCGATGCGCACCGTCAGCCGTCCGCCGGCCGGCATCGCGTCGCGCGCGTTGATGACGAGATTCAGCACCACCTGCTCGACCTGGCCGCGGTCGGCCACGACCATCGTCGGATCGCCGGCGGCGACGATGTCGAGCTCGATCTCGGGTCCGATCAGCCGCCGCAGCATCGTCTCCATCCCGGTCACGACGTCGGCGAGCGCGAAGAGCCGGGGCCGCGTCGCCTGCCGGCGGCTGAACGCCAGCAACTGGCGGGTGAGACCGGCGCCGCGTTCGACCGATTGCTTGATCTCGTTGGCCTCGCCTCGCGCCGGATCTTCACGCGGCAGCTGCATCATGAGCAGATCGGCGGCACCCATGATGCTCATCAGGATGTTGTTGAAGTCGTGCGCGACGCCGCCGGCGAGGCGCCCGATGGCTTCGAGCTTCTGCGATTGCCGCAGCTGCTCTTCGAGCGCGCGCCGCCCGGTGATGTCGCGGACGAAGATCGTCATCTCCCGGCGCGCGTCCGCGCCCACACGGGCGACGGCCACCTCGATCGGAAACTCCGTGCCGTCGACTTTGAGGCCGGTCAGCTCGAGCTGCCGGTGCGCGAACGGTCCCTCGCCGGTCGACATGTACTGCTCCAGCGCGCGCCGCTGCTCGTCGCGGCTGGCCTCCGGCAGCAGCCCATCGATGTTGCGGCCGAGAATGTCCATCCGGTGCGCGCCGAACATGTGCTCGGCGGCCGGATTGAACTCGCGAATGTTGAGGTGCGCGTCGACCGTGACAATGGCGTCGTGCGCCGCCTCGAGAATCGCGCCCTGCCGCGCCTCGCTCTCCCGGCCGGCGCGATACAGCCTGTAGGTGAGATAGAGCGGCGCGGCGGCGAGGAGCGCCGTCAGGCCGAAGCCCGAGCTCTCCGCGACGGCGATCACTGCAGCGGCCGAGATCGCGCCGAGCAGATAGCTCGGTGCGCTCGACGCGAAATCGCTCTTCCAGATGCTCCACGCGCTCTGATTGGTGCTCCAGGCGACGGCCGTCGCGATGAGACTCGTGTTCGCGAAGTAGTAGGTGACCGCCATGCCGGCGAGCGGCAGCACCAGCGACTGCACGCCGGCATGCGTCGTCCCACCGAGCCGCTCGTAGACCTGGCCCGAGGCCTCCACGGTCAGCGCGAGCGAGGCCATGTTGAAGAGGACGCGATACGTCGGATTGCGCCGCGGGCTGTTGAACGTCGTCTGGCTCCAGCCGCTCGCGGCGCCGACGATCATCGTCGCGTGCGCTCCGCGCAGCATCAGCGACGCGATGTCGACGACGTACGACACCGACATGTTGACGCCGCTCGCAACCGGGAAATGCACCTTGAAGGCGGAGGCGAGCGAGGAAACGAGCACAAGCAGCGCGAGCGGCAGGATCGGCGTCAGCTGGCCCCGCGGAACGAGCAGCGCAAACGTGAGGCCGCCCGCCGCAATCACCGCTACTGTGTACCAGCGTGCCTTGACGGGGAGCTCAGAGAGCACCGTGTCCAGTATACGACCGTCGTGTCTTCCTGCGGCGCATCTTGTCTTGAAGCGCGGCGACTCGCGTCGTAACATGCCGGCCGAATTCCAGGCCACGAGGCCGTCCATGAACCGAATGTACCGACTCGCGTCGCCGATTCTCCTGCTCGTGTTGGGCGTCATCATTCATGCGGCGCCGCGCCAGGGGGCCCCGGCGGCGCGCCGCGTCGTCACCGCCGCCGACTACGCGCGCGCCGAACGGTTCCTCGCCGGCAACGCGACGCGGCTCGTGCTGAACGTCCCGGGTCGCGCGACGTGGCTGCCCGACGACCGCTTCTGGTACCGCGTGACCGCGGCCACCGGATCGGAGGCCGTGCTGATCGACCCGAACAAGGGGTCGCGCGGGACGTGCACGCTGCCCGCGTGCGCGGACTGGACCGAGGGCGCGGGGCAGGCGGGACGAGGCGGGCGCGGCGGCGCCGCCGCGCGCACCGATGTCGTGTCGCCCGACGGCACGCGCACGGTCTACATCCGCGACTGGAACCTGTGGGTGAAGGACGTCGCGAGCGGGAAAGAGACGCAGCTCACGAGTGACGGCGTGAAGGACTACGGCTACGCGACCGACAACGCCGGCTGGACGCGGAGCGATCGGCCGATCGTCGCGTGGTCGCCGGACTCGAAGAAGATCGCGACGTTTCAGCAGGACCAGCGGCGGACGGGCGAGATGTATCTGGTCGACACGAAAGTCGGCCATCCGACGCTGCAGGCCTGGAAGTATCCGCTCCCCGGCGACGAGCAGGTGACGATGGTCGAGCGCGTCGTCGTCGACGTGGACGCGCGGCGCGTGGTCCGCTTCTCGATGCCGCCGGACCAGCACCGCTCGTCGCTCTGCGACGACATCGCGTGCCGCGGCGAGTGGGGCGACGTGCAGTGGAGCGGCGACAGCACGCATGTCGCGTTCGTTTCGACGTCGCGCGATCACAAGCGCGAGCAGCTGCGCGTGGCCGCCGCGGCGACCGGCGCCGTGCGCGACGTCCTCGAAGAGTCCGTGGCGACCTTCTTCGAGTCGGGGAACGGACGCGTCAACTGGCGCTATCTGCCGGCGTCGAACGAGGTGATCTGGTTCTCCGAGCGCGACAACTGGGGACACCTCTATCTGTACGATCTCGCGACCGGATCGCTGAAACATCGGATCACCTCGGGCGAGGGCAACGTCACGCAGCTGCTGCGCGTCGACGAGAAGGCGCGCACGCTGTACTTCCTCGCCGTCGGGTGCGAGAAGGGCCGCGATCCGTACTTCGTTCACCTGTACAGGATCGGCTTCGACGGGAGGAACGTCGCGCTCCTCACGCCCGAGGACGCGACGCACGACGTGTCAGTCTCGCCGTCTGGCGCGTTCTTCGTCGACACCTACTCGAAGCCGAACGTCCCGCCGGTGACGGTGCTGCGGGATGCAGCGGGCCGGCAGGTCATGGAGCTCGAGCGCGCCGACATCTCGAGGCTGACCGCTGCCGGCTGGAAGCCGCCGACGCCGTTCACGGTCAAGGCGCGCGACGGCGTCACCGATCTGTATGGGCTGATGTTCGCGCCGGCCGACCTCGACGCGTCGAAGAAATATCCGATCGTCAACCACATCTATCCCGGCCCGCAGACGGGCAGCATCGGCAGCCGCAATTTCTCGGCGGCGCGCGGCGACGCGCAGGCGCTGGCGGAGCTCGGCTTCATCGTCGTGGAGATCGACGGGATGGGGACGCCGTGGCGATCGAAGAAGTTCCACGAGGCGTACTACGGCGACATGGGCGATAACACGCTGCCGGATCAGGTCGGCGGCATGAAGCAGCTGGCCGCGCGCCATCGCTGGATCGACATCGATCGCGCCGGGATCTACGGCCACTCGGGCGGCGGCTACGCGACGGCCGACGCGATGTTCCGCTATCCCGACTTCTTCAAGGTCGGCATCTCCGAGTCGGGCAACCACGACAACCGCGTGTACGAGGACGATTGGGCGGAGAAGTGGCAGGGGCTGCTCACGACGAAGGCCGACAGCAGCAGCAACTACGACTCGCAGGCGAACCAGAACATCGCGAAGAACCTGAAGGGCCGGCTGCTCCTCGCGCACGGCACGCTCGACGCGAACGTGCCGCCGAACAACACGCTGCTCGTCGTCGACGCGCTGATCAAAGCGAACAAGGACTTCGATCTGCTGCTGCTGCCGAACCAGGGACACGGCTACGGCGACGCCGCGAACTACATGACGCGGCGGCGATGGGACTACTTCGTGCGGCATCTCATGGACGCGGAGCCGCCGGAAGGCTACGAGATCAAGGCGCCGCCGGTACGGTCGACGCAGTGACGCGATGATGGATGATTCGTTCCGCGCCTTCGAGCACGACGGCTGGCAGCGCGCCGCCGCCCACTACGCCGACACGTTCGGCGCGCTGACGACCGAGACCGTCGGACCGCTCCTCGACGCCGCCGGCGTCGGCAGGGGAACGCGTCTCGTCGACGTCGCGACCGGTCCCGGATACGCCGCGGCGGCTGCGGCTGCGGTTGGCGCGGACGTCGTCGCGATCGACTTCTCCTCGTCGATGATTGCCGCCGCGCGGCGGCGATATGCACACGTGGACTTCCGCGAGGGCGACGCCGAAGCGCTGCCCCTGAGCGATCGCAGCGTCGACGCGGTCGTGATGAACTTCGGGTTGCTGCATCTCGGCCGGCCCGACACCGCGCTCGCCGAAGCCTGTCGCGTGCTCGTCGCCGGCGGCCGCGCGGCGTTTACGGTGTGGGCGACGCCGGACCAGGCCGTCGGCTTCGGTATGGTCCTTCACGCGATCGAAGCGCACGGCAGGATGGACGTGCCGCTGCCGCCGGGTCCGCCGTTCTTTCGCTTCAGCGATTCTTCCGAGTTCGCGCGCAGCCTCGCCGCTGCGGGTTTCATCGATCCGGTGGCGCGTACGGTTCCGATCACATGGCGCGTCGCGTCCGGCGAGGATCTGCTGAACGCGTTCCTGCGCGGCGCGGTGCGCACGGCTGCGCTGTTGCGCGCGCAATCGCCTGCCGCGCTCGACGCGATTCGTCAGACGCTCACGGATTCGGTCGGCGGCGGCTGCGATCTGCCCATGCCCGCGGTTCTCGCGTCGGCGACAAAACCGTAGGTCGGCGCTTACAGAATTCGGCTTCGAGCGACGGTCCTGTAAGCGCGCCCGTCCCACCCGTCCACAACCCCTTTTTTTCCTGCAGTGCGCAAACGGCACAGTTTGCGCATGAGGCCGTCCGGACCACTGACGCTTATGGAACCAGCAGCCGCCTCCAGCGGGTCGACCCCAACGGTTGTCTTTCAGGATGGGCTGGGCGAGCGCAGGCGGATGGCCGACCCAAACGGCCACGAGACGCTCGAAGTTCTCTGCCTGCGAACGGATCTGACGGCTGTGCCGTCGTTCGAGTTCGCGCTGCGCGAGCGGGTGAGCCGGCTCGCCAACTTTCGGCACACTTATTACAGCCGCGTGCGGAGCGTCGATCGCCTGAATCAGGGATCGACCCTCGGCCTCGTGTCGGAAAGCGCGGCCGGCGTGCGGCTGTCGGACGTCCTTGCCGCTGCCGAGCGCAAGCCCGCCGCGATCGATATCAATGCGGCGCTTCATCTGATCCGCCAGCTCGTGTCGGCGGTCGCGCTCCTGCACGAGAATGCGCGCGACGTCGCCCACGGCGCGATCGGACCCGAGCGCGTCGTCATCACGCCGAACGCGCGGCTGGTGATCGTCGAATACGTCATGGGGGCGGCGCTCGAGCAGCTCCGCTTCTCGCACGAGCGGTACTGGCGCGAGCTGCGCATCGCGCTGCCGCGATCCGGCGGCCTGCCGCGATTCGATCACCGCGCCGACGTGACGCAGGTTGGCGTCGTCGCGCTGTCGCTCGTCCTCGGCCGCCTGCTCCACGAAGACGAGTATCCAGCCCGCATCGGCGACGTGCTCGCCTCGGCGTGGGCGATCTCTTCGCGCGGGGGATACGAGCCGTTGCCGCCTGGCCTGCGGACGTGGCTCGGGCGCGCCCTGCAGCTCGACGCCCGCAGCGCGTTCGGATCGGCGCTCGAGGCGCGCAACGAGCTCGACAAAGTACTGTCGGGCGACGTCGACGAGCCCGACTCGCCCGCATCGGCTCCGCCGCCCGCGCCGCGCGCCGAAGCGCGTCCGGCCG
>Ga0114129_10005735_pt1 | contig 17594 bp, 18 predicted proteins | sample RhiMetdeltSRZDD1_FD_80071 | JGI IMG/M metagenome (GOLD analysis project Ga0114129, IMG submission 80071) | Populus rhizosphere microbial communities from Tennessee, USA - Rhizosphere MetaG P. deltoides SRZDD1 (version 2) (version 2) | ecosystem: Host-associated > Plants > Roots > Rhizosphere >...
CCTGCTGAGCGAGGTCGAGCGCGGCGTCGAGACTTAGTTCCTGCGAGCGGTAGGCCAGTCGCTTCGCCTGCTGGATCGCGACCGCGGGACCCTTCACCAGTCGCATCGCGTATTCGCGCGTGTACGCCATCAGCTCATCCGCCGGGACGATCGCGCTGACGTAGCCGATCGACAACGCCTCCTGCGCGTCGAAGAGTCGGCCGGTCCAGATAAGGTCGAGCGCCTTCGCCATTCCGACGATCCGCGGGAGGAAGTAGCAGCCGCCATCGCCGGGGATGAGGCCCATGCGGACGTAAGTCATCCCGAAGCGGGCGCTCTCAGCGGCGAAACGCATGTCGCACATCGAGGCCATGTCCATGCCGGCGCCGACCGCGGCCCCGTTCACCGCCGCGATGTAAGGCTTCTCCATGATCGAGACGAGCCTTGGAATGCGCTGCACGCTGTCTCTGAGAAAGTTTCGGTTATCGACCTGCGATGTGCTTCGGTGCAGCAGCGAAACGCCCTCGCCCCCCGAAAGATCAGCCCCCGCACAGAAGCCGCGCCCGGCCCCCGTCACAATGACCACGCGAACGTCGGCGTCCGTGTGAGAATCGAGAAGCGCCGCGTACCACTCGTCAAGCATCTGCGGCGTGAACGCGTTCATCCGCTCCGGCCGGTTGAGCGTGATTGTCGCGATGCCGTCCGCCTTTTCGTAGGTTATTTGCTCGTAGGTCATGACCTTTCTCCTCAGTACATCCCATAGGAGCGAATGATTTCGAACTCGTAGATCAGCCGTTTCTCCTCAACCATCGTTTTCAGGAACTCCTCGTGGCTAATCATCCTGCCGAACCAGTTGATTTGGCCCTCCGGCACCCCCATTCTCTGCTGCATCACCTGGAAGAGCCGGAGATGCAACTCAGGTGCGTCGGGGCAATCGAGGATTGTCACCCGGCTCTCGAGGGCGAGCCAGCGAAACTCTGCATCGAACACGAACAACGTCGAGCGCGGGTCGCGGCGAAGGTGCTTTGTCCTGACGCGGGTCTGCGTGCCGGAACTCCACACTTTGCCGTCGACCAGCGCAACTCCGACCCTCGCGACATGCGGCGTCCCGTCGGCGCGCAGCGTCGTCATTGCCGCCGAGTGATACTTCGCGAGAAAGGCCCGAATCTGTTCGTCCACGCTTCGTCTCTCCCTTCTGCTATCGCATCCCGATGCCGCCGTCGACGCTGATCGCCTGCCCGGTGATATACGCTGCGGCCGGCGCGGCCAGGTAGGAGACGACAGAGGCGATCTCGGCCGGTTCGGCCTGGCGCCCGAGCGGAATAAACCGTTTCACGCCTTCTTTGATCATCTCGAACGGTACGCCCATCCGCTCGCCGGTACGCTGGAATGTACCGTCCATCATGTCAGTGTCGGTAGAGCCGGGACAGACGGAGTTCACGGTCACCCGATGCGGCGCCAGCTCAAGCGCGAGCGCCTCGGTGAGCCCGATTACGGCGAACTTAGCCGGCGTGTAGCCGCCGTACTGCGGCTGCGCGACGCGGCCCGCGAGCGACGAGATGTTGATGATCCGTCCGCCTTCGCCTTGCGCGACGAAGGCCCTGGCGACCGCTTTGCAGCAGTAGTAGACGCCGTTGAGGTTGACGTCGATTTCCCGGAGCCACTCTTCGTCCTCCGTTTCCCAAAGATTCTTCTTGCCGGAGACGAGCGCCAGGCCGGCGTTATTCACGAGGATATCGATGCGCCCCAGTTCTTTTACCGTCCGCGTTAACATTTGCTGGACATCAGCGGTCTTGGTGACATCGACATCTAGCGCAAGCGACCGCCGTCCTAAGTCCCTGATCTCTTCGGCGACGGACTCGGCGCCACGCCAACGCGCCTCGCGCTCGTTTAATGGCATCGCCTGTGGCGCTCGAGCCACCGCCGACGCTACGATGTCAGCTCCGTCCTGAGCCAAGCGCAATGCAATCGCGCGACCGATGCCACGCATGCGCCCGGCGCCGGTGACGATAGCGACGTTGCCGGCGAGCGGCGCCGTCACGGTGCGGAGCCTACGGCCGTGGCCACTCTCAGTTCTCGGTGACGGCCCTCCGCTATCGCCCAGAGGGCGACGCTCAGGCAGAGGACGAGCGCCATGAACACCGACATCCCCCAGAATGCGGCCTCGGTGTCCCACGTATCGACGAGCGCTCCCGCGATCACACCGCCGAGCGAGCCGAGCCCGAAGCCCGCGAAAAACGAGACGCCGTAGCTACGGCCAACCACTCCGGGAGGCGTGTAGTCGGCGATGAGGCCGGTGAAGACCGGCTGGTTGGCGAAGTAGAAGAATACGAATGCGGAAGAAGCCACTACCAGGAGGGCGCCGCTCAACATGGCGGTCAGCATAAGCGCTGGGACGGCCGCTGCCGCGATAACGGGCGCCATCCGCTCCAGCCTCATGCCTTGCGAGAGCCAGCCGCCAATCAACTGCCCAACTGCTCCCATGATGAGCGCGACTGTCACAAACGCGCCGCCAAAGTCTTCGCTGACCATCTCTTCGAGGTGCTTCGGCAGGTACGTGATGACTCCGCGGTAGACGATACCGCCCATCACGAAGGCCCCGTACGTCAACACAAGAGGCGTGAGAAGCCGGTCGGTGACTGTTGCCGGTGCTTCTTGCATCGGCGGTTCGGCGACCGCTTCCACCGACAGCACCTCACTATCACCGTGGACCGGCAGATGCGCGCGGGAAAGGATGATGGCGAGCAGCGCCGAGAGTCCTGCGATGCAGAAGAAGCCCGCGCGCCAGTCAACGGCAATCGCGAGGCCGAGAGCGATCGCCGGCGCCAGAGCCTGCCCGAGATTGCCGGCCACGCCGTGAACGCCGAGGCCGATCCCCCGCTGGCTCACACCCTGGGCGACCGCAGAGAGGCCCGCGGGATGGTAGAGGCCGATCGTGAGGCCAAGTCCGGCCAGTGTAGCGGCGAGGATCCAGGCGTGTGGTGAAAGGCCAACCAGAACGGCCATTACGCTCGAGCCGGCAAAGGCATAGACGAGGACGCGGCGTGAACCGAGGCGGTCTGTCAGGAAGCCGGCCGGAATCGCGCTGCTACCGAAGGTCCAGCCGAAGACAGTCGCGATCGCGCCCATGATCACATCTCGCGTCCCGAAGTCATCCTGGATTCTTGTGAGCAGGACGGCGTAACTCAGCTCAGTGATGTGGGTAAGAGCATGTGCCGCCGCGATATAGCCAATAAGCCTACGCTCCGTCTGGTTCATCGGTGCGGCGATTATACGTGGCGATGCTTCGGGCTGCGAGGTTCGCGCTGAGAGCGCGTGGCCTAGATGAGGCTCTCCGCGTTCATCTCGCGGATGGCGTCCTGGAACGCCTGCACCGTTAGGCTGATGTCCCTTTCGGTGTGTACGCCCGAAGTGAAGCCGCCGTTTCCGCCCATCAGATCGACCCCGTGGTTGAGCATGCCACGCTTTAGCGCAGCGATCAGCCCCGACGGCATGCGCGGCGGTAGGGCCGCACCAGCGGGCCACTCGATTCCATCCGGCTCTACCGGACCGTCCTTGCCGAGCAGTATGTGGAAGTAGGAGGCGAGACCATAGACGCGGCCCACGGTTCCGGTCTGCTGGAGGACGAAGTTGAGCTCGTTGATTAACCGCTGGTTCAGCCGATCGGCGTGCTTATGGTGCTCGCCGGTCGCGACCGCTCCAAGCATGGTCGAACCCGCTGCCGCCGAGAGCGGATTGGCATTGAACGTGCCCGGGTGAGCGACTCGATGATCAGCATTCCAGCCGGGATCATCGCGAAACTCGAGCATTGAGAGGATGTCTGCCTTGCCGGCGACCGCACCGCCAGGGACGCCTCCAGCGAGGATCTTCGCCAGCGTCGTCAGGTCGGGCGTCACGCCGAAGCGATCCTGCACGCCCCCGGGCGAGACCCGGAATCCCGTGACGACTTCGTCAAAGATCAGCACGGTGTTGTGCCGGCGCGTCAGCTCCCGTAGGTCCGCGAGGAACTCTTCTCGGATTGGCATCGTTCCCCAAGATGCTCCCGTCGGCTCGAGGATCACTGCAGCGAACTCACCTTTCGCGAGCGCGTTTTCAACCAATGAGAGGTCGCCCTGTGGGATGCTTATCGTGTTCCCGAGCGTGGCGGCGGGGACCCCGGCGGACTCCGGCGAATCGGACTCCGGCGCTCGGCTACCTACAACGTAGTCCTGCCACCCATGGAAGTGTTGGTCGAATTTGAGCAGCTTGTCGCGGCCGGTATAGGCGCGTGCCACGCGCACCGCCATCAGGGTCGCCTCGGTGCCGGAGCTGGTGAAGCGGACTTCTTCAGCGCTCGGGATGAGCTCCGTGACCCGCTGGCCCCACTCGAGCTCCAGACGGTGGTTGGCCCCGTAGTGCGTGCCCTTGCGGGCTTGATCGACGACCGCCTGGGTTACTAGGGGGTGCGCATGGCCGAGGAACAGGGCACCGTGACCCATGACGTAGTCGACGTACTCGTTGCCGTCCACATCCCACTTGCGGCTGCCCTGCGCCCGGTCAATGAAGATGGGAAACGGGGTGGTGTACCGAATGTCGTGGGTCACGCCGGAAGGAAAGGTGCGCAGGGCCTCCTCATAGAGTTGCTGCGACCCGGGATGGAGACGGCGATAGTCATCGACAATCGTCTTTGTAGCTGACATCGCCCTGAGGATAGCAGATGCAGCGCAACTAGCCGGTTGACTCGCTCGCTGCTAGTAGTCGACTTCCAGCTCGCGTAGCGCGGCGAAGGTGTAGTCCCGCGAAAGTTGCTCTTGGAAGGAGGTGAGGTACCGGCCCTGGCCTCGGAAGCGCCCTCCGGCCACGCTGAATCTCTCCAGCAGGCCCATGCATTCGCGGCAGACGATCCAGCCGGTCCCAGTTGCTTCCTCCTCATTGAGGTAGTCCCATCGGACCGCGAGTTCGCCGAGGTGACGGCAGTGCATCTCACGATTACAGACGGGACACGCTCTCATTCGATTACATTTCCAGGAGGCGTATTCCGACCGATATACGTCACCCGGAGCATGAAGAGAGTAGGCGAGTCCGGTCGCTACTCTCGTTTGGATTTCTTCGCGGGAATGGTGATCTGCCGCCCTACCTCCTCCGAACTACTGACAGATGGCGTCGCTTGGTTAACCCGGCTGACGCCACGGAGCCCAGCCGGCAGCGGGTTCGAACATTTCAAACTGGGAGGTTATTGGGATTGCGAAAGCTACTGCTATCCGTTTCACTCACGCTTATGGCTGCGGCGGCGATGCTTGCGCTCGTCGTCGGCGAACCGTCACCGAACTCGGAGGCGTCCAGCCACCGCGACGCGCCGCTAATCACGGAGGACCCGACGGCCGATAACACGGACGTCTATGCCTTCGTGAGCACCGAGCCGGGGCGCCAGGACCACGTCACTCTCATTTCCAACTTCATCCCGCTTGAGGAACCGGGCGACGGGCCTAACTACTACAGGTTCTCGGACAACGTGCTCTACGAGATCAAAGTCGACACAAATGGGGACGCGAAGCCCGACCTGACCTATCAGTTCGACTTCAGTACCCAGATCGGCGCGATCACGCCCAACACGTTCCTTTACAACACCGGCAAGATCGGGCTCCCGCCTGATCCAGGTGACCCGACCTCGCAGTACACAAACCTCAACCAGCCGCAGAGTTACGTTGTGACGGAGGTAGGTGCAAAGAAGGGCGGCGACCAGGGCGACGATGAAGACGACCACCGAGACGGTGGCAATTCGCAATCGCACGTTCTCCTGAAGAACGCCCGGGTTGCACCCATCCACGTCGGACCGAGTTCGACCGGAACGCCCGAGGAGTACGAAGCTCTTGCGGATGCAGCCGTGCACACGGTCGGCAGCAGCCCGAACGATATTCGCGTGTTCGCCGGCCCGCGGGACGAGGGCTTCTACGTGGACCTTATGGGCAATTTCGACCTTCTCAATCTTCGCGACCCGGGGGTCGATACCACGAGCGGATTCAACGTCCACACGATCGCCATCGAGATTCCAAAGTCCCGTCTGACTGCTGCCGGTGACACCGACGGCGTAATTGGCGTCTGGTCGTCGGCCAGCCGGCCGAAAGGCAGCGTCCTTCGCGACGACGACGAGTCCGAGCATTCGGGCAAGATGGTGCAGGTCTCGCGTCTCGGCAACCCCCTGGTCAATGAGGTCTTGATTCCGTTGGGCTTCAAAGACAAGTTCAACGCTACCCAGCCTAAGAACGATGCCAAGAACATCGAGGACTTCATCGTAAACCCCGGTACCAGTCAGGGAGCGGCTGCTTTCGTCCCACTTCTGAACAGCGTCACCGGCTGTACGCCGACCGATGGCCGCGCGGACTTGGACCTCACGCTCCTCAAGGGCATACCTGCGGGTACCCTGGGCCTACCAGGCACCCAGGACACCCAACGCGAGGCCGGTCCGGTCATAGCAGACGTCCTTCATTTGAACACGAACGTCGCGCCAACAACTGGCACGGGTTCGTATAGCCCGCTCGGTGCCTTCGGCGGCGACGTTGCTGGCTTCCCCAACGGTAGACGAGTCGGTGATGACGTGCTGGACATTGATGCTCGTGCAGCCGCTGGCGCCATCCTCCATCTCCTCGGCGCGATCAACTGTCCGGCTTCCCTCGGCATTTCGGACAACGTCCAGTCGAATGATGTTCCCTACCTGGACCACTTCCCCTATCTCGGTCTACCGCACCAGGGGTATAACCACGTGCACGACCACGGCGTGTCGGTCTTCAGCGCAGCCACGCTTGGGATGGGCTTGCTCGGCTTGATCCTGGCGATCGCTGTCGCGGGCCCGCGCGCGATAGGCGCTGTGCGCAGGCGAGTTAGAGGATAGGGCCAATTCCCGCTGGGAGGGGCTGTCAGCCCCGGCGGCCTCTCCCAGCAACGCGATGCAGCCAATGAGTACCATGAACCGGCTTGCAGCCTTCACGGCGGTCTTGCTGATCCTTGCCGGACTTAGCGGGTGGTTTTCTGTTATGGGGCTTCTGTCAGGTTCTGAAAGGGAAGACAGTAATCGTGTCGCTACTGTCGAGTCGGCTGCTGACCGCGCCATGTTACAGCTCCAACAGCGCCTCACCGGCGCGCCGAACGATGTCATGGCTATCGACGGTCTCGGTTCCGCCTACCTTCAGAAGGCGCGGGAGAGCGGCGACCCAGCCTTCTACACCAAGGCCGTGGGCCTGTTCGACAAAGCGCTCGCGATTGCTCCGAATGACCAAGCAGCCATCATCGGCGCGAGCATGGCCGCGGCAGCCCGCCATGATTTTGCCCGGGCTCTCGAATTGGCCCAACAGGCTGTGCGCCTCGATCCCGATGACCCCGACGCTCACGGCGCCCTCGGAGACGCTCTCGTCGAACTAGGCCGCTACGACGAAGCGCGGTCCGCCTTCCAGAAAATGCTCGATGCAAGGCCGGACCTGAATGCTTACGTGCGCATCGCTTATATCCGCGAGCTTCACGGCGATCCGGCTGGAGCGATCGATGCGCTCACGCTCGCCGTAGGAGCAACCCGTCCGGCAGGGGAGACCGCCGCTTGGGTGCACTGGCAGTTGGGTAACCTCTACTTCAACACAAACGCGCCTGCGAACGCCACCGAGGAATATCACGCCGCGCTTGACGCGTTTCCCGGGTACGTCCACGCGGTCGCAGGAAACGCTCGCCTGGCCGCTGCCCGGGGAGACTACGACAAGGCGATCGAGCTGTATCGCGATGTCACGGCCCGCCAGCCAATCGCTGAGTATGTCGCGGCGCTCGGCGACGTTTATAACGCCGCCGGCCGGACTGTCGAGGCGCGCCGCCAGTCCGACTTGGTCGGCGCGATCGATGAGCTCTACCGAGCAAATGGGATCGACACCGATCTGGAAATGGCCCTCTACCGGGCGGACCACGATCTCGATCCCGAGAAGGCGCTCGTGCCAGCCCGTTCTGTGTACGAGGCCCGGCCGGGAAGCGTTCGCGCCGCCGATGTCCTGTCCTGGGCGCTCTACAAGGCGGGAAAGCACGACGAGGCGCTGGAGTTCTCCAACGAGGCCTTGCGGCTCGGGACGCAGGACTCGCTTCTGCTCTTCCACGCCGGCATGATCAACTACGCAGCCGGCCGTCACGAGGCCGCGCGGGATTACCTCTCTCGAGCCGTAGAGATAAATCCAAGCTTCTCGGTGCTTTACGCTCGCGAGGCTAGAACCACGCTGCAGGCGCTACAGAGCGCTGTGAAGAGCTAACGATGACCTTGACCAAGCGCTGGATATTCCTTGCGCTGATCGCTCCCGCCCTTGCTCTGGCTATGCTGACCCTTTTGCGCCCATCGGCGGCCGAAGCTCACCCACTTGGCAATTTCACAATCAACCGCTATAGCCGCCTCGACCTCTATTCGGATGCCGTCCGGATCCGCTATGTCCTTGATATGGCGGAAATACCGGCATTCCAGGAGCTCCCAAAGATCGATACCAACGGCGACGGCGATCTGTCGCAGTCCGAGAACGATGCCTATCTCGCTGTCAAGTCGGCGGAAATCGCGGCCAACCTACAGCTCGAGATCGATGACTCTAGTCAGACGCTTAATATCCTCTCGAGCACGGTTGGCTATCCCGAGGGTCAGGCAGGCCTGCCCACGCTCCGGCTCACACTCGTGCTCGATGCCCCTCTTTCCGGCTCGGATGCGCAGTTGGAATACAGGGACAACAACTACGCGGATCGCGTTGGATGGAAGGAAGTCGTCGTCCGCCCTGCCGACGGCATCCTGCTTAAAAACTCGAGCGCGTCGGCAAGCGACGTCAGCGGCGAACTGACTTCATACCCGGCGGATCTGATCTCGAGCCCCCTCGATGTTGCTTCCGCCAGCGTTTCCTTCTCCCCCGGCGCAGGCGTCAAAGCCCCGGTCGACTCGACAGGCGCTGCGTCGGCGAGTACGCCGAAGCAGGCGCCCGGGCGTGCTGGAGGCGCCTTCGCGTCGCTGATCAGTACAAGAGACGCGACCGGCCCGATCATCGTCCTATCGCTGCTTCTCGCTCTTGGGTTCGGCGCGCTCCACGCCCTGGAGCCCGGTCACGGCAAGACGTACGTGGCCGCCTACTTTGTCGGCGTCCGAGGGACGGTCCGTCAGGCGCTGGGGCTCGGGCTCATCGTGGCGGTCACTCACACGATAGGAGTGCTGTTGATTGGGCTGGTAACGCTCTTTGGCTCGCGCTACATCCTTCCGGAGCGGTTATATCCATGGCTCACCCTCGCTTCAGGCCTAATGGTCCTGGCGCTGGGGGTGCGCCTCATAGCGGCACGCGCTGGCGGCTTGCGCGCCTGGCAACGCTTCGCCTCGATCGTGCGACGAGCCGACAGGAAGCTTGAACACACTCACGAGCACGAACACGCGCATCCGGCGCATGACGGTTCGCCACCCTGGAAGACCCTGGTCGCGCTTGGCCTGGCCGACGGCCTTACCCCCAGTCCCTCCGCACTCGTCGTCCTTCTCGCGGCGCTGTCCTTGAATCGGATAGGGCTCGGGCTTTTACTGATCGTGTCGTTCAGCGTCGGGCTCGCTGCAGTGCTGACGCTGGTCTCGCTGACGCTGGTCTATGTCCGACGGCTGCTTGATTGGCTCGCCCGGTCGGGACCCTCATTCGGTCGCGTCAACCAAATAGGGCCGTTTGGAAACGCCGGGGCAGTGACCGCAGTTGTTCGCCTGGCTCCAATCGGTGGGGCATTCGGGCTTGTTGCCGTCGGGATGCTATTGACGATACGTGCTCTGTCTCAGCCTGGGCTACCCATCTTCTAGCCCGCCCGGTCCAACCTCGTTTCACCCACTCCGCGCGACGCTCATCGCCGCGCTGTGATAAATTGGCTGGCGCAGACCTTTGGGGGATCACTGACTCTATGCTTAAACCGTACGAAACGCTCCTTTACGAACCCGATGGGCACGTCCTGTTGATCACGCTCAACCGCCCGGAAAAATTGAACGCGTGGAACGGCAAGATGGAGACTGAGTTTATCGATGCTCTCGACGCTGCTTCCGCCGATCCCGTAATGAGAGCCATCGTGGTGACGGGAGCCGGCCGCGCTTTCTGTGCAGGCGGCGACATTAGCGCCTGGTCACAAGACTTGACCTCCGGTGGCAGTCGCCGGCAAGTTTCCCCGCTCCTCGCCCGCGACGGCAGCCCAGAAGTGCCGATCGCGCTCGCTCGCAGCAAGCCGGTCATCGCCGCGATCAACGGCCACGCGGTGGGCATCGGGCTAACTGTCACCCTCGCTTGCGATATACGTATCGCGTCCGAGCGCGCCCAGTTCTCCGCTCGTTTCGTCAAAGTGGGTCTGACGCCGGAATGCGGCAGCACTCGCTACCTTCCGTTGGTCGCTGGCATGGGGAACGCGCTTTTCATGTCGTTGACCGGCCGTATCATCGATGCGACGGAGGCAAAGGAACGAGGGATCGTCGACCGGGTGGTCTCGCATGACTCGCTGCTGCCTGAAGCGATGGCGCTTGCCAGCGAAATTGCCTCGAACCCGCCAGCTGCAGTGTGGCTGGCCAAGCGGCTGATCCACGAGAACGCCAACGAGAGCGACCTCCGTCGCGTCGTTTCGGGCGAGGGTTTCGCCATACGTGAAGCGAGGCGGCAGCCGGACCACGCTGAGGCCGTCCAGGCCTTCGTCGAAAAGCGCGCGCCCAGCTTCGGAGGCTGAAAATCGTCCGCTGGGGTATGACCTACCCGCTCGAGGGCATTCCTCTATGCGAACATGATTCCGTCCTTCGAACCGCGGAGGAGCTCGGCTACACGGACGCCTGGACGGCCGAGGTGAATGCGAACGACGCTTTCACCCCGCTGGCTGCCTTCGCTACTTGGACTAAACACACCCGGCTTGGCTGTGCCATCGCTAATATCTATACGCGTACCCCTACGCTCCTCGCACAGACTGCATCCGCCATAGCCGACCTCGCAGCCGGCCGGTTCTGTCTCGGCATCGGCACGAGTTCGCCGGCAATCGTCGAGAACTGGAACGGTGTGCCCCTTGAGCAGCCGGTCACCCGGATGAGTCAGACGCTGGCCTTCCTTAAGCAGGCATTCGCGGGCGAGAAGATGGCCGCCAGCATCGGACATCACAACATTCAGGGCTTTCGGCTGGCGCGCCTCCCCACCACGCCGCCGCGCGTTTACGTTGCGGCATTGCGGGAGAAGATGTTGCGCCTGGGCGCGGCTGAAGCCGACGGCGTGATCACGAACTACATTTCTTCCGATGATGCTCGGAAAATCTCGGCCGTGGCCAATGAGGCGGCGAAGGCGGCGGGGAAGGAACCGCCCGATATCGCCTGCCGGATTTTCGTGATCGCAACTGAGGACGAGAACGCCGCGCAGATGATCGGTCGCTTCATCGTCTCGGGCTACCTCACAACGCCCTTCTACTACGCGTTTCAAGGGTGGCTCGGCCGTGGCGAGGCGCTTGCGCCGATGATGGAGGCCTGGCAGTCCGGCGAGCGGCAGCAGGCGGTTGGCCTCGTGCCCGCGAACGTCGTCCAAGAAATATTCGTCTACGGGAGCCCGGAATTGTGCCGGGAGAAGGTCCTGGCCTATTGCGAAAACGGCATAACCACACCCATCATGAACATTATTCCGACAGTGAGAGACCCGGCGGCGCAGAGAGAACAATCGCTCGCCTGGCTCGAGAAGCTCGCGCCCCGATAAGGAGGAGCCGATGCCCGATCTAAAGATGACACCAGGAATCAGAGAGATGCGACAGCGAGTCAGCGCTTTTATGGACGACAACGTCTATCCGAACGAGGGTGCTCTGTCAGAGCACAACGGCGAATCAGAGGCGCTGATGAAAGAGCTTCAAGCGAAGGCCAAGGCTATCGGGATCTGGGCGCTGCACCTTCCCGCGGAGGCCGGCGGGCAGGGTATTGGCTTCATGCCGTACGTCTATGTTAACGAGATCTTGGGCCGCAGCCCGTTTGCGCCCCGCGTTTTCGGTTCTCAAGCGCCCGATTCCGGCAATGCAGAGATCCTCTGGCAGTTCGGCACCGAGGAGCAGAAGGAACGCTGGCTACGGCCACTCGTCAACGGCGATATCAGGTCGTGTTTCTCGATGACAGAGCCGGAGGTGTCGGGCGCAGACCCGACCGGGCTCCAGACGCGCGCCGTGAGTGATGGTGACGAATGGGTCATCAACGGACACAAGTGGTTCACAAGCGGCGCGATCGGGGCCTCGTTTGCGATTGTCATGTGCGTCACGGACCCCGATGGGAACCCGCACCGCCGAATGAGCCAGATCATTGTCCCGACCGACACTCCGGGTTTCGAAGTCGTCCGGCCGGTGCCGGTGATGGGCGAGACGGCCGGCGCTCACTGCGAGATCTACTACAGGGACTGCCGGGTGCCCGTCACCTACACACTCGGCCAACCGGGAGATGGATTTCTTATCGCGCAAAAGCGGCTGGGTCCAGGTCGGATACACCACTGCATGCGCTGGCTCGGCCAGATGCAGCGCGCCTTCGAGTTGATGTGCCATCGCGCCCTCGACCGGCGCGCCTTCGGCGGTACCCTTGCCGATAAGCAGACGGTACAGAACTGGATCGCCGATTCCGTGGCAGAGATCCAGGCCGCGCGCCTGCTGACGCTGCATGCGGCCCAAAAGATCGATAGCGGCGAGGACCCCCGCGTCGAGATATCAGTGATCAAGTTCTTCGGTGCGAAGGTCCTCCACGATGTGATAGACCGTGCGATCCAGGTCCACGGCGCTCTCGGTGTCTCCGGGGACACGCCCCTTGAATCGATGTACCGTTCGGCGCGCGCCGCAAGAATATACGATGGGCCCGACGAAGTGCATCGTATGGTCGTCGCCCGCAGGGTACTGCAGGCATTCTCCCAGGGCCTCGCCTGGGAGTTCGAGTAGGGGCAGCTTCAGATCGAGAGGGGCGCCAGGGACCCGGCGTGGTGCGTGACTTACCTGCGGGAACAGTCACCCTACTCTTCACAGACATAGAGGGGTCGACGCTGCTGTTGCGAGAGCTAGGCGAAGCCTATCTCACAGCTCTCTCAGAGCACCGGGCCATCCTACGCGAAGCATTTGCCCGCCATGGTGGCGTCGAGGTAAGCACGAAAGGCGATGCCTTCTTTGTGGCTTTTCGATCGGCGTCAGAGGCCGTCGCGGCTGCAGCCGAGGCGCAAACCGACTTACGGCCTGGCCGAATTTGGGTACGCATGGGACTACACACGGGCGAGCCGTTCATCAGCGATGACGACTACGTTGGTCTTGACGTGCACCTGGCAGCGCGAATCGCCGCCTCTGCGCACGGCGGTCAGGTAGTCCTCTCCGCCAGGACACGAGACCTCGTCGCGCAAGACATTCATCTTGTCGACCTCGGCAGGCACACTCTGAAGGACTTCGACGATCCAGTACAACTGTTTCAGTTCGGGCACGAGCGCTTTCCACCCCTAAGGACATTTCCGACGCAGCCCTACCCAGGGCGTGCAGCCTTTTCGCTGGCCGGTAGCGCAAGGTTTCCGAAGTCCTGACGCCTCCGGCCGTGGAGCGAGCTGGAGAATCTGCCGCGATGCGCCCTGCGCGCAGAGCTTGGAGTCCTAACCTTCGCTCTCTTCCGGTCCGGTCTGCTCGTCTGGAATAGGCAGGCGCATGTGGCCGTTCGCGCGAATACAAACGTGTTTGTCAGCGTCGATCGAAGCGCCGCACAGGGGACAAACTGGACGACCCTTCCCGATGATGTCGCTCAGTTGTTCGACGAGAAGCGCGCATTGGTCAGGCTTTAGACGCACGCGCAGGGTCGCCTCCGCCTCGTCCTCGTCGTTGCCGACCTCGTAAGCATCAAGCACGACGGTCCGATCAGTAGCATCGAACCCGAGTCCGATGCGTCCGACGCGAAAGTCATGGTCAGCCTTGACGGGAAAGTCATCCAGATCCGCCGGGCCTGACTTTTCGCGAAAGTCGATCTGTGCGAGCACTTGCGCAAACGCGAGGTTGAGGGCCTGGAACTGCTGTTTTTCCATCCACAACGAGGCGGCGTCACTCCGGCCGCCGATCACGCGTAGGCGGAAAGTGCGCTGCCCCGGCTCCCCGAATGTCTGCGCGTCGATTGCCCGCGCGATGCCAAGGTCAACGGTCACGTCGCCGTACTGCGCCGCGGAGGCGCCTGGGTGAAACTCTTCAAAATACCGACCTAAATTGATTGGAGCGGGCGATGGGGATCGAACCCATGGCCCTCTGCTTGGAAGGCAGATGCTCTACCACTGAGCTACGCCCGCTCAAAAGCATTATAGCGAGCCAGTCTGGTCTGCCGTCAGTCTTTCGAGAGCGTTAGAAAATTGAAAGAATTGGCCCAGAAGTATTGAACGACTATTATCATGCTGCTAATCTAGGGCCGCAATGATAGATGCAGTCGGAATAGTCGTCGCCCTCTTTTACGGGGGCGTGCTCCTCTGGCTGGCCGTCGGAATCACGCGCCACCTCGTGCGTCTTGTGCGACCATCGCGCCCTGCGCACTTCGTGGCCCTTCATATGACGGCCGTGTGGAGTGTGGGCACCGCGGCCACCCTGGCCGCCTGCGCGCTCATTCTCTACGCCCTCACCCTCATCGAGAACGTTTCGCGTTCCAGCTAGAGGTCGCCGGCCTAACCCGGCACCAATGAGGGCGAGCGGAGCCTAGGCTTGCGCTTTCTTCGCCTGGGCATTCTCTGGTTTGTACTCTTCTTGCTCGCCGCCTTCGTCTTTTTCGTCGAGTTTGTCGCGAAGGTTCCCGGCAACGCCGAGCCGGTCCCCCGCCCAACTCCATCTTTAAGCATGGCCCTGCCCGCCCCCGGACCGCTCATCGACGCTCAGCTCAGCGATTCCAACTCGAACACGAGATCGCCGTTGTCGTAGCGGACCAAGGTGCGAGCTGCGTTGTCCGCGTACCACGCTTTCTGCGTCCGCCCGCCTGACCGGATCTCCAATCGCCACGCCTGGAAGGTGCCGGCCGGCACGGTCACTTCTTCCCTCGACTTTACTTTCAGGACTACCGGCAGAAGGTCTGGCTTGGTGAGCGAGCAAGTCAGGACGTCGACATATTTGAGTTCCTCGTCTTCGAAGAATTTGAGCGTTCGCCAGAGAAAAAGATCAGACCAGCTGTCGTAGTGCTGAGCGGGAACGGTGAGCTGGTCCTTGCGATTCTCGTCCTTGGCCTGCTGCTGGACCGTAACGTCGTTTCCAGCGTAAGTCGCTGTGCAGTCGCGCTTGCCCTCAGGGCCATCTATGGTGCGCTGGACGACCTTCGGACGGAGGTTTAGGGCATCCGCCTCCACTTGGATGGCGTCTGAAATCTGCTGGTCGGGGATATCAAAGGTTTGCGCCAGCATCAGAGCGCCGTCTTGCATAACGATCTTCAGCTCGCCGCTGCCCTTGGTATCGTCGTCGTGGAGCAAACGGTAGTGCGCCGTCTCCGGAGCCGACCAGGGGATATCGCCTAATACATCCTGCGCGACTAGCTCGTCAGAGTCACCGGAGCACGCGGCCAGCGCGGCGAGGGAGAGGACGACAGGGAGGATTCGCCGCACGTGGTCAGACGCCCGCCCGGCGCAGACCGATGCCGGCAGCCATGACGGAGCGGAGACGCGCGACTGCCTCCTCTACGTCGGCGCGCCCGATGCCGAAGTGCGTCACCCAACGGATGCGCCCGCCCTCGTCGAAGCAGAGGACGCCCTCCTCCGCCAGGCGACGAACGAAGGCCCCGAGGTCCCAGCCTTCTACCGTGAAGTAGACGAGATTCGTCTGCGGCGGCGGCGCGAGGGCGATTCCCGTGATCTCGGCGAGGCCTTCGGCGGCGATCCTCGCGTTCTGATGATCCTCGGCGAGGCGCTCGACCATGTTCTCGAGCGCGTAAATGCCAGCGGCGGCGAGCACGCCGGCCTGTCTCATGCCACCGCCGAGCATCTTGCGGTAGCGCCGGGCCTCAGCGATGAATTCGCGAGAGCCACAGAGGATGGAGCCGACTGGGCAGCCGAGGCCCTTGGAAAGGCAAAATGTGACGGAATCGGCGAATGCCGTCAGCCGGGAAACGGGCACGTCCAGCGACACAGCCGCGTTGAACAGCCTGGCGCCGTCGACGTGTACCGGCAGGTCGTGGTGATCGGTCAAATCACGGACGGCGGCGAGGTCTTCTTCGGTTAGGACTGTACCGCCGCAAAGGTTGTGCGTGTTCTCCAGGCAGATGAGACCAGTGCGCGCGAAGTGGTCGTCTGGCGGAAGGATCGCCGCCCGCATTTCACCTGAATCAAGCCGTCCGTTACTGTCGTTCCTGACGGCTTTCATGCTCAGCCCGCCGAGAGCCGAAGCCCCGCCTACTTCGAAGTTGAGCGTGTGCGACAGCTTGCCGAGAATCACTGCGTCGCCGCGCCGGCAGTGACTGAGAAGTGCAGCCAGATTGCCTTGCGTTCCGCTGGTTACAAGCATCGCCGCCTCTTTGCCCAGCAGCTCGGCGGCCATTTCCTGAAGGCGGTTGACCGTCGGGTCTTCGCCGAAGACGTCATCGCCAAGGTCGGCGTCTGCCATGGCCCTGCGCATCTCCGGCGATGGGAGGGTTACGGTATCGCTTCGAAGATCGATGATCTTCATCGCACGTCTAGAAGATTCTCAGGCCGACGTCCCGGCGCGGCCGTAGTCGTCCTCTAGCCGCACGACGTCCGTCAATTCGGGCGTGGATACTTCGAAGAATCGGGAGTCCTCGAGTGCTTCCATGCGGTGGATGGCGCCGGGCGGCAGCATGACGGTGGTGCCGGCGGGGGCGATGACCTCTTCGTACTCGCCTGGGCGATCGACGCTGCCGAGGGTGTATTTGATTCGTCCCGAATCCACGTACTGGGTCTCGTGCTTTTGTTCGTGGTACTGGAGGCTCAACCGGTGCCCCTTCTTGAGAATCAACAGCTTGCCGGCGTAGCGGTCTGTGTGGGCGAGCCAGCGCTCCTCACCCCAGGGCTTCGGCACAACCTTCACGTTTTCTGGGGCTGTAATCCTCGCCTCTCGGCGGTCGGATGCGGCATCACCGGGGCGGGCGTCGGACTGCATTCGGACGTGGGTGGAGGGCTACCGGGGGCGCTCCCAGAGGGACTGGTAGCCTTCGCCGCCTCTTATCGCCGCGAGGACTTCCGTCTTTTCTTCGCTGATCAACTCACCGAAGACTTCATTGCAGCGCTCCGAGAGCGGTTCTCCGCCGAGGCTGACGAGACGCTCCTCGATTCGTTCCCAGAGCCCAGACTTGCGGAAGGTCTCCATATGACGGGGCCACATGAAGGACATGATCTTCTCGGGCAGGGGAAACCGCGGGCGCAGGCGCTTTAGGCTCTTGAAGCGCTCCTCGACCGAGCCGGCCTTGGGGACGATGCCGATGAAAGGGCCTTCCTTTTCGTTGGTGCGGGTGTCGACGAGGAGGCGCTTGTCGACGATGGCGAAGCGGACGACGAGGACCTGGGCGCTCTCGATGACCTTCGTGACCTCTTCCATGTCCAGGCCGAAGTCATCCATGACGGGGAAATTGTAAGGGAATAGGGGACAAGGAACAAGGAAAGCAGGGAGAGGCAAACACGCGCTTTTCGCTCTTGATTGGGGCGGGC
>Ga0114129_10005738_pt1 | contig 17591 bp, 9 predicted proteins | sample RhiMetdeltSRZDD1_FD_80071 | JGI IMG/M metagenome (GOLD analysis project Ga0114129, IMG submission 80071) | Populus rhizosphere microbial communities from Tennessee, USA - Rhizosphere MetaG P. deltoides SRZDD1 (version 2) (version 2) | ecosystem: Host-associated > Plants > Roots > Rhizosphere >...
ATGCTGCAGGCCCTGGCGGGGGGCACCTCCAACTACGCGTTGGTGCTCAATACGTTCTTTCTGCTGGGTTTTCCGCTGGTCTTCATGTCTGCGCTGGTCGTGATGCGGCACTTTCGCGTGGGGTGGGCAGCCAGCGTGTGCGCAAGTCTCCTTTTCGCGTTCGCGCCGTTTCATTTCACCCGCGGGGAGCATCATCTCTTTCTCTCGGCCTACTGGCAGATTCCCCTCGCGGCAATGGTCGTGTTGTGGGTGAGCCGGGGGGAATTGTGGCCGCGGCTCGCTCGCGTCCGGGCGTGGCGCAACCGGAAAGTGCAGCTAAGCATACTGATCGGTCTGGTTCTGGCGGCCACGGGGTACTACTACGCGTTCTTCGCCTGCTTCTTCCTGGTCCTTGCCGGTATCGTGTCGGCGGTACAACTCAGGAACTGGCGGGGATTGTGGACGGCTCTCGGACTGACCGCCCTGATCGGTGTCGGACTGGCCGTGAATCTGTGGCCGAGTCTCGCGCACTTCGGCGAGGCTGGCACCGCGCTGCCGGTTCAGCGCGACGCAACTGATGCGGACCGATTCGGGCTGAGGATCGCGCAGCTCGTGCTGCCGGTCACCGGACACCGCCTCTCGGTGTTGGAGAGGCTGAAAGACGCCTACAACCGCCGACCGATGATCAACGAGAACGACCATGCGTCTCTCGGTCTGGCCGGCGCGCTCGGCTTTCTCGGGTTGGGGTGGTGGTTCTTCTTCCGCAAACCATCCGCCGAGGGCTTGGGCGAAACTGGCCCGCGTGGGCTGCTGCACCACTTGAGCGTGCTGAACCTGGCCGGCGTACTGCTCGGAACGATCGGCGGCTTCGGATCGCTCGTGGCCTTTCTCGGCCTGCCTCAGGTACGCGCGTACAACCGGGTCAGCGTTTATTTGTCGTTCTTCGCGCTGTTCGCCGTGGCCGTGTGGCTAGACGGAGTTCTTCACCGATTCGCCACGTCGCCACGTCGTCAGCGCCTCGCGTACGCGGCGGTAGCGGCCGCGACGTGCCTGGCGCTGGGCGATCAGATCACCCCACACACGCTGCCCGACTACAGGCAGGCCGCGACGCTGTTTGCCAGTGACGCTGCGTTTGTCCGGGAGATTGAAACGCAGGTGCCAGGCGGCGCGCAGATCTTTCAGCTGCCCTTCATGCCATTCCCAGAGAGCGCTCCGGTGGGGCGCATGCTCGACTACGACCTGCTGCGTGGGTACCTGCACAGCAGCCACTTGCGCTGGAGTTACGGCACGGTGAAAGGGCGGGAAGGCAACGCCTGGCTGCGGCAGACGGCGAAGCAGCCCGTGGACCAACTGGTCGAGACGCTCGTCTGGGCAGGCTTCAGCGGCGTGTACCTCGATCGCCACGGCTTCGACGACAACGGGCGGGGCGTTGAGCACGTGCTCCAGAACGTACTGCAGAAATCGCCGATCGTCAGCCTCGACCAGCGGCTGGCGTTCTACGATCTGTCCACGTATCGCGCGCAGGTCGAGCAGCGAACCCCGCTCGACGAATGGGGCGCCAGACGCGAGGCCGCGTTGCATCCGGTTCTGACGGTGTGGCGCCATGGGTTCCACGATGAGGAGGGAGGTTCCCAGAACGCCTTCCGGTGGGCGGGGCGGCGAGGCCAGCTGGAACTCGTCAATCGGAGCGTCCGGGCGCGGAAGGTCGAGCTGGACATGACGATTTTCGGGAACGACGGCACCGAGGTGACGATTCGCACGCCGCTCCTGCGCGAACCCCTGAGCTTGAAGATCGACCACCGGGGCCGCAATATTCACAGGACTCTCGTGTTGCCGCCAGGCCAGCACGCGCTGGACTTCATCTCCAACGCTGACCTCCAGACGCCGCCCGACGATTTCCGCGACCTCGCGTTCTTCGTGCAGAACTTCAGCCTGACCTCGCTCAGTCAATAGTGAGGGGCCGTTGAGCGCCGGAGGTGTTCCCGGGTGGACCGCAGCTACCTGAGATTTTCCGAAGGATTCAGAAAAGGCAAGCGCGCCCGGCAGGACTCGAACCTGCGACCTACGGATTCGAAGCCTGCGAGCGCATGGCGCAACGACGTTTCCATCTTCGAGGTCATCGGTGCCTCAGAATCATCTGACCTCTTTCCGAGAAGCACGAGCCGTGAGTGGTCTGCTGGTCTGCTGGCGTATGGCGATACTCAAAGACGCCCGAGAACGGGATTGCGATCGTGGACACCGTTGAGGTGTTCGCAGACGTCTCTCCCACGCCAGTTATCGAAAGCCCAGTCGACGGAGGGATGCGTTCAATGAACGGTGGCCCGTCGATCTCGAACCGGAGATCGCTCCCGGCGACGCCGATCCCGAACCCGAATGGGAGTAGAAACGCTCCGCTGACTTCCACGCCGTAGTGGGTACCGCCCGGAACCCGCGACGAAGCTGGCGTCGCCGTGATCGTCGCGGCGTACGTTCGGATGCGTAAATCGGCTGGAATGTCAGTGCATGAGCTATCGGCTGCGAGCGTCAGCGTGTAGTTCCCAGTCTCGAGCTTCACAGGCGGCGAAAGCGACTCCAGTATCACATGGAGGCTCGCCACCGGACCAGGCGAATGACCGGGCGACACATACTGCAAGGGGCCGCTCACCGTCGTACTGACGTAGCCGTCCTTTGTCGCGCGAAATTTGATGCCGTCGACGAATTGCCCGCCTGTGAACGAGAAACGGCCACCGGTGTTGGTGGTGACGGCAACGCCGGCGTGCGATCCGTCCACGATCTCAACCCGGGCGCTGGCGAGCGGCCTGAACGCTGTGTCAAAGACGAAGCCCGAAATCTCTGCGAACACGTTTCGTTGAGCGGGCAACGTCACGGTCGGCGCGGTTGGCGATGGAACGGACCCGTCGCCGCAACCGGCCGTCAGCAGTCCCAGGGTGAGCGTGGTGAGCAGGGTGCCCTTCATAAGGGTCGCCTATATTAGCGCGCCGACCGCGGGGAATGACATGGACGCGGAGAAGAGTACGGCCCACGCGGTTTTTGAAGACGTCCGACGGTTGGTGATGGCTCGAGACGGATTCTGAAGAGCGGTATATCTTGGGAAATCTGAAACGGCTGGCGCGCCCGGCAGGACTCGAACCTGCGACCTACGGATTCGAAGTCCGGCGCTCTATCCAACTGAGCTACGGGCGCACAAGCGAAAATCTTATCATTTTTGCTCTGCGTTGATCCGGCGCATGGGAACCGCATGCGACATCGCCGCGCCTCGACCAGAACCGGGTGTGCGACATCGAGTGTTCGAGCTCGTTGCGCGAAATAGTCAACTCGCCGCCCGAATGTAATCCGCGTTTCCCCTCACCCCGTACAAGATCGCTGAAGCTCCGTAACTAGTCGCAAAGACGCGATATATTCTCGGCCGACTTGCGCCGCCCGTGCCGTCGGCTCACAATGAGCGCGCTGACCCCGACAACTCACGATCGAGGAGAACCCTCACATGACCGTGCGTCTTTCTTTATGCGCCGCTTTACTGATGGTGGCGGCGCCCGCGTTCGCCCAGCAACAGCCACCGCCGCCTGAGAATCCCGACGCGCCGGTGTCGTACGAAGAACAGGTCGTCGTGACGGCGTCGAAAGGGGAGCAGCAGCTCGTGAACGCGCCGGCGGCGGTGACGCTCGTCACCAGCGAAACGATCCAGAACTCGCCGGCGATCAACATCGGCGATCTGCTGCGGGCGGTGCCGGGGCTGAACGTGACGCAGGCGTCCGCGCGCGACATCAACCTGACGGCCCGGGGCGCCACCTCCACGCTGGCGACGTCGCAGCTGGCGCTCGTGGACGGCCGGAGCGTCTACCTCGATTTCTTCGGCATGGTGATGTGGGACCTCGTCCCGACCAACCCGAACGACATACGGCAGATCGAAGTCATTCGCGGCCCCGCCTCCGCCGTGTGGGGCGCCAACGCCATGAGCGGCGTCGTCAACGTCATCACTCGTACCCCGCGCGAGCTCGCCGCCGCCGGCGGCACGAACCTGACCATCGGCATCGGCACCTTCGATCGCAGCGTCAACGGCAGCGATGCCGATGCCGGGTCGCTGTTTTACGTCAACGGCTCGCATGCCCAGGCGGTCAACGATCGGTGGGCGTTCAAGCTGTCAGCCGGGTATCTGACGCAGGATCCGCTGCCGCGGCCCACCGGCGCGATCAATGAGCAGGGCACGCCCTATCCGGACTACACCAACGAGGGCACGTCGCAGCCGAAGTTCGACGCCCGCGTGGACTACGACATCGCCGGCGGCGGCACCGTGACCCTCAGCGGCGGCGTCGCCGGCACCGAGGGCATCATCCACAGCGGCATCGGCCCGTTCGACATCTCGAGCGATTCGAAGATGACCTACTTCACGACCCGCTACCAGAATGCGGGGCGCCGCGTCGCCTTCTTCACCAATCTGCTCGACGGCAACGCCACGAACCTGCTCGCGCGCGGGCCAACGGGCCAGTTCCTGCCGCTCGATTTCGATACCAAGACATTCGACTTCGAGGCGTCGGAGGTGCGGCCGATCGGCACGAAGAACGTGTTGACCTACGGCGGGAACTTCCGCCACAACACCTTCGACATCTCGATTGCCCCCGCCGGCGACGATCGCAACGAGGGTGGCGGCTTCCTGCAGGACGAGATCTTCTTCGGCGATCGCTTCCGCTGGGTGGTCGGCGGCCGCGTCGACAAGTTTTCGTCGATTGACGACCCGGTCTTCTCGCCACGCACCACCTTCATGGTGAAGCCGGACGCGGCGCAGACGTTCCGCGTCTCGTTCAACCGCGCCTTCCGCGCGCCGTCGTACATCAACAACAACATCGCGACGACGATCCTGAACGAGGCGAACCTGAGTGCACTCAGTCCGGCGCTGGCGCGTTTTGTCTTTCCGATTCGTGCCGACGGCAATCCCGACCTGAAGCAGGAAACGATGACGGCCTACGAGGTGGGGTACACCGGCGTCATCCGCAGCCGGGCCACCGTGAGCGCCGCGGTCTACTGGAACGTCACCAAGGACGGCATCTATTTCACTCCGGATGGGTTCTACTCGGGGACCAACCCGCCGCCGACGTGGCCCTCGGCCCTGCTTCCGCCGCAAGTCGTCTTCCCGCTGCTGGCGTCGAGGGGAGTGTTTCTGCCGGCGCACTTCACCTACCTGAACCTCGGCACGATCAAGGACAAAGGGTTCGAGCTCGGCGTCGACACGGCGGTGAATCAGTACATCAACGTCTTCACCAACTACTCGTTCCAGGCGAAGCCGGTTGCGGAAGACCTCCCGCCCGGCACGACGATCAACGACATCAACTGGCCGGCGAAGAACCGCTTCAACGCCGGCTTCGACTTCAGCCGCGGCCGCTTCCTCGGCAACCTGCTCGCCAGCTACACCGGCGAGGCGTACTGGCAGGACGTGCTCGACCTGCGCTACGCGGGCACGACCGACGCCTACACGCTGATTAACGGCGGTTTCGGCATCCGCTGGGCCGGCGCGCGCGTGATCACGAGCCTCAAGTTCACGAACCTGGCGAACGAGGACGTGCTGCAGCACATCTTCGGCGATGTGCTCAAGCGTCAGATGATCGGAGAAGTTCGTTTGACGTTTTAACCACGACGGCACGACAGCCACGGCGATCAAGAATTCTTAGGACGTCGTGTTGGTCGTGTCGTCGTGGTTAATGCCTAGCGTTCTGCGTATTTCATGACGGCGCGCAGGTCCGCGCCTTTCGACTTTCGCAGCGGCGCCCACAGGTCGCCGGCCGCTTCGAGGCGGTCGGCGATGTTCTGCACCGTGAAGTCCTGCGGCTTCACGCCTGCTTCGACTTCATCCCACGTGAGCGGTGTCGAGACGCCGGCAAACTCGTTCGCGCGGGCGCTGTAGGCGCTCGCCAGCGTCTTGCCGAGCCCGTTCTGCATGAAGTCAACGTAGACCCGCTGGCCGCGTGCCTTGAGCGACCGTTCGACGGTCGCCGCTTTCGGATGCTTTCGCGCGACGAGGGTGGCGACGATCTGCGCGTACAGCAGCCCGGCGCCGTACGGCGTCTCCGGCGGCATCGGCACGTAGATGTGCACGCCGCCAGAGCCGGACGTCTTGACGAATCCGGGCGCCTTCAGCGCGTCGAGCTCGTCACGCACCCACAGCGCCACGTCGAGGACGCGCCGAAACGGGAAGTCGTCCGGCGGATCGAGGTCGATGGCGACATGGTCGATCATGTCGGTGGTGTTCACCCGCGAGAACCACGGATCCTGCGAAATGGAGGCGAGCTGCGCCGTGTACAACAACGTCAGCAGAGATCCGCCGACGAGGTGCGCGCGTCTTTCAGTGTCGGTTTCCACCTGTTCGACGCGCACACCCGCGGGAATCGTGTCGGGTGCCCGATGCTGATAAAACGGCTTCCCGCTCACGCCGTTCGGGTAGCGCTTCATTACGAGCGGACGATCGGCGAGCGCCGGCAGGAGATAGGGCGCCACGCGCGCGTAGTGCCTGAACAGATCGCCCTTGGTCAACTTGAGCTTCGGCCAGAAGATCTTTCCGAGATTGCTCACCTCCAGGCGTTCGCCCGACGGCAGCTGCAGCGTGCCGTTGCCTCCTTGGTCGTCAATCCGATCGATCTGTTCTAAAAGCCTGGCGACCGTGGTCTTGTTGAGGGCAGTCTTCTGAGCGCGCTCGGCCGCCTGATCGCGGCTACTCGGGCGGAGCGGCGCGGGCCCTTGCGGTCCGCGAACCACGGTATCCGGTTCGCGACGGACGCTCGCGAGTTGGATGTCGTCGCGGAGCCCGAGGTAGGTCGGGTGCCGCAGCTTGTTGTCCGCGGTCCATTCCGTGAACTTCACCTCGGCGACGAGCTTCGGTTGTACCCAGTGCGGCCGCTCGTTGGTCTTCGGCATCGTGGCGAACGGCGAGGTTTTCGTCTCGATCGCACGCAGCCGCTTCCACACCCGGCCGAGCTCCTCGTCGGTGAAGCCTGCTCCGCTATGGCCGATGTACTGCAGCCGTCGATTGTCGTCGTAGACGCCGAGCAGGAGCGCGCCAAAAAACGGCCGCGAGCCGCGCGGGTCGGTCCAGCCGCCGATCACGCAGGCCTGCCGCCGCACCAGCTTCAGCTTGCGCCAGTCCGGCGATCGCTTGCCTGACTTGTATGGCGAGTCGAGGCGCTTTGCGATCAACCCCTCCCAGCTCTCCGCCACCGCGCGCGCGTGCATCGCGCGGCCGTCGCCGATCGCCTGCTCGCTGATGCGCAGGCGCGGGTCGCGGACGCCCTTCAGCAGCAACTCGAGCCGGGCGCGGCGCTCGCGCAGCGGGCGCTCCCGCACATCCTCGTTGCCGTCGCGGAGCAGATCGAAGGCGACGAAGGCGATCGCCACGTCGTGCATCTGGATGCGCTGTAGATTCTGGAAACCCACCGGGTTGCCGCGCTCATCGAGCGCGACCACTTCACCATCCACGACCACTGCACGATCGAGCCGCCGCGCCCATTTCTGAATCGCCTCGACCGCATCGGGAAACGCGCCGGTCTTGTCGTTGCCAAGTCGCGACCACAGTCGTACCCTCGCCGGTTCCACCACGGCGATGACGCGGATGCCGTCGTATTTGGGCTCGTAAACGTATTCGGGCGAATCCAGCGGGGCAGCCGCCGTCGTCGCCAGCATCGGCCGGACGGAGGCGGGGTCAACAGGCATGGAGGAGGGACGATCTTACGCGGCTTTCTTCTTCTTCCGCGATGCAGTGCGGGCGGTCGCCTTGCGGCCGCTGGCCGATTTGCGGGCGCCGGCGCCCGCGCCCCCCTGGAGCGACTGGCGCAGGCGCTCCATCAGGTCGACCACTTCCGCCTGCCGCGGCTCGTCGTGCGCGGTGAGCTTCGCTTCCTTGCCTTTCAGCTTCGCCTTGATGATCTTCATCAGGTTCTCGCGGTACTCGTCGGTGTATTGCGACGGGTCCCACGTGTCCGCCAGGTTCTTGACGAGCGTTCGCGCCATGTCCAGCTCCGGCTTGCGGACGTCTTTGGCGGCGGGGAAGTGATACGCGCTGATGTCCACCAGCTCCTCGGCGTACCGCATCATCGTCAGCACCATCGCGTCCTTGACGACTTCGAGCGCGGCGAGGTGCTGCGCATCGCGGAGAACGATGGTGGCGATGCCGACGAGGCCGGTGTCGCGGATGGCTTCGCGCAACAGCGCGTAGGCGCGTTCGGCGCCCTTCGGCGGCACGAGATAGTACGAGGTTTCAAAGAACCGATCGTCGATCTCCTCCCCCTTGACGAAGGCGCGGATGTCGACGGTCCGGGTTTTTTCGAGCGCCGCCGTGCGGAAGTCCTCCTTCGTCACCACGACGAAGCGGCCCTTCTCGTACTCGTAGCCTTTGACGAGCTCGTCCCAGGCGACGGGCTTGCCTTCGCGAGCGCACACGCGCTCGAACCTGACCGGGGATTTGTCTTCGGCGTGGAGCATGCGGAAGCGCGGCCGCGAATCGCGGACCGCCGTATGCAACTCAACCGGGATGTTGACCAGGCCGAAGGCCAAGGAGCCCTTCCAGAGTGCTCGTGCCATGGGGCTCTGCGTTGCAAAACCCAAACCCCAACTCCCAACTCCCAATTGGGAGTTGTGTGGTTGGGAGTTGGGAGTTGCGGTTATGTGGATTTGGGAGTTGCCGCCGAGCGCAGCCTTCGAAGGTCGCGCTCGGCTTCGACCCAGTCGTCGAAGTCCGAGCCGCCCGACCCCTGACGGCTGAGATAGCGCAGATAGGCTGCCTCGGCGATTTCAGCGTGCGTCGGGTCGTGGCGGGCGTCGCCGTTGCGTCCCTTCGGCCGCGCCGCGGCGCTGCTCCGTTTGCGCGCCGCCGGTACCGTTGGCTGAGTTGTTTCTGGTGCAGCGCTTTTCTTCTTGGCCATGGCAAAACTCTCTCGACTGGCCATTTTACTTCCGCCGGGCCTCCTCTTCCTCTTCTTCGACTTCTTCCTCGACGTCGAACTCCGAGGCGATCATCTTCAGCTTGTTCAGCGCCGCCTCTTCTTCCTGCAGGGTCTGCTCGAGCAGCTCGACGGCATCGCGCATACCCAGCTTGTCGGCCATGTCGATGAGGCCCTCGTACGACGCGATCTCGTACCGCTCGGTCTTTTGACCGGCGCCGATGTTGAAGAACTCGACGGGCTCATCCGACGGCCGCTCCTTCATGAATGTCTTCTTTTCCTTCAACAGGCCGTCGATGCCGTGGCACGTCTCCGCCTTGGGCTTCTGGCCGAGAGACTTGAAGATTTTCTCGAGGCGTTTGATCTGCCCCTGGGTCTCCTTGCGATGCTGCACGAAGGCCTTCTTGATTTCGCGGTCGGAGCTTTCGCCCGCCATCTGCTCCAGCGCGCCTAGCAGCATATGCTCCGCGGAATACATGTCCTTCAGCTCGTGCTCGAACAGTTCTTCGATGGTCTGCATCGCCATGCGCCTGCCTCCTGTATCCAATACCAACGGTTTGGTGTTGTCGGCAGCCGGGGCTGCAAGAGCCGTGCGCGGGGGAATTTATGCGGGCAGCAAAATGCGACGGGTTTGCACGCGCATTAAACCCGCCAGCGGAATGTGCACCCAGTCCGGCCGGTTGTTCAGCTCGTACCCCAGTTCGTAGAGCGCCTTGTCGAGGGTGAACAGCTGCAGCAGGGCCTCGAGGTCCGCTGTACGCGGCGGCAGGAACGGGGTGCCCTTCGTCACCGACAGGTAGGCGCGCAGGTAGGCGGCGCTGACCCAGGTTTCCCACGCATCCGCCCAGGGTGCGAGGCGCTCGAAGTCTTCGTGGCGCGTCGCGGTTGCGGCGCCGAGCCCGGTGAGCGCGGCGTAGCTGAACGATCGAAGCATCCCGGCGACGTCACGTAGCGGCGAAGACTTCGCTCTTCGGGCCGACAGCGGACGCGCCGGCTCCCCTTCGAAATCCAGGATCATCACGTCGCCTTCGGTGACGATCACCTGTCCGAGATGGAAGTCGCCGTGGCAGCGGATCCGGCCGCCGGCGTCGCGCACGCCGCTCACGTCATTGAGCTGGCGCACGAGATCGTCGCGCCGGGCCAGCACGCGGATCGCAATCTCCCGCCGGCGATCGTCCATGCGGTCGAGCGCCGACTCCAGCTGTTCGAGTTGGTCGGTCGCATGGGCCTGCATCGCGCGCGTCAGCGAGCGCAGGTCTTCCGCGGTCATCGTTTCCAGCCCGAACGCCGCGTCTTCCGAGGGCGCCTCGGCCAGATGGCGATGCAGCTCCCCGGTGCGCCGGCTCAGCACCTCCGCCGTCATCATGTACACGCCGATCGCTTCGGCCACTTCCGGAGGCGGGGGAGCACCGTGTTCGAACGCCCACGCCCGCGCATCGGCGTGCGACACTGCCGGCAACGCGAGCGCCAGCGTTCGCTCGAAGTACCGGCCGAGCTCTTCGATCGTCACCTGCCAGCCGTTGCCTTGATTGAAGACGTATCCCTGCAGCATGGCGACCGCGGCCGGTTCGTCGGCCTCGCGAACGTAGGACAGCGATCCCAGCAGGGGCGGCACCCGGCCGAAGCCGCGTTTGGCCAGAAATTCGCCGATCTCGAGGTCAGGATTCAGTCCCGGTTCAAGGCGGCGAAACACCTTCATGAAGATGCGCTTGCCGAACAGCACCGACGTGTTGCTCTGGTCGGGCGCGGATCGCACGATCGGCGTCGGGGCCTCGGCCGACGCCCATCCGTTCGCCGAATCGAGACGCGACGCCTGCAGGCTGCCGTACTTCATCGCCAGACCATGGCGATCGTGTACCGCCGCCAGCAGCATCTGGCACGTCTCATCGTCCAGCAGGCCGTCGTGGAGCAGGCCTTTGCGAGCGCCGGTGATTCTCGCGAGCACGGCGGTGGAGCGTTCGCGCTCGATCGAGGCGGCCTCCCGATCGCTCGACATCGCGAGCGGCAGCACATAGCGCTCGCGGCCCCCGTCGCGATACTCGGCTTCGGCGATGGTGAGGAACGCCGGGTGCGCGCCTCGCCTGAGCGACATCCAGTCGACGATGCGCGCCGACGCCAGGGGGCGCGCTTTCCCGCCGAACCAGCGCTGCCGCCCCAGGAATGGCACAAGTGCTTGTCGCTCGATGATCGACCGGAGCCCGCCGTCGAGCACCGAGTCCCAGACGACGCCGACGAAGAGAGAGGGCAGGGCGGCGTGATCGTCGTGAACCGGGGCCGTACGGGCGGTGAGGGGCACCGCGGCCTCCTTCAGCTGGAACCAGTAGAAACCGTACGGCGCCAGCGTCAGGAAGTACGGCTGCTCGCCGATCCGCGGGAACTCGGTCTGGCCGAGGAGCTCCACCGGCGTCAGCCCGGCGAAGTCCCCAAGGGGAATCTCCACCGGTTGCACCGTTCTCGAGAGATTGGCGACGCACAGGACCATGTCCTGCCCGTTGCGGCGCACATACACGAGGACCTTGCGGTTCCAGGTCGGGATGAACTGGAGCGACCCGCGGCCAAACACGGGATGCTGCTTGCGGAGCGCGATCATCCGCTTCATCCACTGCAGCAGCGAGAACGGGGACCGCTCCTGCGACTCGACGTTGATCGCCTCGTAGCCGTAGACCGAGTCCATGATCAGCGGCGCGTACAGCCGCGCCGGGTCAGTGCGCGAGAACCCGGCGTTGCGATCGCTGCTCCACTGCATCGGCGTGCGCACGCCGTTGCGGTCGCCGAGATAGACGTTGTCGCCCATGGCGATCTCGTCGCCGTAGTAGATGATCGGCGTCCCCGGCATCGAGAACAGGAGGCTGTTCATCAGCTCGATGCGCGGCCGGCTGTTCTCCATCAGCGGCGCGAGGCGGCGGCGGATGCCGACGTTGAGGCGCATCTGCGGATCGGCCGCGTACTGCGCGTACATGTAATCGCGCTCTTCGTCGGTGACCATTTCGAGCGTCAGCTCGTCGTGGTTGCGCAGGAAGATTGCCCACTGGCAGGTCTCGGGAATCTCCGGCGTCTGGTTGACGATTTCGACGATCGGATGGCGGTCCTCCTGCTGCACGGCCATGAACATCCGCGGCATCAGCGGGAAATGGAACGCCATGTGGCATTCGTCGCCGTCGCCGAAGTAGGCCTGCACGTCGGACGGCCACTGGTTTGCCTCGGCCAGCAGCACGCGACCCTGGTATTGCGCGTCGAGCTCGCGGCGGATCTGTTTCAGGATGCCGTGCGTCTCGGGCAGGTTCTCGTTGATGGTGCCTTCGCGTTCGATCAGATACGGGATGGCATCAAGGCGGAGCGCATCGACCCCGAGATCGAGCCAGAAGCGCATCACGTCGAGAATCGCGCGCAGCACCTCGGGGTTATCGAGGTTCAGATCGGGCTGGTGCGAAAAGAAGCGGTGCCAGTAGTACTGCCCGGCGACCGGATCGAACGTCCAGTTCGAGCGCTCCGTGTCGGTAAAGATGATCCGCGTCTCCGCATATTTCTCGTCGGTATCGCTCCACACGTAGTAATCGCGCTCGGACGAGCCCTTCGGCGCGCGGCGCGCCCGCTGAAACCAGGGATGCTGATCGGAGGTGTGGTTGACGACCAGCTCGGTGAGCACGCGAATCTGCAGCGCGTGGGCGGCGTCCACGAACCGCCGGAAATCGTCCAGGCTCCCGTAGATCGGATTGATCGAGGTGTAATCCGCGATGTCATAGCCGTCGTCCCGCAGCGGCGAAGGATAGAAGGGCAGCAGCCACAGGCACGTCACACCCAGGTCGTGCAGATAAGGCAGCTTCTGGGTGAGGCCGGCGAAGTCGCCGATGCCGTCGCCGTTACTGTCGTAGAAGGCGCGGACATGCGCCTCGTAGATAATCGCGTCCTTGTACCAGACGTCGGCCATTTTCAAATCGCAAATCGTCAATCACGAATGACGAAGATGTGCGCGACGCGTTCGGTCGGATCGAGCTTGACGTAGTTCCAGTCCCCCTGCCACACGTAGCGCGCCCCGTCCAACAGATCTTCGACGATGTACGACTGATGGGGGCCGATGCCGAGCTCCCGGATCGGCATCTGGATGCGCCCGTGCTGCATCCATTGGGGATCCGTGTTGGCCACGACAAATACTCGATCGGTGCCGGCGGTCTTGCTGAACCAGAGAAACGCCGGGTTCTCGGTTTCGTGGAACGCCAGCGTGTCGTTCTGCTGCAGCGCCGGGTGCGCTTGCCGGATTTCATTCACCCGCGCGATCAGCTCGTTGAGATTGCCGGGCTGCTGCCAGTCGCGCGGCTTGATTTCGTACTTCTCCGAATTGAGGTACTCCTCCGATCCCTGGCGCAGCGGCACGTTCTCGCAGAGCTCGAACCCGCTGTAGATGCCGTAGCTCCCCGACAGCATCGCGGCGAGGACCAGCCGCACCTCGAAAGCGGGGCGCCCGCCGGTCTGCAGATATTCATGGAGAATATCCGGCGTGTTGGCAAAGAAATTCGGCCGCATGAACTCCTTCACACTTGTGCGCGTCAGCTCCGTCAGGTAGTCGCGAAGTTCAGATGCGCTGTTGCGCCAGGTGAAGTAGGTATAGGACTGGTTGAACCCTGTCTTGGCGAGGTACTGCATCACCCTGGGGCGTGTGAATGCTTCCGCGAGGAAGATCGCATCCGGGTGCTTCTGCCGGATGTCGGCGATCGCCCACTCCCAGAACGCGAATGATTTCGTGTGCGGGTTGTCGACGCGGAAGATCGTGACGCCGTGTGAAATCCAGAACAGGAAGACGTCGCGGAGTGCCGCCCACAGCGCGGCGGACTCGCGGCTCTCGAAGTCGAACGGGTAGATGTCCTGGTACTTCTTCGGCGGATTCTCCGCGTACCTGATCGACCCGTCGGGACGATGCCGGAACCATTCAGGGTGCTCACGGACCCACGGATGATCGGGCGACGCCTGGAAGGCGATGTCCAGAGCCACCGCCATCCCGAGATGGCGTGCGGTCGCGACGAACCGATCGAAATCGTCGAGCGTTCCGAGGCCGGGGTCGACCGCGGTGTGACCGCCGGCTTCCGAGCCGATCGCCCATGGACTGCCGGGATCGCCCGGCGTTGCCGTCAGGGTGTTGTTGCGGCCTTTCCGATGCGTGGTGCCGATCGGATGCACCGGCGGCAGGTAGACGACGTCGAACCCCAGGTCGGCGATGGCCGGAAGACGCGCCTCGGCTTCATGGAAGGTTCCACTCCGGCGTGGATTGCTCGTGCACGAGCGCGGGAACATCTCGTACCACGCGCTGAACCGTGCCCGTTCCGGATCGACGACAACGCGTCGGGCGGTCGCGGTGGTCGACGCGGAGCGATCGGGCCGCGCCTCCATGAGCCGGCGCAGTTCCGGATCGCGCGCCGCAGCGACGCGCTCTGGTTGCGGTTGCGTGCTCCGAAGCAGGTCGGCAATTTCGAGCAGGCGAAGATCTTCGTCGGTCCGGCTAAGGCCGGACACTACGTCCGCCTCTTGATTCGCCGTGTCGCGATCGTTTCCGTACGTAGTGTCCGGCTTCAGCCGGACCGAAGCGGCATGCTGAATGATGTCCGCGCCCTCGAGCAGTTCGCTCGCGACGTCCTGGCCGGCGCCGGCTTTCGCGACCAGTTCCTTGACCCACGTGCCGAACCGGTCGATCCACGCTTCGACGGTGTACTCGCAGTTGCCCAGCTCGGCGACGGTGAATGACGCGCTCCACGAGTCGTTGTCGCCAGGCGTCAGCGGAACCTCGGTCCATTCGGATCCGCCGCGGTACTTCAGGACACCTGCCAGCACGTCGTGGCCGTCCGCGAACACATCGGCGGTCACCGCGATCGACTCGCCGCGCGTTCGCTTGATGGGAAAACGTCCTTCGTCAACAGCCGGCTGCAGATTCTCGACGACCACGCGCCTGAGTTCGACGGGGGTCGCCGCAGCCGACGGCGACGAAGCCTGGCTCGCCGAAGCCTTTGGCGTAGGCGGCCTCATCGTGGTGCGGGCCGATCGGCGCGCCGCTCGGAGCTCAAAGTAAAGAGTGCCAGCGTGCGTCCTTGAAGGGGATAGGTGGTGTCGCCGGTGAACCGCTTTTCTTCGACATGCGGCGCGATCGTGTCGAGCATGCGGACCCAGGCGGTGTTCGGGCTGATACTCGGCAGCGCGAACGGCACTTCGCCGTGATGCGCATTGAGCAGAATCAGGAGCGTGTCGCCGCGGACGGGACGGCCGTGCTCGTCAACCTCCCCGAGCGCATCGCCGACCATCAGCACGCCGAGCGATCGGGCGGAGGGCGAATTCCACGCCTCGTCGGTCATTTCCCGCCCTGTCGGGTCGAGCCAGTAGATGTCCTTCACGTCAGCGCCGCGGATGGCGCGTCCCTGGAAATACCGGCGCCGTGTCAATACCGGCTGCCCGCGGCGAAAACGCACGAGCCTGCGGGTGAACGCGAGGAACTGCTGCTGCTCGAGCGTCAGGTTCCACGGCGTCCAGCTGGTTTCGTTGTCCTGGCAGTAAGCGTTGTTGTTGCCCTGCTGGGTCCGGCCCATCTCATCGCCGCCACTGATCATCGGTACACCGAGCGATAGCAGCAGCGAGGCCATCAGTTTGCGCTTCTGCTGTTCCCGGAGCCGCACGATGCACGCCGGGTCGCTGGGGCCTCCGACGCCGCAGTTCCAGCTCAGGTTGTTGCTTTCCCCGTCCTGGTTGTTATCGCCGTTCGCTTCGTTGTGCTTCTCGTTGTAGCTGACGAGATCGTGGAGCGTGAACCCGTCGTGGGCGGTGATGAAGTTGATGCTCGCGTACGGCCGCCGCCCGCTGTGTTCGTAGAGGTCGTTGCTGCCGGCGAGGCGGGTGGCGACCTCGGCCACGCCCCGGTCGTCGCCTTTCCAGAACGCGCGCAGCGCATCGCGGTACTTGCCGTTCCACTCGGTCCAGTGGACAGGAAAGTTGCCGACCTGGTAGCCGCCCGCGCCCAGGTCCCACGGCTCGGCAATCAGCTTCACCTGCGAGATGACCGGGTCCTGGTGAATGATGTCGAAGAAGGCGCCGAGTCGATCGACTTCGTAGAGCTCGCGCGCCAGCGCGCTGGCCAGGTCGAACCGGAAGCCGTCGACGTGCATCTCCTGCACCCAGTAGCGCAGGCTGTCCATGATGAGCTGCAGAACCTGCGGGCTCTGCATGTTGAGCGTGTTGCCGCAGCCGGTGAAGTCGAGGTAATAGCGCCGGTCGTGGGGAACCAGCCGGTAATAGGTGTCGTTGTCGATGCCGCGCAGCGAGAGCGTCGGTCCGAGATGATTGCCTTCGGCCGTGTGGTTGTAAACGACGTCGAGGATGACCTCGAGGCCGGCGCTGTGCAGCGCCTTCACCATGCGCTTGAATTCGGGCACCGCCTCGGCCGGGGCGCCGGTTGACGAGAACCGCAGGTCCGGCGCAAAGAACGAGAGCGTGTTGTAGCCCCAGTAATTGGCGAGCCCGCGTGCGGCAAGGTGCCGGTCGTAGGCGTGGTGATGCACCGGCATCAATTCGACCGCCGTGACGCCGAGCCGGGTCAGATGCTCGAGCGCCGCTTCCGTCGTGAGTGCCTCGTAGGTGCCGCGCAGCCGCTCCGGCACATGGGGCTGCAGCTTGCTGAAGCCCTTGACGTGCATTTCGTAGATGACCGTGCGATGCCACGGCGTGCGCGGCGGCCGATCGTCGCCCCACGTGAATGCCGGATCGATCACCGCGGCGAGCGGCGCCGACGAGGCGTTGTTGCGGGTGTCAAAAGAAAGGTCCTCGCCCGGGGCGCCGATGGTGTAGCCGAACATGGAGTCGTCCCAGCGGACCGGCCGTCCGATCGACTTCGCGTACGGATCCACAACGATCTTGTGCGGATTGAACCGGTGTCCGGCGGCCGGGTCGTAGGGCCCGTGAACCCGATACCCGTACAACTGGCCGGGCCGGATGTCGGGCAGATAGCCGTGCCACACCATATCCGTCTGTTCCGGCAGTGCGATGCAGGCCGACGCGGCGGCGGCTTGCGCCGAATCGAACAGACAGACTTCGACCCTGGTTGCGTGGCTGGAATAGATCGCGAAGTTGACGCCGAGACCGGTCCAGGTTGCTCCCAGGGGGTAGGGTTGCCCTGGCCACACGCGCATCCCCGATAGCTCTTCAAAAACGCTGCCGCTTCAATCAACTCCCAATTCCCAACGCCCAACCGGGTGCGGAGGGTGGGAATTGGAACTTGGGAGATGGGAGCGGTACGAATGCTACACTTGAGTTTTCATGGTGGGTGTAGCTCAGGGGTAGAGCGCCTGACTGTGGCTCAGGAAGTCGCGGGTTCGAAACCCGTCACCCACCCCAACTCAAACACCTGCCTTTTGGCTGTAATGTCCAAGCAAATCGAAGTCAGTCTCCGCATTCCGAACTCAAAAATCCGTCCGTTGGACGAGAACGGCTACCCGATTGACCACGCGTCCGTCAGGTTCAAGAAGGTCATTGAAGTCGAGTCGATTCCCCGGGCGGGCGACTCGCTGACGCTCCCGACGGCCTCGGGCCGGCTCCTGCCCTCGTCTGTCGTCAGTGCGAACTGGCATGACAGCATGGGCATGTTCGTCGTCGCGTGCCAGTACGGGAACAAGTCCCTCGTGCCAGACGATTACAGCGCTCTGGTCAACGACCCTGACTGGC